>Ga0078972_1001777_pt1 | contig 77536 bp, 68 predicted proteins | sample YelNatPaOPGAMG01_FD_67568 | JGI IMG/M metagenome (GOLD analysis project Ga0078972, IMG submission 67568) | Hot spring thermophilic microbial communities from Obsidian Pool, Yellowstone National Park, USA - OP-RAMG-01 (SPADES assembly) (version 2) | ecosystem: Environmental > Aquatic > Thermal... | reverse complement strand
CCTCGATGTCGGCTCATCGCATCCTGGGGGTGTAGAAGCTCCCAAGGGTTAGGCTGTTCGCCTATTAAAGCGGTACGTGAGCTGGGTTCAGAACGTCGCGAGACAGTTCGGTCCCTATCTGTGGTGGGCGTAGGAGATTTGAGGGGAGCTGCCCTTAGTACGAGAGGACCGGGGTGGACGAACCTCTTGTGATCCAGTTGTCACTCCAGTGGCATAGCTGGGTAGCGAAGTTCGGTCAGGATAAGCGCTGAATGCATATAAGTGCGAAGCCTTCCCCAAGATAAGATCTCCCAAGGTCACAAGACCTAAGAAGGGCCCTGGAAGACTACCAGGTTGATAGGACGGATGTGGAAGCGTGGCAACACGTTGAGCTTACCGTTACTAATAGCCCGTTCGGCTTGACCATAAAATTTACCATCGACACAGCGGTCTAGACGAGCCCGTCAATATTCGATTTCTACGGTCTTTTGGGTGATCGTAGCGAGAGGGTCACACCCGTTCCCATCCCGAACACGGAAGTTAAGCCTCTCAGCCCCGATGGTACTGCGCGGGCAACCGCGTGGGAGAGTAGGACGTCGCCCGAATTGAAACAAAAAGCCTCTGGCAACAGAGGCTTTTTTGTTTTTGGCGACTGTCGATGTGCGGGGCTTCTCGGGCGCCGGGTTGGGAGCCTGGCAGCGACGAGTTGTTCGCGGTCGATGCGGAGGGCGTGAGAGCAGAGCCGCGGCGCGCCTTTTGCGGCGGTCAGACTATGGTGATCGAAGTCTGCGAGCGGTTTCGGTTCCGATCGTGAGCGGTGCTGCCGGAAGTGGCCGTTTGGCCGTCCGCGTATTTGCGTGTCGATGCGGAGGGCGCGAGAGCCGAGCCGCGGCGCGCCTTTTGCGGCGGTCAGACTATGGTGATCGAAGTCTGCGAGCGGTTTCGGTTCCGATCGTGAGCGGTGCTGCCGGAAGTGGCCGTTAGGCCGTCCGCGTATTTGCGTGTCGATGCGGAGGGCGCGAGAGCAGAGCCGCGGCGCGCCTTTTGCCGCGGTCAGACTATGGTGATCGAAGTCTGCGAGCGGTTTCGGTTCCGATCGTGAGCGGTGCTGCCGGAAGTGGCCGTTAGGCCGTCCGCGTATTTGCGTGTCGATGCGGAGGCGTGAGAGCAGAGCAGCGGCGCGCCTTTTGCGGCGGCCTGGCTATGGTGATCGAAGTCTGCGAGCGGTTTCGGTTCCGGTGGGTGAGTATTCGGAAAGCGGTGCTAGTTCGGTTTGACGGGCAAGAACAGGCGTGGGCGGCTGTACTCGCCGCGAAGAGCGACCTGAATCTCGGGGTTCGCGCCGACGTTATCGGGGAGCTTCAGATTGATCTGGTAAAGGCCCGAGATGGTGGGGACGAGGCCGGCATATTCGATGCGGCTATCGTCGACGGGCTGGCCGTCGAGGAACAATTGAAGGTCGGGCCGCGCCTGAATCTGGACGGCTTTGCCGGGGGGATAGTATTCGTCAACCGGTCCGGCCAGCGGGCCGAGACCGGTGAGGTACAGGATGGCGTAACCACCGGGGCGCGCCGGCGAATCGGCGGTGATCACGGTCCAGTCGTCGTGCTGGGCGACAACGTTGTCGGGGCCGTACTGAAAGAAGGCGGGCGCGAACTGGCGCAGATGGATGCTGACGCGAGGACCGCGGGTGCCAAGGCGGTCCACCACGACCGGCACGTCGCGATCCGGCTTCAGATTATAGGGAACGAGAGCATTGATCTGCGTCGGAGAGACGTAGCTGACAAGCGAGATGATGTCGCCGATCAGGACCTGGACGCCGACGAGGCCCGGGAGAGTGTCATTCGCGCCCCGGTTGCGGGTTTCGAAGGACAAGTTGATGCCGTAAATGGTGATGTAGGTGAAGGGCGCCAGCCGGTCGGAGTCCCCGCTGGCCGAATTGACGATGCCGGCGGCCGTGTAGCAGGGCGCCTGCGGCACGCAGCCGTCGTCGCTCCCAAACAGCGGTGACGACAGAGCCGGCGCCGCCAGGCACACCGCCACTTTCGCGAGGATCGATGCCATGCGCATTCGGTTTCGGAAGATTAGTGCGCGGCGCGGCGGATTTTTCTCTCTCCGGATCAGCGCGCGGTTCTGGGCCGGTAGCCCGGCCGGGCGCGTATGCGGTACTTGTGGCCGGTGTCGGAAGGAATCTCGACGGTGATCCTGCGAAAGCCCTCGTTGGGATTGGGTTGGGGGTAATAGGTTACGGTATAGGAATTGCCGAGCGCGTCGCGGATGGCTTCGAAGGCCTCGACCTGTTTCTGCCAGCTCCTGGCGAAGTAGAGCTGGCCGCCGGTGCGCTGGGCAATGCTGCGGAAAGCGGCGGAGGAGACCTCGTCCTTCGCGCCGTCGCTGGTTGAGATGACGTAGATGGGAATGCCCTCGTCCTCGGCGACGGCGCGGACGTCGTCGGGGGCGATCATGCTGGCGTTGTCGGGGCCGTTGGAAAAGACGATGACCACCTTGCGGCCGGGCGCCGCAGCCGCATCGCGGAGCGTGAGCAGCAAGCTGTTATAAAGCGCGGCGTCGTCGCCGGCGACGGCCTTGCGCAGCCCGGAGATGGCCTGATTGCGGTCGCGGGTGAGCGGCGCGACGCGCGAAAGATTGCGGCTGAAGGTGTAGATGCTGACGGAATCGGCGCGGTCCAGGCCACGGACGAAATCAGCGATCGCGTCGGAGGCGTAGACGAAGCCGCGGTACATGTAGTTGCTCGTATCGAAGAGCACGAAGACGTTCGTGCCGGCGACGGCCTCGGCACGGGCTTCGAGGCCGGCTTTCGCGTCGCCGCCGGGATCGGCTTGCGGGAGCGGGCGCGCGGCGCCGTTCTCGAGCACCTGCACGGCCGGCTTGCTGCCTTCCGCGAAGGTCGAGATTTTCTGCGGAATGCCGTCTTCGAGAATGCGGAAATCATTGGGCTTGAGACCGGTAATATAGTGGCCCTTGCCGTCGGTGACAGTGAAGCTGAGCACCACCATATCGACCTTGACCTTGAAGACGGCAGGCGGCCGTTCCTGCGCGCGGGCGCCGGCGGCCGCCAGCGCGATAATCCCGAGAAACAGGTTTCCGTATCTCACGAACGCCTCCTTCAGCTTGCCCGTCTTGCGGGACGCACGAGTATGCGCGCCAAAATTCCTCCCCCGCATCAATTTAAATCCGGCGCGTCATCCGCGTCGATACGGGTGCGCGTTTTCCGGCGCACCTCGTCGCCCACCTGCCGGACGGAGCGGAGCACGGCGGGCCAGTCATCGAGGTTGCCGGCGAAGATTTTTTCGACTGCCTGTCCGGTCCATTCCGGGATGAGCACGTTGAGCTCGGCGGGCTGGAGATGGACGGAATCGGCAACTGCGGCCCAGTAAAGAGTATTGGATTCCCAGGTCTCGGCGAGGACGCGGCTGGAGTATCCCATCAGGGTGGGGAAGGTGCGCAGGAAGAGCAGCTCCGGACGGTAGGAGCTGGTGAGCACGGGCTTGGGAGTGCCGAAGGCGCGGGAGATGGCGTCGTAATTGACGAGAGCGGGGGATTGGGCGGCGAGCCTGCGAATCTCGTCCGGGAACAGGCCGCCTGCTTCCGGATGGGCTTCGAGCGCGCTGCGCGCGATGGCGAACAACTCCGCGGGAGTGATCAGGGCCAGCGCGCCGGGCACGTCGCCGGCCGCGAGCAGATCGCGGATGGCGCGGATGCGGCCGGGCGCGGCCAAGTGCGCCAGGGCGGCTTCGACGCCGGCGCGGGCGGGCGCATCGAGCGCCGCCTCGGCGATGAGGGCCTGTCCATAGCGCATATGCAGGCCGACCCAGTGCATCTGGGCCGCGGTGACCGCGCCCCAGCGCGGCACCGTTGCAGCGACAATGATCTGCGGCACGAGATCGCCCCAGATGAGCGCCTGCTCGCGTTCGGGCACAAGGAAATTCTGCTCGGCCTCGGCGAGCGCGTAAGGCAGCCCGGCCAGCGAGCCGATGAGGTGCCCGCCGGCGCTTGTGGGCCAGCCGGCCTGGGAGACCGTGGTCTGCCGCCAGGTAGCGTCAACGCCGGTGTAGCCGATGAAATCGTGGCTGCGGACGAAGACGGGATTGGCGAACAGAAGCTGCGCGCCGGGCGGGGCGTAATAAGCGTAGTTCAGGCCGACCAGCGTGTCCCGCAGCCAGGGCGCCAGCAGCCCGCGGATGTTGCGCAGCCTGCGGGGATCCGCGCCGGCCCGCTCGATAGCCGCCTTCAAGTCCAGCTTGCGCTCATTGTCGAGATGCCGGTCCAGCCAGAAGCCCAAGGACGAGTAGCCCCTGGCGGCCGCCGAGACGCTCGGACGCGGCAGTTCAATCTCGGAAATGCGCGCCACCAGAGGATTCAATATGGCGGGATCGTTTGTTTCTCCCCGCGCGGCGCGGTCGAGATGCGCGGCCAGGCGGAACAGCGTGTCGAGGGAGGCAAGGCGCTGCGCATCCAACACGCGCAGCATCTTCTCCCTGATGCGATCCGCGGCGTCTCCCGCGCCGGCGGCGAGCAGCGCGAGAGTGCGCTCCTGCGGGTCGGTTCCGGCGGCCGGGCGGGCCGCTTCGAGCAGGCCCTCCAGCCCGGCGCGGCCGGCATCGAAGACGCCGGCGCCGTCGAGCGCTTTTGTAAACGGCGCCGCGATATTCCAGAGCGCGGCATCCGCGGCGGACGGGGGAATGGCGCCTTGCCGGCAGAAGATCTGCCACAGGCCTGCCAGAGCCTGCATGATCCCGGCCGCATCGGCCCGCAACGGCACGTCACCGATGTCACGGACGGCCTGCGCCGCGTTCAGGAACTCGATGATGGTGGCGTCGCGCAGAGCGGGAGATTCGGTGAACAGCGAATACTGCGAGCCGTAGGCGCCGTAATCGCGGATGAGCCGGGCGGCAGTTGCGGGATCGAGCGGCTGCGAGCGCCAGCCGTCGAGATCGCTGAGCGTCATGAACGCCTTCAGCGGCTCGTTGTCGGCCAAGCGCCGCGAGAGCGCGAAGAGGGCCTCGAGGAGGTCGTCGGAGTCTTTCCACGAGGCAGCCCCGCGGCTCAGCCGGGCATCGAGCTTGCGGACTCTTGGCGACTGGAAGACCTGCCTCCAGACATCCAGGCCGCCGGGAATGTGCGGCCGCCCCGGGGCATCCACGCGGAGGTGTGCAATCAGCAGCAGCATGTCGGCGTTGGCGCGAAATACCGGCCGCGCGGGGCCCGGGCTGGTGGTGCGGCCGCGAACGGCGGCGTAGAACCGAGCGATGCGGGCTGGTTCGGTGAGGTAGGCCGCCACCGGGCCACTGGCGCGAGCGAGGGCATCGAAGTAGCTGGCCAGCCAGCCGTCGTCTTTGGAGACGAGCTTTTCGAAGAAGGCCGCGCCGCGCTCCGGTGGCGCGCCGGCGAGCGCAGCCCAGGCCGCGGCCGAGCGCGCGCCGCCGGGCACGACCGCCTGGCCGTTTCGCAACTCGAACATGCCGCCGTAGAAGTCGAGCACGTGCGCCAGCGCTTTCAGGCGCGCGATGGGGACCGACTTTCGCAGCGCCGCAGCCGTCGCGGGCTCGATTTTCGAGAGCGCGGCATAGAGGCGGCACATCGCGGGGTCGCCGATGAAGACATCGATGAAGCCGGCGCCGGCCTGCCGCTCCTTGTCGGAGAGCCAGTAATCGGCGCCGTAGAGCAGGGGGACGCGCGAGGGGCGGTAGGGGTAGACGAACGGGTGGTCGGTCCGCAGGGCCTGCTCGAGTTCGGCCAGCGGGAAGCCGGAATCAATGGTGAGGAACGCGCGCGAGGCGTTCACGGTTTCCAGCGAGAGGTCGCCGCCGCAGTTGCCGCGCATGCGATAGCCGAGGATGCGGAGCAGATCGGCGGTGCGCATGGATTCACAGGCTTCGATCCGCAGTTCCTGCGCCTGGCCGGCGAGTGTTTCGAGCTCGCGCGCCTGCGAGAGGTAGCGGCTGACGAGCTTCAGGTACTCTGTCGGTTCGAGCGCCTCTCCGTTGGCCGTGGCCTGATAGCCGTTGACGATGATGTTGCGCGCGAGCGCGGTCATGATCTCGGCCGGGTCGGTGGCCCAGGGCAGCCCCGCCATGCGCTCGAACGAGTGGATCGGGCCGGGAATGGTGATGGTGGCGGTATCGGGCGCGGGGCGCTGTTCGGGAAGCGAGGGGCCCCAGTCGCGGCCGCCCGCGGCGCGATATTGGCTGAGGCGCGCGGCGGCATCGGCGCGATCGCCGGCGATGAGGTCGAGGAGGACCAGGCGGCGCGCGACAGCGGCGCGGCGCGCGCGGTCCGGCGGCGCGCTCAGCAACTCGAGCGCTTTGGCGTACCAGGCGCGCGCTTCGGGCTCGTCGTAGCGGTCGAGAAATTCGGCATAGGCCAGGACGGCCGAAGCGTCCCCGGAGCTTCGCGCCGCGCGCTCCAGCACCGCCCGGGCGCGCAACGCTTCTCCGCGCCTTTCAAACTGCTCCGCGTCCGCCACCGGCGATTGCGCCGCGAGGCCGGACGTGTAGATGACGAAAAGCAATGGAAGCCAGGCAATCCCCTTCATTCGCCCTCCCCAGTTGCATCAACGTCTTTCTAATTGTGACACTTCACCCGTCAGGACATGCGCGTCATTTTAAACTTCGGGCGCACGCCGCGCAATACCCTTCCGGTCAAGGCCCAGCCGCGAGACTCCCCAATGCGGGCTCCCTTGCGGCTGCGAGCAGGACAGCGGGTGATCCACATGATCTTGAGGGCGCTTGGCGCGGCGCCTCTACAAAGAATAGATCGTGAGCCCCGAGAGAAGTTTCGGGTAGAAGTCGGTCGATTTTTGCGGCATGACGCCGCCGCTGAAGGCGATGCGAGCTACTTCGTTGATGTGGACGGGTTCGAGGAGGAAGGCGATCTGGGCGTCGCGGCGCCAGACATCGTCGGCGGCGGCTTCGAGGCCGCGGACGTAGGTCAGGTGGCGCTCCTCGCGGATGTCGGCCTCGCCGAACCCGAGCAGGTTGCCGAGGACGCCCTCGTGCAGGAAGCGGACGTCCAGCACGTTCGGCTCGCGCGGCGCTTCGAGCAGGTAGAGCGCGCCCCCGCGCAAGGCCACGCCGATGCGGATGGTGTCGAGGTGCTCTTCGGACCAGGCGCGGCGCAGCGCGTCGAGCGAGTCCAGACGGTCCACGTGGAAGAACTCGCGGACGCGCGCGAGGAAGGCGTCCGGATTGAATTCGCGGAGGTTGCGGACGACGCGGTGGGTGGCGAGGATGCGCAGACCGGGCGAGTGCATGTTGACGAAGGTCATCATGACCGAGCGCGCGCTTTCCAGTTCCGGGTGCTCGTTGCGGAACGCGAGCGCGGTTTCGTAGCGGTGGTGCCCGTCGGCGATCAGCAGGCGCTTGTCTTTCATCGCGCCGCGGATCTGCTCGATTCTCGCGGGTTCGGAGATCTTCCAGACGCGGTGGATGGTGAGATACTCGTCGCGCACTTCCTCGATCGGCGCCCCGCGCATGGATTCGTCGAGGATGCGGTCCACCTCTCCGGCGGGATCGGGGTAGAGCATGAAGATCTGGCCGAAGTGGGCGCGCGTATGCCGCAACAATTCCAGACGATCCTGTTTCGGGCCGGTGAGCGTCTGCTCGTGGCGGTAAACCACGCCCTTCGAGTATTCTTCCACCGGGCCGAGGCCGATGAAGCCCTTGCGCACGAGCACCTCGCCGGTTTCGGGCATGGCGAATTCCTGGGAGTACGGATACAGGCCCGGCTCGGGGTCGCGCGCGAGGATGCCTTCGGCGATCCACTCGCGGAAGTGGCGCGCGGCGCGCTGATAGACGTTTTCGGCCGCTCCCGGCTCCGCGGGCTTGCCGAGAATGATGCGCACCAGGTTATACGGGCTCAGTTCGAGATACCGTTCGCGCATCTCGGGCGTGATCTTGTCGTAAGGCTGCGTGACCACGTTTCCGAGCGGCCCGGCCTTGGAAGTGTAGCGATAGGGTTGGAACGGGAGGATGTTGGCCATGTGCGGTACTTCCACTATACGGCTTGGCGGCGCTCCGATGGGCGGGGGCGGAGAACCATTTTCGACAGCAGGAAGATGGAGGCTGCCAGGCAGACCAGCACCGCGACGAGCGAGGCTTCGGGGCCGAAGGCGCCCCCGGTGAGCAGGCGGGGGCCGCTGAGCGTGCCCGTGATCAATGAGGTTCGCGCCGCTCCTCCGGAGACGGACATGCCGAAAACCGAACCCTCGGTCAGGTTCCAGGCCAGGTGCAGCCCGATGGGCAGCCATAAGCGCCGGGTAGCGGCGTAGGCGGCGCCCAGGAGAACACCGGCTTCGATCGCGATAGCGGCCGAAGTGCCGATGGTCGCGCCGGGGTTGAAGGCGTGCGCGGCGCCGAACAGCGCGGAGGTGAAGGCCAGCGCGCCCCAGGGGCCCATCAGTCTTGCGCTCAGGCGAAAGAGAAAACCGCGGAAGATGATCTCCTCTACGACCGCCGCCGTGAGTGCGGGCAAGAACCCGGTGGCAAGCGGGTGGAGGCTGCCCCATCCGGAAGGATGGTACACACGCAGCGCCCACAGCAGCAGCATTACCGTTGTGAACAAGCCGAACCCGAGGCCGAGGCCTGCGGCGAGCTCGGCTGGGCCAGCGGCATCGAGCAACTCGGAGGCTTTGCGGCGCTCGATCCACCGCACTCCGGCGATGTAGGACAGAACGGCGGCAACAGGGAGCACGATCAACGCAACCGCGCGGCCGTGAAGCGCTGCCTGTATCCCGATTACAACGGCGAGCGTCGCGAACAGGTTCAGCGCGCCGCGGCCGGCGTAAGCGATTCGTGGGCTCATGGGCAGAGCCGCGGCTCAGGCTTTGACTGCGCGTTGCGGCGCGGACACCGCGGCCGTGCGCCTCGTGAGCAACCAGACGCCGAGCACGAGCAGCCCGAGGGCGATCCATTGCTCGGCGACGAACGGGCCGAAGTAGGGGTTCGCCTCGTCGTGCGCGCGCACGAACTCCACCAGGAAACGCACGGTCGAGTACATCGTGAGATACAGGCCGATGATCGCGCCGGGGCGATGCGGGCGGCCGATGCGGCGGTAGAGAACGGCGAAGATCGCGAACTCGGCGAACGATTCGTAAAGCTGGGTCGGCTGCAGGGGGATATTCAGCGGCACGCCGACAAGCCGGTGCGCTTCGGGGTTGGTGAACGTGACGGCCCACGGCGCGTGCGATGCGGCGCCCCAGCAGCATCCGGCCGCGAAGCAGCCCAGGCGGCCGACGCCGTGGCCGAGCGCGATGCCGGGCGCGAACACGTCCGCCGTCGCCAGGCCCGGCAGTTTCTGCCTGCGCATGTAAACCCCCGCGACGATCAGCGCCAGAATCAGCCCGCCGTAAAAAATGCCGCCCGCGCGCAGCGTATAGATCGAAAAGATCTCGCCGGGGTTCTGCGTGTAATAAGGCAGGTCCATCAGCACCATGAGCAGCTTGGCGCCGACCATGCCGGCGATCGCCACGTAGATGCCGAGATTCACCGCGGCGTCGGCGTTGAGGCCGGCCCTGCGGCTGAAGCGCGCCACCATCCAGAGGCCCAGCAGGAAGCCGAGCGTCACCAGCACCCCGTAGGTGGGCAAAAAGAAACTACCGATGTGAAAAACTTCCGGAAACATTTATTTCACTTCCGCGGCGCGGCTCGCACGCAAAGTATCCCAGAGCACGAGCACCGCTCCAATTGTAATCGCGCTGTCCGCGACGTTGAACGCCGGCCAGTGATAAGTGCGGATGTAGACGTCGAGAAAATCCGTCACCGTGCCATGAATGATGCGGTCGTAAAGATTGCCGAACGCCCCGCCCATGATGAGCGCCAGGCCGGAGCGCAGCACCGCGCTCTGAGCGACGCGCCCGCCCGCCCGCCACAACAGAACCGCGATGAATACCAGCGCGGCGGCGGCGATCCCTACCAGCACGAGGTTGCGCCACTGGGCCGGCGAGTGTGCGAAAAAGCTGAACGCCGCGCCGGCGTTCTCCGCGTGAACGATGTCGAAGAAGCCCGGAATCACGGGGCGCACGTCCATCTCCGACATGCTGCCCCGGATCGCGAGCTTCGTGATCTGGTCGAGGACAAACACGCCCGCCGCGGCGCCGAAGGCGGGCAGGCGCGAGCGCATCAGCCCTTCAGAATCTCCTGAAGCGCTTCGGCGCACGCCGCGCACACCGTCGGAAACGCGGGATTGGAGCCCACGTCGGTTGTGTATTTCCAGCATCGTTCACACTTCGTGCCGGCCGCGCGGCCGATCTCGACCGCGAGCTCCCCGCCGGGCTGCTGTTCCACTGCTACTTGGGAAACGATGAACAATCCGGGCAATTCGCCGCGGTAACGCGAGAGAAGCGGGAAGAGGTCGCCGTCGGCCTTCAACCGCACGCTGGCTTCGAGCGGCGCGCCGATGAACTTCTCCTGCCGCGCGGTCTCCAGGCTTTTCAGCACACTATCCCTGACACCCATCAGACGTTCCCAGTCCCGGCTGCGTTTCCGGGCGGCTTCCGAGAGGCCTTCGGTGAGCTCTTGCGGCTCGGGGAACAGCGCCAGATGAACGCTGTCGGGCGCGCCCTCGGGCTTGCGCAGGTGCTGCCAGGCTTCCTCGGCGGTGAAGCTGATGAGGGGCGCGAGCAGGCGGATGAGCGCGTACGCGAGTCGATAAATGGCGGTCTGCGCGCTGCGGCGCGCGCGCGAACGCGGCGCGGCGGTGTAGAGCCGGTCCTTCAGCACGTCGAAGTAGACCGCGCTCAGGTCGGTGGTGGCGAAGTCGTAGATGGCGTGGTAGACGCGGTGGAAGGCGAACTCCTCGTACCAGCGCCGGCAATCGCGCACGAGCTGCTCGGCGCGGATCAGGATCCACTGGTCGATCTCGAGCAGGTCGTCCGAGGCGAGCGCGTCCTTCGCGTAATCGAAATCCGAGAGATTGCCGAGCGCGTAGCGGAACGTGTTGCGCAGCTTGCGATACGCCTCGGAGAGGCGCGTGAGGATGGTCTCCGAGATCACGATATCGTCGGTGAACTCGACCGACGCCACCCACAGGCGCACGATGTCGGCGCCGTACTGCCTGATAAGCTGCTGCGGCTCGATGTAATTGCCGAGCGACTTCGAGAGGGCGCGGCCCTGCTCGTCGAGCGTCCAGCCGTGCGTGGCGCACTGCCGGTAAGGCGCCTGCCCGCGCAGCCCGACGCCGACCAGCAGCGAGCTGTGGAACCAGCCGCGATACTGATCGCCGCCCTCGACGTAGAGGTCCGAGGGCCACGGCAGCCCGTTTTCCGGCGTGAGCACCGCGAGGTGACTCGATCCCGAGTCGAACCACACGTCCAGAATGTCCATTTCCTTGCGGAATTCCTTGCCGCCGCATTTCGGGCAGCGCGCATCCTCGCCGATCAGCTCGGCGGGCGAGCGGTCGTACCAGACGTCGGCGGTGTGCTTCTCGAACAGGTCCACGACGCGGTCGAGCAGCTTGCGATCCGTGATCGCTTCGTTGCAGTTCTCGCAATAGAAGGCGATGATCGGCACGCCCCAGATGCGCTGGCGCGAGATGCACCAGTCGGGGCGGTTGGCGATCATGTTCGAGATGCGGTCCTCGCCCCATTCGGGCATCCACTTCACCTGGTGGATGGCGTCGAGGGCGCGTGCGCGCAGGTCGTTGCGCTCCATGCCGATGAACCACTGCTCGGTGGCGCGGAAGATGGTCGGGTTGTGGCAGCGCCAGCAGTGCGGATAGCTGTGCTCGAGCTTTTCGGTGGCGAGCAGCGCGCCGTGCGCCTTCAGGATCTCGAGCACCACCGGGTTGGCTTCCCACACCGTCTTGCCGATCAGCTCGTCCGGGATGCGGCCCGGCGCGCCTTCGGCGCGGAAGAATCGGCCCGCGGCGTCGACGGGGCAGTAAGTCGGGATGCCGTATTTCTGGCAGGTGACGTAGTCTTCCTGGCCGTGGCCGGGCGCGGTGTGCACGGCGCCGGTGCCCTGGTCGAGCGTGACGTAATCGGCCAGCACGCCGGCGGAGTCGCGTTCCAGAAATGGGTGGCGGAAGACGGCGCCCTCAAGCTGCGCGCCCTTCACGCGGGCAATGACCTTCGGCTCGCTCCAGCCTGCTTTTTGCGCGGTGGCGGCGAGCAGGTCCGCAGCCACGATGTACACGTCGCCGTTCACTTCCGCGGCTGCGTATTCGTAGGCCGGATGGAAGGCGATGGCCATGTTGGCCGGGATGGTCCAGGGCGTGGTGGTCCAGATGACGGCGTAGACATGGCGGCCGGCGAGCGCGGGATCGATCTTTGCGGGATCGGAGGCGAGCGCGAAGCGCACCCAGATCGACGGGCTCGAGTGGTTCTCGTACTCGACCTCGGCCTCGGCGAGCGCCGTGCGGTCGCGCAGGCACCAGTTCACCGGCTTCAGGCCCTTGTAGACGTAGCCCTTGTCGAGGAAATCGACAAACGCGCGCGCGATGGTGGCTTCGTAGCTCGCGGTCATCGTGAGGTACGGATCTTCCCAGCGGCCGAGCACGCCCAGGCGCTGGAAATCGCGTTTCTGGATTTCGACCCACTTGAGGGCGTACTTCCGGCACTCGGCGCGGATTTCGAGCGCGCTCATGCCGGCCTTGCGGCCGCCGAGGTCGCTATCGACGCGCAGTTCGATCGGCAGGCCGTGACAGTCCCAACCGGGGACGTACGGCGCGTCGAAGCCGGCCATGTTCTTCGACTTGACGATGAAATCCTTCAGGACTTTGTTGAAGGCGGTGCCGGAGTGAATGGCGTTGTTGGCGTAGGGCGGGCCGTCGTGCAGAACCCACATGGGCCGCCCGGCGCGCGCCTCGCGGATGCGGTGGTAGAGCCTGCTCTCCTCCCAGTGCGCGAGCATTTTCGGCTCGTTTTGGGGCAGGTTGGCCTTCATCGCGAAGTCCGTACGCGGCAGGTTGACCGTCTTCTTCAAATCCAGAGTATTCTCTTGCATTTGGGGAAAATACCATTATAGCGAGGTAAGGCCGGAGGCTCAGTAAAGCGGCGGTTCGCCGGGCGGGCGCGTTTTCCAGCGGCGGTGAATCCAGAGCCATTGGTCGGGATGCTCGCGGATGACGGCTTCCAGATGCGCGTGCAGCGCGCGCGTGTCCGCTTCGGCATCGCCGGTCATCTCGATCGGCGGATCGAAGCGCAGCACGTAGCGCCGTTCCTTTTCGGACCACAGCGCGAAACCGGGCACCACGGCTGCGCCGCTGCGCGCGGCAATCTTCGCGAAGCCCGTGCCCGCGCAGGCCGGCACGCCGAAGAAATCGACGAACGTGCCGTGCTCGAGACTCGCGTTCTGATCGATGAGGATCCCGACCGCTTCGTTCGCGGCCAGCGCCTTCAGCATGGCTCGCGCGAAGTCCTTTTTCTCGATGACGCGGTTGCCCGAGAGCGCGCGGCGAGCGGCGACGAGCCGGTCGATGCGGCCGTTATCGAGCGGGCGCACGACGACGTGCATCGGCGCGGTCAGCAGGCCGTAGGCGAACGCGCTCAGCTCCCAGTTGCCGAGGTGCGCGGTGGCGAACAGGATGCCGCGCCCGCGGGCCCGGGCGCGCTCGACGTGCTCGTAGCCTTCATAGCGAATCCACCCGGAGACGTTCGAGCGGTCGATGTGGGGGAAGCGCGCGAATGAGACCAGCAGCCGCGCGATCGAGCGGAACACGCCGTCGATTATGCGCGCGCGTTCGGCGGCGGTCTTCTCCGGCATGGCCAGTTCCAGGTTGCGCATGCCGGTGCGGCGCAGGCGGGGGATGGCTTTGTCGAGGGCGCGGGTGTAGAGGGCGGCCAGGCGCATGGCGTCCGTGCGCGGCGCGAGTTCGAGCGTTTTCAACGCCGCAAGGGCGGCCCAATATTCGAGCGTGTCGCGAAGCCGGGAGCGGTTTGCCAACTCCTTAGGATATCCAGCCGCCGCCCAGAACCAAATCGCCGTCGTAAAAGACGGCGGCCTGGCCGGGCGTGACGGCGCGCTGGGGCTCGTCGAACCGCACGCGGGCGCGGGCGCCGGGCTGAGGAGAAACGGTGGCGGGCGCGGCCTGGTGCTTGTTGCGGATCTTCACCTGGGCGCGGAGTTCGGCGGGCGGCCGGGCGAATGCGATCCAGTTCACGTTTGCGGCTTCGAGTTCGGACTTGAGCAGCTCATCGCCGCGGCCCACGACAACGCGCTGCGCGGCGGGGTCCGTCGCGATCACATAGAGCGGCTCGCCCGCGGCAACCTTGAGGCCGCGGCGCTGCCCGATGGTGTAGCGGTGGACGCCGGCGTGCTCGCCCAGCCTGCGGCCGTCCGCGGTCACGATCTCGCCGCGCGGCTGCTCCCTCTCGATCCCGCGCTCTCGAAAATAGCCCTCGATGAACGCGGCGTAGTCGCCGTTCGGCACGAAGCAGATTTCCTGGCTGTCTCCCTTCTCCGCCACGGGCAGGCCCATCTCGCGCGCCATCTCGCGCACCTGCGACTTCTGGAATTCGCCGAGCGGGAACAGCGTGCGCGCAAGCTGTTCCTGAGTGAGGCCCCAGAGGAAGTAGGTCTGATCGCGCGAGGCGTCGGCGCCGCGCAGCAGCAGCCGGCGGCCGGTCCGTTCGTCGCGGCGGATGCGCGCGTAGTGTCCGGTGGCGACGGTTTCCGCGCCCAGCGACGCGGCGGTCGAGAGCAACTGGTCGAACTTCAGGAAATTGTTGCAGAGCGTGCAGGGAACCGGCGTGCGGCCCGCCAGGTACTCGTCGATGAACGGGCGCACCACGTCCTGCTCGAAGCGCTCTTCGAAATTGACGACGTAGTACGGGATGCCGAGCGCCGCCGCGACCTGGCGCGCATCGTAGACGTCATCGAGCGAGCAGCAGCGGCCTGTTGCGCCGCCGTCGGGTTGGAGCTCGGGCAGCCGGCGCTGGTTCCAGAGCTGCATCGTGAGGCCAATGATTGGGGTGCCCTGGCGCTGCAGCAGGCCTGCGACGGTGGAGCTGTCCACACCGCCGCTCATGGCGACGGCTACGGGCTTAGGACAGGCGGAAGCGCCTGTCCCACCTTCTGGCATCACCAGGTGGGACAGGCTTTCAGCCTGCATCTGCGGCGTATCAGGCATGGCTCAACTTCGGCGCGGGAGCGACGTGGCGCAGGTGCGCGACGGTCGCCGCGATCGCGTCCACGAGCGCATCCACCTGCTCCGCCGTATTCTGCCGGCCGAGCGAAAAACGGATCGACGCGCGCGCTCTCTCGGGCGCAAGGCCGATGGCGGTCAGCACGTGCGAAGGCTCGGCCGCGCCGCTCGAGCAGGCCGCGCCGCCGGAGACGGAGAAGCCCTTCAGGTCGAGCGCGATCACCATGGCCTCGCCATCGACGTTATCGAAATAGATGTTGGACGTGTTCGGCGTGCGGGGCGCGCCCGCGCCGTTGACGCCGCATGCAGGCACGCGCGCGAGCACCGCGGATTCCAGCCGGTCGCGCAGCGAGCGCAGCCGCCCGGCCTCGGCCGCGAGGTTCGCCGCGATCCACTCGGCCGCGCGTCCCAGCGCCACCGCCCCCGGCACGTTTTCGGTGCCCGGCCGCCGGTCGCGCTCGTGGTGGCCGCCGAACTGCACGGACCGGAGCCGCGTGCCCTTGCGCACGAAAAGCGCGCCCTCGCCCTTCGGGGCATACACCTTGTGGCCGGTGATCGAGTACAGATCGACGCCGAGCGCCTCCACGTCCACCGGCGCCTTGCCGAGCGCCTGCACGCCGTCGGAGTGCATCAGCACGCCGGCCTCGCGCGCGATGCGCGCAATTTCGGCGATCGGCTGCAAGGTGCCGAGTTCGTTGTTCGCGTGCATCACGGAGATCAGCACGGTTTCGGGGCGCAGCGCGCGGCGCACGTCCTCGGGATCCACCAGCCCCGCCCCGCTCACCGGCAGGCGCGTCACCTCGACGCCCTCGCGTTCCAGTTGCGCGCACGCGCCGAGCACGGCCGGGTGCTCGAACGCCGTCGTGATCACGTGCTTCTTCGCGCGCGGCGCGTAGCGCACCGTGCCGAAAATGGCGAGATTGTCCGCCTCCGTGCCGCCGCTCAGGAACACGATCTCCTGCGGCTTCGCGTTCAGCAGCGACGCGACCTGCCGCCGCGCCGCCTCCAGGTACTGCTTGGCCTGCTGCCCCTGATAATGGATACTGGAAGCGTTCCCGTACACGTCGCGCGTCGCGCCGAGAAGCGCCTCCAACACCTCCGGCGATACCGGCGTGGTGGCGTTGTGATCGAAGTAATAGTGGGTCACGGGACTACTGCAGCCATTTTATCAACAGGACGACAATGCCTCGATCCATCATTACGCTGACCACGGATTTCGGGCTTTCGGACCACTTCGTCGGGGTCATGAAGGGCGTGATCCTCGGAATCCAGCCCGCGGCCGAGATCGTGGACATCACGCACCTCATCGAGCCCTACCGCATACCCGAAGCCGGGTTCGTCATCGCCGAAGCGTACCGGTTTTTTCCAAAGAAGACGGTGCACGTGGTGGTGGTCGATCCGGGCGTCGGAACGGCGCGCCGCCCGATTCTGGCCGAAGCCGCGGGGCAGTTCTTTGTCGCGCCGGACAACGGCGTGCTCTCGATGGTGCTCGCAAGAGAGAAGCACCGCGTGCGCGCGATCACGGCGGAGAAGTATTTTCTCAAGCCGGTAAGCCAAACATTTCACGGCCGGGATGTTTTCGCCCCCGCGGCGGCGCATTTAGCGAAAGGCGTGCGGCCGGCGAGCTTCGGCAAGGCCATCTCCGACTACATGCAGCTCGATTTCTACAAACCCGTGCGCACGGACAAGCACACCTGGACCGGCATCATTTTGAAGATCGACCGGTTTGGCAACCTGATCACGAATTTCCATATCGCCGAGTTCCCGATCGTCGAGACGCGCGTGTTCCAGATGCGCGCCGGCGCCGCAGCGACGAGCCGGTTGGCGGGCACGTTCGGCGAAGTGCCGTTCGGCGAGCTGTTCGTGATGGTGGGCAGCGCGGGGTATCTCGAAGTGGCGGCGAACCAATCCTCGGCGGCACAAATGACCGGCTGCGCGGTGGGCGCGCCGGTGGAGCTGATGCTGCGCTAGCGGCTTGCTCCGGAGGAGGGCGTGCGCCCTCCCGGCATTACCGCTGCGCAATGATGAGGCTGCTCGGCCCGCCCGGCAGCCGCACCGGCCGGATGTCGTGGAAGCCGGCCTCGCGGAGCCACCCGGCATATTCAGCTTCGCTATAGGTGGATCCTTCCTTGGTGCCGACCAGCATGTTGAGCGCGAATAGCGCAGCCGTGCGGCCAAACATGAAGTCCTGGATCACGATGCGGCCGCCCGGCGCCAGCGCATGGTGCGCCTTGCGGATCAGCTCGCGGTTCCCTTCGACGCCGAGCATGTGGCAGATCTGGGAAATGAACACCAGATCGTAACCCGTGCCGAAAGCATCCGAGCGCAGGTCGCCCACGCAGGTCTTCACACGGTTCTCGACACCCGCTTCGCGGATATGCCGCTGCGCGATCGAAACCACATCCCCGAGGTCGAGAATATCCGCATGCAGGTCCGGGTTCGCCTTTGCGAAGGCGATGGAATAAGCGCCGGAACCGCCGCCGACGTCGAGCATGCGCCGGACGCCCTCCGCGCCCACCGCCGCGACCACCTGAGCGGCGCGCCCGCTTGCGTTGCGGTGCATGGCCGCGATGAACGCCTCGGTCCAGTCGTCGCCGCGCTCGGCGCTCACGGCCGTGCCCGCGCGGACCGCCTCTGTGAGGGTGGACCAGCGCTTCCACAGGTGCACGGTGTGCATCGTGGAAGGCCGCGCGTAGTCTTTGGAGCCCGCGGTGAAGTAGCGCGCCATGACCGGCGTGTTCTTGTATACCCCGTCCGTCTTTTCGAGCAGCTCCAGCGCCGCCAGCGCGTTCATGAGCATGCCGGTCGCGCGCGGGTCCGTGCCGATCTGCTTCGCCACATCCGCGGCGGTGGCCCCGTTCCCGACGGCTGTAAACAGGTCGAGTTCGACGGCGGTCAGCAGCACGCGGCTCTCCTGGAACGCGCGCAGCAGGCCGGCGATGTCGTCAGGCAGCACGCCGGCGGCTTGTTGTGCCTTCATCGCGGCCAGGCGCCTGCGCTTGTTCTCCTCTATTTCGGCGCGCACGCTCGCCTCATCCGGGCGCGCCAGGCGCCCGACGACGCGCCCGTTGCCGAAATGCTCGCGCACAATCTCGGCGACATCGGCCGGCGTGACGCCCGAATACCAGACGCCCTCGGGATAAACAACCATGTTCGGGCCGCTCTCGCATAACCCGAGCGAGCCGCAAGTGGTGATCTGAACCTGATCGCCCAGTCCCTGCGCGGCCACCTCAGCGCGCAGCGTTTCGATGACCTTCACCGAGCCCCGCGCGCAGCAGGACGGCGCGCCTTCGGGCTTCTTCTGGTCGCAGACAAAGACGTGATAACGAAACGGTTCCATGAGACCGTTATAGCCTATTCGATCGGCAAGGGAGAGGAGAAGCGAATTCTGATATTCTGATTAGCCGTGATCGGGCCGCTATCGGATTCGGAGCAGGCGCGCGTGAGGACCCCTGTCGCGGCATTCCGCCTTTGCCGGCGAGGAGCGCGGTGAAACTCCGGTCAACCGTCGCGGCCAAATGCAGTCTCTTGGCGCGGTGTGAATCCGGCGGCGGCCGGCTGATCTGGGTGACCGGTTTTTATTTCCTGCTGTGCCTCTTGATTCAATTCGGGACTCGCGCCTGGCACGCCGACTTCACTTCGTTTTCCGACGAGCCATCGCATTTTGTGGGTGCAGTCATGTTTTACGACTGGCTGCATTCCGGACACTGGCTCGAGCCGCTGGAATTCGCCAGAACATATTATCAAAGCTATCCCTTCTTCGCCATCGGATACTGGCCTCCACTGTTCTACTTACTACTGGCTTTTGATTTCCTGCTCGCCGGCATCGGGCGCGCTCAGGCGCTGCTGGTTCCAGCGCTCGCCGCCGCGGCGACGGCGGCGTTTGTGTATTCCCTTTTGCGGAACCGCGCCGGGCGGATTCCGGCCCTTTGCGCCGGCATCATCTATTTAAGCCTGCCCGGCATTCAGCGCTCGATGTGCGCAGTCATGGTCGATCACGTGACTGCGGCATTCTGCATAGGGTTCGGCATCTGCTTTCTGCGTTATCTGCAGCGTCCAGGGTGCTTCAATGCGGTGTTGTGTTCCATAGTGTGCGGCCTCGGCATTCTTGCGAAGTACAGCGCCGCGTACCTGCTCGCCGTGCCGTTCATAACCGTCTTGCTGTTACGGCGCGCAAACCTGCTAAAGAAGCCGAGCTTCGTCATCCAGCCGTTCTTAGTCGCGCTCATTGCGGGGCCGTGGATGATATGGACCAGAAAGCTGATGTATTACGGATTGCCCACCGAACAGCCGGCGCTCAACTTACTTCGGGGAATGCAGTTTTTAACGGAACCGTTCCATCTATTTCCACTGCCGTTGCTGCCCGTGATTCTTGCCGGCCTGCTTTTGCTCATCGCGCTCCGGCGCGCATGGGGGCAGGACGTGCTGGTGTTGGTTCTTATCGGTTTTCTGAATCTGGCGTTCCTGTTTATCTCGCCCGTGGAGGCTGACCCACGGTATATGCTCGCGCCGGCGGCCGTGATTTTGGCGCTGTCCGCCGCGGGCTGGGCGGCCGGCCTGCCGCTTGTGCCGGGCCTCCGGCGGCGGGCGAAGGCAGCCCCACTGTTCGCGGCAGCAGTGGCCGCCGCATGTTTTTGGGCGAGCTTCGGCAGATATCCCCGGCCTGCCCAGCAGGAAATTCACACCGCGGTGGAAGCGATTGTCAGGAACCCGGCCTGGGACGGGCAGACCCTGCTGGTGCCTGCGGATCTCGAAGGGCCGACAATCGCGGAATTCGCGGCCCAGGTGCAGGGCCGGCGCGGCTACCGGCTGCTCCGGCCCTCGAAAGTCCTGGCCAGCTCCGACTGGTTCGGGAATCATTACTCCTCCCGGTTCAGCACGCCGGAGCAGTTGCTCGGGTATTTCCGGTCAGCGTCGGTACAGGTCATCATGTGGCACGCCGGGCCGGAGGCAGCGGTTTGGCCCCATGGGCGCCTGCTTGTCGAAATGTTCGCGAAATACGGGTCGGAATGGCCGCTCGCCGCTACCCTGAGGTGCGGAAGTGCGGCGCCTTGCTGGTACATTTACTCGCACACCACCCCAGCGCGGGCGCGGTTCTGAACGCGTCTGGGGCGCCTTTCGGCCTGAGCGGTTCCGCCGGGGAGGGGATCGGGCGTTCACGCCGACCGCAAATTTCTAAACGTTTTGAGCTCAGGCGATTAGGGTTTCTTACAGAGGCCGGACTAAAGGTTTCCATCTATTCTCATGGCCGAGGGGCAGCCGATTAAAGCCCTGAGGAGAGAAAAAATGGATCCCGACCCTATCATTATCATTTACGGTCTGGTCATGAGCGTACTGTTACTCATGGCCTGACAATACTCCGGAAGCGGTTGATTACGGTGGACTTGCTCCACGAACATAAAAAAACATTTTCAAAAAAAATGGTTTAAATGCCAAAAAACTCTGGTATGATTCCCTGGTGGTGGTACTTCGATGGGTATACCACCAGGGAGCGCCAGCCCTCACGTTCCCTCCAATAGACTGGAAGCTGCATGCCATAAGTTATGCAAACCAAACGACTTTTGGTTTGTATCTCATTTCTGCTGCTGTTGGTCGGAACGTTCGAGTTACTGCGTTCCGCGAGTGTAGTACTCCCCTCCACCCCAAAAAATCCAGACAAATACCCCGCATTTAAGGCTGTCTTCGAACAAATGCGCTCGCTGTTTGAGAGCGGCCGGTTTGTCGAAGCCGCGACAACCTACGAAGCGCTCTACCGGCGCGCCCGTCAGGCAAACGACCTCCCAACCGCAGTCCGCGCTTTAAATAACTTAGCCGGCTGCTGGTTTGCCTTATTTCGTTATCGACAGGCGGCTGATGCCTACCTGCAGGCGCGGCAACTTGCGGAGAACCAGCGGGACTGGGAAGTGGCAGGCACAGTATCCCTAAATTTGTCGTCGTTGTACCTGCAAATGGGGGAAATCAACAGCGCGGAGCAGGCCGCCGAGCGCAGCGCCGAAGCGTTAGCCAAGGCGCCGAATCACGGACGGCGCGCGCAATTGTTACTGCAATTCGCGAAAATCAAGGCGCGCAAGGGCGACATCGACGGCGCCGCGCCTTATTTTCGGGCGGCGGCCGCGGAGGCTGACCGGCAGGGAAATACAGCGCTGGCCGCGCAGGCCTTGAACCTCTATGGATATGAGCTGCTGGGCGCCAGGCGCACCCAAGAGGCCGAGCCGCTGCTGGTCGAGGCCTTCCGGCTCCGCAAGCTGACGCGCGACCCGGACATCGACCACAGCTACCGCACGCTGGGCATGCTGCGGCTGGCGCAGGGCGATCTGCGGTCGGCCTCGGCGCTGCTCGACGAAGCGGTCGCAATGGCCAGGAGCAGGCCGGCGAAGGTAACCGGCTGGAGCGCGTACTACCTGCGCGGGCAGGTCCGGGTGGCCGAAGGAAACGCCGCCGCGGCCCTCGAGGATTTTCGCAGCGGAATCGAGCTGGCGCGGCGTCTGCGGGTCGAGGTGCTTCCAGCGGACGCCATGCGGATCGGCATGGAAGTGGAAATGCAACAGCTCTACGCCGCGTTCATCCGCACGGCCATCGGGATCTACAAGGCCACCGGGCGCCAGAAACTGGCGCGTGAGGCGTTCGAAGCCGCGGAGGAGAACCGGGCCGCCAGCCTGCGAGCGCTCGTGAGCGGCGCCGATGGCTGGCAGAGCCTGCTTCCGCTGGAATACGGCGAGCGGGTGCGGCAACTGCGCGCGGCCGAAGCCCGCGCAGCGCTTAAGCCGGAGCCGGCCGCGGAGGCGGAGGTCGCACGGCTCGAGCATGCCGTCACGGAAATGGAGGTCAAAGCGGGGCTCGAAGCCGGACCGGGCTTCGGCGCGGCGGCAAACGGCCGCGGTTTGCTCGATGTGGTCCGGCATAGGCTGAGACACGGCCAGGCGCTGTTCAGTTTCTTTCTGGACGAGCCGGAATCCTACGTCTGGGAGGTAACGCAAACCGGCATTGAACTGCGCACGGCGCCGGGGCGCAGCCGCCTCGCCGGACAAGTCGAAGAATTCGTGCGCAGGGTGAGCGGGAATTCAAGCGGCGCGGCGGCGCTGGGCGCGCGCCTGTACGCGGATCTGTTCGGGGCGCGCGGCCGGGCAGCCTGCAACAGCGCCGAATGGGTGCTGTCGCTCGACGACACGCTGTTTCGGATGCCGTTCGCCGCTCTGGTGGAAGGATTCGAGCAAGGCCGTCCGGTATATGTCATCGAGCGGCATTCGCTGCGGGTGACGCCGAGCGCTCATCTATTGTCCGCGGCGCCGGGTCCGCGGCCGGTGATGCGGTTCATCGGCGTGGGCGACCCGGTTTACAACAGCGCGGATCCGCGGGCGCCGGACGACTCGAAGCGGTCGGATTTCGAGTTGCAGAGGCTGGCCGGGACGGGGCGGGAAATCGAATCCTGCGCGCGTGTGTGGATGCCGAACGGTCAGGCCATCCTGCTGCGCGGCACGGATGCGTCGGAGGAGGCGGTCCAGAGGACGCTGCCCGGCCCTCCGGCGATCCTGCACCTGGCGACGCACGTCGTGCCCTCGAGCGGCGGGCAGGGAATGCTGGCGCTGGCGCTGCGCAAGGACGGCAGGCCGGAATTGGTGAGCCCGGCCGAGATCGCCAGGTGGCGGGCCGATTTGAATCTGGTGGTGCTCAGCGGGTGCGGTTCGGGGACCGGCAAGGTATTGGCGGGCACGGGGCTGATGGGGATGACCAGGGCGTGGCTGGCGGCGGGGGCGTCCGCGGTGGCGGCGAGTTACTGGCCGATGCCGGACGACAGCGGGGAGTTCTTTCTTTCGTTTTACAAGGCATTGCGCGAAAACGCCGGCCGCAAGCCGGCGGAGGCGCTTCAACAGGCCCAGGTGGAAGCGCTGCATTCGGGCGGCCCCCGTTCCGAGCCGAGCCGCTGGGCGGCTTACTTTCTTGTCGGGAAGGAGTGAAACACCGTTGCTGATAGCGCAGGAAGACACGAAGAGGCGTGAATACCCCAAACCGCCGGACTGGCCGGAGCTGGTCGAAAGAGTACAGGCCGGAGACGGCGAAGCGATCGAACAACTCTATTCGTTGTTCTCGCGCGGCATTCGCTTTTACCTCTGCCGGCAGTTGGGCCCGCAGGAGCTGGAAGACAAGGTGCATGACACGTTCCTGATCGTGCTGCAGGCGATCCAGCGCGGCGAGCTTCGCGAGCCCGAGCGGCTGATGGGTTTCGTGCGCACCATCGTGCGGCGTCAGGTGGCGGCCTATATCGATAAAACGGTGCAGACGCGCAAGGAGCAGACGGACCTCGAATTCGGCCTCGGCGTTTTTGACCGGCGCAACAACCCCGAGGAGGACGCGATCGCGCGGCAGCGCGTCGAGATCATGACGAAAGTGCTCGAGAGCATTTCGCGCCGCGACCGGGAACTTCTCACGCGATTTTATCTGTTGGGCGAATCGCAGGAGAAAATCTGCTCGGAGATGCGGCTGACCGAGACGCAGTTCCGGTTGTTGAAGTCGCGCGCGAAGGCGCGTTTCGGGGAGCTGGGCCGGCGAAAACTGCAGCATCGAAGGATACCCTCCTTTTTCCTGAGAGCGAATCCCGATCCGCTACACTAAGAACCAAGACGGATAGTTGCACCGGACCCATCCGCTGTAGTGAACTCCTGAAAGGTGAAAGTGTGAGAGAACAGGATTCGCACGCTCCGGACGATGTGCTGGAACAGTACTCGCTGGGAACGCTACCCGAAGAGGAAGCGGAATTGCTCGAAGAGCATCTCCTGATCTGCCAGGAATGCCGGGACCGGCTGGAAGCGACGGATGCGTTTGTGGATGCGACGCGGAAGGCGGCGCTGGCGCTGGAGATGGGGCGCCGTTCGGTCTGGGATCGGGTCTGGCCGAGATTGCGCTGGCTGGCGCAGCCCTTCCCGGCGGCTGCGGCGATTGCGGCCGTAGCGCTGCTGGTCTGGCTGGCGCGGCCTTACGGCAGGATGCCCGGAGCGCCGGCCGCGGTGCTGCTGGAATCGACGCGGGGCGCGGCGGGGGGCGTCCCGGCGCCGGCCTCGCGCCCGCTGATGCTGTTGCTGGACGTGGCAGGCGTGCCCGGCTCGCCGTCCTACCATGTGGAGGTCGTCGACCGCGCCGGGGCCGGCGTGAGCAATTCCGCCGCGCGGCGCAGCGGCGACCAGATCGCGTTCCGGACCGGGCCGCTCAGCGCGGGCCGCTACTGGGTGCGCGTATACAGTTCGAGCCGCGAACTGTTGCGGGAATACGGGCTCGAGGTCAAGTAAGCCGGCGTCCGCCCGCCCCGGCCGGCATCGCGTCTGCGGCGGCGAAACTCACGGCCTGTAGGCTTGACCGCGGGCAGCCAGGATGATTCTCGCGCAGGCTTCTGCATCCGAACCGGCCTGATGATGATTCAGAGGAATGCCCAGCGCGTCGCATACGCATTCAAGCCGGGCGGGGCGGATACCCAGGATGCGGCGGGCGATCCGGAAAGTACACTGGAACGGGATATCCGGAACAGCCAGTCCGTTGGTGCGGCAGCAAGCCTCCAGGACGCCGCGATCGAAAGCGGCATTGTGTGCCGCCAGGAACTGAACGCCTCTCAGCCATTGATTCAGAATCGGCCAGAGCTGTCTGAAGGTCGGCGCGTTTCGCACCATGTTCCAGGTGATCCCGTGCAGATCGGTGAAGACGAAATAGGGGCGCGGCGGGCGAATGAGGCTCGACATTCGGCCGACGATTGCGTTTCCTTCAACCCTGACCAACCCGACGGAGCAGGCGCTATCCCGTCCGTAATCGGCCGTTTCAAAATCGATTGCAGCAAAGCAGGAATTGTCACCTCTCGGCATCTCTCAATCCAGATCGAACCGCGCGGGAAAGATCTCGCGCATCGAACGAAACAGCTCCAACTCGCGATCAAGACCTGAGCCCACCGCCCCCGGCTGCGTTCACACTGACGGCCGCCTCCAGAGAGGCAGCCGATAGGGAACGGCGCCAGGCAAGAACGACATCGGAGCCGGGCGAATCCAGCCGATCCGGCTTGCGTGTCCAGATCTCTATTTCACGAACTGCGGAGACCGGCTGTCAGTCTCCGCTGACTCCCCCCGGCGGCACTCGCAGCCGGTCCGGATGATCAGGGCTGAGCTGTAAGGGGTAGCAATGCATGCCCTTGCATCTGAAGATCAGTCTTCCCTCACTGTCTCGCCCGTAATGATACGTCCATGACTCGTAATAATGGAAGTAATCGCCACCGGCTGGAGCCCGAGCGATCACGGGCCTGGAGAATTCTGCTGGTTCGTCGTAAAAGTGCGTCAGCCGAATACACTTTCCGGATATCTCGTCCACCCGGGTGACGAACTCTCCCTCGTACGCCTCCCCGTCATTCGTGCTTGGGAACGCGCACAGGGTAATATCGCCTTTGTTCAACTCGCGTATCGACTCGATCCTTTGGCCCTCGGGTTCTACTTCCACTCGGCGCAGAAATCGGCGAAAAGCGTCGAAGTAGGCTGCCTCGAAACCGGCACACGGATGCATTGACGAGAACTCCGCGACCCAGCGCGAAAAATCAAGATAGCTGAGCCTCAAGAACAGATTTCCCTGCGGGATATCCTCCTGCCGGATGCGATAGTGCGCCGGACACAGCAGCACGAGCAGAAATGGTATGCCCTGGTTCCGGTAATGCTTGGCGTAACGATGCAACTGCTCCGGCTGCAGGGGCGCCAGCGAGTCGCCCTCCACTTTGTTCTCCACGGCGATGATGAGTTTGCCGCCGATCTTGATTTCAAGGTCCGCTATGACGCACGGCAGCGTGCGTGGCCGTCCGTGCTCGCTTGGGCTGTCCGGGTTAATGTCCTCGCTTCCGGCGATGGAAAGAAACACCTCTGTGCGAACTGAGATATCATCTCCGTCGAAACTGGCCGGAACTGCCCAAGCGTCGCCGGCGCGAATGCTTTTCAGGATCCGCTGGACGGCGTAGCGGCAAAATTGCGGCGACATGCACAAGGTCTGTGCAATAAACGCGGAGTAGATCTTTTCTCCAGGATGCCCGATGCGGTCCCAAACCGCAGCAAAATCGACCCAGCTTTCGGCGTGTACATCCATGTGAGTTTCCGTTAGGCATGCCTTTAGCTCATTTGCTCGCAGAAGAAATTGATCTGAGCGTGGCAGGTGTCGCAAACGGTCAGCCATCCTGCCCGACCACACAGTTTTTGCCAGGTCCACTCCGGGCTGACGAAGTAGATCCAGGTCAACTGATCTGCCTGCCGGCCGCAAAAAGGACACGGGTGCGCGCCTTTCGCATAAGATTCTTTACGTTGGTGGGGCCTCAGCGTGAAGATCGCGGGCGGGGCGTCGATGCTGACCGCCGTGTTGCGGCACTTCTCAACGTCATCCCATGGGAAGTAGCCCCGCTTCATCTCTTCGAGGCGGTTCTGCTCCGCCTGGCGGGCGCGCTCTGCGAGGTGCGCATCCCAAGTGAGTCGATTCGGCATGCTGAGCCATTCGGTCACGATGCCCAGGCTCACTTCCTGCCGTATGGCCTCCCTGAGCGCCTTGGCCTCGTCCTCACGTAGCGGATCAGAGAGACTTGCCGTCATGATCTCCCAATGTGGGCGCAACCACTTTTCCGTAACGAATAGCGTGTGCCGATGATTGCAGCAGGCTCCTGAGCGCTCATGTTGACCATTGTAGGATTACGAAATCGCAAGCAACCAGGAATTTTTCGTGGTGAGAATCCGGCTTGCATGGGAGAATCCAGCCCCTCGGAGGGGGCTTTTTCTCCCGCCGGCACCGCTGCCTTTGGCGGCGCCGGCGCGCGTCGCGGTGCAGGCCGGGAACTTACCGGACCGGCTGCAGCACCTCGTACTTGCGCAGCAGCTCGTCCCAGTGGCCCTGGGCGCGCAGCAGCAGCTCGCAGACTTCGCGGACGGCTCCGGCGCCGCCGGGGCGCGCGGTGACCAGGTGCGCGCACGATTTCACTTCCGGGCGCGCGTTGGCGGTCGCGATCGCCAGGCCGGCGCGCCGCATGATGACCACGTCGGTGAGGTCGTCGCCCACATAGGCGACTTCACCGGCCGCGAGACCCGATTTTTTCAGGATTTCCTCGAACAGCGGAATCTTTTCGATGTGGCCCTGATAGACGTAGGCGCAATGGAACTGCCGGCAGCGCTCTTCCGTCGCCGGGGACACGCGCCCGCTGATCACGCCGGTCTGAATTCCTTTCCAGCTCAGCCATTGCAGCGCGATGCCGTCCTGGGTGTCGAAGCCCTTGGTCTCGACCATCCGGCCGGACGGGTCGGGGATGTTATAGAGCTTGCCGTCGGTCAGGACGCCATCGACATCCATCAGCAGCAGCTTTATTTTGGAGGCGATTTCAGTGATGTTCGGTTGCAAACTGACAGCCTAGCACGCCGGTGGGGATGGCAGGCGAAAGCGCCTGCCCCACCTCACTCTTCCCATTCCGTGTGAAACATCTGGCCGCGCGGGCGGTCGATGCGTTCGTAGCGGTGCGCGCCGAAATAATCGCGCTGCGCCTGGGTCAGGTTGGCGGGCAGGCGTTCGCGGCGGTAGCTGTCGAAGTAACCGAGCGCGGCGGCGTGGCCGAGGCAGGGAATGCCCCATTGCGCGGCGTTCGCCACCACCTCGCGCAGCGCGGCGTTTCCTTCGTCCGTCTGCGCGGCGAAGCGGCCGTCGAGGAGCAGATTCGGAAGGTCCGGGCCGCCGGCGAGAGCCTCCTTGATCGGGTTCAGCAGGACCGAGCGGATGATGCAGCCGCCCTTCCAGATGCGGGCAATCTCGGGCAGGTTCAGTCCGAAGGAGTACTCCTTCGAGGCTTCGCGCATGAGGGCGAAGCCCTGGGCGTAGGCGGTGAGCGAGGCGAACCACAGCGCGTGCCGCATGGTTTCGAGGAAGCGCGCGCGATCGCCGGAAAACGCGGGGGCGGGGCCTTTCAGGATGCGCGCCGCGGCGGCGCGCTCGTCCTTGAAGGCCGAGAGAATGCGCGCTTCCAGGGCGGCGTCGATGGTCGGAACGGCGACGCCGAGATCGAGCGCGTTCTGGGTGGTCCATTTGCCGGTGCCTTTTTGCCCGGCGCGGTCGAGGATCATTTCGACCACGGGCCGGCCGGTTGCGGGGTCGGTCCTGGCGAGTACGGCCGCGGTGATTTCGATGAGGTAGGAATTGAGATCGGTGCGGTTCCAGGCGGCGAACGTTTGGGCGGCTTCGGCGACGGTCATGCCGAGGGCGGAGCGCATGAGGTCGTAGCTTTCGGCGATCAACTGCATGATTCCGTACTCGATGCCGTTGTGGACCATCTTGACGTAGTGGCCGGCGCCGCCGCGTCCCATGTAGGCGCAGCAGGGGCCGTCTTGGGTTTTCGCGGCAATCGCGGTGAGAATCGGCTCGAGCTCGCGGTAGGCGTCCTCGGGGCCGCCGGGCATGATCGACGGGCCGTGCAGCGCGCCGGACTCGCCGCCGCTGACGCCGGTTCCGATATAGCGGATGCGCGCGGGCTCGAGCTCCTTGGCGCGGCGCTCGGTGTCGCGGAAGAAGGAATTACCGCCGTCGATCAGGATGTCGCCGGGCGAAAGCACGGGCGCCACCGCGCCGATTACCTGATCGACCGGCGCGCCGGCCGGCACCATGATGAGGATCTTGCGCGGCGCGGCGAGCAATCCGGCAAGATCTTTGAGCGAGGCGACGGCCGTCATCGGCTTGCCGGCCCATTTCTGCCGGGCCAGTTCGGTCCTGGCGGGATCGACGTCGAAACCGGCGACGGAAAAGCCGTGAGTCGCGGTATTCAAGGCGAGATTCTCGCCCATGACGCCCAAACCGACAACGCCAAAATCGTAAGTCATCGCGCGCCTCCAAGGCTGCCGGGCCAAGAGACGGCACGAGTCAGGTGCGCGCGCTCTTGCGCACGCCTGTGCCGCCGTGAGAGGGCGGCGCGGCACGCACGGGTGCGTGCGCCGCCTCCCGGCCGGAGCAGCAACTTACTTTAACCTTACAATGGTTGGAAGTGCTCGACAGGGTGGCAGAGACGATCGCGCGGCATCGCATGTTTGAGGCCGGGCAGAAGGTAGGCGTGGCGGTGTCGGGCGGAGCGGATTCGGTATGCCTGCTCGACGTGCTGCGGCGACTGGCGCCGCGCTGGGCGCTCGATTTGACGGTGCTTCATGTCGAGCACGGATTGCGGGGCGAGGCGTCGCGCGCCGATAAGCAATTCGTGAGCGAGCTGGCCGCCGAGTGGGGTCTCGAGTTCCACTGTCACGCTGCCGACGTGCGCCGCATCTCAGAAGAAGCGGGAGACAATCTGGAGCAGGCGGCGAGACGGGTGCGCCAGGAGTTCTTCACGAGCTTTCTCGCGGCGGGGAAATTGCATCGGGTGGCCACCGGCCATACGCGGTCGGACCAGGCCGAAACGGTGCTGTTCCGATTCCTGCGGGGCTCCGGAACGGCGGGCCTGGCGGGGATTCTGCCGGTGACCCGCGAGGGGCTGGTGCGGCCTCTGATCGACGTGGATCGCGAGGAAGTCGAGCAGTATCTGAGGGGGCACGGGATCGGCTGGCGGGACGACGCGACGAACCGCGACGTGAAGTTCGCGCGCAACCGAATCCGGCACGAGTTGCTGCCGGCGCTCGTCCGGGACTGGAACCCAAAGCTTCGGGCGGCGCTGGCCGCCACGGCGGCAATCGCGCGGGAGGAGGAAGAGTACTGGCGCGAAGCGATTGACCGGCGGGCGTCGGGGCTGGTTGTGGAGCCGCCGGCGGTGCTGTTCCGGGCAGACTGGCTGGCGGGGTTGCCGAGAGCGGTTGCGCGGCGCATGGCGCGGCGTGCGATTGAGATCGCGAAAGGCAGTCTCCGCGGCATCGAGTTCGAGCACGTCGAGCGGGTTCTGCGGATGGCCGCGGCTGAAGAGGGTAGGGGGCGTTTTCAGGCTCCCGGGCTGGATGTGCTGCGGTCGTGCGGTTGGATGCGGATCGCGCCTCCGGAGAGCTACGCGGCTGGAGGTGAGGAGTACCGGATTACGCTGGCTGTGCCGGGCGAGTACCGGCCGCCTGGCGCGCGGTGCACGATCTCGCTCGAAACCGCGGGGTTCGCTTCCGGATATAATAAAGATGAAAGCGTATTGGATTGGGGCCGGATCACTCGAAAGCTGGAGTTGCGCAACTGGACTCCGGGTGATCAATATCGGCCCGTAGGACACGCCAGCCGGAAAAAAATCAAACATTTGTTCCAGGAATCCGGAATCCCGCTCTGGCGGCGGCGAAGTTGGCCCGTAATTACCTGTGGAGAGGAAATCGTTTGGGCCGCGCGGTTCGGGGCGGCTGCGGAGTACGCCGCGGGGGCGGACACCCACACGGTGCTGAAAATTCGGGAAACTGGTAGCATCTCCGAGTGAGAAAAGGTGTTGGACCGGAAAGCGCTGAAGCGGCGTCCAATGAAGAGAGGGCCCTGCGGAGTGTAATGCAGGGGAGGATATGAATTCAAACGTAAAGACAGCGATCTTCTGGGTTGTCCTGATCATGGTGGTCGTGCTGCTTTGGACGGTCGTCAAGACGGGACAGAGGCAGAACGATCACGCGCTGAACTTCACGGAGTTCGTCAATGATGTCAAGGCGGGCAAAGTCAGCTCGGTGACCATCACGGGCATGGACGTGGAAGGCCAGTACAAGGGCGACGGCACGCTCCATGTGACGGTTCCGCCGAACTACCCCGAGCTTTACAACCTCCTGCAGGAAAACAACGTCATCATCCACATCAAGGAGCCCAACTCGAACGGCTGGATCACGATGCTGATGAACGCCATTCCGTTCATCCTGCTGCTCGGCTTCTGGATCTTCATGATGCGCCAGATGCAAAGCGGCGGGAACAAGGCCCTGAGTTTCGGGAAAAGCAGAGCCCGGCTGCACTCGTCACAGCAGAAGAAGGTGACATTCAAAGATGTGGCCGGGGTGGAAGAGGCCAAGGAGGAGTTGCAGGAGATCATCGAATTCCTCCGGGAGCCGCAGAAGTTCCAGAAACTCGGCGGGCGGATTCCGAAAGGCGTGCTGCTGATCGGGCCTCCGGGCACGGGTAAGACGCTGCTGGCGCGGGCGATCGCGGGCGAAGCGAACGTGCCGTTCTTTTCGATCTCGGGATCGGACTTCGTGGAAATGTTCGTGGGCGTGGGCGCGAGCCGAGTGCGCGACCTGTTCGAGCAGGGCAAGAAGAACGCGCCGTGCATCATTTTCATCGATGAGATCGATGCGGTGGGCCGGCACCGCGGCGCAGGTCTCGGCGGCGGTCACGACGAGCGCGAGCAGACGCTGAACCAGTTGCTGGTGGAGATGGACGGCTTCGAATCCAACGAAGGCGTGATCCTGGTGGCGGCGACGAACCGGCCGGACGTGCTCGATCCGGCGCTGCTGAGGCCGGGGCGGTTCGACCGGCGCGTGGTGGTCGGGCGTCCGGACGTGAAAGGCCGCGAGGCGATCCTGCGCGTGCACACGAAGAAGGTGCCGATCGCGGACGACGTGGACCTGATGGTGCTGGCGCGCGGCACGCCGGGCTTCGCGGGGGCGGACCTGGCGAATCTGGTGAACGAAGCGGCGCTGGTGGCGGCGCGGCAGAACCGCAAGGTCGTCACGATGGCCGATTTCGAACTGGCTAAGGACAAGGTGCTGATGGGCGTGGAGCGCAAGTCGCTGATCATCAGCGACGAAGAGAAGCGCAACACGGCGTATCACGAGGCCGGCCACGCGCTGGTGCTGTCGCTGCTGCCGAACGCCGACCCGGTGCACAAGGTCACGATCATCCCGCGCGGGATGGCGCTGGGCCTGACGATGCAGTTGCCGGAGGACGACAAGCATTCGTACACGAAGGGCTACCTCGAGACGCAGCTCGCCGGATTGATGGGCGGGCGCATCGCCGAGGAGATCTTCATGCACCACATGACGACCGGGGCGGGCAACGACATCGAGCGCGCCACGGAGCTCGCCCGCAAGATGGTGTGCGAGTGGGGCATGAGCGACCTCGGGCCGCTGAGCTTCGGCAAGAAGGAAGAGCAGATTTTCCTGGGCCGCGAGATCGCGCAGCACCGCGACTACAGCGAGGCGACCGCGATCCGCATCGACGAAGAGGTGCGGCGTATCATGGGCGAGGCCTACGACAGGGCCCGCAAGATCATCGAGGACCGCTCGGACGCGCTGATCCGGATCGCGGAAGCGCTGCTCGAGCGCGAGGTGCTCGATGCCGACGAGATCAAAGCCCTGATCGAGGGTAGGGCGCTCGCGCCGCTGCATCCCGCCGGCCAGAACGGCAACGAGGGGCAGCCGCAACAGCAGATCGTACGGCCCGAGGGCGGACGCCGCCTGCCGGGGCTCGGGGAGAACCCGCAGCCGGCATGATGCAGCGCTTCCCGATATACCTCTTCGACGTTGACGGAACTTTACTGGACTCCGCAGAGGATATCTGCGGAGCCATCGTCGACGTGCTCGCCGAAACGCCGTGCCCGCCGATGAAGCCCGAGGATCTGACGCGCTATATCGGCGTGCACCTCATCGAGATGTTTCGGGAGTTGCTGCCGGATTACACGGCGGCGCAGTACGATCAACTGGTCACCGACTACCGCGCCGTCTATCGCGCGCGCGGGCACTCGAGGACGCGCGTGTTCCCGGGTGTGAAGGAAGCGCTGGCATCGCTTGGCGGGCGCAAGTCCACGGCGACCACGAAAGCCACGCCGACCACGCGCGACGTCCTGGAGCAGTTCGAGCTGCTCCCGTATTTCGATCACGTGCAAGGCACGGACGGGTTCGCTTACAAGCCCGCTCCCGATGTCGTGCTGGCGTCTTTGAAAGCGCTGGGGGCGGCGCCGGAAGACTGCCTGTTCGTGGGCGATTCGGCAGCGGACATGGAAGCCGGCCGGCGCGCGGGCGTGAAGATCTGCGCCGTGCGGTACGGGTACGGGGATCCGGCCGACCTGTCGCGCTGGCAGCCGGATTACTGGATTTCCGATCTGAGAGAGCTGCTGGCGTAGATCTGCTATACTCAAATTTCATGCTCGTCGTTTCCGTTGCCCGGCATCACCATCACCACCATCACACGCCCCATTGACGGCGACGGGCTGATTTTCCGACCTGCTTCAAAATAACGAAATCGAAAGGAAAGCCCGCCGTCAAAAGCGGGCTTTTTTGTTTTCCGATGAATCTGGATTTCACAAAATTCGATGGACTGCTGCCGGCGGTGGTGCAGGACCAGGCTTCCGGGCGCGTGCTGATGGTGGGGTTCATGAACGAGGAGGCGTTCCGGAAGACGGTCGAGAGCGGCTTCGCCACGTTCTACAGCCGCTCGCGCCGCAAGCTGTGGATGAAGGGCGAGTCGTCCGGCCATCGCCTGGTTGTGAAGGAGATTGCCGCGGACTGCGACCTCGACACGGTCCTGCTGCGCGTCGAGGCGCTCGGGCCGGGTGTGTGCCACGAAGGCTACGAAAGCTGTTTCTTCCGGCGGCTCGACGGCGGGCGTTGGGTGGAGAGCGAGTCGCCGAGCTACGATCCGAACGCGGTCTACGGAGGGAACCAATGAAGCTGAAGCTCGGCATCCCGAAGGGCAGCCTCGAGCACGCCACCATCGAGCTGTTCCGCCGCGCCGGTTTCAACATCACGACGAGCAGCCGCTCGTACTTCCCGGCGATCGACGACCCGGAGATCGAGTGCATGCTGATCCGCGCACAGGAGATGGCGCGCTACGTCGAGGACGGCGTGCTCGACGCGGGCCTCACCGGACGCGACTGGGTCGAGGAGTGCGAAGCGCGGGTCGAGACCATCGCCGATCTCATCTACGCCAAGCAGAGTTTCGGCAAGGTGCGCTGGGTGCTCGCGGTCCCGGAAGCGTCTCCGATCCGCTCGGTGAGGGACCTGGAGGGCAAGATCGTCGCGACGGAACTGGTGGGCACGACGAAGCGCTACCTCGCATCGCACGGCGTGAAGGCGAAGGTGGAGTTCAGTTGGGGCGCGACGGAAGTGAAGCCGCCGGAGCTGGCGGACGCGATCGTCGAGGTGACGGAGACGGGCTCCTCGCTGCGCGCGAACAAGCTGCGCATCGTCGAGACGGTGCTCGAATCGAACACGCAGTTCATTGCGAATCGCGAGTCGTGGAGCGACGAGTGGAAGCGGCGCAAGCTCGAAGACATCAGCATGCTGCTCGATGGCGCCATCAACGCGCTGGGCAAGGTGGGACTGATGATGAACGTGCACACGAGCTGCCTGGACGCGGTCCTCGCGGTGCTGCCCGCGCTGAAAAATCCCACGATTTCGCAGTTGAGCGACAGCGATTGGGTGGCGGTCAATACCATCCTGGATGAAACGGCGGTGCGCAGCATGATTCCACGTTTGAAGAAGGCGGGCGCGGAAGGCATCGTGGAATATCCGCTGAACAAGATCGTGATGTGACGCCATGATCCGGATCATCGAGTCGAAGAAGGCGGGGACGCTGCTGAAGCGCCGCGCGGCGCGCATGGCCGAAGCCGAGGAGACGGTGCGCCCGATCCTCGAAGCGGTGAGGAAGCGCGGCGACCGCGCGCTGATCGCGTACGCGCGGCGGCTGGACGGGCTGGACGGCGAGAGCGTGCGCGTGCCCGCACGCGAGTTGAGGCGCGCCGCGCAGAAGCTGCCGCGCGAGCTGCGCGAAGCGGTAGAGACGGCGTCGGCCAACATCCGCGCGTTCGCGAAAATGCAGTTGCCGCGGAACACGAGCTGCGAGCTCGCGCCGGGGCTGGCGCTCGGGCAGATTGTGCGGCCGCTCGACGCGGTGGCGGCCTACATTCCTTCGGGCCGCTATCCGCTGCCCTCGACGGTAATGATGACCGTGATCCCGGCGCAGGCGGCCGGCGTGCCGCGGATCTGTGTGGCGTCGCCGCGGCCCGTGCCTGCGATCTACGGCGTGGCTTCGACGCTCGGCGCGACGGACGTGTTCCGCATGGGCGGCGCGCACGCCATCGCGGCGTTCGCCTTCGGCACCGCGACCGTGCCGAAGGTGGACCGCATCGTTGGGCCGGGCAACATCTATGTGGCCGCCGCGAAGAAACTGCTCGCGGGCGAGGTGGGCATCGACTTCGTCGCGGGGCCGACCGAGGTGCTGATCATCGCCGAAAGCGGCAGCCCGCGCCACCTCGCGGCGGACATGCTGGCGCAGGCCGAGCACGACGAGGACGCCTCCGCGGTCCTGCTCACCACGTCGAGGCCGCTGGCGCAGGAGGTGGCGTTGGAGATCGAGCGGCAGTTGCGCGATCTGCCGACCGCGCCGGTGGCGTCGAAGTCGATCGCCAGGAACAGCGCGATCGTCGTGGTGCGCTCGACGGATGAGGCGGTGGAACTGGCGAACGATTTCGCTCCGGAGCACCTGATGGTGCCCGACGAGTCGCTGGTCAGGGAAGTGCGGCATGCGGGCAGCGTGTTCGTGGGGCCGTACAGCACGGAGGCGGCCGGCGATTACGCGTCGGGGACGAATCACGTGCTGCCCACGGGCGGCGCCGCGCGGCTGCGCGGCGGGCTGTCGGCGGCTGACTTCGTGAAGGTGATTTCCGTGCAGCAGTTGAGCCGGGAGGCGCTCGCGCGCCTCCAGCCGGCGATCACGACGCTGGCGCGGGTCGAGGGGCTGGAAGCGCATGCGCGCGCGGTGGAGGTGCGGACCGATGAGCGATAGGCCGAAGCCGCGCCAGGCCGTGCTGCGCATGAAGCCGTACTCGCCTCCGACCGCCGGGCGCGCCGGCAAGCTGCGCCTGGACTTTAACGAGAACACCGTGGGATGCTCGCCGCGCGTGCTGGCGTTTCTGCGCGAATCTTTGAGCGAGAGCGGCATGGCGGTTTATCCGGAGTACGGCGAGGCGAAGGCGGAGCTGGCGGCGTTTTTCGGTGTCCCGCCGGCGGAGCTGCTGTTCACGAACGGCACCGACGAAGCGATTCAGGTGTTCGTGAATACGTACGTGGACGCCGGGAGCGAGGTGCTGCTGCTGCGCCCGTCCTACGCGATGTACCGCTTCTACGCGGAGGTGGCGGGCGCATCGATCCGCGAGCTCGAATACCGCTGCGAGGACCTGGCGTTTCCGCTCGAAGAACTGCTGGCGGCCGCGGGGCCCGGAACGCGCGCGATCGCGATCGCGAATCCGAACAATCCGACGGGCACGGGGATCGAGATCGAGGCCGTGGAGCGCATTCTGAAGGCGGCGCCACGCGCGGCGGTGCTGATTGACGAAGCGTACTTCGAATTCTGCGGCGTGACGGCGCTGCCGCTGGTGGCGCGGTATCCGAACCTCTTCGTGAGCCGCACGTTTTCGAAGGTGTACGGCATGGCGGCGATGCGCTTCGGATGCCTGTTCTCGCAAGCGGAAAACATCGCGCACCTGCACAAGGCGCAGTCGCCGTACAGCGTGAATTCGCTGGCGGCGGCGGCGGCGCGCGCGGCGGTGCGCGACCGCGAGTACATCGACAACTACGTGGCCGAGGCGCTCGCGGCGCGCGAGATGCTGTGCCGCGGGCTGGAGGAGCTCGGCATCCCCTATTACCCGAGCCGGGCGAATTTCGTCCTGATGCGCGCGGGCGGGCGCGCGATCGAAGTTCGCGACCGGCTGCGCGAGCGCGCGGTGCTGGTGCGCGACCGCAGCTACGAGCTGCCCGGGTGCGTGCGCGTCACGGTGGGCACGCGCGAGCAGATGCGAAAATTCCTGGCGGAGCTGAAAGCGATCTGGTGATGGCGGAACAGGTACTCGTATTCGACATGGACGGCGTGCTGGTGGATGTGAGCGACTCATACCGCGCGTGCGTCCAGCGGACGGTGCGGCACTTCACGGGCCGCGAGATCACCCGCGAGGCGATTCAGGATTACAAGAACGCGGGCGGCTGGAACAACGATTGGGACCTCTGCCATCACCTGATCGCCGGGGCCGGCGTGGCGGTCACCTACGAGCAGGTGGTGGAGCAGTTCAATGTTTTCTTTCTCGGCAAGGACGGCCGGCCTGACGCGCTGATCTATCGCGAGCGGTGGGTGGCGAAGCCGGGACTGCTGGAGCGGCTCGCTGCGCGCTTCGACTTCGCGCTGTTCAGCGGGCGCGTGTGGGAGGAGATGGAGATCACGCTGGCGCGGTTCTGCCGGGCGCTGCGATTCGATCCGATCATGACGGCGGACCGCGTCGAGTTCCAGAAGCCCGCGCCGGAGGGTTTGCTGCGGATTGCCGAGGCGCACCGGGGCAAGCGGATGTGGTACGTGGGCGATACGATCGATGACGCGCGCGCCGCATGGGCGGCGGGGGTGCCGTTCATCGGGATCGCGGCGCCTTCGAACCCGCGCGCCGGCGAGCTGGCGGCGCGGCTGGCGGGGGAGGGCGCGCTGGCGGTGCTCGGCGATATCAACGAGCTCGAGAAGGTGCTGCCGGAATGAGGACAGCAGCCGTCGAACGCAACACGAAGGAAACGCGGATTACGGGGAAGCTGCGCATCGAGGGCCGCGGAAGATACAACATTTCTACCGGAATTCGGTTTTTGGATCACATGCTCGAACTGTTCGCCAGGCACGGCGGATTCGATCTTGATCTGTGCGCGCGAGGCGACCTCGATGTGGACCAGCACCACACGGTCGAAGATGCCGGCATCGTGCTTGGGCGACTGTTCGCGCAGGCTCTCGGCGACCGGCGCGGCATCAATCGCGCCGGCTATTTCGTGATGACGATGGACGAGACGCTCGCGGTGGTGGCGCTGGACCTGAGCGGGCGCCCGTACCTGGTTTACGACGACCGCGTGAGGACGCGGATGGTGGGTGACCTCCAGGCGGAACTGGCCGAGGATTTCTTTCAGGGCTTCGCGACGCATGCCGGGGCCAACCTGCACGCGAAGGTGCTCTACGGGCGTTCGAGCCACCACAAGCTGGAAGCGGTCTTCAAATGTTTCGCGCGCGCGATGAAATCCGCGTGCTCGAAAGACGCGCGGCTGAAGGGCGAGCTGCCGTCCACCAAAGGGCTGTTATGATCGGCATTGTCGATTACGGCGCGGGCAACCTGCGCTCGGTGGAAAATGCGCTCGATGCGATCGGGGCGCGATACGAACTGGTGCGAGATGCGGCGGCCGTCGCGAGCCTGGATAAGATCCTGCTGCCGGGCGTCGGGCATTTCGGCCAGATGATGCGGTCGCTCGACGCGCTCGGGCTGCGGGCAATGCTGGTGGAAAAGATTCGCGGCGGCACGCCGTTTCTCGGCATCTGCCTGGGCGCGCAGGCGCTTTTCCAGGGCAGCGAAGAGGCGCCGGAGGCGCGCGGGCTGGGAATTTTCCCGGAAACTGTGCGGCGCTTCCCCGGCGGCGCACGCGTGCCGCACATGGGCTGGAATGCGCTGGAAGGAGCGTCAGGACGGCTTCTGCGCGGAGTGGCGGAACCCGCTTACGTCTACTTTGCCCATAGTTACTATATGCCAGTAAGTGGAGTTACTTCCTCGCGCTGCGAGTACTGTCTGAGTTACACGGCCTCGCTCGAAAGCGGAAACATCTTCGGCGTGCAGTTTCATCCCGAGAAATCCGGCCCGCTCGGGTTGCGGATCGTGAAGAATTTCGTGGAGATGTAGGTGTTGGCGAAGCGCATCATACCTTGTCTGGACGTAACCGCCGGCCGCGTGGTCAAGGGCGTCCATTTCGTGGACCTGCGGGATGCCGGAGACCCGGTCGAGCTTGCGGAACGCTACAACAGCGAGGGCGCCGACGAGATGGTATTCCTGGACATCACGGCATCGAGCGACGGGCGCGACACGATGGTGGAGGTGGTCGAGCGCACGGCTCGGAAGGTCTTTATCCCGCTCACGGTCGGCGGCGGCATCCGCTCGGTGGCCGACGCCCGGCGCGTTCTGCTGGCCGGGGCGGACAAGGTCAGCATCAACACGGCGGCGGTGGAGCGGCCGGAACTGATTGCGGAGCTGTCGCGCGAGTTCGGCGCGCAGGCGGTCGTGCTCGCAATCGACGCCCGGCGCCGCGCGAGGGGCGGCTGGAGCGTTTACGTTCGCGGCGGGCGCGATGATACGGGCATGGACGCGATCGAATGGGCCGTGCGCGGCGAGGCGCTGGGCGCGGGCGAGATTTTGCTCACTTCGATGGATGCAGACGGCGTGCGGACGGGCTTCGATTGCGAACTGACGCGCGCCGTATCGCGCACGACGCATGTGCCCGTGATCGCGTCGGGCGGCGCCGGGCGCCCGGAACATTTCAGCGCCGTGCTGTCGGAGGGCGAGGCGGACGCGGCGCTCGCGGCCTCTATCTTCCACTACGGGACGTACACGGTGGCCGATCTGAAAGCGCATCTGGCCGGCTGCGGCATTCCGGTCCGGAGGCTGGCATGAAATTCGGTGACAGGCTACGCTTTCACCCAATTCGGTCCCAACATGAAATTGGGGATTGCGTAGCCTGTCCCCGAATTACGGTGCGGAGCTTCGTGTGATCGTGCCTTGTATCGACCTGATGGACGGCAAGGTGGTGCAGCTCGTCCAGGGGCAAAAGAAAGCGCTCGAGGGCGGCACGCCGCAGGAGATGCTGGCGCGCTTCGCGGCTTTTCCCGAGATCCAGGTGATCGACCTCGACGCGGCGCTCGGCCGCGGTTCGAACGGCGCGATCGTCGAGTTTCTGGCGGCACGGGCGAAGGCGCGCGTGGGGGGCGGGGTGCGCACGGTGGAGCGCGCGGCGGCCCTGGTCGCGCAGGGCGCCTGGAAGGTGATCGTGGGCACGGCGGCATTCGGCGCGGCGGGCGTGAACGCCCCGTTCCTGGAAGCGCTGGCGCGGCGGATCGGACGCGAGCGCGTCATGGTGGCGCTCGATACCAGGGAAGGTAAGATCGTAGTAAAGGGCTGGCAGGAATCGACCGCACTCAGGGCGGAAGATATCCTGCGCGAGCTGGAGCCGCACTGTGCGGGGCTGCTATGCACCTACGTGGATCGCGAGGGCATGCTCGAAGGCACGGATCTCGACTGGTTCCGGCGTCTGCGCGCGTCGACCACTCTCGCGATCACGGCCGCCGGCGGAATTACGACGCTCGACGAAGCGCGCGAGCTGCAACGAATGGGTGTGGATGCCGCATTAGGCATGGCAATCTACAGCGGGCGGTTGCGGCTCGATGAACTGGCTGCGCTGGGCGGCTGATATCGTGGCGGCGGCGGCGCTCGCCGCGCCCGCGCTCGCGCAGGGTTTTTACGAGATCCAGGTCTACGGCTCCGAGCTGGTTCCGCCTCGCAACACGATGATCGAGCTGCACAGCAACTTTACCTTCGAGGGCAGCAAGTCCGGGATCCTGGGCGCGTTGCCGACCGAACACCAGTTGCACGAGACGCTCGAGATCACCCGCGGGTTCACTGAGTGGTTCGAGACCGGCTTTTATGTATTCAGCAGCGCGCAGCCGGGCGAGGGCTGGCAATGGGTCGGCGACCACATACGCCCGCGATTCTCGATCCCGGAACGCTGGCGCTGGCCGGTGGGCCTCAGCCTCTCGAACGAAATCGGCTACCAGCGCCCGCTGTTCTCGCCGGACACCTGGACCTGGGAGATCCGGCCGATCGTCGACAAGAAGCTCGGCCGCTGGTACCTGGCGTTCAACCCGGCCTTCGACAAGTCGCTCCACGGTCCCTCGGCCGGCCGCGGGTGGGAGTTCTCGCCGGACGGCAAAGTGGCTTATGACGTGACCAGCCTCGTTGCGGCGGGCGTCGAGTATTACGGCGCGCTCGGACCCGTGGGCAACTTCGATCCCCTCGCGGCCGAGCAGCAGCAGATCGTTCCGGCAGTGGACCTGAATCTCGGGCAGCGATGGGAATTCAATTTCGGCGTTGCGATCGGACTTACGCGCGGCACGGACCGCCTGCTCGTCAAGTGGATCCTCGGCCGGCGCTTCGGTAATTAAATCCCGTGTAACTCTGCGTAAGGAAGTGTGAAGAAGTGCGAAAGCCGCTCTGATATCGGGAATCCAACGAAAGATCCGCGCTAAAATTAAGATACGTAGGTAATCCTTGAAACTGGGCAAACGCAAAGGGATATTTCTCGCAGTATTTTTCCTGGCGATCGCTGTGGCCGCACTGGTGTGGCGATCCGGCGGCGAAGCTACGCCCGCCGAGGCGCAGACCCGCTCCGCAGCCCCGGCCGCGGTTCCGGTGCGTGTGGCCCAGGTGGTCCAAAAAGCGGAGCCGGTTACCGTGGACGCCATCGGCAACGTCCAGCCGTACCAGACGGTGCAGGTGAAATCGCAGGTGGCCGGCCAGCTCATGCACGTGTATTTCAAGGAGGGCCAGGACGTGCGCCGGGGCGACCTGCTGTTCGAGATCGATCCGCGTCCGTACGCGGCGGCGCTCGCGCAGGCGGAGGCCACGAAAGCCAAGGACCAGGCGACGGCCGAAAACGCCGTGCAGGACGTGAGCCGCTACGGTTTGCTCTACACCCGCGGCGTGATCCCGCGAGAGCAGTACGACCAGTTGCAGACGACCGCCGCCGCCGCGAAGGCGACCGTGAGCGCCGACGACGCCGCGATCGAGACCGCGCGCCTGCAACTCGGCTACACGAAAATCCGCGCGCCGCTCACCGGACGCCTGGGCAGCCTCATGGTGAATGAGGGCAATCTCATTAAGGTGAATGACGTCCCGCTGGTCACCATCAATGAGATCCGGCCCATTTACGTCGCCTTTTCCGTTCCCTCGCAGGAACTGCCCGCGATCAGGCGGCACATGGCGCAAGGGCCTCTGCGCGTGGCTGCGACTCCCAAAGAGGGCGGCCGCGAGGTGTACGGCACGCTCACGTTCATCGATAACAACATCGACACGACCACCGGCACCATTCTGCTCAAAGGCACGTTTCCGAACACGGACGGCGCGTTGTGGCCGGGCGAGTTCGTGAACGTGAAGCTTACGCTCGCCGAGCAGCCGAACGCGATCGTCGTGCCTTCGGCGGCGGTGCAGAACGGGCAAAACGGACAATACGTGTTTGCCGTCGGGCCGGGTGACACAGCGGAATTGCGGCCCGTCGTAGTCAGCCGCACGGTGGGTTCCGATTCGGTGATCGCCAGCGGGGTCAAGCCGGGAGAGATCGTGGTTACCGACGGGCAGCTTCGCCTCGTGCCCGGCGCGAAGGTGTCCGTGGTGAGCGGGCAGCCGCAGGCCGGCGCGGGGGGCGCCACCGAGTGAGCTTCCCCGAACTCTTCATCAAGCGGCCGGTCATGACGACTCTGGTCATGCTCGGCATTCTGCTGTTCGGCGCGCTCGGCTATCGCGCGCTGCCGGTGAGCGACCTGCCGAACGTCGATTTCCCGACGATCAACGTAAGCGCGGCGCTGCCGGGCGCGAGCCCGGAAACCATGGCGTCCTCGGTGGCGACGCCGCTCGAGAAGCAGTTCTCGACGATCCAGGGCCTTCAGACGATGAACTCGACCAGCACCCTGGGCGGCACCTCCATCACGCTCCAGTTCGACCTCAGCCGCAACATCGACGCCGCGGCACAGGACGTGCAAGCCGCCATTACGGCCGCCGCGCCCCAACTGCCGCCCGGCATGCCCTCGCCGCCCACTTACAGCAAAGTGAACCCGGCCGACAGCCCGATTCTCTACCTGGCGCTGACCTCGCCGACGCTTCCGCTCTCCTCCGTGGACGAGTATGCCGAGACGCTGATGGCGCAGCGCATCTCCACCGTCAGCGGCGTGGCGCAGGTGATGGTGTTCGGCGCGCAGAAGTATGCGGTGCGCGTGCAGCTCGATCCCAGCGCGCTGGCTTCGCGCGGCATCGGCATCGACGAGGTGCAGCAGGCGCTGCAAAGCGGGAACGTCAACCTGCCCACGGGCACGCTCTACGGCACGAACAAAGCGGTGACGGTGCAGGCCACCGGGCAACTCGAGGACGCGGCGGCGTACCGCCCGCTGATCGTCGCTTACCGCAACGGCTCGCCCGTGCGCCTTGCCGAACTCGGCCGGGTGATCGATAGCGTGCAGAATGACAAGACCGCAAGCTGGTTCAACGGCGAGCGCGGCATCATCCTCGCGATCCAGCGGCAGCCGGGAACGAACACCGTCGAGGTCGTGGACGCGATCAAGCGCCTGCTGCCGACCTTCCGCGAGCAGATGCCCGCGTCGGTGTCGCTGCACGTGGTTTACGATCGTTCCGATTCGATCCGCCAGTCGGTCGACGACGTGAAGTTTACCCTGATGCTGACCGTCGCGCTCGTCGTCATGGTGATCTTCCTCTTCCTGAGAAATGTCTCGGCGACGGCGATTCCCAGCCTCGCGCTGCCGATGTCGATCATCGGCACGTTCGCGGTGATGTACCTGGCCGGATTCACGATAGACAACCTGTCTCTGATGGCGCTCACGCTATCGGTGGGCTTCGTCGTCGACGACGCCATCGTGATCCTGGAGAACATCGTGCGCCACATGGAAGCGGGCGAGCGGCCGATGGCGGCGGCGCTGAACGGCTCGCGCGAGATCGGCTTCACGATCATCTCGATGACGCTGTCGCTGGCGGCCGTGTTCATTCCGGTGCTGTTCATGGGCGGCATCATGGGGCGGCTGTTCCATGAGTTCGCGGTGGTGATCGGCATGGCGATCCTGGTTTCCGGATTCGTCTCGCTCAGCCTGACGCCGATGCTGTGCAGCCGGTTCCTCCGGCCCGCGGCCCGGCAGAGGCAAGGCTGGTTCTATCGCGGCTCCGAGCGCGTCTTCAGCGGCATGCTGGCGGTCTACGACCGCACGCTTCGCGGCGCGCTGCGCGCGAAAGCGGGCGTGATGGCGCTCTCGCTCGCGCTGCTGCTCGCCACCGGCTACCTGTTCACCACCGTGCCTAAGGGATTCATCCCCGATCAGGACACCGGCCAGATCTTCGGCGTCACCGAAGGCGCCCAGGACATCTCCTACGACTCGATGGTGGCGCACCAGAAGGAAGTGGACGCGGTGCTTCGGAAGGATCCGAACATCGAATCCGAGGTGTCGAGCGTCAACCGGGGTACTTTGAACAACGGCTTCGTCTTCATGCGGCTGAAGCCGCGCAGCGAACGAAAGCTGAACCCGCAGCAGATCATCAACGAGCTGCGCCCGAAGCTGGCGGCGATTCCCGGCATCAACGTGTACCTGCAGGAGCCGCCGCTGATCCGCATCGGCGGGCAACTGACGAAGAGCCTCTATCAGTACACGCTGCAGGACTCCGACATGCAGCAGCTCTACCACTGGGCGCCCATCGTCGAATCCAAGCTGCGGCGGATTCCCGGCCTCGCCGATGTCAGCAGCGACCTCCAGATCAAGAGCCCGCAGGTGATCGTGTCCATCCGCCGCAACAAGGCGTCGGCGCTCGGCGTCACCGCCGAACAGATCGAGAACGCGCTCGCCGACGCCTACGGAGAGCGCCAGGTCTCGACGATTTACACGCCGACCAACGAATACTGGGTGATGATGGAGCTCGAGCCGCAATACCAGCGCGATCCGGCGGCGCTCTCGATGCTCTACATTCGCTCCTCCACGGGCAAGCTGGTTCCGCTGAGCGCGGTGGCGGACCTGTCGCCCGGCGTCGGCTCGCTCACGGTGAATCACCAGGGCCAGGTCCCTTCGGTCACGATATCCTTCAACCTGAAGCCCGGCGTTTCGCTCGGCACCGCGGTGAGCGACATCCAGACCGCCGTGCAGCAGTTGAATCTGCCCGGCACGATCGCAACCAGCTTCCAGGGCACGGCTCAGGCGTTCCAGTCGTCCTTGCAGGGCATGGGCGTGCTGCTGGTGGCGGCCATTCTGGTTATCTACATGGTGCTCGGCATTCTCTACGAGAGCTTCATCCACCCGCTGACGATTCTCTCCGGACTGCCCTCGGCCGGCCTCGGCGCGCTCGTCACGCTGATGCTCTTCCACGACGAGCTGAACATCTACTCGTTCGTCGGCATCATCATGCTGATCGGCATCGTGAAGAAGAACGCGATCATGATGATCGACTTCGCGCTCGACGCGCAGCGCAAGGAAGGCAAGCGTCCGGCCGAGGCGATCTACGAGGCCTGCCTGATCCGGTTCCGGCCGATCATGATGACCACCATGGCGGCGTTGATGGGCACGCTTCCGATCGCGCTCGCCTGGGGCGCCGGCGGGGAAGCGCGGCGGCCGCTGGGCCTGGCCGTGGTCGGCGGGCTTGTCGTCTCCCAGTTGCTGACCCTCTACATCACGCCGGTGTACTACATTTATCTGGACAAACTGGGCGGGCTGTTCAGGAAGAAAAAAGCCGCGGTGGAGGAGGAATTTCCGACACCCGAGCCGGCTTGAGAATTGCAGGGCAGACGCCCCTCGTCTGCGGCCTCCCGGCCGGCCTGCCCGGTGTTCCCGAGGAACCGGAGGTCCGGCGCAGGCCGGAGGGCCTGCCCCGCAAAGAAACGAAACTACTGGGCCTTCTTCGCGACCATCTCGCGCGGCTCTGCGCCCTCGCGCATGAAGACCTGGAACTTGATCTCGTTGTCCGAAACCACGCCCTTGTAGAGCATCTTCATCTCGCGATCGCCCATCGTGCGGACGACTGCGAATGAGATATTGTTGCCGTCAACCTTGCCTTCGCTGATCGGCGTGTCGCCGCCGCGGCCCGAAACGGTGCCCGTCAGCGTCGTGCCTTCCACCTTGAAGTTGAAAGTCGTGGTCATGGTCTGACCATTCCGCCCCTGCTGTTCCGCCACCCATTTGCCGGTGGCGTCGCCGGCGAATACCACGAACGTAAACAGCACGAGCAACGCAACTGCTAATGTGACTGTGCGAGTCCTCATATCTTCCTCTCCCTGCCCCCTATTGCAACGGGGCGCGATTTGAATTCGAACCGCTGATGAAGCGGCTTCGCTCGATGTGACACTGGCCAGACACGCCAATCCTGAGCTGTCCGCCAGTCCCAAGTCAAGACGGGAATTTCAGAAAAAGTGTTACGGGTAGGCGAAAATGTTGCGGCCTGGACTGCACAAACGTATAATTAAAGCGACTGTATGAATCGAACGGCTGGCCACGTCCCGCGCCCCACACGCGATCGCATCCTCGATGCCGCCGAGCGTCTCTTCGCCGAACACGGATTCGCCGATACCTCCCTCCGCATGATCACGGCCGAGGCCGGAGCCAACCTGGCCGCGGTCAATTACTACTTTCAATCCAAGGACATCCTGATCCAGGAGGTGTTCGCCCGCCGGCTCGGGCCGCTCAATGAAAAGCGGCTCCAGATGCTGGATGCCTGCGAGCGCGAGGCCGGCGACGGGCCGCTGCCGCTTGCGGGCGTGCTGCGGGCTTTCGTCGATCCGCCGATCCGGATGACCCTGAGCGACCCCGAGGTCGGGGCCAGCGCCGGGCGCCTGCTCGGGCGCATGTACATGCAGCCGGGAGGCCTGTTCGACCAGGTCTTTCAGGCGCAGTTCGGGCGCATCAAGCAGCGCTTCATGGCCGCCATGCGCCGCGCGCTGCCCGAAGTCGCCGAAGAAGAGATGTTGTGGCGAATCCATTTCATGATTGGCTCGCTGGCGCACACGCTGGCGGGCCGCGAGCACCTGGCGTTTCTGAGCGACGGGAGGTGCGGCGTGACGGATGCCGACACGCTGATCGCGCGCCTGGTCACGTTTCTTGAAGCGGGCCTGCGGGCTCCGGCAGCGCACCGAGGAGGCACGGCATGCGAGTGAAAGCGATTGTTCCGATTGCGGCGGTGGCGGTAGTCGCGGCGGCGATTGCGGTACCGAGGTTCTTCCGGCGCGGAGACGGCGATGCGATTCGCGTGTCGGGCAACATCGAGCTGACCGAGGTGAACATCGCGTTCAAGATTCCGGGCAAGCTCATCGAGCGCACGGTGGACGAAGGCGACCCGGTGAAGCCGGGCATGCCGGTGGCGCGCCTGGACACGGCGCAACTGCTGGCGCAGCGCGAGCGGGCGCAGGCCGCCATTGAGGCGGCCATTTCCGCGGAGGCGCAGCAGCGCACCGCCGTCGAGTATCAGCGGGCCACGCTCGAGGGCCAGATCCGGCAGCGCGCGGCGGAGGTCGAGCAGGCCGAGGCGAAACTTGCGGCGTTGCTTGCCGGATCGCGCACTCAGGAAAAGGCGCAGGCGCGCGCGGCGGTCGATCGCGCGCAGACCGAGTACGACCGCGCTGCGAACGACTGGAAGCGCGCCCGGACGCTGTTTGCGAAAGACGATATCTCGGCCGCGGATTTCGACAGATATCGCACCACGTACGAGAGCGCCGAAGCGCAGCTCAAGTCCGCCAAAGAAGCGCAGGCGCTCGTGATTGAGGGACCGCGGCGGGAGGATATCGATGCAGGGCGCGCGCAACTGGCGCAGGCGCGCGCGGCGCTGGCGCTGGCGGAGGCGCAGCGGCTCGAGCTGAAGCGCAAGGAACAGCAGTTGACCGGGCTCGCGGCCGACATCGCGCAGCGCCGCGCCGACCTCGCCGTCATCCAGACTGAGCTCAACGATTCCGTGGCCGTGTCGCCGATCGGCGGCGTTGTGCTCGTCAAAGCGGCCGAGCCGGGCGAGGTGCTGGCCGCCGGGACGAACGTGCTCACGGTCGGCGACCTGGATCATCCCTGGGTGCGGGCCTACATCAGCGAGCGCGACCTCGGGCGAGTGAAGCTCGGCGACCAGGCGCGGGTCACCACGGACTCGTTTCCCGGCAAGGTCTACAAGGGGCGCGTATCGTTCATCGCCTCGGAGGCGGAGTTCACGCCGAAGCAGATACAGACCCCGGAGGAGCGCGCGAAGCTGGTCTACCGGGTGAAGATCGAAGTCGAGAACCCGCAGCACGAGCTGAAATCGAATATGCCGGTGGATGCGGAGATTCTCGCCGGAGGGAGGTAATGCCGGAAGAGGTCATCATCCGGGCGACCGGCCTGACGCGCCGCTTCGGCCCGCTGGCGGCGCTCGAGGGGTTGAACCTGGAGGTGCGCGCGGGCGAGGTGTTCGGGCTGGTCGGACCGGACGGGGCGGGGAAGACCACCACGCTGCGGCTGCTCTGCGGCCTGCTGGATGCGACCGAAGGTCAGGCCTGGGTGGCGGGCCACGACGTCGCGCGCGAGCCCGATGCGGTGAAGGATCGGATCGGCTACATGGCGCAGCGCTTCGGCCTTTATACCGATCTCACCGTGGATGAGAACATGCGCTTCTATGCCGACCTGTTCGGCCTCGAGCGCCGGGAGCGCGAGGCGCTGGCGGCGCAGTTGCTGCGCATGACCCGCATGGAGCCGTTCCGCGGCCGGCAGGCGGGGAAACTCTCGGGCGGCATGAGGCAGAAGCTCGCGCTGATGTGCACCCTGCTGCATCATCCGAAGGTGCTGTTTCTGGACGAGCCGACGAACGGCGTCGATCCCGTTTCGCGCCGCGATTTCTGGGCCATTTTGTATCGGCTTGTGGCGGACGGCATGACCGTGCTCGTGACGACGGCATACCTGGACGAGGCCGAGCGCGCGAACCGCGTCGGCCTGATGTCGCGCGGCCGGATGATCCGCTGCGATGAGCCGGCGGCGCTGCGGCACTCGCTCTCGGAGCATTGCTACGAAGTCCGCACGGCGAACCGGCGCGCCGCGCGCGAGGCGCTGCTCGCGCGGGAAGGCGTCGTGAGCGTCGAGCCTTCCGGCGATACCCTGCATCTGTTTCTTGATACGCGGCGCACATCCGTCGAGGCGCTTTCAGCGGCGCTCGGCGGAGCGGCCGAGTTCCGCGAAATCGAGCCCTCGCTCGAAGACGTGTTCATCGCGCTGATGCGGAAGGAAATCCCGGTGTCCGTATGAGCAGCGCAAGCGCGGTCGAAACTCTGGACCTCGTGAAGCGCTTCGGCGATTTCGTGGCGGTGGACCGCGTCTCGATCGCCATCGCGCGCGGGGAGATCTTCGGTTTTCTCGGGCCGAACGGCGCGGGCAAATCGACCACCATCCGCATGCTCTGCGGCCTGCTGACGCCCACCAGCGGCCGCGCCACCGTGGGCGGCTTCGATGTCGCCACGCAATCGGAGGCGATCAAGCGCAACATCGGCTACATGTCGCAGAAGTTTTCGCTCTACGACGATCTGGAGGTGGAGGAGAACATCGATTTCTTCGGCGGCATCTACGGCGTGCGGAAGCAGCGCCTCCAGGAGCGCAAGGATTACGTGCTCAGGATGGCGGGCCTGGAAGACCGGCGGCATTCGATGACGCGGGAGCTAGCGGGCGGATGGAAGCAGCGGCTGGCGCTCGGCTGCGCCATCCTGCACGAGCCCCCCATTCTGTTCCTCGATGAGCCGACCTCGGGCGTCGATCCCATCGCGCGCCGCAATTTCTGGGACCTGATTTACCGGCTTTCCGAGGCCGGCCACACGGTCTTCGTCTCGACCCATTACATGGACGAGGCCGAGTATTGCCGCCGGCTCGCTCTGATGTACGGCGGGCGCGTGATCGCGCTGGGCCGGCCGGACGAGTTGAAGCGGGAACTCGGGCTGCGCTCGATGGAAGACGTGTTCGTCGAGCTGATCGGGCGCGAAGAGCGGAGGGCGTCGTGATGAACCTGCGGCGCACGCGTGCGGTGGCGCGCAAGGAGTTCCTGCACATCCTGCGCGATCCGCGCAGCCTGGCGCTGGCGCTTGCGGTGCCGTTGTTTCTGCTGCTGCTCTTCGGCTTCGGGCTGACGCTCGACGTGGACCGCATTCCCACGCTGGTCTACGACCTGGACCACACGCCCGCCAGCCGCGAGCTGATCGCGCGCTTCGATGGATCGCGGTATTTCGACGTGCGCGGTTACGTGGACAACTACGGCGCGATCGAGCGCGGCATCGACCGCGATCAGTGCCTGCTTGCCGTCGTAATCCCGAAGGGGTTCGCGCGCGAGCTCGATGCGGGCCGGCGGCCGGCGGTGCAGCTCATCCTCGATGGAAGCGATTCGAACACGGCATCGATCGCGCGCGGCTATGCCGAGTCGCTGCTCGCGGGCTACGGCTTCGACGTGCAGGCCGGCGCCGTCCAGCGCAAAGGCGGCATCGATCTCAACGCGCCGGTCCGGCCGGAGTTGCGCGTGCTTTACAACAGCCGGCTTGAATCGAAGAACTACATCGTGCCGGGGTTGATCGCGGTGATCCTGATGATCATCGCCGCGCTGATTACCTCGTTGACGATCGCGCGCGAGTGGGAGACGGGAGCCATGGAGGAGCTGCTCTCGACGCCGCTCCGGCCATCGGAGCTGGTGCTCGGGAAGATGGCGGCATTCTTCACGCTCGGCTTCGTGGACGTGATCACGTCGATTGCGGTAGGCGTGCTGGTCTTCGGAGTGCCGCTCCGCGGCAGCCCGCTGCTTCTCATGGCGTCGAGCGCGATTTTTCTTTTCGGCGCGATGTGCCAGGGAATTCTGGTCTCTGCGCTGGCGCGCTCGCAGTTGCTGGCTTACCAGATCGGGATGATCACGTCGTTCCTGCCGGGATTCCTGCTGTCGGGCTTCGTCTACTCGATTGCGAACATGCCGCCGGCGATCCAGGTGGTGACGTATATCGTGCCGGCCCGGTATTTCATCACCATTCTGAAGGGCATCTACCTGAAGGGCGTGGGCCTCGATGTGCTCTGGGGTGAGGTGCTGTTCCTGATCGCGTTCGCGTTGCTGGTGTTCTTCGTCGCGACGCGGAAGATGCGGCAGAAGGTGGCCTGAGGATGTGGAGACGGGTGTTCGAGATTTTCAGGAAAGAGTTGCGGCAGGCATTGCGCGAGCCGCGGATGCGCATCGTCCTCTTCGTGCCGCCGCTGATTCAGCTCATCGTGTTCGGCTATGCGGTGAACCTGGACGTGAACGTCGCGCGCATCGCGTGGCTGGATATGGACCACACGGCGGCGGCGCGCGACCTGCGTGCCGCATTCGAGGGCTCCGGGCACTTCCGGATCCTTGCGAACCCGGTGAGCGAACGCGATGCGCAGATGCTGCTCGACCGCGGCGACGTGCAGGCCGTCATCGGCGTGCTCCCGAACTTCGGGCGCGAGCTCGACCGCGGCGCGACGGCGCCCGTCCAGGTGCTTGTGGACGGCACGGATTCGAACACGGCCTCCCTCATTTCGAGCTACACGACTCAGGTGATCTCCGGATTCGCCGGCCGGCGCATGGTGAATGAACAGCGCGCGAAGCTGGTCGCGAGCACGATGGCCGCGGGCACGGCGGTGAATCCGGGCGCGCCTTCCGTCGATGCGCGCACGCGCGTGTGGTTCAACCCCGACCTGCTGAGCCGCAATTACTTCGTGCCCGGCGTCGTGGTGAACATCGTTGCTCTGGTGACCATAATGCTGACCGCGATGGCGATTGTGCGCGAGAAAGAAATCGGCACGATGGAGCAGTTGATGGTGACGCCGGTCCGGCCGCTCGAGCTGATGCTCGGCAAGACCCTGCCGTTCGCGCTTGCCGGCTTCTTCGAGGTGGCGCTGATCACGGGAGCGGCGCTGATCGTCTTCGGCATTCCCTTCCGCGGCAGCCCGCTGCTGCTCATGGCCTGCTCGGCGCTGTTCCTGCTGAGCACGGTGGGCGTGGGGCTGTTCGTCTCCACGGTTTCGGAAACGCAGCAGCAGGCGGTGATGGGCGCGTTTTTCTTCTTCGCGCCGGCCTTCATGCTGAGCGGCTTCGCGTTCCCCATTCGCAACATGCCGCTCGCCGTGCAGATCCTGAGCTACCTCGACCCGGTGCGCTATTTCATCTCGATCGTCCGCGGCATCTTCCTGAAAGGCACCGGCGTGGCGGAGCTATGGCCCCACATGCTGGCCCTTCTCCTCTACGGCACGCTGATCCTGGGCGCCAGCGCGCTGCGCTTCCACAAGCGCCTGGACTAGCCCGAAAACCGGTGACAGTATACTCATTCCCCGATTTCCAGCCGTAGTTGCGCCGCCTCTTCCCGCGCTGCGTTCCGCGGCCGGCCCGCCGGCTTCGGCCGCAGCCGGCATCCGAGCCTTTGCTCCAGTTCCTCGACAAACGCTTCGGAGCCCAACGGCCGTCCGGTTGCGGTCGCTTCAGCCAGGCGCTGTCGCCAGGCCTCGTCATAGACGCTGGTGCGCAGCACGGATTGCCGGCGTGCGGAATCGTATTCCGCCTGCCACGGGGACATTTCGAGCAGGCCGGAGGCGTCGGCGCCGCTGATGTGGGCCTGCGCGCTCGACCACCGCCAGTCCCCCGCCTCCCCCACCATGCCGGCGCGGACCGGGTTCACCTCAATGTAGCGTGCGACCGTCCAGACCTGGTCGCATTCGAGCGGGCAGGAATAAAATCGCGCCTGCCATAGGTGACCGCAACTATTGCGACGCGCATTCCAGTACCGCGCATAGTCGGCGTGCGTGCGCCCGAGTGCGCGCGCCAGCGATTCCTCGCGGCCCGGAACCGCGAGCAGGTGGACGTGGTTGGGCATCAGGCAGTACGCCCAGATGCGCAGGTCGCACTGCTTGCGATGGCGCTGCAGCAGGTCCAGGTAGACCATGCGATCCGAATCGGAAAGGAAAGTGGGCCGCCGGCCGTTGCCCCGCTGGGTGACATGGTGGGGCAAGCCGGTAGCGACGGCGCGCGGGATTCTGGACATTTACAGGATTAGTGCGCTGGAGCGGGACGCGCTCTCAGAAAATCGGGGAATGAGTATACTGTCACCGGTTTTCGAGCGCTGTCGCCAGGTCTGCGAGGATGTCCTCCGCCGCTTCGATGCCGACCGAAAGCCGCACCAGATTTTCGCGGATGCCCATGCGGTCGCGCTCGGCCGGCGGGACTTCGCGGTGCGAGCTCATCATCGGGTAGAGCATCATCGTGTGCACGTCGCCGAGCGAGGTCGCGGGAACGATCATCGCGAGCCGCTCCATCATGCGGAACACTTCCTCGCGGCCCGCGCCTTTGATCTCGAAGCTCACCATGCCGCCGCGCAGTCCCGGCGCGAACAGGCGCTCGATCGTCGCGGCATCAGGATGCTGCGGGTCGCCGGGATAATACACCCGCTCCACCCGCGGATGCCGCTTCAGCCATTCGGCCACCCGGCAGGCGTTCTCGCAATGCCGCTCCATCCGCAGCGGGAAAGTCTTGATGCCGCGCATCGTGAGATAGCACTCGAAGGGCCCGAGCACCGGCCCGTACGCGCGCGACAGCATCCGCAGCGTGTCGTAGTGCGCGGCGTCGGAAACAACCAGGCCCGCGAGCACGTCGCCGTGCCCGGCCAGGTATTTCGTCGCGCTCTCCACCACCATGTTCGCGCCCAGTTCCATCGGCCGCACCAGCAGCGGCGTCGCGAAGGTGTTATCGACGATTACCGCGGCGCCGGCGGCGCGCGCCATTTCCGCGATCCGGTCGATCGGCGGCACCCTCAGCAGCGGGTTCGACATGGTCTCCATCAGCACGCAGCCGCAGGATGGAACGGCCGCAAGCTCGCACATGTCGGCGAACTCCACCTCGACTCCGAGCGGCTCGAAGACCTTGTGCAGAACGCTGATCGTCGCGCCGTACAAAGCGTACGAAGCGAGGATGCGCTTCGGCCGCCCTTCGAGCGCGGTGGCGAGCGCAATCTGGATCGCGGCCATTCCCGACGCGCACGCCAGCGCGCCGTGGCCGCTCTCGAGCGAGGCCGCCAGCTCCTCCAAGGCGTGATTCGACGGGTTGTCGTAGCGCGAGTAGGAAAAACCCTGCTCCGTGCGCGCGAACACCCGGTCGAGCTGTTCCATGTCGTCGTAGAAATAGCTCGCGGCCGTGTAGATCGGCGTCGTCACGGGAACCGCGGGCGGGGCTTTCTTCCGGTCGCCGGCGTGAATCGCTCTGGTTTCGATGCGCATGTTATTTCCTCTTCCAGCGCGTGCCTTCCTTGGTGTCTTCGAGAATGATGCCCAGATTCGTGAGCTGCTGCCGGATCTCGTCGGACCGCTTGAACTCCCGCGCCTTGCGCGCGCGGTTGCGCTCGGCGATGAGGGATTCGACCTCGGCGTCGGAGATGGCGCCCCGGCGCTCGCTCGGCTTGAGCACGTCGAACACGGAATCGAAGCGCGTGAGGAAATCGAGCGCGGCCGCGACGTTGCCGGAGCGGAATTCGCCGGCATCCATCGCGGTGTTGGCGTCGCGCACGAACTCGAACGCGGCGGCGAGCGCCTCGGCGGTGTTCAGGTCGTCGTCGAGCGATTCCTCGAATTTCCGCACCGCTTCCTGCGCGCGCCCGGCCAGCGCTTCATTCGCGCCCTCCGGGAACTTTTCGTTCTTCAGGCGCCACTGGAAATTCCGCAGCCGCTCGATCGCCGTCTCGGCGGCCCGCAGGCTGTCCTGAGTGAAATTCAGCTTCTTGCGATAGGGCACCGAGGCCAGCAGGTATCGCACGGCCTCCGGCGCGTGGCCCCGCTCGAGCAGGTCGCGCAGCGTGAAGAAATTCCCGAGCGACTTCGACATCGTCTGGCCCTCGACGATCAGGTGCTCGGAGTGCAGCCAGAAGCGCGCGAACGGTTTCCCCGTGAGCGCCTCCGACTGCGCAATCTCGTTCTCGTGGTGCGGGAACGTGAGGTCGATGCCGCCGCCGTGAATGTCGAGCGTCTCGCCCAGGTACTTGATCGCCATCACGGAACACTCGATGTGCCAGCCCGGCCGGCCCGGCCCGATCGGCGTCTCCCAGAACGGCTCGCCCGGCTTCGGCGCTTTCCAGAGCGCGAAATCGCGGGCGTCGGCCTTCTCATAGCGGTCCGTCTCAACCCGCGCCCCGGCGCGGATGCCGCTGAAGTCGGTATGCGAAAGCTTGCCGTATCCGGGGAACTTGGCGATGCTGTAGTAAATCGAGCCGTCGCTCCGGTAGGTGTATGTCTTCTCGGAAAGCTTCGCGATCGCCGCGGCCATGTCCTGAATGTGATCGGTGGCGCGCACCAGGTGCTCGGGCCTCTGGAGCCGCAGCGTGGCCGCGTCATCCAGAAATGCCTGCGTGTAAACCGACGTGTACTCGTCCAGCGTTTTGCCGGCCGCCGTCGCTTCGTTGATGATGCGATCGTCCACGTCGGTGATGTTCATGACGTGATCGAGCCGATACCCGCGGTAGGACAGCCACCGGCGGAGAATATCGACAAACGTGAACGTGCGCAGGTTGCCTATGTGCGCGTAGTTCCAGACCGTCGGCCCGCACGTGTACATCCGGACCACGTTGTCGTCGAGCGGGCTGAACTCCTCGACCGTTTGGGTAAGAGTGTTGTAGAAGCGCAGGGCCATAGGGGAATTTTCATCGTAGCGTAAAAGGCGCTCGGCGCAGAAACGCGGAGCGCGGAGAGCAATGCTCTCTGCGCCCTCCGCGTCTCTATGGTGAAGCGCGCTTTAGTGCAGGAACGCCGGGACGGCGGGCGCGTTGCCGATCTCGATCGCCGTCAGGTACAACAGCCGCGCGGTCTTCTCCATCTTCGGGACGTTGATCTTGTCCACCGTGTCGTTCGGCGTGTGGTAATCGGGCGTGAACCCGGAGAAGAGCCACACGGCGGGCACGCGGTCGAGCACGAAGGGGAAGGAATCGCCGCGCCAGAGCACGTTCTGCGTCGGCTCGCGGTCGTACCGATAGTTGACCTCGAGCCCGACCTCCTTCGCGTTGCGCTCCAGAATCGACCGCAGCTCGGGCGAGTAGAACGCGCCGATCAGGAACATCTCGCTCGAGTTGTCGCGCGCCGGCCTTTGGGCCGCCTCTTCCGGCGTGAGCGGCGTGTCGTTGCGGCTGATCATGTCCATGTTCAGCTCCACGCCCGTTTTTCCGTAAGGATGCGCGGCGTAGTAGTAGGAGCCGAGCAGGCCCGCTTCCTCGCCGTCGAACGCGGCAAACACGAGCGTGCGCTTCAGCCGCGGCCCTTTGGCGAACGCGCGCGCCAGTTCCATCACGGCCGCGGTGCCCGACGCATCGTCGTCCGCTCCCCCGTACACGGCGCCGTTGCGGACCCCAAGATGATCGAAGTGGCCGCCGAAGACCACCGTCTCGTTCTTCAGCGCGGGATCGGAGCCTTCGAGGATGCCGACGACGTTCATCGCGGTCGCCTTGCGGAATTCGGAATTTGCCAGATGCACCTCGAGGCGCGTATCGGGCAGCTCGAACGAGGCCGGCTTCAGCGTGGCGTCGATCGCCTTCTGCACCTCGGCCGGCTTCTTCCCCGCGGCGGAGAAGAGCTCGGCCGCGAACTCGTCGGTCACATTGAACAGCGGAATGTGGACTACGTTATCCGCGATGGCGTTCGAAGGCGGCGGCGTCATGCGGGCGGCGCCGGCGCGCGGCCCGGCCTGCGCGGGACGCTGCCGCGGCGGCTCCGGCGGACGATTCGGCGCGCGCATCACCAGCACGCCGATCGCGCCGTGCTGCTGCGCGATCCGCAGCTTCGCCTGCGCGTTCGAGTACATCGTGTTTCCGATGCCGTTGAACACCGAGTTCGGATCGTTGTCCTGCGGCTCGCGTTCGATCACCAGCACGAACTTGCCCCGGGCGTCCACGCCGGCATAGTCGTCGTACTTATACTCGGGCGCGGTGATGCCGTAACCGGCGAAGACCACGCCGCCGGCCGCCGTCAGGTCGTGGGGGAAGCCGCCGCCCGTGTAGTCCTTGCCGAACTCGAGCACGCGCTCGCGGCCGCCGCGCGCCAGCGTCAGCCGCCGCTCGGCCGCGTCGGGCCGGTACTGGATCACCGTGAACTCCTGCAGGAACGAGTTGCCGAACGCGGGCTTCAGCCCGGCTTTGGCGAACTCCGCCGCGATGAACTGCGCGGCGACCTCGGAGCCGTGTTCGAGGAACCGCCGGCCTTCGAGCTGGTCGCTGGACAGGAACTGGATGTCGGCGCGCATGCGGTCGCCCCGGACCGAGGAGACGTCCGGAGCCTGCGCGAGCGCGGTGACGGCCCACAGGCCGCAGCAAAACAGACAAACGCGTGTCACAACCGGATGAGTTTTCATAATCGCCGTCTGCCGATTCTACAATAGTTAGTTGCACGGCATATCGTTTGAAATCGTGGCCGAGTGCCCCAGGACCGGGGCGCGGGCCGGCATCATTCACACCCCCCACGGGGAGATCGAGACTCCCGTCTTCATGCCCGTCGGCACGCAGGCCAGCGTGAAGGGCCTCTCGCCTCGCGAGCTTTTGGCCGATCTCGACGCGCGCATTATCCTCTCGAACACCTATCACCTCTTTCTGCGCCCCGGGCACGAGACCATACGAAGGCTGGGCGGGCTGCACCGCTTCATGTCCTGGCCGCGCTCGATTCTGACCGATTCGGGCGGCTTCCAGGTGTTCAGCCTCAGCGAACTGCGCAAGGTGACCGAAGAGGGCGTGCTGTTCCGCTCCCACCTGAACGGCGACGCGCACCTGTTCACGCCGGAATCGACCGTCGACGTGCAGCTTGCCCTCGCGAGCGACATCATGATGGTGCTCGACGAGTGCCTGGACTACCCGGCCGGTCACGAGCACGCGCGCCAGTCCATGGAACGCACCCTGGCCTGGGCTCGAAAAGGCTACGCCCACTACCGGCGGCGGATCGAGGAGACCGGCCGGGGCGGGGCGCTGTTCCCGATCGTGCAGGGGGCGACGTTCCCGGACCTGCGGCGGCGCTGCGCCGGGGAATTACTGGCGCTCGAAGCCGATGGATACGCGATCGGCGGCCTCTCGGTAGGCGAGCCGCGCGAGCTCTCCATGGAAATGGTGGAGGCCACCGCCCCGCTGCTGCCGCGCGAAAAACCGCGCTACGTGATGGGCGTGGGAATGCCGGAGGAGCTTCCCGAGTATGTGGCGCGCGGAGTGGACATGATGGACTGCGTCATGCCCTCGCGCAACGCCCGCAACGGATGCCTGTTTACCTCCCGGGGGCGCGTCATCATCAAGCAGGCGCGCTATAAGGAAGACCCCGGGCCGCTCGACCCCGCCTGCGGCTGCTTCACCTGCCGGAACTTCTCGCGCGCTTACCTGCGCCACCTCTATCAGGCCGGCGAGATCCTGTACGCCAGCCTCGCCACCGTCCACAACCTCAAGCACTACCTTGACATCATGCGCGGGATCAGGCACGCTATATTGATAGGGACCTTTCCCGAACAATTGGAAGCAGTCCGCTCCATGTCGGCTCCCGAAAAATAGCTTTCAGCAACATTCCGGATGTATTTATCCAATTCCGAGCCCTTCGCTACACGCGGACAGAGCCGCATCCAAGCGGCAGATAGAGGCCTACCGTGCTCCTGAATTTCCTTTTGCAGACAACGCCCGCCCCCGCGGCATCGAACCCGTTTCTGGGCTTTTTGCCCATTCTGCTGATTTTCGCGATCTTCTACTTCCTGCTGTTCATGCCCATGCAGCGGCAGCGCAAGAAGCAGCAGCAGATGCTCAAGAACCTCCAGAACGGCGAGACGGTGCTCACCTCCGGCGGAGTGATCGGGACCATCATCGCCATCAACGAGGATGATACACTGGTTCTCCGCGTAAAACCGGACAACGTGAAGTTGCAGATCGCCCGGAGCGCTGTATCCAGCCTGCTTTCGGGGGAAGCGAAGAAATAAATATTCCTCAACCGAGAGAAACCAGATGAGCAAAGTAAGAACCAGGACGATTGTGATTGTGGGCGTGGTGCTCCTGGCCGTCTACGGCATCGTGGGCCTGCCGAAATCCCTTTCCGCAATCGAAGAGAACGCGCAGAAGAACATCCGGCTGGGGCTGGACCTGAAGGGCGGCACGCAGTTGGTGCTCGAGGTCCAGGTGCAGGACGCCATCAAGGCGGAAGCCGACCGCACGCGCGAGGCGCTGCAGGAAGCGCTGCAGAAGGCGGGCATCCAGGTCGCCGGTATCGACCGCAACGACCCGTCCACCATCCAGGAAGCCGATTCCATCCAGATCAACGTGCACGGCGTGCCCATCGACAAGCAAGGCGATTTCCGCTCCATCGTCGCATCGAGTTTCCCGTCCTGGACGCTGACCCCGGTTTCCACGAGCGATTACCGGATGAACATGAAGCCGACCGAGCTGAACCAGCTCAAGAAAGACACGGTGCAGAACTCGATCGAGACGCTCGATAACCGCATCAACGGGCTGGGACTCACCGAGCCGACCATTCAGCAGCGCGGCCGCGCCGACGCGGATTCCGAGATCATGGTCGAGCTGCCCGGCGTCGACGACCCCGGGCGCGTGAAGCAGATCATGCAGACCGAGGGCATGCTGACGATCAACCAGGTCCTCGACGGCCCCTTCCCGAGCGAGCAGGATGCCCGCGCCAAACACGGCGGCGTGCTGCCTCTGAACTCGATCCTTCTCCCCACCGCTCCGCGGGGCGCCGAGGGCCGCGAATGGTACCTGCTGAACCGGATGCCGGTCGTCACCGGCCAGGACCTGCGCACGGCGCGGCCCAACCGCGACGAGTACGGCCGCTGGGAGACGGATTTCACGCTGCGCAAGGAAGGCGCGCAGCGCTTCGGACGCTTTACGGGAGCCAACATCGGCAATCGCCTGGCCGTCGTGCTCGACAACCAGATCAAGAGCGTGGCGACCATTCAGGCCCGCATCGAGGACTCGGGCCGCATCACGGGCATCGGCCAGCAGCAGGATGCCGCTGACCTGGCCCTGGTGCTGAGGGCGGGCGCGCTGCCGGCCGGCATCCATATCATCGAGGACCGGGTGGTCGGGCCTTCGCTCGGTGCTGATTCGATCCGCGCCGGCCTCACCGCCGGCCTGGTCGGCCTGGCGGCGGTCATCCTCGCCATGCTGATTTACTACAAGGGCGCGGGCGTCAACGCCGTGCTGGCGCTGATCCTGAACGCCATCATCCTGCTGGCGTGTCTCAGCTACTTCAACGCCGTGCTGACGCTGCCCGGCATCGCCGGCGTCATCCTCACCATCGGTATGGCCGTGGACTCCAACGTCCTGATTTTCGAGAGAATCCGCGAGGAGATGCGGGCCGGCAAGGGCGTGGTCGCGGCCGTGGACACCGGGTTCAACAAGGCGTTCCTGACCATCATCGACACCCACGTGACCACGGTGGTTTCCTGCGCGTTCCTGTTCATGTTCGGAACGGGCCCCGTCAAGGGTTTTGCCGTGACGCTCGTGATCGGTCTGATTGCGAACCTGTTCACGGCGGTGTTTGTCTCCCGCACGATGTTCGACTGGCACCTCTCCCGCCAGCGGCAGGTGGCGCACTTGAGTATCTGAGGAGAGGACATTGAGCATGTTTCATCGGAATCCGCTCGCTCACGCTCGCGGCCCGGCGCGGTTTCAGGGCCCCGACCGTCAGGGAGTGGTCTTCCGGGGTTGCAAGTTTTTTTTGGGATCGTTCGGGAACTTAGATAACGGAGCCGGTGTCCAAAGTATTCGGGCACAGGCAGGCGTGCTGCATGGAACTTTTCAAAAATACCAACTTTGACTTCCTGGGCAAAAAGTGGCCCTTCATTATTGCCTCCCTCGTGCTCACCGTCGCCGGGCTTGTCAGCCTGGCCATGAAAGGCGGGCCGCGGTACGGAATCGATTTCCGGGGCGGAACGATGATGGACGTCCGGTTCGCTTCGGCGCCCCCGGTGGACAGGATCCGCACGGAGCTCTCCGGCAAACTGCACGGCGAGGTTACGGTTCAGAGCATCGGTGCGCCTTCGGAGCACGAAGTGATGATCGGCACCGAAGGCTCCCGGAATGACGCCGAGGTGGGCACGACCCGGCAGACGATCGTGAGCACGCTGTCCCAGATACTGGGCGAGAACGGCGGCGGCAAGCTGGATCTGAACGGAGCCGGCGCAACCGCTATCGCCGACACGCTGCGGGAGCCGCTGATCCGCAACGGCGTGACGCTTTCCGACGACCAGATCAAGCAGCTCGCCGAGGCCATCCGCACTTACCGCGACAAAGACCTCGGCGGTCTGATCACGAATTACAGCCAGCTCGCGCAGGTGCCCGGCGTGACCCCGCAGGTCATGAACACCTTGCAGCAGACGACCTTCCTGGCGCCGTTCGCCGTCAAGGGCGTGGACTCGGTCGGCCCGAAAGTGGGAGGGGAGTTGCGAACGCAGGCAATTCTCGCTACCCTGTACGCCTTGGGCGGTATGCTGGTTTACATCGCGTTCCGGTTCGAGTGGATCTACGGCGTGGCGGCCGTGATCGCCGTGTTCCACGACACCATCATCACCATCGGCCTCTTCTCCATCTTCAACAAGGAAATCTCGCTGACCGTGATCGCGGCCCTGTTGACCCTGGTCGGCTACTCGATGAACGACACCATCGTGGTGTTCGACCGCATTCGCGAGAACCTGAAAATCATGCGGCGGGAGAAGCTGGAGTCGCTGGTGAACATCAGCGTGAACCAGACCCTGAGCCGGACCGTGCTGACCTCCGGTTTGACCTTCCTCACCGTGCTGTCGTTGTTCCTGTTCGGCGGCGAGGTGCTGCACGGCTTTTCTTTTGCTCTGGTGGTAGGTATCATTATCGGAACGTACTCGTCGATCTTCATCGCCAGCCCGATCGTGATTTTCTGGCATAACATGATCGACAAGCGCCGGCGGCCTGGGATGGCTGCGGCGCCGGCGGTGGGTTCCCCCTCGCGGAAGACCTCCGCGAGAGTGAAGTAGAGCAGTTTTTAGCGGTCTTGTAGCGGTTGTTGCTGTTGTTACTCCGGCCGAAGACGCCGGGGTGCGGATAAGAATTCAAGAGGGTACTCAGATGTTCGAACAAGTCTTCGTCGAAGGAAAAACGAAAAAGAGCTGGACCGTGATCGTTTCCTTCGTCGGCCAGTGCCTGCTGATCGGGGTTGCGATCCTGATCCCGCTGATCTACTACGACGCTCTCCCGCGAACGCAGTTGACCAGCTTCCTGGTGGCGCCGCCCCCGCCGCCACCGCCTCCTCCTCCGCCCGCGGCGGTCGCGCCGAAGGTCGTGAAAATCATCCCGCGGCAGTTCGACGCAGGCCGCCTGACGGCTCCCAAGGCGATCCCCAAACAGATCGCCACGATCGTCGAAGACGAGCTGCCTCCCGCTTCGGCTAGCGCCGGCGTGGTCGGCGGCATTGCCGGTGGCGTGCCGGGTGGCGGAGCCGGCGGCGTCATCACCGGCATCATCGGTGGGGTAAGCGCGGCTCCGCCGCCGCCTCCTCCGCCCAAGCCGGTCGAGAAACCCAAGGAAGTACAGCGCATCAAAGTCGGCGGCAACGTACAGGCGGCCAACCTGATCCGGAAGGTCGTGCCGGTGTACCCGCCGCTCGCCAAGCAGGCGCGCATTTCGGGCGTAGTCCGATTCACGGCAATCATCGGCCGCGACGGCGCGATTCAGAATCTGACTCTGATCAGCGGGCACCCGCTGCTGGTGCCGGCTGCAACCGAAGCCGTGAAGCAATGGTTGTATCGCCCCACCCTCCTGAACGGGGAACCGGTGGAGGTGATCACCCAGATCGACGTGAACTTCACGTTGAGCCAATAAGAGAGTTAGGGATTGGAAGAGTTTTGAGCTGGACGGGCACTGGAGTACTTTTCGTGCTCTGGATACCCAGAGAACAATTCAACTCGCAGGAGAGAGAGAAAGATGCTTCTACAATTGCAAGTCTGGTCATTTCTGCTGCTGCAGGAAGGCGGAACAGTAGGTTGGGATCCCCGCGCACTGTGGGGCCAGATGGGCTGGCTGGCCAGAGCGGTCGTCATTGCCCTGTTCTTTATGTCCGCGTGGTCGATCGGCGTGATGATCGATCGGCTGATCGCATACAATGCGGCGCGGAAACAGTCCCGGCAGTTCGCTCCGGCCGTGGCCGGCGCGCTGCGGGAAGGCAAGCTCGATGAAGCGATCAAGATCGCGGATCGTTACAAGAAGAGCCACCTGGCGAAGGTTGTGGTGGCCGGGCTCCAGGAGTTCCGGGCGCACCAGATCAGCACCGAGATCCCGGGTGAAGAGATCGAAGCTTCCAAGCGCGCGCTGGAACGCGCCGAAGCGATCGTCCACGCCGAACTGAAACGCGGCGTCTCCGGCCTGGCGACCATCGGCTCGACGGCCCCCTTCGTCGGCCTGTTCGGCACCGTGGTCGGCATCATCAACGCGTTCAAGAACATGGCGGCTGAGAAGTCCACCGGCCTCGGCGCGGTGGCGGGCGGTATTTCCGAAGCCCTGGTAACCACGGCCGTCGGCCTGTTCGTGGCCATCCCCGCCGTCTGGATGTTCAACATCTTCACCAGCAAGGTGGAGGCGTTCGACGTCGAGATGGGCAACTCGAGCTCCGAGCTGGTTGACTACTTCATCAAGAGGTCGCAGCAGCGCGGCGTCGCGAAGTAAGCGAGCGAAAGTTCGCTGGGAGTCAGACTCAGCGAGTTGAATTGAGTGGAAGCGGAGGGCCGCCCAGGCGGCCCTCCGGCCCCTCCAGCTTGCCTGAGCGCGAGAGGATACTGCGATGAAAAAATTCAAAGCGCCGCCGCCAGTCGCGGATATCAACGTGACCCCGATGGTGGACGTGATGCTCGTCATGCTCATCATCTTCATGGTCATCACCCCGATGCTGTCCAAGGGCGTGAGCGTGGACTTGGTGAAAACGAACAACCCGATCGCGATGGCCAACGCGGAAAAAGAGGACGCCATTGTGGTAGCGGTTACGCGGGACGGGAAAACCTACCTCGGCTCGACCCAGACCGCGCCGGACCAGTTGCCGAACAAGGTCAAGGACATGCTGATGAACCGCATCGACAAGACCTGCTATGTCAAGGCGGACCAGCGCGCGCGCTACCAGCGCGTCGTCGAGGTGGTCGATAACCTGCGCGCCGCCGGTGTCGACCAGTTGGGATTGCTGACCGAGGCGGTCGACCCGTCGAAGGTGCCGGGCCAGACGGCTCAGTAGTGAGCGCTTCCCCGCCGGAAACCGGTTCCGGACGAAGGCGGAGCGCCTGGGAAGGAGAGATTACATATGGGAATGGCAGTGGGCGGTTCCAAAGGGACCAAGTGCGACATCAACGTGACGCCGCTCATCGACGTACTGCTGGTGCTGCTCATCATCTTCATGGTCATCGCGCCCGTTGCGCCGAAGGGGCTTGAGGCGTTGATTCCGCAGCCGCCGCCGCCGGGGGCGCAGACGCAGCAGGACAACATCCGCACGGTGGTGATCTCGGTTGGCAAGAACAATGCGCTGATGATCAACCAGGACCCCGTCCAGGAAGACGCCCTCCAGACTCGCCTGGAAGAAATCTTCAAGACGCGTCAGGAGCGTGTGGTGTTCGTGAAGGGCGACCCCGACCTGGAATATCGCGACGTTGCGAAGGTGATTGACATCTCTCACGGCGCCGGCATCGACAAGGTCGGCCTCATGACCGAAAAGGTCGAAGGCGGACAGTAGCGGCCGCCGGTAGTAGGTCTGTTGTGATCAGGAGCTAGCATGAAGCGCAAATGTACTTATCTCGTGGCCGCGCTCGCCCTAGGCGTGGTCGCGATCGCCTCCACCGGCTGCCAGAAGCTGAAGGCGCGCGACAGTCTTAATAAGGGTGTGCAGGCCTTCAAAAACGCCAAGTACTCGGACGCGGTCGAAAAGTTCAAAACCGCTGTTGACCTGGATCCGACGTTCACCTCCGCGAGGCTGTACCTGGCGGTTGCCTACTACCAGCAATACGTCCCCGGCGCTGATTCTCCGGAGAACCTGAAGATGCTCAACGCCGGCCGGGAACAGTTCATGAAGGTGCTGGAGGAGGATCCGAACAACCTCATCGCCGTGCAGTACATGGCCCAGCTCAATTTCAACGAATCGAGCGGCATTGCCGACCTCTCCCAGAAACTGGCGAAGCTCGACGAGGCGAAGAAGTGGTACCAGAAGCTGCTGCAAATCGACCCCAATAATAAAGAGGCCTATTACACGCTCGGCGTGATCGCCTGGGGCAAGTGGTACCCGGCGCTGCTGGAGACACGCAACAAGCTCGGAATGCGCCTCGAGGATCCCGGCCCGCTGAAGGATAAGAAAGCCAGGGACGATCTGCGGGCCCAGTACTGGGGCACGATCGACGAAGCGATGCAGGACCTCAAGCACGCGCTCGATATCGACCCGAAGTACGACGACGCCATGTCCTACATGAACCTGCTCTACCGCGAGCGCGCGGACCTGGCGGACACGCCCGACGAGTATAAGGCCGACATCCAGTCCGCGGACAAGTGGCTGGACCAGGCGCTCAGTACCCGCAAGGCTAAGGCCAACGCCGCCGGTCAGGCTACCGGAGCGCCCGCGAAGTAAGCGGAATTGCGCAGGCGGCCCGTCCGCCTGGCTCGGACCCCGCGGGTCCCACACAGGAGCGCCCGTCTGTTCAGCGCGGGAACCGGGGGCGTCCGGGCGCTCGCGCCCGGCGCGGAACGCTGCATTAACGCTATAATTTGTTTAAGGGGCGGCTTAGGCCGCCCTTTTCATTCCAATGGCGTCCGACACAAGCCAGGCCGCCCGATCTCCACAGGAGGCGGCGGCAACCGATCCGATCGAGGGGCTGTACCGGGAACTTGAAGCCAAGGTCCGGGAAATGCGGCCGCGCGACGTCGAAGCGGTCGAGAAAGCCTTTCGCTTCGCGGCCGCCCGCCACGCCGCCCAGGTCCGGGATACGGGCGAACCCTACATCACTCACCCCCTCAATGTCGCCCTGATCCTGGCCGGCATGAACATGGATCTCGTGTGCCTGGAAACCGGGCTGCTCCACGACGTCATCGAGGATACCGGAGCCGACCTCGAGGAGGTCCGCAGGGAGTTCGGCGACGAAGTGGCGCATTGTGTGGACGGCGTCACCAAGCTGAGCAAGGTCAAATTCTACTCGCGCGAGGAGCGCCAGGCCGAGAGCGTTCGCAAGATGCTGCTGGCCATGGTGGACGACGTTCGCGTCGTCATCGTCAAACTGGCCGACCGCCTCCACAACATGCGCACCCTGGACGCGCTCTCGCCCGAGCGGCAGCGCCGCATTTCCCAGGAGACCCTCGACATCTACGCTCCCATCGCGCACCGCCTCGGCATGGGCAAGATCCGCGGAGAACTCGAGGACCTTGCCTTCAGCCACCTCGAGCCGGAAGCCTACGCCGCCATCATCGCGGGCATCGAAGAAAAGCGGCGCGCCAACCAGGACTTCCTCGACCAGATCAAGGACACCATCGAGGTGGTGCTGCGGCGCGAAGGTATCCCGGCGCGCATCGAAGGCCGCATCAAGCGCGCGTACTCGATCCACGCCAAAATGAAGCGGCAGAAGATCGGGATCGAGCAGGTCTACGACGTCATGGCCGTGCGCGTCATCACCGATTGCGTGAAGAACTGCTACGCCGCCCTCGGCATCATTCACAACGAGTGGCGGCCCATTCCCGGGCGCATCAAGGACTTTATCGCCATCCCCCGCCCGAACCTGTACCAGTCCCTGCACACCTCCGTGATCGGCCCCGGCGGGCACCCCTTCGAGGTCCAGATCCGAACCGAGGAGATGCACCGCATCGCCGAGCAAGGCATCGCGGCGCACTGGAAGTACAAGGAAGGCCGCAAGGAGGCCGGCCAGGACGAGCAGCGCGTGGCCTGGCTCAGGCACCTGCTCGAGTGGATCCAGGAGATGCGCGATCCGGCCGAGTTCATGTCCACTCTGAAGGTGGACCTCTACCACGAGGAGGTCTACACCTTCACGCCGCGCGGCAAGGTGATCGTGCTGCCCCGCGAAGCCACGCCGATCGATTTCGCCTACGCCATCCACACCGCCGTCGGCCACACTTGCGTCGGCGCCAAGGTCAACGGCCGCATCGTTCCGCTGAAGTACGCGCTCCGCAACGGCGACGTCGTCGAGATTCTCACCCAGCCCGGCCACATGCCGAGCAAGGACTGGCTGGCGCTCGTCCGCACGCCGCGCGCGCGAAACAAGATCAAGGCCGTCATCAACGCGACCGAGCGCGCCAAGGCGATCGAGATCGGGCAGAAGTACCTGGAGAAGGAAGCGCGCCGCCTGGGAATCGCTCTGGCCCGCGTGGCGAAGGCGGACCTGGAGCGCGTGGCGGCCGAGTACGGTTTCTCCAAGGCCGAGGACCTGCACGCCGCGCTCGGATACGGCAAGTTCTCGCCCCGGAAGGTGCTGCAGAAGATCGCCCCGGAACAGGCCGGCATCGAACCGGAGGTGCTGCCGAAACCCGGCTCCGCGCCGCTCCCGGCCGCGCCCGCGGCCCCCGGCGCCGCCGGCGACCTCACGATCAAGGTGAAGGGCATGGACGACCTGCTGGTCTACCGCGCCAAGTGCTGCAACCCCATTCGCGGCGAAGCCATCGTCGGCTACGTCACGCGCGGCAAAGGCGTCGCCGTGCACTCCACCAACTGCGCCAATGTCCAGAACCTCATGTACGAGGTGGAACGCAAAATCGACGTCGAATGGGCGCGTACCGCCGGCGAACCCTTCCCGGTAAAAATGGTGGTTGCGACCAACGACCGCCCGGGCATGCTGAGCGAGCTCACCTCGGTTCTCTTCAGCGAGAACAGCAACATCCGCAGCCTGGAGGCGCGAAGCTCGCTCGAGGAAGGCGCGCTCGTCGATATGACGGTCGAGGTGCGCGACAAGAAGCAACTCGAGCGCATCGTGGCCGCCATGCGCCGCATCTCAGGCATCCGCGATATCAAGCGTATTTGAAATGATTCAACTCGAAATCGAACCCGAACATATCGCGATCTCGAAATCCAAGGGGATCGTCATCGACTGGAAGGACGGGCACCGCAGCGAATACGGGCTTCAGTATCTGCGCGACCATTGCCCCTGCGCGCAATGCACCGGCGCGCATGGCGCGCCGCCCGCAAGGCCGCAGCAGCCCGCGGGCGACAATCCGTTTCAGATGTACAAGCCCGCGCTGAAGATGAACTCGGTGGAGCCGGTTGGAAATTACGCCATCCAGATCAACTGGAACGACGGTCACAGCGCGGGAATTTACACCTGGGAGCACTTTCGCTCAATCTGTCCGTGCGACGGATGCAAGGCGAAGTAGCGCAGCCGGACCGCCTGCTCCGCCCGGCGCTTTGGGCCGTGTTGCTCCGCGGGGCAGGCGCTTTCCTCATTTGACGTTGTACGGCAGCCGCACCTCCACCGTCCTCGGCGGGAAGCAGGTGTTCTCATTGCACGCCTGGTAGCTCAGCTTGCCCGTCAGCGCGCCGGGGCCCGCCGGCGCGTTCGGGTCCGCGTGGAATCGCGTCACCACGACGAAGTTGCCCGTATACACGGATAGCGGCTTTTGCGAAAAGCTGTAACTGCGCGTCTCCGGCTTGGGGTAGACCACCTCGGTCGCCTTCAGCGGCCCCGGCGCCCACGTGAGCCGCAGCGGGATCAGGTACTCGTCCGCCGGCGTGTTGCTGTTCACGTGGAAGCCGGCGCGTAAGCGCATATCGAGCTTCGCTTCCGCCGAGCCGCCGCGCGCCACCTGCACGGAAGCCGGCGGCATCACCGTCAGCAGGTTACCTTGGGCCTCCACGATCGCCGGCGCCAGCGCCCAAATTACCAGCACTGCGGACGCCGCCGAGCACTTCTTCAAGATCTTTCTCATATCTCGTCTTGCTCACCAATCCGATGTGAACCGCGGCAATCTTCCCTTCGCGGTCGATAATGAACGTGGTCGGCAGCGACTCGATCCCGCCGTAGAGCTGGCTCAGCGATTCGTTGCCCAGCACCACCGGGTAGTTCATTCCTTCCTCGCTCACGAACGGCTTCACCGCCTCCCACCCCTCATCGTCCATCGAAACGCCGATTACCGAGAAGCCCTGGTCCTTCAATTTCCGTTGAAAATCGATGAACCACGGGATCTCCAGCTTGCAGGGGCCGCACCACGTCGCCCAGAAGTTCAGCAGAACCACTTTGCCGCGGTAATCGGAAAGCTTCACGGTCTGCCCGGTCGCATCCTTGAGGCTGAAATCCGGCGCCGTGCGGCGTTCGGATTCCGGCTTCGCGCCGCGTTCCGGCGGCGACGAGCATGCGGCCAGAAACACCGCTGTCACAAGCGTGGGAATGGAGATTTTGCGGGTCACTGCTCTTGATTATACGAGACTCGCCCGAACGCCCGCCGGAAGCCGCCCTCAGATCTGGATCGCCGGCCGCGAAAGAAATTCCCGGAACCACCGGCTGCGCGCGCGGCGGCATCGCCTCGACAACGTGAACTCCTCGTGCTCCTCCACGCCTCCCAGCACGCAAGCCGCGGAGTCGCAGAAACTCTCGCAGACGTACTCCCGCCAGCGCCGCGTCCGCGCCCGCCGGTCCCGCTCGGTCAGGCACTGTTTTCGCACTTCGGCGGACCAGCCCAGCTCCCCCCGCGCGCCCATGCCGAGCTCTCCGGCCACCATGCTTTCGTACGAGCGCCGCGAAGCATTTCCCGCGCGCACCCACACGAAGTGGAACAGCTCATGCAACAGGATGCGCGCAAGCTCGGCCGGATTCCCGATCAGCACGGATTCCAACACGATGCGCCGCGTGTGCAGATGGGAGCCCGCGTGCACTTCCTCTCCCCGCGTTCCCCCCGAGAGCAACCGTCCCCGGTACGCCCGCAGGTCCGGAACGAAACGGATGTGAAGCGGCCGGCCTTCGAGCGGCGGCAGCCGGTCGAAAACCCCGTCCAGCACCGCCCTCGTCAGCCGCGGCTTGCTTACTTCGCAGGCGCCGGCTTCGCCGATTGCGCGGGTGAGGGCGGCTCGGAGAACGGCCCTTCCATCTTGATATTCAGATTCGCCTGCAACGAGTTGAACCATGCCTGCAATTGGGCCTGCTTCAGTTCGTCCTCGATGGTCTGCCTCACCGCGTCGAGCGGCTGCTTCCCGATTTCCTCGACCCGGAAAATGTAAAACCCGTTCGGCTGCCGTATCGGCTCCGTGATCTCGCCGGCCTTGGCGCTGAAAATCGCCGTCTTAATCGCCTCGGGCAGCCCTTGCGCGTTCTTCGCAATCGCTCCGAAATCCCCGTCCTTCGCCGCGGACGTGGGGTCGCCCGAATTCTCCTTCGCCAGCTTGCCGAAATCCGCGCCGCTGCGGGCCTGCTTCAACAGGTCCTCGATCTTCGCCTTCGCTTCGTCTTCCGTCAGCACCTTCTTCCCGCCGCTGTCCGGCTTCGATACCGGCTCCGTGCTGAAGGGAATATAGATTCCTTTTACCTTGGCCTGTGTGAACCTGTCCTGGTTGCTATCGTAGACCTTTTGCACGTCCGCGGGGGTGATCTGAATGCTATCCATCTTCCGGCTGACCGCGGCCATCGACAGCACCTGCAACCGCATATCGGCGAGTTGCTCCTTATACGGGCTCTGCTGATCGAGTTTCGCCGCCTCGGCTTCCTTGGCCAGCTCCAAAGTCGCCGCGTATCGCGTGATGAAATCGCGCGGATTCGCAAGCGCCTGCTGCTGCGCCGGTCCCGGGATGCCGTGTAACAATCGCTGCAGCGTGCCCGCGGTCACCGGCTCGCCGTCCACCGTCGCCACCACCGTGTCGGGCGGCATCGCCGCCAGGCTCACTCTCGGCGGGGCTGCTTCCAGCTTCGCCGCGTCTTTTTCCGCACCCACGGCCTTCTCGAGTCCGGCCTTCGCGCCCGCGGCTGCGTCCACCTTCTGCTGCGTCTGCGCCGGCGGCTTCGTCTGCGTCTGGCCCTGGGCCCACAGTGTGGCGCCGGTCATCATTGCGAGGGTGACAAATTTCTTCATCAGGGGAGATTCCTTTGCTGGCTTAATTCCGAATTCTAACACGGCGCTTATGTCCGGCCGGCGGCCAGCAACCTTTCCCGGACGCTCGCGTACACCCCGCCCGCCGCCGCCTTCGCCAGCTTCCTGGCCTTCCACGCCAGCGCCTGTTTCGAGCAGCTCCAGTTATGCCCCGTGGCGAAGGCCGCCGAAACCCGCGGCGCCATCCCGCGCTGCACGAAATAGCGCCCCAGCACCTGGCAGTCGCCCACCGTCTTGATCTCCGCGGTCGGTTCGGAAGTGAACAGCACGCGAATTCCCGCCAGCGCCGCCGCTTCCGCCACCCTCGGCGCGTAATATCCGCCCGGAACCGAGCCCACCGTCACCGGGTGCGCCACCACCGCCTCCAGCGCCCGCACGCTCTCGCTCCACTCCCTCCGCAAATCGTCCCAGCCCATCTGCGACATCTGCGGCGGATGCGTCAGCGAATGCGTGCCGATCAGGTGCCCCCGCCGGTCCAGCTCCCGGATCTGCCACGGCGTCAGGATGCCCGGCTTGCCGATCTGTCCCGCCGTGATGAAGAAGTGCCCGCGCCAGCCGTGCTCTTCCAGCGCCGGCGCCGCGCGCGTATACCCGCTCGCTTCCCCGTCGTCGAAGGTCAGGAACAACGGGGTCCCCTCGCCCCAGGCCACCGGATCGTCCGCCCGCCCCATCGGCTTCTCCCCGATCGCCTTCCTTATGGCCGCCAGGTGGTTCCGGAAATCGCTCTCGTCCAGCTTGTAAACCGCATCCCCGGCCCCCATCCCGGCGATTCGCGGGTCGCCGTCCTCGACGACCTCGTGATACATAATCGCCCGCGCCTCCCCAAAAACCGGTGACAGTATACTCATTTCCCGATTCTCGCCCCCCTAGCACGCCGTTAACCCGTCGCAGCCGGCGACCTCTCCAGCACTGCGGCGAACTCGCACGCCACCTGCGCCCACGAAAAACGCGACGACACCATCTCCCAGGCCGCGCCCGCGATCCGCCCGGCCGCTTCCCGGTTCTCGAGCAACTCCAGGCACTCGGCGGCGAAGTCTTCGGCCGTATCGGCGATGCGAATGTCGTCCGGCGGGTTCACCTCGAGGCCCTCTGCGCCGACCGTCGTCGAAACGATCGGCACCTTCGCCGCCATCGCCTCGTAGATCTTCAGCCGCGTCCCCCCGCCGATCCTCAGCGGCACCACCGACACCGCCGCGCCCCACAGGAACGGCCGCACGTCCGGCACCGTGCCGGTGACCACGATCCGCGGGTCCGCTTTGCCCAACTCGCGAATCTGCGGAGGCGGCATCCGCCCCGCGATCGTGAACGAGCACTCGGGCCGCTTCTTTCGGATCAGCGGCAGCACCTCGCGCACGAACCAGCCGACCCCATCCACGTTCGCCAGCCAGTCCATCGAGCCGATGAACACCAGGTCGGAAACCGCGGCGGCCGAGGGCGGCGGCGCGAAGTACTCTGTATCCACGCCGGTCGGGACCACGGAGACGTTCTGCACGCCGAACATGGTGCGCATCAGCTCGGCGTCCACCGCGGAGACCGCCGCCGTATGCCCCGCCGCGCGGCACACCTTGCGCTCGTACTCGAGCATGCGCCCGGCCTGCAGCCTGAAATACGCCCGGTGCAGCGGATTCCGCGCGTGCTCCACGTGCCGCCGCCAGATCACCGTCTCCACGTTGTGCTGGAACAGCAGGCTGCGCCCGAGGTCCGGATAGCACGAGCTGATCGCCAGGTGGTCCACCACCGCCCGGTCGAAGCGCTCCCGCCCGAGCAGGTTTTCGAGCAGCGCGCGCATCTTCTCGGAATGGAAGCGGCTCACGGCCAGCGGCACGTCGGAAAACAGGCCGCCCGCCAGCTCGATCGCGAATCGCGGCGATCTCTTATCCGCGGGCCGGTGCGCCACCGCGTACGCTTTGTGCGCGTACTCCCGCGCAAGCTGCGGCGCTTCCGGGCACGCCGGGTTCTCGTACGCCGCGTAGTGGATCTCGTGCTGCCGCGAGAGCTGGCGCAGAATGCCCAGGGTGCGGATGGACCCGCCCTTGTTGGCCGGGTGCATGAAATTCGCATTCACCCACAGAATCTTCATGACGTGCTCCGCCTACAGGTGGATCGGCCCGTCGCCGTCTCCCCGGTTCAGGTGGATTTCCCGCGCGGCCTGTTCGAGCGGCTGGATCAGCGCGCTCAACGCGCGCGATGCCGCGAAAACGTAATTCGTAGGTCCGGAAAAGAATCCCGCCCGCCGCAGCGCCGCGCCCCAATCCCGGTGCATCTGGTTCGACACGATCAGATCCACGTTGCGCCGCTTCAGCGCATCCGTGGCCGCTGCGATCACCGGGTACTCGCTGCCGGCCAGCGCCAGGCAGTCCACGATCGAGCCCACCCGCAAATTGCCGAAGTGCTTATGATCCCGCATCGCGGTATCCAGGACAACAGCCCAGCCCACCGGCGCCGTGCCCTCGCTCACGCGGATGCGCAGAAATCGCCCCTCCCGCTCCGGATAAAGCGCCTCGAGCGCCTCTCGATGCCGCAGCGCGATCATCGCATACCGGCGGTGCGATTTCTCCCACACCGCGTCCGCCCACGCCCCGAACCGCGGTACCACCTCCCAGTGGAACCCGGCCCGCGGCGTCCGGACCGCGCTCGCGCGCTGCGCCAGGTGAATCGCCAGCCAGCCCGCCCCCGTCGCCCGCGCCAGCTCCATCGCAGCCCTTTGCGGAAGGCTTCCCCTCAGCGCCCGCAGCTCGCGCAGGAACCGCTGCGGGTGCATCACCAGCGCGTAGAACGGCACCCCCGCCAGCGTCCACCCCATCGCGCTCAGCATCCGCGGCAGCGGATTGTCGAAGCCGCCCATCCCCAGCCCGAACAGCAGCGGCTGTTCCTTCAGCGCCGTCCGCAGCATCTGCGCGCCGATTCCCGCGTACGCTTTGTCGAGCACGCCCTCCGAGATCGGGCCCTGGTAGTGCGCTATCGTCCGCACCTCGCCGCGAAACGCGTAGCAGTGCGGGTTCAGCAGGTAGCCTCCGCGCACCGTGCCGCCTTCCACCGCCAGGAAGCACCGCGCCGCCGGCCGGTCCGGCAACTGAAAATCGGCATACTCCTCCGTCGAGGCCAGCCTCGCGTTGAACCGCCTGACCGCATCGACACAACTCTCCGTATATCGCGTGACGACCGTGCCCATATCCCAGAGAAGAAGCTTTGGCTTCATCTTACAATGCGCCGGAAAACCGGTGACAGGATACTCGTTTCCCGATTTTCATCCACGCTTTCGATCTCGTGGCTTCCCCTGTGCCACAATATCGAAATCATGCGCAAGATCCCGAGTTGGGACGAGTATTACCTGGATGTCTGCAAGGTCGTGGCCTCGCGCAGCAAGGATCCCAACACGCAACTCGGCTGCGTCATTGTCGGGCCCGCGCACGAGATCCGCTCCACCGGCTATAACTCGTTCCCGCGCGGCATTCGCGACGATGTGCCCGAGCGCCGGCTGCGCCCCGCCAAGTATCTCTGGATCGAACACGCCGAGCGCAACGCCATCTGCAACGCCGCCCGCGCCGGCACCGCCACCGAGGGCTGCACGCTGTATGTCGAGATCATGCCCTGCATGGACTGCGCCCGCGCCATCGTTCAGGCCGGCATCGTCGAGGTCGTCATCTCCGCCGAGCGCATGGCCCAGTATTCGAGCGATTACTATAACGAGCACTTTGGCCTGGTCGAGGTCCTCTTCGGAGAGGCCGGAGTGCGCGTCCGCCGCGTCTCCGCGCCGCTGCACACCCCCTAAAATGGAATCAGGGCGCGGGGTGCAGCATGGCCATCGAAGTCACGGTCGGCCCTCCTCTAATTACGGTAAATCACGGTTACGCCTTCGTTCTCTCGGAGCCGGACGGCTCGATTACCGCTCACACGGAACAGGGAATCTACTCCCATGACACGCGGTACGTAAGCAGCTACGAGTATTTCGCCGACGGCCAGCCCTGGATCCTTCAAAACTCCGGCGCGGTGGCGTATTTTGCCTTCCGCGCCTGCCTCGTCAATCCGCGCATCATCACCGAATACGGCGAAATCGAGCAGGGCGTCGTCGGCCTGCTCTTTGACCGCGCGGTCCGCGAAGGCATCCACGAGGATTTCGAGCTGCACAATTACGGCATGCGCCGCGTGCGCTTCAACCTCGAAATCGCCCCTCGGACCGATTTTGCCGACATCTTCGAGGTTAAGGCCAGGCGCGTCATCCGCAAAGGCAACGTCACCACGGACTGGAATCCGAAGACGTCGGAACTGACCAGCGCGTACCAGCACGAGGGCTTCTCCCGCTCCTTCCGTTTTCGAATCCGCTCCAATTCCTCTCCCGCGGTTTACGCCAACGGCCGCATCAACTTCTACATCGATCTGGAGCCGGGCGCCTCCTGGCATACCTGCTGCGAGCACGACTTCATCGAGCCCGAAAGAACCTGGCGCTCGCCCCGCCGGTGCTGTTATGGCATCGAGCGCTGGGATAACGTCGCCGAGCTGAATAGCTGGAAGCGGGTCACCACCTCCATCACCACCGCGAACGAAGACATTTACCGCCTCTTCAAGCAATCCGTCGAGGACATGGGCGCGCTGCGGCTGCCCCTGCCCCGCAGCACGGAACGCGAGTTCGTCCCCGCAGCCGGCGTCCCCTGGTTTGTCACCGTCTTCGGCCGCGACAGCCTCATCGTCAGCCTGCAGAACATGATCGTTTTCCCCGATTTCGCGCGCGGCGCCCTCGACGTGCTGGGCCGTCTTCAAGCGGTCGAGCTCGACGATTTCCGCGATGCGCAGCCCGGCAAGATCCCGCACGAGATGCGCTACGGCGAGCTTGCCGAGCTGAAGCGCATCCCCCACACGCCGTACTACGGAACCGCCGACGCGACCGCCCTCTACCTCATCGCGCTGCACGAGTCCTGGAAATGGCTCGGCGACGATTCGCTCTTTCGGAAACACGAGCAGACGGCCAGGCGGTGTCTGGAATGGATCGATCGCTACGGCGACCTCGATGGCGATGGCTTCCAGGAATATCAGACGCGCTCTTCTCAGGGCTACGAAAACATGGCGTGGAAGGATGCCGGAGATTCGGTCATGTACCCGGACGGCTCGCCCGTCAAAGGCCCGAAGGCCCTGTGCGAGCTGCAGGGCTACACCTACGATGCCTGGCTCCGCATGGCTGAGCTGTTCGATTATTTCGGTGATGGGAATTACGCGGCGCGCCTGCGCGACAAGGCCGCGGAACTGCAGCGCCGCTTCGAGGAACGCTTCTGGTGCGACGACATCCGGTTCTATGCCTACGCGCTCGATGGCGACAAGCGGCCCGTGAAGACGATCGTCTCGAATCCCGGCCACCTGCTCTGGAGCGGAATCGCCGCGCCCGAGCATGCCGGCCTCGTAGTCGGCAGACTGCTCGAACCGGACATGTGGAGCGGATGGGGCATCAGGACGCTGTCGGAAAAGAATCCCGCGTACAACCCGTTCTCATACCAGAACGGCTCCGTGTGGCCGCACGACAACGGCATCATCGCGATGGGATTCCGCCGCTACGGCTACGCGAAGGAAGCTGCCATGATCGCGCGCGATATCAGCGAGGCCGCCAGTTACTTCGTGTTCTACCGCCTGCCGGAGTTGTACGCGGGAATTAAGAGGGAGTCCGGCAATTTCCCCGTGCAGTACCTCGGCGCGAACGTGCCGCAGGCATGGGCCGGCGGCAGCGTCTTCCACCTGATTCGCGCTATCCTCGGCCTCGACGCCGACGCGCACGGCCGCAAGCTGTGCGTCGCTCCGGAATTGCCGAAATGGCTGCCGGAGATCACTCTGCACAACTTGCGCGTGGGCCAGGACACCGTCACGCTCCGTTTCTGGAGGGAGGCGGACAATAGCCGCTACGAAGTGCTTTCGTCCACCGGTTCCATCCAGGTCGAGCGGAGCCGGTCGCCGGCTCAACTGCCGGCCGCGTCACGATGAGCGCTGTGCCGGCGCCTCAGAATCCTCTCACCACCGTCGCCCGGAACACCGCCGCCGCCGGCCGGAGCGCCGCCCCGGAAAAATTGCACAGCCGGACGGCGATCGTATTCGCCGCGCTTACCCGCATCGTCCCCACCAGTCCCGGCTCCAGCCCCGCCGGCCATCCCGGCGCCACCGCGTCCCCCACCGCCGCGCCCGTCAACGTGAACCCCTGGTCCGCCGCGCACTGCCCCGCGTTGATCGTCGGGAAACTGATCGTCGAGGCCGCCGTGAGGAACGTCGGCACCGTCGCGCTGTCCACCGCAATCGTCGTCCGCCCGCCTGTGTCCACCGTGATGATGCCCGTGCCCGCGGTCACGCTCTTGTTGCTCAACATTGCCCTCAGGTCGCGCGCGCCGCCCGAATCCCAGGTGCCCGATGTCGCCGTCCACGAAAACAGCGGGGCCGAATCCGCCGGAAACGCCGTCACGCTCGGCTGCGCCATGCATCCGGCCGAGGCCGCCACCGTCAGATTGTGCCCGATCGTCAGCGTCCCGTTGCCCGCAACGTAGACGTACCCCGTGCCGGTGCCCGCGCTGATCGTCGCCGTGCAGCTTCGCGTGAACGAGTACACCGTGTTGCCGAACCGCACGTTGCACGGCGTGGCGGCCGAGCAGTTCGCGCCGATCGTCAGCACCGTCGGCGTCGTCCGCTCCACCTTGAAATCCCCCAACTGCGACGCCATCACCGCGCCCCCGCCGCCCCCTGCCGCAACCGTCCCCGGCTGCCACGCGTTCGACGCCGCGCTCCACACCAGCGCCTGCCCGTCCGCCGGCGGCAGCGACGATACGGCCCGCGTCTGTATCTTCGTCACCGTCAGGTTCGCCAGGTCTCCCGCCGCGTCGCCCGCCGCCACGTGCGAATGGCTCGCCGCCGCCTTCGCGTTCAACTGCGCCTGTATGTCTGAACTGACATTGGCCAGGCTGTTGAAC
>Ga0078972_1001776_pt1 | contig 77580 bp, 90 predicted proteins | sample YelNatPaOPGAMG01_FD_67568 | JGI IMG/M metagenome (GOLD analysis project Ga0078972, IMG submission 67568) | Hot spring thermophilic microbial communities from Obsidian Pool, Yellowstone National Park, USA - OP-RAMG-01 (SPADES assembly) (version 2) | ecosystem: Environmental > Aquatic > Thermal... | reverse complement strand
CAGCCAGCAGCAGAGGAGCCGCCTTTACCAGAGTGTCTGTTATACCACTTACGCTGCCAAAGGCTTCGATAAACAGCACGGTGTAGGCCGCAACCGGGTCGTGGCCTGATAAAGTTATGAAGAGTGCTCCCAGCAGGAGAGCACCGATCACCGAGAGAGCCGGAAAGGCTATTCTCGATCGCGAGCTGATCATTTGAAGCCTGACCTTGCTTTCGTCATCGTCCCTCTTTGCCAACGGATTGAAGCTGCTGAGGTGCTGATGAGATAAATTTTTAGTATCATCAAAAGTTTGAACTTGACAACAGGCTTGACCCGCTTGCAGCGCTTTTTTTGACATACAGATTTTCTTACAAGATTTCATTTAAATAACTTGTGAATCGCCTCCAAAAACAATTTGACTTCAGGCCGGACCAAAACTCTTACGAAAACGGGTTCTCTCGTCATTGATTTTCGCACCCATCGGAAACTGCTCCCATCACCAATAGCTGAAGTCACGTCCGAAAGAGGCAGGACAGCTGGACGGCGGCGACCAGTTTTTTGATTTGGTCAACTGCTCAGGAAATGAACCTCCACAACCTTGGCCGACACATAGGCCCAGCCCAGCTTTTCCCAGTATTCTATGTCTGAGCTGATGATCTCAATTGTGGCCTGAAGTCCCTCAGCGGTGACTTCGGCGATCGTGACCGTGTCCGGCTTAAATCTGAATCCCCACCGGTTGCTGTATCTTTCCACAACACCGCCAACCCACTGCTCAGTGCCCTCGTGATACATCTGAACAAGTCCCGACCAGACGGCGTCGTTTGTGGGCTCCACGGCCATCCTGTCTCCGTTGACATCCTCGATCACCGCCCAGCGATCTGTCTCGTGCTTCAGATCATCGGGAGTGAAATATCCCGAAAGGGCAAATGACGCCAAAATTATCAGCGCCAGCGCCGCTATTGTTAACATTAATCTTTTCGTGAACAGCATGCAACCCGACTCAATTGCTCATTTTTTCGACTTGTCCCCGAGCGCTACTGCTTCTTCAACCGGCGGTGGTTAATCCTCGCCACAATGCCCAATATTGCGGTTACCACAGCCACCCAGAAGACCGGCGTCAGAGAAAGATTAATCGGGGCGGTGATCGACGCCTGCGATCCCATTTGAATGGTAGCGCTCGCCGAACCCACCAAGTAGGGAACGGTTATCTGGGCCGAGGCGCCGCCGTCAGGGATGGCGTTGGACAAAATTCCGGGCAAAACATTATTTATGAAAAAAGCCCCGAGCACCACCACTATGATTATGCCGATGACAGCCCAGAGGGGTTTCATCACCCCAAACCTCACCAGGCGACCAGACCACCAGCTTTTTGGAGACAGCGAGCCCAAGATCAAAAAGACTCCGGAGATTATCATGGCTATCTTCGCCGCCAGGAGCAACAGGTCCACCAGTTGCGAGTGGATGGGCTGGCCGAAGACCATTATTGACAGATCGAAGGGTGACAAGGATATCTCAAATGCCCCGGTTCCAACGCTGGCCATCCACCATGGCCCGAGAAAAGGGAGAATGATCATCAGCGCTCCGGCGGCCAGACCTACAACGTTTATTGTACGCCCGTTGGAAGAAGTGTTACCGGAATTCATGGTCAACCCCTCGAAATCTCCGGACTCAGATGAATGCTTACACCATAGACCTCAAAGGTGCAGCTAATACCAGTCATCTGCGGGTTCTGCGGTGGCATTGCAGGAACAGTTCCGACGAGAGTAAATGTCGCTGCCCCATTTGCCGGGATTTCCACCTCGCTTTCCTGCATCTGCAGTTGGATGGGCTGCGCCCCCACATCTGAGACAGTCACGGAAAAGTCCGTGATCTTCATCGGCACCTTCAGTGGAGATCTGAATGTCACCAGCACAGTGATGCGGCTGCCGCTTACAACTGGATCGCCGAAAGTTATCGTGTCCTTGGAAAATCCGCCGCCGAAAATGCCGCTAACCCTTTCGGTAACCTGGCTGATCTCCTCCTCGCTGGGCAACACGGCTTCTTTCACGTCCCAGCCGTGGGCGGCAAGGGCCATGAGTATCGGAACTACCACCAACGCTATTCCCAGAAGCCTCAGTGACCACTTCAGGGCCCCATCGCGCATTTCATCCCAACAAGACTAAAGTGGAAGAGATAAAAAAGCTATCCCGACTGCCTAAAATTCTCGATCAGCTTCAACTTCTCCTCACGGCACAGCAATTTTATCCTGCGCTCTCGCTTCATCGCCTCGCTGCGGGTTTTGAACTCTTCCCAGTAAATGAGGACCAGCGGCCTTCTCGCCTTCGTGGACCGGACCTCGCCGCGGTTGTGCTGGGCCAAGCGCTCCTTGAGGTTGGCGGTGTGTCCTGTGTAAAAGTTGTCGTCCTTCAGGCTCCGCAAGATGTAGACGTAGTATGTTTTTGACATCGCGCTCACATCTAAACCAAAACTTGCTCCCTTATAAAAAACTTCAAGTCCTGACGACCCCCTCCTAAGCTTTCCGATTCGTTTTATCTTTTATAAATGGCCTGCCCGCAAAGCCCCGACGGGAAATGGAGGAAAGCGGACAATTGATGGGCGTTCCGATCAAGCTGATCATGGCGCTGGTGATCGGGGCAATGACGATGGGCATCATGATGCAATTCGTTGGCACGGCCGAGCGCAACGTGCTTCGGGATATGGATGTTCAATTTTCGGTATCTGGAAAAAAGCTCACGGTAAAAATTTATGACGCCGCCAGCGGTGATGCCCTCGGTGGTGCCACCATAGTGCTGAAGTACCCGGGCGGCACTGATGCCCGCACGCTGGGAAAGAACACCAACCAGTACACCTTCACCGTGCCGATGAACGACGCTAAAGTCGTCATTGTCACCGTTCAGGTAACCCGCAACGGCTACATTCCTTGGCAGGGGCAAGTCGCGGTGCGGTGATGTCCCGTGTCGAATGATGATCGTGGAGTGGAATCACTGCCGCTGGTGCTCCTGCTAGGTGCGATGCTGGCCGCAAGCGCTGCCGCAATTGGTTCCAACGCGCTGAACAGGGTACAGCGATTAACCAGCGAGCAGCGGGCGATCAACAGCTTTAACCACTTTGTCGAGCAGTGCCAGATGCTCTGCGCTGGCGGGGTGGGGGATTCGAAAGTTGTTGAGCTGGACCTGGGCGAGGGAAAGATAGCTTTGCGGGGCAATCTCGTCCAGCTTTTTGTTGGAAAAACTGTGAAAGGCTTTTTGCTGCCCCTTTCGGTATCGGCGGCCAGCGATGAACTCTACAGCGGCACTTATGTTTTGAAAGTTTATCGGCGGGCCGACGGTCTTTTCCTCATAAAAGTTGAGGGAATCTGAATGGAAAAAGCAGGGACATTGACCGGATTTCTCTTTTGTAAGATAGGGATGGCCCTGGCTGCCATCGCCTTCATCGGCTTTGCCCTTTCTTTGAACTCTGCTATCACTCGCTTCGCCAGCAGGGAAGATCTGGAACTAGTCGCGGAAACCATAACCAGCGCGATAGAAAAGATGGATGGCTGCCCAGCAGAAGCAGAACTTTACCGGGAACTCCCTCAGTTGAACCAAACATTCGAGGTCATTATAACAGGAGAAAAAAGCGGCGGCGTTCAAGAAATTTCCGTCCGCGTCATTTCAGGAGCAGTTGTCGACCGTTCGCTGATCACGGGCTCCACCGTCAATAATGGTTACTTCCGCCTCTCGATGAAAGATCCCCGAGGGATCCTCGTCAGAAAGATGGAGACGATGAGAGTGGAGCTGGTCGGATGACCCTGCACGTGGGTGAGGACCTTCTCTCAACCCTGGCCGCAGTTCTTCTGCTGTCGCTTCTGCTGGCGGCGGTTGTCGACTACTACCAAAGTTATTTGAAAAGGCAACAGGACTTTGAAGACTTTAACCTAGCGCTAAACACTGCGGAGACCCTCATCAGCGGCGCTCTTGCCCCTCCTGATAAATCACCCGGACTGGCTGCGATTTCCCCGGAGCGTCTAGAGAACTTCTCAAGGATCCTGTTCTCACGAGGGGTAGGCGCAAAGGTCGAGATCAGAACTCTCTCTGATGAGCTTCTTTACGTCCAAGAACAGGGGGTTCCCTGGGAGGACAGCTTTTGCCCCTCCTCCAGCGTCAGCCTTCCCCTTGCCCTTCTTGACGAGAATGGCTCGGTGCGACTCTGCGAACTCATTGTAAAAATTTGGAGGAAATGAGCGGGGGTAACCTGGGATGGAATCCACGGTGGACCTGATAATCTTCGCCCTTTTGATCTCGGTCGCCGTTTCAATCCCCCTTGCCCTCAGCCATGACAACGCTGAAATCATCACCGAACGCTACGCGGCAAGCTTTGCCCGAAACACCCTCGTCGCTCTATTGAACACCCCCGCAGAGCAATTTGGTGGATTCAGCTATCGGTTTTTCTTTAACTCACCGGAGTTCCGCGTTCCGTTCATCGAAAGCTCCACTAGGCGGAAGCTCGATCACAAAACCATCGCCCAGCTTTTGGCCGAGGACGCCCTGCTGAACCTGCGTCTGACAATCGACAACAGCAAAATAGGGCCAATTTGGTCCGGTCAGGAAATGGATGAAAAATTGAGGATTTTTTTAAAGTCCCTTCTTGACAACCTTGTGGGCGGCAGGTTCGGCTACAGGTTGCGGGCAAAAGCGACGCCGGTGGAGGTTCCATTTGTCTGCCTTGATTTTGACCTCGTCGTTGAAAATCTTTACCCCGCCAGAGCTAAGCTGTGCTCAGAGACGCTGCTGCTCTCGCTGCCGGCTACTGAAAATGAGCTGACCGCGCTTTTGGGAAGCCCTTCTGCGGCTGGTTCCCCTTGGCCCCCGGTCGCAGACCCAATCATCGAGATTAGCCTGGAGTTATGGTCCCGATGAAAGAGAGGGGATTCATACCGTTCAGCGCTGCCGGGGCGATAATAGTGGTTGTTATCGCTGCCATGGTGGCTTCAGTTGCTCTCTCCACCCATCAGCGATCGAAAAACATCGCCGCGGACGCCTCGGTTTCATCGCTGGCCACGATGGCTGCAGAGGTGTATGGCAACCTGCAACTGATTCTAAAGCAATCCGTCTATCAAGCACTCTGGGAAGTTGGCAAGGAGGCGAGCCGCTATCACGAAAACGGATTGGCGGAGATCGAGCTGCGGGCAACAAAATACTTCAGCGCCCTTGTGTCCGCGCTTGATTACCGCAAGCACGATGCCCGTATCAGCTTAGATCTTCACGAAGAGGAGAGATGGCCCCCAATAAAAATATCCGCGGCCGAAAACGACCTCGTTCTGGCTCAGGCTTCTCTGCCGGAAGGATCCAGAATAAAACTTAGCTCGTGGGACGGTAGTGTTTCCCTCGCGATTCCATTTGAAAACGTTAAGGTTCTCGTGGATTCAAGGTACTTTCTCCTCTCGCGCAAAATGGATGAATTCATCGAAAAAAGGGGCAACATTGTCCTCACTTGGACGACGCTGGAGTATTCCCGCGCTTTGTCAAGCCTGATTCTAACTGGAAGGGTGGAGCTGAACCGAGCTAGGACTCGGGCAACATTTGAAGCCGCCTGGGCCCTTCACGAGTTAAGCGTCTTCGGATCATCTGACTATTTGGCAGTGGGCGGCGACAAAATCGAGAGCAATTGGTGGGAAAAAGCGGGGGAAATGTCTGAAAACTCCGTTAACCGGGAAAAAATTTACGAGCTTCTGCCGCCACCTCCGCTGAAAAATTTTCCCGGGATCTCAGTTTATCATGAGTTTAAGGTAAAGGACGTGATTTACCGGCGCCAGGATCCCGCTGGCCTGTTGGGACTGCCCACGGCAACCCCAATTCCCATTGGATCATCTGGTGCAACCATCTGGTGGGGTCAGTGGGAAATAATCATCGAAACTGAAGAAAACCCAATTGAGGAGATATTCGACTTCGACAACCCCACCATCCCGCGCCTACATGACGGTTTCTTCGTTCACCTGCCCTTGGCATATCGGTGGGAGCTCTCGGAAAAGAGATACAACACGATAATTTCCCTTGTCAGCCCCAAACCCTTTGCGATGTTCGTCCGTTAGTGGAAAATTTACTTCGCCGACTTCCCGTTGGTTGGGACCTTGGCTTCATCCCGGCAACAACTTGCTTCAGTTTCTCGATTTCACTTTTCATCATCTGTTGTTCTAACATCAATGAATCAGTGCGGGAAAAAATCGCTTGTTTGAAGCTCTCGAATGTCTCAAGAAACTGTTTGCCTACCTCGGCGGCGATTTTCGAGGGGCGCGGTTCAATTCCCAACTCGTGGAAATCGGCCGCCACCCGGTCCATCAGGAACAGCACCTGTTCCCCCTTCATTCCGGCTTCTGCTAACAAGTCATAGATCTCATCACGCGAAAACCCAGCACGCATCATGGCTCTGATAACGTCCGATGCTGCCAGACCTGTTGGCATAAGCCCCTCCGTTAAGTTGAGGCGCCGTTACTTAAACAAACGAAAATAAATACAGATTAATCTGCCCTCTGCTCTCATGCCAGATAAATTAAGCCGTTGCGCTTGCGTCACTTCGATGAAAGACATTGCCGATCAAACCCACAACATCAGTTCCAGGGCCAGTGTCAAGCCAGCCGCCAATATCACCAGAGGCATGACCAAGAAACCATACTTGGAGAACTGCGAAAATGAAATTTGTACCCCCTTCTCCGCCAAAATGCCGGCCCACATTATTCCCGCAAGCGCTCCCACCAGCGTCAAATTGGCACCAAAATTGGCTCCCGCTATAACCGCCAAAGTTGAACCCATCCGCGCCACCGCGGAAACGTTAAAGGAAGAACTCTGAAAGGTCCGGACAAAGAATATCGTCATCGGGTGGTTATTCATCAGGTTGGCGGCAAACGCAGATAAAAAAGTGATTCCCACGACGGTTGCAAACAGGTTTCCGGCGAGCAGGGAAAGCTGGGAGGCGAAAAAGTCAGTCCAACCCTTTGAGACCAAATCCTCCACAATTATAAACAGCCCCAGCACAAAGGGAATCGTCTTCCAAGGCATCCTTGAGGCTATGACTGTGATTCCGGATCGATGCTCCTTTGTTTTCGGCTCGCAGTAATGATAGTAGACGATATCGAAGACAACCATGACCCCTGCTGCAATCGAGGTCAGCACCCACAATGGCATTCCCAGAAAGCTGGTCGGGAAACTCATCAGCACGATAGTTACGATGAACAGAACCGTGCCAAACAACGCCCCTGCTTTGTTTTTTATGGCAAGGCTGGGGTCCACATCGGGCACCTCCGTCCTTCCCGGCAGCATGCCCCAGAAAACCAGCACCAGCATTGCTAAACAGACGATCATGGCAAGGACAGAGGGCAGGAGCATCCATTTTGAGAAATCCAGAAAGGAAATGCCGACGGAATCGGCCGCGATGATGTTGGCAGGATTACCGATGTAAAGCGTCATGCTCAGGATGTTCGCGGCAAAAAACTGGGCAATGAGGTAGGGAACCGGGTTCACCTTGGCCCGTTGGCTGTAGTAAAATATGATCGGGGTCATCGTCAGAATCACGATGTCATTATCGGTAACCAAGGTAAGCAGGCTGCTGAGGAGGAAAAAATAAACGAAGAGCTTCTTTCCAGAACCTCCTGCGGCCCGAACGAACTTCAGCGAGACATACTCAAAAAGACCGGTGTAGTCCAAAGAGACGCAAATGTACGACAGCGTGATGATCAAAATTATTATCGCATACGGAGTCACCATATCCGAACCCAAGATTCCCCTTGAGATGGTATCGAGGTTGATGGATCCTACGGCCGCTAGGACCGCTATCCCCAGCAGCGGGGCCAAACCATAATCAATGTGGAGGTGCCTTCTCGTGAAGGGAACTCTTACGATGGGGTGTTTGAAGACGAGGAAAATTGTTGCAGCAAATACTAGGATGGGAGCCATGGAAAGTGAGTTCATCGATGATACCCGCCGCGTGTCTTCAATGCTGGCCTCACACCGGCATGCCGGACTTTCTTACCAGAATCACCGTGCACGGTGCATATTTTATGACATAGTCCGAAATGCTCTCGGTAAACGCGCCGAGGAGTCCTTTTCTTGGGATGGTTCCGGTGACGATAACATCACAAGCATTCTTCTTGGCAAAGGAAACTATGGCCTTGCCAACATCTGTGGATTCGATTATCTCCAGCTGGCTCTTCAAGCCCGCCCTTTCAAAGGCATCGATTACCCAGGAGAACCTTTCCAGGGCTTCCTTTTTGGAGAACTCACTTAGGAGCCGCACCACGTGCAGGGCGTAAATTTTGGTCTCTTTGGAACACAGCCTGATGGCGACCTTAACCACTTCTTCCGGGGTTGCTTCTGTCACGCAGAGGACCATGCTTTTAAACACGTTTCACCCCCCAATCTACTTTTCCAGATGCTAATAAACAATTGCTTCTCGATGTAAGAATGTAGATGATCTCTTTTTCCAGCCTATGGAAACCGAAAAAAATACGAAGAAAACATTTATATTGACTCAATTTTAAGTTTCCCGTGGGAGGTTAAGAATGCCAAAAACTGGAATGATTGCCGGTGTGATTATAGTAATAGCAATTATCGCAGTGGCAGCTGCTTATGTTGCAACTCAACCCGGTGCTCCTGTTACCACCACTGCTAAACAATGGAAAGTGGCCCTGCTGTTGCCAGATGTGATAACTGACCTTACTTGGAATGGTCCTGCCTACCAAGCGGTGTCGAGGTTGGTGGCGGAGGGAATCGCCGATAAATTCTCTTACACCGAACAAGTTACCGTTCCTGACGCCGTACGGATTGCCAGCGGATACGCATCCGAGGGCTACGATCTGATAATTCAACATGGATCCCAGTTTGTGGACACGACAAGAGAAGCGGCCCAAAAATATCCCAACTCATACTTTGTCACCACTGCCATGCTGGCACCTGATTTCCCGCCAAACGCTTCTGTTGTCTGGGTATATTTGGAAGAGGCATACTACCTGCTTGGAATCCTCGCCGGAAGAATGACCAAAACAAACGTCGTCGGCACGCTTTGCCCGCTTGAGGTTCCTGGCATCGTTGAATGGTCGAAGGGATTCAAAGCGGGAGTTCTCAGCGTGAACCCGAACGCAAAAGTGCTCTACGCAGTTACTGGCAGCTTTATGGACGCGACTCTGGGGAAAGAAGCAGCGATGGCGCAGATCGAAGCGGGTGCCGACTTCCTCGCTCCCATGACTGACGGCCCGGTACTCGGTGCCATCATGGCTGCTCAGGAAACTGGCAAGGCCTATGTTTTCGGCTGCGAGGGTGACACCCACTCAATCAACCCGAACATTATTGTCACCAGCGCAATATGGGACTCCTACGCCCACTATAAGACAATAATGCTCGACATCAAGGCAGGGCAATTTAAGCCCAGATACGAAGCAGACCTAAAGTCGGGTGGTGCCACAATAACCCCGTTCTACGCGCTGAAGGACCAAATTCCCCAGAGCGTCTTGGATGAGATGGAAAAAGCAAAACAGGATATCATATCCGGCAAAATAAACGTCAAAGAGCTTGTGCAAAGCATTACCCTCTAGAGAAAATTTTTCTCTAGGGGCAGTATTTTTTTTTAAAACCTTTTAGTTTCAGCACCATTTGACTCTAGCCAAGCCAATTGACTTGGACCATGAAACTGCGAGCAAAAATGCTTCCGCTCGAGCAGTTTAGGTATCATGTAAAGTACACTTTCCAAGTTAACATCCTATATCGTTTTAGGTCAACAATGCCCGCTGTTATAGTGTAAGACCACCCGGCGGAGGCTGGACCGAGACACCTCACGATGCCCCGACTCAATCCAGAACAGCGCCGCCAGATGGTGAATGTAATTAGGCAGGGCATGGCTAAAAAAGATGCTGCTAGAGCCTTTGGAGTGAGCAGAACAACGGTGTGGAGGTGGTGCCAGCGGGCCAAACATCGCGGCAGGGAAAGCTTCAGGGACTTGCCTAGGAAGCCGAAGAAAGGCAAGATAACCAAAAAGGTCGAGGCAACGATCGTGGCAATCCGAACCGCCTTCGGCTGGGGAACCGCGAGGATACGGCAGGCACTGGTAAACCTCCCCGGCTTCATGAAAAGGAAGCTTGGAGTCTGCGTTCAGGGGGGTCCGCCTGTCCCGAACAGCGATAAACGGGGTGCTGAAGCGCTTCCGGCTCAACGGGTACGGCCGGGAGGAGAAGGCCTGGAAGTTCTTCAGGGCTAAGAAACCTGACGAGCTGTGGCAGCTTGATATCAAGGGGCCATTCTGGCTCCGGGGGCGAAAGTTTTGGTTTCCCGTGTGCGTGGACGACTACAGCCGCTACTTGCTGGTCTGCGAACGATTGGACCACGAGCCGACCACCGAGGAGTTGACCGGACTGCTGGAAGGGCTCCCGCGGAAGCCGGAGAAAATCCTCACGGACAACGGTGGCCAGTTCAAGGAACAATGGAAGCGATGGTGCGCGGAAAGGGGGATAGAGCCGCTGTTCGCACACCCGTACTACCCGCAGGACAAGGGGAAGGTCGAGCGGACGATAAGGAACATTGTTGAGGAATTCCTCAACCTGCTGAGGAAGTTCCCGGAGTGGCTTGCCAATATCGGGGAGTACCGAAGATGGTACAACACCCACAGGTTCCACCGCGGCATAGGCACCCAGCCGGCAAGACTTTATCCCGCCCTGATTTGACCGCAGCAGTCACGCCTGAACCTCCAGCAGCATCGCCAGCCGGAGGCTTCTTCATCAACCGATGAAAGCGTGATCCCTGCTAGCGGTTGACATGGAGACCTTGCGAAGCACCGTTTTAACTGTCATCGAACACATGGAAAGGGGATGGTTAAGCCATCGAAGAGCCATGTTTTTACTCACAAATGTTAACTAAGTTTACTTTACATTCACAAAAAATATATATCAACGAGAAATAAATTAAACCAAAAAAGGAGGTAGAATTGATTGGCTAAGATTAAGCGCGAACCATTTCCGTTAAAGCATGAAAAGGGGGACGCAGTGATCAAGAACATCGGCCTTATTGTTACAGGAGACATTAACAAACCAACTCTGAACAAATCAAAAATTCTGGTGAAGAATGGTCTGATCAAAAAAATCGGGGATGACAAAACCATCAAGGATAGCGAAGCAGAAACCGTGATAGATGCCAATGGGATGATGGTGATCCCTGGACTGATTGAAACCCACGCCCACATAACTTTTCATGACTACTCCGCAATCTGCCAAGCGATGAACTGGATGGAAAATCTTGCTTATTGCGGGATTACCACCTTGATATCCGAGGGGCTACACGCCTGGGGACTTGGAAGATACTATGATGATCCGGTGGCCACAAAGGCCAACACGATAACTGAAGCGACGATATACAAGCGCTGGATGCCGGGCAGTGCTTTGAAGGTCGTCGGTGGCGCGTTGATACTGGTGCGAGGGCTTACCAAGCAGGATTTCAAGGAGATGACCGATGCTGGAGTAAGGCTGATAGCGGAGATCGGCGGCGGGGGACTTTCGGAACCCGAAGATGTTATGCAGTACATCAAGTGGGCCCGGGAGTTCGGGTGGCATGTTTCAGCACACGCATCGCCTTGCTCCATTCCAGGGTCTTCCCACATGTCTCCGGACAAAATCGTAAAGATTGACCCAGACAAAGTGGCCCATCTCAGCGGTGGCTCAACCCCGCTCTCTTGGGACGAGATAAAGGAAATAATCGACAAGACGCGGCGGGACTCGGCATTGGAGTTGAGTGCTCAGTCAAACACTAGGATGGCGCTGAAGATAGTGGAATATGCAAGAGAAAAGGGGCAGCTGGACAGAATCGTGATGGGTTCTGATCAAGCGGTGGGATTGGGCCTGCAGTGGGGGTCCCTTTGGATGCTGATGGCGCAGGTCGCTTCAATGACCAACGTTCCTCCCGAACAGGTAGTTGCCATGGCTACTGGAAATGCGGCAAGGCACTTCAGCCGATTTGTTGGCATGAACCGCGGGATTATCGAGCCGGGAAGGGAGGCCGACATAGTGATCACCGACAAACCACATGGGTCGGCGGCCAAGGACTTCTTGGACGCCTTGAAACACGGCGACGTTTGTGCACCGGCTCTGGTGATGGTCGACGGCAGAGTGGTTGCCATAAAAGGGAGAGATTACCAGTTCACGCAGCGAGCGGTGAAAATTAACGGCGATGAGAAGGATCTATCCACTTATGGTCCAAACGTTGAGGAATATCTTTTTGGGCCGCCAGCGCCAAGGTATCACAAGTGGATTCTTTGAACGGCTGGAAGTGGCTGGACCCGATAAAAGGGGATAATGTGGACCGAGGCCGCGAGGAACTGTCAGCGATAAAAAGGGTTATCAGAACCGCTCTGAAAGAATTGCCAGCGGAGCTGGTTCTGAAGGACTGTAACTTGGTCAACGTGTACACCGGGGAAATAACAAGGACCGATGTTAGCATAGCTGCCGGCAGGGTCGCCAGCATCGAAAAATATAGCGGCCCTGCCCAAAAATTTTTTGACTGTAGCGGTTACTACGCAGTGCCCGGGCTACTGGATGGCCATGTGCATCTGGATTCAACGCTGTTGACCCCCACTCAGCTGTCAAAGATCATTCTGCCATGCGGGACCACAACCGTGTTCATCGACCCCATGGAGATCGCCAACGTGCTGGGACTGAGGGGCATCAACTCCCTGCTCAAGGATGCCTGGGGGTCGCCGCTGAAAACATACGTTCAGATCTCCTCGAGAGTCCCCACGGCACCGGGTCTGGAGACTACGGGGGCGGTGTTGGGAGTCAGGGAAGTCGTCAGGATGGTGAAATGGAGCACCGTTGCCAGCCTGGGTGAGCTAGATCCTTCAAAGGTTATCCCGCCTCAAGATGAGTATCTGTTGAAGGTGATGGCCACAAAGAGGTCATGGAAGGTCAGGGTTGGCCATGCCGCGGGCCTCAGCGGCGCTGAACTCAACGCATATGCTTCCGCGGGCATAGGGGATGACCACGAATGCGTGACGGCAGAAGAGGCTTTGGAGAGGGTCAGGTTGGGCATGAAGGTGATGATCCGGGAGGGCTCCAGTGAGAGAAACCTTGAGGAGCTGATCAAGCTGATTACCGTGAAGGGACAAGACCCGCGCAACTTTTTCTTCTGCACTGATGACAAACACCCCAACGACATTGTGAGGGAGGGCCACATCGATTATAATGTGAGAAAAGCGATAAGCCTTGGCCTGGATCCAGTCAGGGCGGTCCAGCTGGCCACGATCAATTGTGCTGAGCACTTCCGGCTGGACGACGAGGTTGGCAGTATTGCCCCTGGAAGGTTTGCCGACATTGTGCTGGTGAGGGATCTCAGGGAGTTCAAACCTGAGATAGTAATAGCAAACGGCCAGGTGGTGGCGAGAAAGGGTAAATTGCTGGTCCGGTTGCGCGAGTACAGGTGGCCGGGGTGGAGCACAAACACCGTTAAGATGAAAAGAAGCGTCGAGCCTGCTGATTTCGAGATAACCAGCGACAGGGAGGTACAGGCGGTGAGGGTGATTCAGATAATTGAGGGACAGATAATCAACAAGGAAATCCGGGCGGAGCTGAAAGTCATCGATGGAAAGGTGGTTGTCGATATTGCTAATGATATCCTGAAAATCGCCTGCGTGGAAAGACACAAGAGGACGGGAAACGTCGCGGTGGCTTTTGTTAAGGGTTTCGAGCTGAAGGAAGGAGCAATCGCTTCTTCAGTGGCGCACGATCACCACAACATAGTCGTGGTCGGCGCCAACGAGGCGGACATGGCTAAAGCCGTTAACGAGATCAAGCGAACTCAGGGCGGCCTAGTGGCGGTGGGTCGGGGCAAAGTTTTGGAAAAGCTGGAGCTTCCCATCGCCGGCTTGATGAGCAAAAGGTCGCCAGATGTCGTGACGAGGAAGCTGGAGAAGCTGAATCAGGCCGCCAGAGATCTGGGCTGTAAACTCAACGCCCCCTTTATGACGCTTTCCTTCATCTCCCTGCCCACCGTTCCCGAGCTGGGCCTGACCGACAAGGGCTTGGTAGATGTTAGGCACCGGAGGATAATTCCCGTCAAAATAGATTAAGGTGGGCAGGGGACTTCAGAGTCCCTTTATCCTTTTGATGATCCAGACCATCCTCTTGCCAAAGTTTCTCACCGTCTGCATCCCTTCTTCGTCCCCGAGCACCTCTCCCGGTTCCCGTCCGAAGGCCACGTTCCAGTAAGTTGAACCCGGAACGATCATGCCCTGGTGAAGGAAGAAGAACAGTAGCTCGGCCAGGGTGAAGTTCTGTCCTGCCCTCCTGGCGACGACGAGGGGGCCGCCCACCTTGTTTTCAAACACCCTACCCCTAGCGATGGAGAGGTATCCCGCCCTGTCGATCAGGGCCTTTATCTGCGGGGTGGCGGAGCTGAAGTAAACCGGCGAGGCGAGGATTATTCCGTCCGCCTGCACCATCTTTTCGAAAACCGGCTTGAAATCATCATCGATTCGGCACTCCCCCGTTTTTCTGCAGGAGCGGCAGCCATCGCACGGCTTTATCTCCCTTTCGGCCAGCCTCAGCAGCTCGGTTTCGGCGCCCTCGGCTGCTGCGGCCTTCAGTGCCTCAGTGACGAGAAGTTCGGTGTTTCCGCCCACTCTGGGGCTCCCGACTATTCCCAAGATCTTGACCATTTCACCCCACCTTTGAAACCATTTTCTGATATTGTTTGTCGTCTGTTATTTTAAGTCGTGTTGTTGCAATGCTGGCACAAACCCCCACGTCAAGAAACGGTCTGGAGATCCCAATTGAAGAGCCAGCAGTTTAAGACTGGCCGCACGGGAAATTTGCTACCTGAATCGAGCTCAAGCTAACGCGGAGGTCGAGCGTCATCAATTGTGTTTTAACTGAAGCATGTAGAAAGCAAAATAAATTGACAAAACCTTTAAATACTAACTGCCATATAACTGGATTGTAGCTGGATGGTGAATGGGAGGCAGGTGGATGTTGAAAAACAAGGGCTTGGTTTTGGCGGGGACAGTTCCCTCTGGCTCAGTGCAGCCGCCAGCCGGGCCTTGTGTCCAAGCCACCTCTTCCGGGCCATTAGTGAGGGGGCTTCGGGATGGTTGATAAGAAGGGAGAGGTTCGGGTCTTCGTCGACGGCATCTACCTCAAGATCATCGATGATTTGATAAAGTCGGGATATGGGACGAATCGCAGCGAGGTAATCCGCAAGATGGTCCACGATTGGACCATGACCTACCTCGAAAAGGCGAAGAGTCTCATGGAGTATGCTAAAGAGAAATGAGATCACGGTCACCCTACCTCCTCGGTCAGTCCAGCCTCCAAAAGGGTGAAGGCGGGAGGCCTCCTTTGGAATGTCCTCCCGCCTAGCGCTCATCTCCCGTGGAGGGCCTTCTGGAGAACCCTCCACAGGAAGCTCAGGAGGGGGAGGGTCCGACCCGCGATCGATGTCCCTCCCCTTTTTATTGTTTTCAGCGCTGAGTCAAGGTTTGGCTCACAGTCCAGCAAGGTGTAAGCCATGCCGACGTCCTCACACCGGTGGGCATCGGAACCGGCAACCATGGGCAGGCCATTCTTTTTAGCAAATCTCTGCGCCAATGGATTGCTCAAAAGGATGGCCCTGGAGTTCAGCCCCTCAATGGCATCGAAGCTCGCTTGATAGACCAGCCCCACCCGCCTTCCCGGCGCGAAGGGGTGGGCGGCAACGGCTATGCCGCCTTGGCTTCTGATCAGGTCAACTGTTTCAGCTGCGGGCAGCGCCCTCGGGATCGGCTCGCTGATTCCGAGGCCGAGGATGTGGCCGTGAGCGCTGGAGATCTCCACGCCGGGGATGATGATGAATTCATCGTCTCTTATTTTTTTGGCGTCCTGATGCCCGGAGATGCTGTCATGGTCGGTTATCGCTATTCCGTTCAACCCCTTGGCTCTGGCGACTTCGACGGCTCTCTCGACGGAACAACGGCAATCGTAGGAGTGATTGGTGTGCACGTGGAGGTCAAGCCGCAGCAACTATCTCACCTTTGAGCCCGGCTTGACCGGTCGATCGGTCACCAGAATTGAGACTCCCGCCTCGTCCTCGGCGGCCAAGAGCATTCCCTCAGAGGTTACCCCCATTAGCTTGGCGGGCTCAAGGTTTGCCAAAACGACGATATTTTTTCCAACCAGATCCTCAGGCGCATATTTTTCCGCTATTCCAGCCACGAGCGTCCTCTTCTCCCTGCCGAGGTCCACTTCCAGCTTGAGCAATTTTTTTGACTTCGGCACCCGCTCGGCCGCAAGCACCCTGCCGATCCTGATGTCGAGCTTTCCGAACTCCTCAATGGAGATCAGCTTCTCCTTTGGCCCCTCCGCTTTTTTCAGCTTGGCAAACAGCGCCACGGGCTCTCCAATAACGTGGCCTGGCCTGATGTCGAAGGCTTTTGCCTGGTTCCAGTGCTTAACCTCGATGGCGAGCTGCTTGGCCAGCTTGGCGGCGGCCTCGGGCATGAATGGGGTGAGGCTCACGCACAGGATTTTCACCAGATTGACGCAGGAGAGAATACAGTCGGCGGCCTTTTCCTTTTCCTTCTTTATCGCCTCCCAGGGCTTACAGGACTGGAAGTACTCGTTTCCCCGCCGGGCGATTGCCATGATTTCATCGAGAGCTTGGGAGACCTTCAGCTCCAGCAGCAGCCTTTCTATTTTTTCCACCCGCTGCAGGATCTCCTCCTCCAGCTTCCGGTCAACCTTCCCCTCGGGAACTCTGGAGTTGAAGCGGTCGCGAATGAAGGTGAGCACGCGGTGGACGAAGTTGCCGAGGATGTCGGCCAGTTCGTCGTTCAGCCTGGCCTCCAAGCTGGCCTCGGAAAAGTTTCCATCCTGGCCAAAGGAAACCTCGCGGATCAGGAAATATCTGACGACATCAGCTGAATACTTCTCCACCAGGTAGGCCGGGTCGATGACGTTGCCCAGCGACTTGCTGATCTTCTGCCCTTCAACGGTGAGAAAGCCGTGGGCGAAAATTCTCTTGGGTAGCTCCAGTCCCGCGGAGAGGAGCATGCTGGGCCAGATGATGCAGTGGAACCTGATGATGTCCTTCGCGATGATGTGGACATCAGCCGGCCAGTATTTTTTCGGCAGCAGGTAATTGATCAGGGCATCGAACCACACCCAGATCTTCTGCCCCGGCTCTCCCGGGACGTCGATCCCCCACTGCTGGTTCTGCCGGGTGACGCTGATGTCCTTCAGCCCCTGTTTGATGAAGTTGACGACCTCATTCCTTCGTGCCTCTGGCTGGATGAAGTCGGGGTTCTCCTCGATGTGCTTCAGCAGGGCGTCGGCATACTTTGACAGCCTGAAGAAGTAATTTTCCTCCTTGAGCCATTTCGGCCTGGTCAGGTGCAGGGGGCACTTTCCGTCGATGAGGTCGGCCTCAGTGTAGTAGGCCTCGCAGCCCTCGCAGTATAGCCCCTCATAAGTTCCCTTATAGATGTCCCCCTTCGACCTGATGCGCTCGAAAAGCTCGATCACATTTTTTCGGTGTCTCTCTTGGGTGGTCCGGATGAAATCATCGTTGCTGATCTCCAGCAACCTCCAGGTGCTCAGCCACAGGTTTGCCATGGAGTCGGCGTAGGCCTGGATGTCCTTGAAGCCCTTTTCCTTCGCGGCCTCCAGAGTTTTCGCCGAATTCTCATCCAGGCCGGTGAGGAAGAAGACGTCATCACCGCGTAGCCGGTGCCAGCGGGCGAGGGCGTCGGCTATCACGGTGGTGTAAGCGTGACCGATGTGCGGCACCGAGTTGATGTAGTAGATCGGCGTGGTGATGTAAAATTTGCCCATTTTCCCACCCTTCTCATTTGGTCGGGACTGGTTTAAATTTTAGAGGGTAGGATGATTTCACCCCAGCTGCCATCCCTAATTATGATCGGTTCCTTGGGGCACCGTTAACCCCTTTTCCCCGGTTCAGGCGCGGCGGAAATTCTGTTGCTCCTGAGGAGTCGGCAGTTATTTTTAGCTTCCGGACCAAGCTATTTTGGTGATCTCTCTGGCGGGAAAGGTGCTGTTGATCATAGCTCCTGAGAACTTCAGGGACGAGGAGCTTTTCCACACCAAGGAGGAGCTGGAGCGCGCCGGGGTGACGACCACGGTGGCTAGCGCCAAGAAGGCCGAGGCGCGGGGAATGCTCGGTGCTAGGGTGAGCCCGGAGATAACACTCGATCAGGTCAGGGTTGACGATTACGACGGTGTTGTCTTTGTCGGCGGATCGGGCGCGGCAGTTTACTTTAAGGACAGGCGGGCTCTCGCCATCGCCAGCGAGGCCTTCAAGAAGGGCAAAAAGGTCGGCGCCATCTGCATCGCGCCGGTGATCCTGGCCAACGCGGGTGTGCTCAAGGGCAAGCGTGCAACAGTGTTCCCCGGAGATTACGTGGAGATGATTGAGAGCGGAGGAGCCATCTACCAGGACAAGCCGGTGGTGGTCGACGGCAACGTGATCACCGCGAATGGACCAACCGCGGCCCGCGAGTTCGGGCGCGCCATCGCGAAGGCGCTCAGGGGCTAGGTGAAATATTGGCTGATCTCTTGGTCAGGGGCGGCCTCTTGGTCACAATGAATCCCGGCCGCCAGGTGATCGAGAAGGGCTCGGTGGCGATAGAGGGCAACAGGATTGTGGCGGTCGGTGAGGTCAGGGAGAGGGCAGAGAGGGTGATCGATGCCCGCGGGAAGGCCGTTCTGCCCGGCCTGATCAACTGCCACACCCATCTCCCCATGGTTCTGCTCCGCGGCTTCGCCGACGACATGCCGCTGGATAAATGGCTCTCGGACAGGATCTGGCCGATGGAAAAGAAGATGGGCCCGCGCGACTGTTATGCCGGGGCGCTGCTGGGAGCGCTGGAGCTGATAAAGTCAGGCACCACCTGCTTTGCTGATAATTATTTCCACATGGATCAGGTTGCCCGGGCCGTGGCGAAGGCCGGCCTCAGGGGTGTTCTTTCTTACGGAATGATAGATCGGGATGATGAGCAAAAGATGAGGGAGGAGATAAGAATCGGCCAGAGCTTTGTCAGGTCCTTTCACGGAAAAGCCGGGGGCAGGATCTTGACCATGTTCGGCCCGCACGCGCCTTACACCTGTTCCACAGAGTGTTTGTTGAAGGTGAAGGAGCTGGCGGCTAAGTTCGGGGTGGGCATTCACATTCACATTTCCGAGAGCAGCGCTGAGGTGAAGCAGACAATCAGAAAATATGGTAAGCGACCCGTGGAATATCTGGATTCAATCGGGTTTTTGGGGCCGGAGGTCTTAGCCGCCCACTGTGTCTGGGTCACGAAGAGGGAGGTCAGGATCATTCAGAGAAGGGGAGTCAAGCCGGTTCACAATCCCACGAGCAATCTGAAGATGGGGTCCGGCATCGCCCCGGTGGTCGAGATGCTCCAGGCAGGTGTTCCGGTCGCCCTGGGGACGGATGGGGCCGCTTCCAACAACTCCCTCGACCTGTTCAAGGAGATGAAGCTGGCGTCGCTTCTGGCCAAGCTCCGCAATCGTGATCCCACGGCCCTTCCGGCGATGAAGGCCCTGGAGATGGCAACGAGGAACGGCGCCGCGGCCCTGGGCCTGGAAGATGAGCTGGGGTCGATCGAGGTGGGGAAGAAGGCTGACCTGATCCTGGTGGACCTGAAAAAGCCGCACCTTTCCCCTCTGCACGACGTGGTCTCCCACCTCATCTACAGCGCCACCGGCAGTGACGTTGACACGGTCATCGTTGATGGGAAGATATTGCTGGAAGGCGGCGAGGTGCTCACTCTCGACGAAGAGAAGGTTTTAGAGCTGGCGCAAAGGACTTCTGATGATCTGGTCTCTCGACTGGGTGAGGAAAAGTGAATTATAAGGTGAAGGACATCAGGCTTGCAGCTCAGGGCAAGCGGATGATGGAATGGGCGGAGCGGCATATGCCCGTCCTGGCCGAGATTCGCCGCGAGCTGGCGGAAACAAAACCACTCCGGGGGGTCACCGTTGGGGCCGCCCTGCACACCGAGGCCAAGACCGGAGTGCTGGTGAGGACTCTGGTGGCCGGAGGAGCCAGGGTGGCGATAACCAGCTGCAACCCCCTTTCCACCCGCGATGAGGTGGCGGCGGCCTTGGCCAAGGAAGGCGTTCACGTCTACGCCTGGCGCGGTGAGAGCACCAAGGATTATTACTCCAACCTGAACGCGGTGCTGGAGACCAAGCCCCAGATCCTGATCGATGATGGGGCCGACCTGATCACGGCCGTGCACACCCAGCGCCGGGAGCTGCTGAGCACAATAATCGGCGCTTCTGAGGAGACGACGACCGGAGTCAATCGCCTGCGGGCCATGGAGAAAGAGGGGGCCCTGAGTTTTCCGGTAATTGCGGTCAACGATAGTCCCTCCAAGAGATTTTTCGATAACAGGTTTGGCACCGCGGAGTCTACCTTCCAGGCCATCACCGGGATGACAAACACCCTCATCGCGGGAAAGAGGCTGGTCGTGGTGGGCTACGGCTTCGTCGGCAGGGGGATCGCCTCCCGGGCCAAGGGCTTGGGGGCGGTGGTCACGGTTGTCGAAACCGACCCGATAAAGGCGCTGGAGGCAGCGATGGATGGGTTCATGGTGGCCTCGATGAGCGAGGCGGCGAGGTGGGGCGAGCTTTTCATCACCACCACGGGTAGCTTCAAGGTCATCCGGGCGGAGCACATTCGCCTGATGAAAGACGGCGCGATTTTGTGCAACTCGGGGCACTTTAACGTTGAAATTGATCTCGAGGGGCTCAACCGCTTGGCCGTGAGCAGGAGAGAGATCGTGGACGATGTTCAGGAGTTCCGGCTGAAGAACGGGCGCAGAGTTTACCTTCTGGCCGAGGGAAGGCTGGTTAACCTAGCGGGGAAGCGCTCGCTCGGGCACCCGATGGAGATCATGGACATGAGCTTTGCCCTTCAGGCGCTGAGCGTGGTTCACCTGGTTCGGGTGGGCAGGAACCTGGCGCCGGGGGTCTACGAGGTGCCGCCGGAGATTGATCGAAGGGTTGCCGAGCTGAAGTTGCGCTCCATGGGAATCAAAATTGAGAGGCCGACCAAGGAGCAGATCGAGTACTCGACTTCGTGGACATTTGGAACTTGATTGGTGAGACTTTGGTTGAGGATTTCCTACCAGATCTGCAGACGTTTCTCAGGCTAGCTAGGAAACACTCCATCATCCCGGTCAGCGCAAAAATCGATGTTGAAGAAGATCCAATTTTTGCCCTTTCTTCGATGGATGACCCGATCTTCGCCTTTGAAAGGGACGGAACCTCAATCTTCGGCCAGGCGGGTGGATTAATGGCCTTTGAAAGGGGTCAGGAGGAAAGCCCCTTTGATTTCCTCTCAACGCTACTGAGCGGTGGAATTGCCCCGCCGGCATCGATGCCTTTCAGCGGCGGTGTTGTCGGATATCTGGGCTATGACGCGGCGAGGCCGATGCTTGGCATGGAATGGAAGGAACCAGACCCCGTCTCGCTTCCGCATGCCCTCTTCCTTTCGGTGAATCGGTTCTACCAGGCTAGAAGTGGGACGCTGAGGGCAGTTTATTGTACACCAGTTGATGACGAGCCAATTAGGGTCTACCGCCGGGCAACTGAGGAGGTTGAGGCCATGTTGACGCTTCCCAAGCCGAGGAGGCTGAAGGAGCCCCGCTTTTCTGATGTTTCCGTGAACGTCGAGAAAGCAGAGTACTTGAAGATGGTCAACGAGGCAAAGTCACGCATCTCGAAGGGTGAGATCAAGCAGGCGATAATTTCCCGTAGAATTTCCGTTAAAGCAGATGATCCTCTCGCTGTCTATCTTAGACTCAGAAAAATAAACCCCTGTCCCTATCTTTTCTTTCTCCGCGCCGGCGATCGTGCCGTTTTAGGATCTTCGCCGGAGAACTTCCTGACCCTGCGCGGCAGCTTTGCGGAGAGCCGGCCGGTGGCTGCGACGAGAAGGAGAGGCACCAGCCCCGCCGAGGATAAACGGCTGGAACAAGAGCTGAGGAGCAGCCGAAAGGAAAGAGCTGAACATGCCATGCTTTTAGATGAGTGTCTTGCCGAGTTCAAATCCGTGTGCCGTGAGGTAAGGGTTGAGGAGAAACTTAAGGTTAAGAAATTTCCATTTTTCCAGCACCTGGTATCGAGGATAAGTGGCAGGACGACGGATAAGTTTAGTTTATTGAAGGTCTCCTTCCCCTCGGCGACGATAGCCGGGGCGCCAAAGCGAAAGGCGATGGAGGTGATAGATGAGATTGAACCCGACGCCAGAGGGGTCTACGCTGGTTCTTTCGGTTTTGTGGACAATTCGGGCAACTTAGATATGGGGATCATCGTCAGGTCGATTTTAATCAACGGAGGCAGGGCCTTCGTGCCCGTGGGGGCGGGGATTGTTTCTCGGTCTCTCCCGGAAGCAGAGTACTCGGAGACATTCTACAAGTCGCGGGCCCAGCTGCTAGCGCTGGGAGCCGATCGGACCGAGATGAAATGGCTCGCGGAGATTTAGCCCGGGGCATCAAACGTTCAAAAAATCGTTTGCCGTGCGGCAGATTTCTTAAAAACAATTGGCGTTGAACCCGATGGCGTGCAACTTTTTGATCCTTAATCAGTACACGTGCACAAGATCCTTCAGGTCGACCGGAACCTCAGAATCGCCGCCAGGCCCTTGAAAGCGGTTAAAAGCTGCTTGCCCTCATCAGTTTCCGTTGAGATGAACTCAACCTTGGTGTTGAACTTTTCCGCCAGCTCCAGCAGCTCCTGGACGACATCCTTGCTCTCAACAACCGCCAGTTTGGCTTCCCCGCACTTGGGACATCTTTTCTCCTGCAGCTGTCTCTGATAGTGGTCCAAGTTGTCGACTACCTCATGGAAAACCTCACCGCAAGCCTGACACTTTGTCGTCACCCGGATCTTCCTCAACCCCTCCGACACCAGCAGCAGCTCAACCGCGCCCTGTTCGATGGCCTGCCTGATATTGCTGTCCCCGTAGGCCGCGAGGCCCCTTCCGGCGACGAGTTCCTCCATAAACTTTTGCATCAGTGATTTTTCCTTGAGGATGTCGAGGTCGGCGAGGATCTCACCCGCTTTGTTCACCAGTTCCTTGATCCCCTGCTCGTCGGTGTAGCCGGTGTCCAGAACTCCGGCAATCTTTTTCCTGACCGATTCGTGGAGAAGCCCGCTGTTCAGGAAGTCCTCCTTGGTGGGCCCGGGGCCGCCCACGATTATCGCGCGCAGGTCGGGGATCTGCGAGAAGATCTCGTTGGCGGCTTCGGCGACCCTCTTGGCATACTCATGGGCCGCTATCTCTATCAGTCGCTCGAATCTTCTCGATGATTGTCCTCCCTTGCTGTGCTTTCCCGGCACGGCCGAGGTCAGCCTCCTCAGGATTTCCACATGTTTGCCCCTTAGGGTGGCAAAGGTAGTTTCCCTCCGGTCCATCACAAAGAGCCCTATGGTCTCCTTGATCTGCAGCATCTCCTTGAGCGGGTCCAGCACAAACTCTTGGTCGCAGCGGTACATCCTGACGGTCACGGGCTCGGGTGGCTCGATCCAGTAGAGCTGGATATCGGCGACATCGTCCCGGCCAGCGACGTTGCCGCAGAAAATCGCCATCCCGTGAGGGGGTGGCTTTTTGTTGGTTTCCATGTAGGTGCGCAGGAACTGAATTATCCTCTCCAGGGCCGCCAGCACATTTTTGCGCGTGGTCTTTGATTTTATGTTTGAGGCGGTGCCCTGCTCATCCCTGAGCTGCTGCATGACCTTGGCCAGATCTGTGTCTGGGGTGATGTAGACGGAGATCAGCTCCGTGCCCCGCCCGCGCTTGCTGGCGAGGTCCTCGAGCATCCTTTTGAACCGGTACATGGCCTTGCTGTCGGCTGTCATCTGCTTCGCCTGGATAATTTTTAACCGCGGGCATTAATAGTATGAGGTAAAAAAGGACGTGGGGTTCCATGAGAGTAACGATCTGCTTTGGGGGCTCGATAATTGCTCCCGGCAATCCCGATGTGGCCTGCATCAGGGACATCGTCCGAGCCGTTCGGGAGCTCAAGGCCAGGAACCATGAAATACTGATCGTGGTCGGTGGTGGGGAGCTAGCCCGGGTCTACATCAACGCGGCCAGGGAGCTCGAAGTCCCCGGGGTTGACCAAGACCAGATCGGGATAGCGGCCACCCGGCTGAACGCCCAGCTGCTGATTTCCGCCCTGGGCGACATCGCCGAGCCGTCGCCGGTCACGGCCTTTGAAAAGGCGGTCCGGGCAATGTTGCGGGACAAAGTTCCGGTGATGGGTGGAACTACTCCCGGGCAGACCACGGATGCGGTGGCGGCAATGCTGGCCCAAGCCAGCAAGTCGGAGCTCCTGGTCTTCTTCACCAATGTTGATGGGGTCTACACCGCTGATCCCAAGCAGGATCCCAAGGCCAAGAAGATAGACCAGCTCACTCCTGAGGAGCTGGCGAAGCTCGTGGGCTCAGCGGAGTTTCAGCCCGGGATGAAGACCATCATGGACCCCGTGGCCGTTAAGATCATTCAGCGGCTCAACATCAAGACGCTGATTCTGGGCAAACACGAGATTAAACGTTTACCGGAAATCTTAAATGGTGCTAAACACACGGGAACTGTAATAACAAGGGTGAGCAAGTGATAGAGGATCACAGGCACTGCGTGGTCTGCGGGAAACCAACCGACCCCGACAAGACGGTCTGTTCGGCCTCTTGCGAGGAAATCTTGAACCGGCAGCAGAAGAGCATGAAGCGATCGAGGCTGATAATGCTGGTGATCTTCATCGTCCTCTTTATCTTCATCATACTGTCTTCACTCCTCTCCAAGCCCGCCTAGCGAGACGAGCAGCGTCAGCGCGGGATCGGCCAGGTCGATTACCTCCACGCGTTGACCTCTTCTTTCCGTCACCCTAGTTATTTTCAGCTCATCGATGCTGAGTTTAATCGTCTTTCCCGCCTCCCCCACCTCGATGAATCCCCTCTTCAGCTGCTCCGATAGCTCCTCTGGCCGGGCCCGGCGCAGGGCTTCAGCGACGATTTTCAGATCGCCGCGGAGCCTTGGTCCCAATTTGGCGAAGTTGGGCTCCACCGAGATCAGCCGCTCCTCCAGCTCCGGTTTCTCCGAGGTTATTTTGATCTCCCGCACCTGCATCGTGCCTGCGACATCGTCGGCGATTTCCTCCAGCCGTTTGGCCAGCTCCCGGGTTGGGGTGTAAATTTCCAGTCCGGGGATCTCGGTGTTGAGCGCCATCTTCCTCGTTGATTTGAACTGCCGCAGGGCGCTGACGATCTTGTTGGTGATTTCACCCAAACTTTCCGCGGCTTCGTCTATGGCCGCCTCATCTGGTTTCGGCCATTCGCTGGCATGGATGCTGGGCAGCCCCTCAAAGTTGGCGAAAAACGTTTGGTAAACTTCCTCCGTGAAGTGGGGAATGAAGGGGGCGAGCAGCTTGATCGAGGTCAGGATGACGTGGTAAAGGGTGAAGGCAGCCCCCTCAGCCGTCTTGTCACCGCTGTAGAGCCGGTGCTTTATCTCCTCGATGTACATGTCACAGAGCTCATGCCAGATAAAGTTGTGGATCTCTCCCAGCGCTCGGTTGAACTGGAAATCCTCGAGCCAGCTGGTGACCTCCTTGATCAGCCTGTTCAGCCGACTCAGCATCCAACGATCGACCGGCCTGAGGTGGGCCCTGCTCCGGTCGCGCCTGGCTATCTCCGAGTTCAGGTAGGGTCGGGCAAACCTGACCGCATTCCAGAACTTTCTCATGAACCTGTAGCCGAACTCCACATCCTTCCAGCTGAAAGGAACATCGGCGCCGGTCGAGGCCCCGATTGCCGCCCACTGCCTGAGGGCGTCGGCGCCGTATTTATCGCGCGCCTTGGAGCTGTCGACATAATTCCCCAGTGACTTGTGCATCGCCCTGCCATCGGTTCCGAGCACCATGCCGTTGATCAATACCGTTCTGTACGGTGCTTGGTTCAGCAGCGCGAGGTGACGGACCATTAAATAGTAATCCCAGGTTCTGATGATGTCGGTCCCGTTGGGCTGCAGGTCGGCCGGGAAAAGCCGGGGGTCAATTTGGGGCCAGCCGGCGTGGGCCGCAATGGTTATTGAGCTGTCCATCCAGGTGTCGAGGACATCCTGCTCCGGCTCAAAGCTTTCATTGCCGCAGCGCGGGCATCTGTCCACCGGTGGTCGGTCCCTCGCCGGAACCACCGGCAGCTGCTCCTCCTCCGCCACAACCGGTTCCTTGCATTTGGCGCAGTACCAGACCGGGATGGGAGTTGCAAAGATCCTCTGCCGCGAGATCACCCAGTCCCAGTCCATGGATTTCACCCAGTCGATGAACCGCGTGAGCATGTAGTCGGGGACCCACCTGACCTTTTTCGCCTCTTCGATTACCCGGTCGTTGAGGGCCAGCACGCGCATAAACCACTGGGGTTTGCTCAGAATTTCCACAGGGGTCTTGCAGCGCCAGCAGACGCCAACGCTGTGCGGAAGCTCCTCCTGTTTTTCAATTAATCCCCTCGCGCGCAGGTCGGCGACGATCGCCTGCCGGGCTTCCTCCACCGTCATCCCGGAGTACTTCTTAGCGGCCTCTGTCATCCTGCCCTTCTCGTCGATCAGCTTGATGACCGGCAGCTTGTAACGCTTCACCCACCTCACGTCGGTCTTGTCCCCAAAGGTGCAGACCATCACGACTCCGGTGCCGAAACTGGGGTCAACTTCCTCGTCCTCGATGATCTCCACCAACTGGCCGAAGGGAGGAACTTCGAGCCTTTTGCCGATGTAGCTTCGGTACCTTTGATCGGCCGGGTGAACGGCCACGACCACACACGCGGGGAGATACTCCGGCCGGGTGGTGGCAATGGTCAGAGTTCCCCCTTCACCAGCTATTTTGAATTTGATGTAGTGAAGCAGCGTTTTTTTGTCCTGGTATTCCACCTCGGCGTCGGCAATGGCGGTCTCGCAGCGAGGACACCAGTTGACCGGATGTTCCCCCCGGTAGATCAGCCCCCTCTTGTAGAGCTGGACAAAGGAGAGCTGCGTCTTTCCATAATAGCTGGGATCCATGGTGCGGTACTCCGTTGACCAGTCAATGGAGAAGCCGAAGGAGTTCATCTCCTCCTTCATGTGGGCGATGTTTTCCGTAGTCAGCTGCACGCAGAGTTCTCGAAACTTCTCCGCCGGAAGATCCCCCTTCCTGATCCCGTATTTTCTCTCCACCTGGACCTCCGTGGGCAAGCCGTGACAGTCCCAGCCCTGGGGGAAAAGCACATTGAAACCACGCATCCTCTTGTACCTTGCCACGATGTCGAAGTAGGTCCAATTCAACGCTGTGCCCATGTGAAATTCACCGCTGGGATAGGGCGGCGGAGTGTCGATGACGTAAGTGGGTGCCCGATGGTCGTCGTGCCTGAAGCGGTGGATTCCCAGGGCATCCCAGTATTTTTGCCACTTCGGCTCAGCGCTCAGCGGATTATACTCTTTGGGGATTTCCATCCGGATCTGACCTTCACATTTTTAAGCAACGGTGCTCCTTCAACAAATTTTCAATCTGTTGATATAAAACAATCAGTTCGTGATTCGGTTGGCGCTGTCGTTGGCTGTGGGCATGGTTTTAACACAGCGGGATCGAAATCATCCGGCTCCCGCGAGGGCAATGTTGTCGTGGTTCAGCGCCCGCAGCTTTAATACCGGTTGAGGAACTGGTGGCAGCTGATTCTAGACAATGGCGGGTTAAAATTTTCTCTGCCGTGGGTTATCAGAGGTGAGTAGTTTACTTTGCCAAGCCAGCTTCCTTGATTGAATCCTCAACGGCCCCCAGTGTTTTTTCCACATCGCTGTCGCTGTGGACGGTGGAGAGATGCCAGTCGGGGTAGCTGCTGAACACCCCTCTCTTGAGCAGCTCCACCCTGAATCTTTCGCCCTTTTCTGGAGCTGATTCAATCGCTTTTGACCAGGCCCGGTAGTTGGTGATTTCTTCAGCGGACATTTCGGTGAAGCAGGTGACGAACTGGCAGGGCAGACCCTTGGCTATGGCTTTGACCTTCAGCTCTTCAAATATTTCCCTGATCCCCTTCATCAGCTTCTCCCCGACCCGGTACATTTCCTTGTAAGCCTTTCCGCCGTCCTTTTCCAGAACTTCGATGTTTGCCAGAGCTCCGGCGAGAGAAAGCGGGTTGGCGTTGTAGGTGCCCATGGCCGGTACCTTGCCCTGGGTAATCAGCTCCATTATTTCCTTTTTACCGCCGAAGGCGCTGATGGGGAGCCCGCCGCCCATGGCCTTGGAGCAGACAAAAAGGTCTGGGATCACCTTCAGATATTCTTGGGCCCCACCTAGCCCGACCCGGAACATTGTTTTCACTTCATCGAAAATGAGGACAACATCGTATTTTTCCGATAGTTCCCTGACCGTTTCCATGTATCCCTCCTTGGGCAGGATCCCGTGACCCAGCTCGATGGGTTCCATGATAATTCCGGCGACCTCCTTCGCCTGTTTTTTCAGGGTTTTTTCCAGCACTTCCGCGTTGTTCCAGGGCAGAACCATAATGTCCTGCAGGACGCTCTTGGGTTGCCCCAGCGGCGATCCCAGCACCGGTTCCGGAGCCTCCTCCGGGCCCTTGGGCGGGCTGAAGGAGGAGATATGGACGGAGTCAAACCATCCGTGGTAGTGCCCCTCAAACTTTATGATCTTGTTCTTTCCAGTGTAGGCCCTAGCCAACCTGAGGGCCGTGTGCACCGCTTCCGAGCCAGTGCTGTGGAATCCCACCATTTCCGCGCAGGGCACGTGTTTGATGAGTTTCTCGCAAAGCCTGATCTCGAGTTCATTGTTGATTCCATACATGGTCCCCTTCTCAACTTGCTCCTTGATGGCCTTGACGATGTGGGGATGGGCGTGGCCGTTTATCAGAGGGCCGTAATCCAAGTAGTAATCGATGTATTCGTTTCCATCAACGTCGTAAATTTTGGAACCGCTTCCCCTCTCCATATAAATAGTGGTTCCCTCAAGGGTTATCACTTTCAACCTCTGAGTGCTTCCAGTCCCGCCCGCCTGAATTTTTTTGGCCTTCTTGGTCAGCGCGCGGGATTTTTCCAATTTCAGCTCCACCATTTAGGCACCATTTTCCCTTTAGTGTTTTATATAAAAGATTTTGGGATGTTGTACTGAACTGCTCAAATGAAGGCCTCAAAAAAGAGTTTAATACAAAGTGTTTGTATCTTCGTCGGCTGATTCTGTCTGTAGCGATTGTAGAAAAGTGGCGCGTTACAGAAATTTTACGCGTTTTCATATTCTTTATAACCGTTTATTTCTGCCCGATTTTTGATACTGGTTGAAAATTTAAAAATCGAAGCCCCAAGTGAATGGCATTTTGCTTGATATCTTAAAGACTTATATTCTCGTGAAAATAACTAACAATTAGATGAAAATGAAAAAGGATACATTTGGTAGATCTTGGGTTTTACCAGTTATTGTAGTGATAGTTGCAGTGGTTATCGTTGCTGGGGTTTTCATTGCAATCAGTCTTCAGCCATCTGGAGCGCCTGCTAAGGAGAAATTAAAAGTCGGAGTAGTAATGTGGGGTTTCCACGATGAAGGCGTCTGGGATACAAATGCGTGGGAACAGTTGCAAGATTTGGCCAAGATTTATCCAATTGAAATTGGCTGTGCAGAAGAAGTTGATATGGTAAAGCTGGAATCGACTCTCAGATCGATGGTTAAGGAGTACGATATAATTTGGGCCCACAGCTCATCTTATGAAGACGCGGTTAAAAGAGTGGCAACGGATAACCCCAATGTTTACTTTTTGGTCGAATACGCTTTGGACCGTGGGAAGGATTACTATCCCCAGAACGTTGTTGTGATCGGACAAGATCCTCAGGAAGCTTTGTTTTTGTTAGGGGCTTTAGCGGCTAAAATGTCAACTACCCAGAAATTTGGCGTTATTCAAGCAATAAACGACCCACTGGACACGATATATTCCAATGGGTTCAGGGACGGAGTTCTATACGTGAATCCAAATGCAACGGTTTCCCGCGTTATAATGGAAGCATATCTCGACCCGGTAAAAACTAGAGACAGCGTTAGAGCTTTTGCTGAAGCTGGTTGTGATGTGGTGTTTGTTTCCATGGACGATGAATCAGGATCTCTGGAGGCCCAAGCTCGCGGCATATATTCTTGCCAACACTATAAAGACATCACCTCGATTGCTCCAAACACGATACTAAACAACGCCATATGGAACTATAAGCCAGTTTTGGAAGGAATGATAAATGCAATAATGAATGGAAAGTGGCTTGAGTACAGAAATGCCCACTGGTTTACGCACTTAACTTTAAAGGAGGGAACGTGTGGTCTAGGAACCTACGGCAACATGGTTCCCCAATCTGTGAAGGATTACATCGAGTCTCTGAAAAACAAGATAATCGCTGGGGAGATCGTTGTAACTCCGAAGATGGAATGGTAAAACCCTTTATTAATTATTTTTTCTTTTTTATCAAATAACACGTGAAGTTATGTTTTTAAACCGCGAAAGGTATATTAGCCGTAAAAAAGAAAAAAGAATGATGAGTTCTAAAAATGCGGAAAAAATTTTAGTGATTAAAGGAATAACTAAGCGTTTTCCAGGAGTTATTGCTAATGATAACATTAATCTTGAGTTTAGAGCGGGAGAAGTACATGCCATTCTTGGAGAAAACGGCGCAGGTAAAACAACTTTAATGAATATTTTATATGGTCTGATACAACCAGATGAAGGAGAGATATATTTCAAGGGCAAGAAAGTTGTTTTGAAATCACCACAGGACGCGATCAAACTTGGCATTGGTATGGTTCATCAGCATTTTATGTTGGTTCCTACTTTAGAAGTATGGGAAAACGTTGTCTTGGGTCTAAAAACAAAAACTTTCTTGGATAAAGAAAAAATAAGGAAAAAAATTTTGGAAATTTCCAACGAGTACAATCTTAAGATAGACCCTGATGCTAAAATTTGGCAGCTTTCCACAGGGGAAAAGCAACGTGTGGAGATTATAAAAATGCTTTACCGGGGAGCCCGCGTATTAATTTTAGACGAGCCGACTTCTATGTTAACTCCGCAGGAGGTGAAAGAGCTTTTCGTGATAGTAAAGCGGATGGCCAAAAGAGGTTTGGCTGTGATACCTTTTATCACCCATAAACTGGAAGAAGTCATCCAAATAAGCGATGTTGTAACAGTGCTGAGGAAAGGCAAAGTGATTGGAACCGTCAGAACAAAAGATACCAATAAAGGGGAACTGGCCGAGATGATGGTTGGTCGCAAAGTTTTGTTTAAAGTTCCCAGGTATAGGTCAAAAAAGGGCAGAATCGTTTTGGAAGTAAAAAATGTTTCTGCGTTGAGTGATAAAGGAATCCAAATATTAAAAAATGTTTCTTTTTCTTTGAGGGCCGGTGAAATCTTAGGCATAGCAGGAGTGGCGGGCAATGGTCAAAGGGAATTGTCTGAGGTGATAACTGGGTTAAGAAAACCAACAGCTGGCAAAGTGATAATTCTCGGTGAAGATGTTACCGGTCGAGATCCAAAAGAAATAATTGAAATGGGCGTGGGATTTATTCCTGAAGATAGGAAAAAAACAGGGTTAGTCCTTGACCTTTCTGTTGCTGAAAACCTAGTTTTAAGGAATCATTTTCAATATCCTTTTACCAAAAAACCAAAATTTGGTTTTGGTAAGGTCTTAGATTATGGAGAAATAATAAAATTTGCGGAGAAACTTATTTCGGACTTCCAAATTATAACACCAAACAGCACAGTACCTGTGGGGTATTTGTCGGGGGGAAATTTGCAAAGGGTTATTTTAGCTAGGGAACTTTCATTCAACCCAAAAGTACTCATAGCATGCAATCCGACAGCCGGTTTGGATGTTGGCGCAACCGAGTTTATCCGAAGGAAAATAATGGAACAAAAGAGAAAAGGGACGGGAATATTATTGGTTTCTGAAGATTTGAATGAGGTGCTATCTTTGAGTGATCGGATTGCGATTATTTTTGAGGGAAAAATAATGGGAACGGTTTCTCCGAAAACAAAAATAGAGAAGATAGGGCAAATGATGGCTGGAGTAGAGTTAAGTAGGGTGGAATGATGTTCCAAAAAAAGACTCGCGGTATTTTGTTGTCTTTGATTTTTATTTTCATTACCTTTTTCGGCATTTTTTTATGTCTTTTGCCAATTTGTCAATCCAAAAATTTATCAATTGTGGAAATTTTTAATTATTTTTTATATTCCACGATAACTTCACCGTCAGGTCTTGCTCAAACTTTAATGAAAACCACACCGCTGCTTATAACTAGCTTGGGCCTTTGCATTGCGTTTAAGGCCAGAGTTTGGAATATTGGTGCAGAAGGACAGATAGCTTTTGGAGTGATAGCCTCTTTGGGCACCTGTTTGTTTTTGCCTTTGCCCGGAATAATCAAAATAATCTTGGCTATTGTTTTTAGCTTGCTGTTGGGGGCGGCGTGGGGTGGAGTGGCCGGGTATTTAAAATCAAGATGGAGTGTTCCTGAAATTCCGATCACTTTAATGCAGAATTTCGTTGCTCTCGCTCTGATGGATTTTCTAATTGCGGGTCCGTGGCTTTCTAGCCAGCCAGGATATGCACATACGGATCCCCTACCGCTAGATGCTCGATTGCCTTACTTAGCGTATCCGCTTAATTCTTCTTTTTTACTCGGGATAATTTTAGTTCCAATCGTTTTTTGGATCATGAAGAGATCCGTCTTTGGTTTTCAGCTAAAGGCAACGGGGTATAATCCCATCGCTGCGAATTACGGAGGTATAAACGTGAAAAAAATAATTGTCATGAGCATGTTTGTTAGCGGTGGAATTTGTGCTTTGGCTGGGACGTCATTGGTTCTGGGAGAGTTTTTCTTCGGGGTCAAAGGAGTCACCGGCAATTATGGATTTTATGCAATTGTGTCGACACTTATCGCAAGACTTGATCCCAAATTAACGCCATTCACTTCATTTTTCGTGGCATTGGTTCTGGTCGGGACCAATGCTCTGACTCTAAAAGGGATACCAGGACCATTTGTGCACTTGTCTGTCGGTATTCTGTTTATCGGTGCCGTTTTAATCTTCTTACTTGAAAAAGTTATTGAATCTGGCGGTGAAAAAAATGTATGAACCAATTGTAGCGATTTTAAGCATGCTTCCCATTTACATTTTGGGCACGAACGGTGAGTTGCTTAGTCAGCTAAGTGGCGTTTACAACATTGGAATAGAAGGAGTTATGGCGTTCGGGGCAATTACAGCCATACTGAGTTATAATTTTGTTGCCCCAAATCTTTGGATATCAATGTTAGTTGGAGCATTGGGTGGCGTTGTTTTTGGCGTGTTAAATTCCATTCTTTCGATACATTTCAAACTTGATCAAATAGTGGTGGGATTCGGTCTTTGGTTTTTTGGCATAGGCTTGGCTGGGTTCATCCAGACCACTTTTTTGGGCGGTGCGCCGCCGATAGAAAGATTTTCTGCGGTCCTTTTTGATCTAGATCCAATATTTTACCTCAGCATAGTGATTGGGATAATACTGTGGATAATTATCTCAAAAACGAGTTTGGGGTTAACAATAAAAGCAGTTGGTGAAAATCCTCGGGCTGCAGACTCATTGGGAATAAATGTTAACAAAGTCCGGTGGTTCTGTGTGTTAATTGGTTGCGCCCTGATCGGGATGAGCGGTGCTTATCTTTACATGAATTATTTGCAAGGGTTCAGAACCATGGTTAGTGGGTTTGGGTGGATGTGTTTTGCATTGGTAATGTTTGCAAGGTGGAGGGTTTTGAATACCTTTGTTGGAGCCACAGTTTTCTCAGCTATTATAGGCATTCAAACACGAATGCAGGTTGCAGGCATCATGATACTTCCTGTTGAATTTCTGAGTGTATTGCCGCATATTGCCGTCATAATAGTTTTAGTTGCCGCCTGTGTTACCGCCAAGTTTGGCAAAAGTGCGATGCCTTCATCCTTAGGAACTCCGTACATAAAAGAGGCAGTTTACTAAAGGATCAAGCTAATTTTATTTCGCTCTCGGTGTGCCTGCTAAGAAATTGATTTAGGCTAACGAAAATAATGTTGAATAATTAAACTTCCTAAAAGACTTTTTGAATCTTTATCGGCACAGAGCCGGATTTCCCGTTACAGCTTCTTCCGCGTCCATCAAACAGCAACGAAGTTACGTTGTTCAAACAAACCCCGATTTTTACACCAACTCAAGGTTTTTATTGTCGAATTCTCAGTACCCAAGATGTTATTATTTTTTTTGAAATACTCTGTAAACATGAGTGCTAGTTCAAATTTAAATTGTTTTTAAGACAAGCAAGAATTTAGAAGAAAATTGGGGCGATGTGCCGTTGTTTGATCTCGGGCAGGGATTCAGCAAAAATTTATCCCGGTAGAATTATTCAGCCCCAAAGAAATTTTCCACCCTTGGCCTGATGTACTCCTCCAGTGTCGGCTGTTTTGGTGGCCGGGTTATCTTAATCTCCTCCCCCATGTTTATCCTTAGACCCGCCTGACCAGGAATTGTCTCCACACCGGTCGCTGTTTTTATCCTGGTGGCCTCCCTTGCCGGTTCGTGCTCCAAGAACAACATGCCCATGTGGATCATCACGGCCAACTCGGGCTTTGCCGCCGCTAAAATTTTTATGAGATCCTCGGAGCACAGATGCCAGGGTATCCTCATCGACAACGGCCTGGTGACGTTTGCGATCAGGATCCTCATCCCTTCGTAGTATTTTGTCATCTCCTCAAAATACTGGGTGTCGCTGGTGTAGCCTATTGCCCCGCTGTCGGTGTGAAAAATTATGCCGAAGGTGGTCGGGTCGCTGTGTTTCGCCACCACCGACTCAATTTCCAGATCTTCAAGCTGGAATTTATCTCCGGGTTCCATGATGATCACTTTTTCCGGCTTTCTCTGGTGATATCTGGACACGGCCGGGCCATAGTCTCCAACGCCCTCAATGACGCTTCGGCTGCAGATCAGGACACCTCTTTTTTTCGTGGAGTGTTTTGTCATGGCCTCGATCAGGACCTCTGTGTCCGTGTAGTGGTCGGGATGGCAATGGGTGACAATGATGCCGCCAAGGTCCAAGGGGTTTAACCCATACTGGTGGGTGAGCAGAAGGGCTCCAGGACCGGGATCGACGTGCACCCTCACTCCGGCGTGGATTCTGAACCCCCCGGTTTTGAAGTACTGCCCGACCATCTGAAATCGGCCGCCGCCGGAGCCTAAGAGGACCAGCTCAACCATTGCTTTCAACTCATCAGTCGTCGAGATATAGCTAATCCTCGCCCGCCAGCCCTTCAATCAGGTCTTGAGGTCAGGCCACGATGAGTGAAGTTTCGGTGTACTTCACTCCAGGTAATTTCTGAATTTTGCTGACGATGGCATCTCCGAGTGCTTTCAAATCAGCGGCTTCAATTCTGGCAACGATGTCAAATCTGCCTGTAGTCGCGAAGGCCACGTGGACCCCGGGCACCTTCTTGACTGCGTCCAGCAACTTTAACGCCTTGCCGGGCTCAGTCCTGATATAAACCAGCGCCTGCATGTTCAACCTCTGCTACAATCTCACCGGCTCGGTTAAAAAGGATGAAGGACTAGAAAAATTCTCCGCGGGCAAACTTTCTGATGATTTCATTTTTGGGCTTGATGAAGATGTTCCTCGGCCTGTCGATGTCGATGATTTTCCCGTTCAAAAGACAACCCACCCTGTCGGAGAGCCTCCTCGCCTGAAAAATGTTGTGCGTGGCGACCACAACGGTGGTCCTCCCGCGCAGATTCTTGATGATCCTCTCCACGATGTGGGCATTGGTCGGGTCTAGGTTTGCGGTGGGTTCGTCCAAAAGCAGAAGCTCCGGCTCCAGGGCCAGGGCTCTCGCCAGAACCACGCGCTGTTGCTCCCCGCCTGATAATTTTTTGGCCGGGCGGGAGCCGAAGCCGTCCAGCATCACGGAGCTGAGGGCGTCGTTAACCCTTTGGGCAACTTCCTCCCCCTCCAGACCCCTTAACCTCAGCCCGTAAGCGATGTTTTCAAAGACGGTGTCGTTGAACAGGACCGGGCGCTGAAAAACCATGGTTATCCTTTTCCTGTATTCTTGCACGCTGGAGCGGTCAACTCTTTGACCACGGTAGCTGATCTCTCCCGAGGATGGTTCGTCCAACAGCGCCAGGATCCTCAGCAGGGTGGTCTTGCCCGCTCCGTTGGGGCCAATTATCGTCAGGACCTCGCCGTTTTTTACCTCCAGATCTACCTCGCTGAGCGCAGTAATTCCATCGTATCTTCTGGTCACCCTGTGCAGTTTCATGTGAACGGCCAACTAATCCCCCCGGAACCTGTTTGCTATGAGCGTCAGGGTGAAGACGATCGCCAGGAGCACCAGGGTGGCCTCGAGGGAAAGGATTATTTCACCCCGGTTAACGCCCAGGGCAATTTGGGTCGTCATCACTCTGGTGAGGCCCTCAATGTTGCCGCCGAGCATCAGCGCTATCCCGAGTTCAGCGATGGCCCGGTTGAAGGCCGAGACGCCAGCGAGGATGCTTCCCTTTCTGGCTTCTCTCAGGATGGTGAGGGAAGCCTGACGTTCTGAAGCGCCCAGAGTCCTGGCCAGATCCCTGATCCTTGGATCCACCGCTTCAATGGCGCTCGTCAGCAGGCTGATTAAAATTGGTGTGATCAGGATGGCCTGCCCGATCATGATTGCGGTGGGGGTGTAAAGGAGACTAAAGGCGCCCAGGGCCCCCCGGCGCGAGAACAGCAGGTAAAGGAAAAGACCGAGCGCCACCGTCGGCACCCCCAGCATGGCGTTAAAGAAGCTGATGATGGTGTTCCTTCCCCGAAATCTTCTGAGGCCCAAGATAAGCGCGAGGGGCAGGCTCCATAGCAGGGAGAGGAGCAGTGCCGTGCCCGAGATCCATAGCGAGCGGAGCACGATATCCAGCAGCTGCTCGCTCATTGGTATAGCCCCTCCTGGCCCAGCCGGTATTCTGGAGGACATTCACTGTTCTCTATGAAAGCGTAATCTCGGATCCATTCAGCCACCGCAGAATCGGTCCTGAGTAACTGCACTGCCGGGTTGAAAAGAGAGACGCCAAATTCCTCCTTTCCAAAATCCTCAATCGTTTTCTGGCCCTCCTCTGAGGTTAAGAAAGCTATGAAGGCCACGGCGCCGCTGAAGTTGACTTGTCTGTTCTCCTCAGGATTGACGGCCATCACGCTGTAGACGTTAAGGAGGTCCTCCCCACTTTCGATTAGGGGCGCCAAATTTATCAGGCCCTCTTTTTGGTATTTCAGATAAGTCCCGGTATCAGTCAGGGTGTAGGCCCCCTTCTCGTTGGCAATCTGCAACGTCGGCCCCATGCCGGTTCCGGACTCGATGTACCACTCCTGGCCCGCGGGCTGTATTCCGGCCTTTTCCCAGAGTGATTTCTCCTTCAGATGGGTCCCCGAGTTGTCACCCCTTGAGATCCAGGTCACTCCCGACGTGGCAATTTTAGTGAGGGCCCGCACAGGCGGCAACCCCTTTATGCCAGCGGGATCTTCCCCGGGCCCCACGATGATAAAGAAGTTATAGGCGATTATTTTTCTCACCCCAACCACTCTCTCCTTCAGAAACTGGCGCTCCAAGGAAGGCGAATGCGTCAGCACCACGTCGGCATCGCCCCTCCTGGCGTGTTCCAAGGCCTGTCCCGTCCCCGCGGCGATGAAGTCGAGCTTGATGTGGTAAAGCTGGAAATAGCGTTCGGCGATGAAATCCAGGAGCCCGGTGTCGTAGAGGCTAGTGGTGGTGGACACGATCAACCTGTTTTGTCCCCTAAAGGCGCCAAGAGATACCGAAAGGGATACCACCACAATTAACAATATTGCCACCAGAGCGCTTTTTTTCACCTGAAATCCCAACAATCTTAAACACATTAGTTTAATAAATTTTATCAGGTTAACTATCATTGTTTAACTAAATGATTTTGATTCGTAAAAAAATCTTTGGGGGTCAGCGGCAACGGTATATCCTCCGGCGGCCATAGATTTGGAATCGGGGACAGCCTCATGATCTGTTTGGGAATAGAGGGAACCGCGCACACCTTTGGCATAGGAATAGTGGACTCCACCGGGAGGGTGCTGGCCAACGCCACCAGAACCTATTTCCCCGAGCAGGGTGGCATTCACCCGCGGGAGGCGGCACAGTTCCATGCGGCGCAGGCCAGAGCGGTTTTGGACGAGGCGCTGAGGACAGCACAAATTGAACTCGACGATGTTGACCTCGTCGCCTTCTCCCAAGGGCCGGGGCTGGGTCCTGTTCTCCGGACGGCGGCCACGGCGGCCAGAGCCCTGGCGGTTTGGCTTGGTGTTCCCATCATCGGAGTCAACCACTGCGTCGCTCATATCGAGATCGGCCGTCTGACCGAGGGAGCCCGCGATCCCGTGACCCTCTATGTCAGCGGGGGAAACACCCAGGTGATCGCCTTTGACGCCGGGCGCTACCGCGTCTTTGGGGAGACGATTGATATCCCCATCGGCAACTGCTTGGACGCCTTCGCGCGCGAGGTTGGGATCCCCCATCCGGGAGGCCCCGCTGTGGAAAGGCTGGCCCGCGAGGGCAGGAACTACATCCCTCTCCCCTACGTGGTCAAGGGCATGGACCTCTCCTTCTCCGGCTTGATGACGGAAGCCGTGCGCAGGTACCGTGAGGGGGCCGACATCAAGGATCTCTGCTACAGCCTTCAGGAGACGGCCTTTGCGGCTTTGGTCGAGGTCACCGAGAGAGCCGTCGCACACACGGAAAAAAAGGAGGTGATGTTGACGGGAGGAGTTGCCGCGAACAACAGGCTGAGGGAGATGCTGAAGCAGATGGCCGAGGAGCACCGGGCCAAGTTTTTCGTGCCACCGAAGGAGTTCTGCGGCGATCAGGGGGCGATGATCGCTTGGAATGGAATTCTGGCCTACCGGTCCGGCTACAGGCAGAGCCTCAGGGAAACCGAGGTCAGGCAGCGCTGGCGCACGGATGAGGTCGAAGTCACGTGGAGGCGGAGTTAAGTGCTGCTGAAGAAGGGAGCTGAAGCCAACATTTACCTGGAACCTTTTGCCAAAGTCCTGCACCGGGCGGGTGAGGGAAAGGTTGTGGTGAAGGAGAGGATAGCTAAGAAATACCGCATCCCGGCGCTGGACCAGATTCTCCGCGAGGCAAGAACGGCGCTGGAGGCCAAGCTGCTCTCCGACGCCAAGCGTGCCGGTGTGCCGACGCCGATCGTCTACGAGGTGGACAGGATCGGGATGAGAATTGTGATGGAGTTTATTGAGGGCAGGCAGGTGAAGCTGGTCTTGGACAAACTTGGAAAGGGGGAGAGGAGAAAACTTTGTCAAACGATAGGCAGGCAGATCGCGAGGCTTCACCGGGCCGGGATGGTCCACGGGGATCTCACCACTTCCAACATGATAGTCAATTCCGACGGCAAGGTTTACTTCGTGGATTTTGGCCTCGGCGGCTATGACCCGTCAACGGAGGAAAGGGGGGTGGACCTGCACCTGCTGAGGCGCGCGCTGCAGAGCATCCACTTCAGAATTGCGGACCAGGCCTATGCCGCCGTTATTGCCGGCTATCGGGAGGAGCTGGGGAAGAAGGCCGAGGAAGTGATCAGGCGGGCGAAAGAGATAGAAAGCCGGGGGAGATATGTGGCCAAGGAGGAGAGGGCATGGCACTGACGTTTGTGACGAGCAATCTGCACAAGTTCAGGGAGGTCAGCGAGCTGGCCGCGAGGCGAGGCTTGGAAGTGGTCCACTACAACTGGCGCTACCCCGAGATACAGGCCGATGAGCTGGAGGAAATAGCCCGTCTGAGCGCCATGGAGGTGAGCGCCAAGCTGGGCAAACCCTGTTTTGTTGAGGATGCCGGGCTGTTTGTGGACTCCCTCCGCGGATTCCCGGGTCCTTATTCCAACTATGTCTTTCGCACCATTGGCAACCCCGGGATCCTGAAGCTGATGCATGGCGAGAAGAATCGCCGTGCCGAGTTCAGGTCGGCGGTGGGCTACTGTGAGCCCGGGGGAGAACCGATGATCTTCGTCGGCAGGGTTGAGGGGTGGATAGCAGAGGAGGCGAGGGGAACAGGTGGTTTTGGTTTCGACCCCATCTTCGTTGCCCTGGAAGGAGATGGACGCACCTTTGCCGAGATGAAAACTGAGGAGAAGAACCTTTTTTCCCACCGCGCCCGGGCAGTAGATAGCTTTTTGAATTGGTTCAAAGAAGTGAAAGGGTGAGAAAATGGCCGCCAGGAAGACAGGAGCGGGCAAAGGGACGGAGCTGTCCGCCGCTGAAGTGGAGGAACTCGTGGTCAAGCTGAGCAGGGAGGGCGTCCCGCCGAGCAGAATCGGCCTGATCCTGCGCGATCAGCATGCGGTGCCCGACGTCAAAAAGGCTACCGGAAAGAGCGTGAAGGAGATACTGGAGGCCCACGGGATCAAGCCGGGACTCCCTGAGGACCTGGCCAACGTCATTCGCAGTGCGGTGAGGATAGCCAATCACCTTGCCCGGAACCCCAAGGATTTCCGGACCAAGCGTTCCCTGGAAATGGTCGAGGCCAGGGTCAACAGGTTGGCGGCTTACTACAAGAGAAAGGGAGTCCTGCCCCCCGACTGGAGATACGATCGGGAGAGGGCGGCCCTGCTGGTGCGTGGCTGACGTTATTCCCGCGGGATGAAGCGGGCCAAGATCATCTCGCGGTCAAATTGAACTCATTTTTTCGATGGCTTCCTTTATCATCCCTTTGGGCGGATAGGGGTACTGTTTGCCCCGGTAGAAGTAAATTCGGCAACCGCAGTGGCATTGCTGTTTGACAAAAGGGGTGGTGCTTCTGACGCTTTCAGCGAGTTCTTCGCAGGGCAGGCATCGATCCTTGCTAACTTTCTCTTGGATGTCCTTTCCATCGATCCTGACCGTCGGCGAACCCATGAAGTGGTGCCTTTTTGCCTTCTCTTCGGTGTCGATCAATATTTCCTCAACTTCCGCCTTGACGCCAAGTTCGGACAAACTTTCCCTCACCAGCTTTTTGGTCTTCAGACACCAAGGGCATTCCATGGTGTAGAGAATTTGGATCTTCATCGGGCAGCACCAACCAATTCAAGCCGCACCCGCTAATAAGGGTTATTACATCTTTTGGGAAAATAACTTCGGAGTGGGGAGGTTCTGCGATGGGCCGGGCGGAAATAAAAAGATTTCGAAGGGGGGCTGAGGAGGTCGCTGTTTTCCTTAAGCCCAGGCTGGATGGAAAGACAAGGATCAAGGTGATTTCCCACACCGACGCCGATGGCATAGCCGCCGCCGCGATTCTGGCCAGGTGCCTTTACGCTTACAATGTCCCCTTTTCCGTTAAGCTGGCCCGGCCGCCGAGCGAGGAGGACATCGCTCAGCTTGCGGCGGAAGGTCAGGATCTTTATATCTTCCTGGATCAGGGCAGCGGTCAGCTGGACGCGATCAACAAACACCTGCTGGCGAGGCAAAAGGAGGTCATCGTGATCGACCACCACCCGGGGCAGTTCTTGGAGCACCCAAAATTCTCCTGCCTCAACCCTCACCTCTGTGGGCTCAGCGGCTCCACTGATGTCAGCGCCAGCGGGGCAACATTTTCGGTGGTGGAGCAGCTCGACCTTCGTTTCCGGTCGCTCATCAGCTTGGCGCTGGTGGGCGCCATTGGGGACAGGCAGGAGCTATCGTCGGGTTTTACCGGGGTAAACGACACCCTGCTGAAGCGTGCGGTGGATCTGGGTCTGGTCCGTGAAAGCGAGGGTCTGAAGCTGGTTCGGCGGAGTTTGGTCCCAGCTGTTGAATGCCTCAGGACCTCAACCAGGCCGTATATCCTGGGACTTTCGGGTAATTTGGCCTCCTGCCGTTCTTTGCTGGATACCCTTGGTCTTTCCCATTCCAGCCTGATTTCCGATTTGGGATTGGAGTTGGAGAGAAAGTTGGCGGACGCCATCTTTTCCAAGGCCGGTGCCCAGGCCGTTAAAGAGGAATTTCGTCGCACCCTCTGGGGGACAATTCTCACGGCCGCAACCGATGATCTGGTCGGGCCCAAGGAGCTCGGGGAATACTCCGCCATCATCGACGCCTGTGGAAACATGAAAAGGCCAGAGATTGGCTTTGCTCTGGCCGTGGGTGATGGAAGCTATCAAATGGATGCACTTGGCCTCCTCAGCAACTACCAGGAAGTGGTGCTCAGGGCGATGGGCTGGCTGGTCGAGAAGCTCGCCTCCTTCAAGATTGCTGCCGGCTTCAGATACCTTTACGCCGGCGATGCTGTTGATGCGGCAATTCTCGGCGAGATCCTCTCCTTGGCCATCGAGTCGGCATTGATTCCGATGGAGCAGCCGGTGGTGGGAATGGCTGACGCGGCTGATGGTTACGTAAAGGTCTCCGCGAGGGCGACCTCCCGCTTGGTGGCGGAGGGGGTGAATCTGGGCCGGGCGATCTCCAAGGCCGCGGCGGCGGTGGGCGGTTATGGTGGAGGGCACGATGTTTCCGCCGCGGCCCGCATACCGCGCAACCGAGTCGAGGATTTTGTGGTGGAACTGGAAAAGGCCATTTCCAGTGGTTCTTATGAATTATAAGGAGCAGGTAAAATTTCTGCGGGAAAGGGACTCAGGATTTGCTGGCGCGGTAGAGCTGTTGAAATCACTGCGCCGGAGTTCGAGCGTGGTCGTTTTTTCTCACCACGACGTTGACGGCATAGCGAGCGCTTTTATTCTGCAGCGGTTGTGCCGCCGGTTGGGGGCCAAGGTCGTGGTAAAATTACCCGAGGGCTTCCGGCTGCTGGCGGAGGAGCTGGAAACTGCTGTCCGGGGGACCGTTGACCTGCTGTTGATCTCCGATAAGGGAACTTTCGCTTCCTATGATGATTTCTTCAGAAAGGCGGAAAATGTCTTGATTTTGGATCACCACCCACTGGATGGCAGGCCGACGAGGTGCACGGTTTTCAATCCCGCGCCGGAATATCCGGTGGGCACGGCCACGGCGCTGCTGTGTCACATGCTGGCCACGCAGTTGGGCCCGACGGATGAGCACGATGATCTCGTCGCCCTGATCGGCTGCAGGGGTGACGCCGCCTTCGACCCGGTGGAAAACAGGTGTGATGATTTTGCCCGTCCTTTTGTCGAGAGGGCAAGGCAACTTTTTCCGCGCCTTTTCCGAACCAGGCTCGGGTGTCCCACCATGTACGATCTGGTGGACAGAAGGCGCACGGCCCTCGTTAACCAAATAACCGAGGCAGCTTACGCGGGGACGCTGGCGCATTATTATGAGGCAGAAACCCGGGGAGGAGCATACGGGCCGGAGCTGGTTTTTACCTTCCTTAATGATTTGGCGCGGCGCGGTGAGAACCCGGCGGAATTTAGGAGCCTCGACGATGTTCTGGGGAAGTTGCCGGCGGGGGCGATCATCTCACGCACCTTGCAGCGGTTCTATCTCGATTGGGAGCTGCTGAGCGGCAGAGTTCAGAGCCCCGTTTTTTTGGGCGAGGTTCAGGGGGTTGGAGTTTATCTAGCATTTGCCAAGGAGGCCCCAAGCATGCAGTCGGCGCCGTTTCCGGCAATACTGCCCCATGTCGCAGCCACGCAGCTGGAGCCGCTGAAAAGGGCCTTTGGCCATGAGGAGACGGCAATCATCGTTTTCTGTCCGAAGGAAATCGGTGTTCAGGTTTCCATGCGCGGTGGCGGTGGAGTGATCAACTGTGGCCAATTCTGTTCCCGCCTGGCAGAGCGCCTGCGGAGGCTTTTCCCCCCAGGCGCCGGGATTGAGGGAGGCGGCCATGTGGCAGCTGCCGAATTTTTTGCCGGAAAATCGGTGCCCATCTATGCTGTGATGAGGGAACTCCTTTGGATGGCAGAGGAGCTGTTTCAACAGGGCAGCGGATCATCAGGTGGACAGGAGCCTTCGGTCAAGGTGATGGAATGAGGATGTCAGCCCGGATTGTTTGTGAATACGGGAGCAGCAGGGTGGCCCGGGCGGTGGCCAGGGCGCTTGAGCCGGATAACCTGAGGCTGCCCGATGGTCTTTCGGTTTCGACGGTTGCCAGCGGTAAAAAGGTGGTCAGCTCGGTGAATCTTGACGGCAGAATGGAGACGCTGCTGGCCACGATTGATGACCTGCTCGCCTGCGCTATCACCGCGGAGGCCATGCTTTAGTCGAACTGGTCCTTGACTGGAACTCTCCCGCTTTCTCGAAAGGATTATTTTTCAAAAGAGCACAGATGGCAGAGCGGGTGATGGGCTTGGTCAAGGTGCTGGTCACTTTTGAATCAAAATACGGCAACACCAGGCTTGTCGCTGAAAAAATTTTGGAGGGGATGAAAAAAGTGAAAGGCGTGAGGGCAGAGCTGGTCGAGATAAAAGGGGTGGATCTCCACAGGGTTCAGGATTACGATGCGATTCTGATTGGCACACCCAACCACATTGGCGGGCCGACCCGGGGCGTCAAGAAGTTTGTTGATGAGCTGGGGAAGATTGGCCTCAGCGGCAAAACTTTCCTCGCCTTCGACACCTACCTGGGCGGTGATTGTGGAAAGGCCGTAAAGAAGCTGGAGAAGAGAATTGCGGAGAAAATCCCGGGCGCCAAGGTGCTGACGCCCGGACTTTCCGTGAAGGTGCAGGGGATGAGGGGCCCGGTTTCTGAGGAGGAGCTGGCCCGGGCGGTGGAATTCGGCAGGAGGACGGCCGCTCAGCTGAAGGGTTAGCCCCTTCGGATAGATCAAGCTCCTGAGGACAAGCTTTTCATATCCCCTAGCCGATTAGGTTTTTGGCGATTGAGTGAAGTTTGAGCTGAAAGCCAAGCTCACCTTCAGCGGTGAGATCGAAAAGGTGAAGGCGGACATAGCCGACGTCATCCGGACGGCCGCCCCCGTCCTCAGCAGGGGGGCACCCAAGGGAAAGGAAGCGGAGGCCGCGAGGGTTATCAGTTGGCAGGTGTCCGGGAATGAGCTGGAGATGGAGCTGGAATCAGGACGCTATGTGAGAGCTCACGATGCCCTTCTCAGGTTGGCGAGGCTTTTGGCCACGGAGCTGGGCAGAAAGCACAAGCTGGGGCTCAGGAGGATGGCCGCCAGCGATTACCGGATCTTGTTGCCGATTGCGGAGGCTCCTGCGGAGGCGGTGGCTGAAATCAGGAAGCTACCGTACGAGGTGACGGTCGGAGAATCCGCGGTTGAGATCCGCCTCAAGGACCTCAACGAGGCCGACTTGAGGGGCAGGGTTGTCGACAGGCTGGTCTCCCTGATCGAGGAGACCACCAAACGAGTTTCTGCGAGGGCAGCCGAGCCGAAGGTCGTCAGGGAGGGTCCAAAGCTCCCCCATCCCTTCACGGAAAACCCCTTCGACGTCGCCAAGAGGCTGGGCTGGATCAGGGATTTCCCCGGCCGCGGCCAGTGGATCTACGAAGAGCCTTACGCCAAATTGCTCCGGGCAATTGAGGACATCATCATCGAGGAGGTGGCCCGCCCGCTGAAGTTTGAGGAGGTCATGCTGCCCAAGCTCATCCCTCTGGAGGTGATGCAGAGGATGCCGGGCTACCTCGATGGAGTGCCTGAGGGCATGTATTACGTTTCTCCACCGCCCCGCGATCCCGAAGCCTTCAAGGAGTTCAAGCAGAAACTCAAACTCACCAAGCGCGTGCCTGTGGAAGAGCTCAGGAAGGTCCTCAAGGAGCCAGCATATGTCCTGGCCCCGGCGCAGTGCGAGCCCTTTTATGAGACCTTTGCCTCCAGCCACGTCAGACTCGAGGACCTCCCCGTGAAGCAGTTTGACCGCAGCGGCTGGACATATCGCTGGGAGGGCGGTGGCGTTGAGGGATTGGTCAGGACCCAGGAGTTCCACCGCATCGAGTTTGTCTTTCTGGGATCTCCTGAGGATGTCGTCTCGATCAGGGATGCCGTTGTGGAAAGAAGCACCAAGGTGGTGGATCAACTGGGGCTGGAGTGGCGGCTTCTGGTCGCCACGCCGTTCTACATGAAGGAGGGCGTGGTCGGCGACGGCAGCGACAGCAGCAAGGTGGCCACCTATGACATCGAGGTGCTTTTGCCCTATGATAACAGCTGGCTGGAGATCGGCTCCTACAACGTGCACAGGGACAAGTTCGTGGAAACCTTTAAAATAAAGGAGGTCAAAGGTCGGCAGGTTTGGACGGGCTGCTGCGGCTTCGGGACGAGCCGCTGGGTCGTGGGATTCCTCGCCCAGCACGGCTTTGACCCGGCAAGGTGGCCCGAGCCGGTGAGAAAACGGGTGGGCACACTGCCTCCCGTACCCAAGGTGGTTGAGTAATGGCAGAAGAAAAGAAGCGAGTGGTGAAGAAATCCTGGCGGGAAAAGGAGTGGTTTGAGGTAGTGGCGCCGCCGATGTTCGGCAGCCAGAAGATAGGGGAGACGCTGGCCTCCGAGCCGGAGCAGCTGCTGGGCCGGGTCTTTGAGACCACGCTGGGAGACCTCATTCAGGATTTCTCCAAGTCGCACATCAAGCTGTACTTCCAGGTCAAGGAGGTCAGGGACAAACAGGCGCTGACGAAATTTGTGGGACATGAGATGGCCCGCGATTACATCAGGAGTCAGGTCAGGCGGAGGGCCGGCAAGGTCGACGACATTGCCACGGTGACGACCAAGGACGGCTACAAGCTGCGGGTGACCTCGATGGTGACCACGCTGAGGCGGGTGCAGAGCACAAAGCTGGACCTCATCCACAAGGACATGCGAAAGGTCGTTGAGGGGAGGGCTGCCGAAAGGACGCTGGATCAGTTTGTCCAGGAGGCGGTGCTGGGAAAGCTCTCCGCGGACATCTACAAGGAGGCCAAGAAATACTGCCCCATTCGCCGGGTGGAAGTTTATAAGAGCAAGGTCATCGGTGAGCCGGTCCCAGAACAGGTTAAGAGCCCGTAGGTTATTTTTAATTGGATGGTTTCATGGGCAGGCTCTTCGGGACTTCCGGAGTCCGCGGGGTCGTGGGAAAGCAGATCACCCCCCAGCTCGTCATGGATTTGGGGCTGTCGCTTGCCGCCCAGCTGGGCAATTCCGGCACCGTGGTCGTCGGCAGGGATCCGAGGACCTCCAGCGACATGCTCGAGGGCAGTTTGATTTCCGGCCTGCTCTCCGGTGGCTGTGAGGTCTGTCGCCTGGGCGTGGTGCCCACCCCGGTGGTCAGTTTTGCCGTAAGGATGCTGAGGGCCAAGGCCGGCGCGATGATAACCGCTTCTCACAATCCTCCGGAGTACAACGGGGTCAAGCTTTTCGACGCTTCCGGGATGGCGTACACCCCCGTTCTTGAGGGAAGGATAGAGAGGATTTATTCGGGGAGAAGGTGGCGCCAGGTCAACTGGGATGAGATCGGAGCTGTAGAAGAGCTGAATGTTTTGCCAGATTATGTTGGGACCCTCGCGGGCAGGGTGCAGCTGACTAAGGAGTATAAGGTGGTGGTCGACTGTGGCAACGGGGCGGCCTCTGTTGTGGCCCCTCTTCTTCTCCGTGAGGTGGGCTGCAAGGTAATTTCACTGAACGCCCAGCCCGATGGCCTCTTCCCGGGGCGTCCGCTTGAGCCCAGCCCGGAGAACCTGACCGAGCTTTGCCGCGTGGTGAGATCGACCGAGGCCGATCTGGGCATCGCTCACGATGGCGACGCCGACCGGGTGGTCGTCGTGGATGAAAAGGGCGTGGTGGTTCCGGGCGACGAGATCCTGGCCCTCGTGGCCGCGGAACAGCTCAACAGGGAAGGGGACAAGATGGTTACCACAGTTGATGCTTCCAATGTTGTCGAGGAGGTGGTTGATGGCCGTGGTGGCAAGGTGATCAGGACAAAGGTCGGTGATGTCAGCGTGGCGGTCGAAATCAGGCGTCACGAGGCCTCATGCGGCGGTGAACCCTGCGGTGCCTGGATATTTCCGCGCTTCGGCATGGCTCCGGACGGTTTGCTGGGGGCGTTAAAGGTTTTGGAGCTCCTGAACACCTCGGGAAAGAGGATGTCGGAGCTGCTGGCACCGCTGCCGGACTACTACATGCTGCGGGAAAAGGTCCCGTGTCCCGAGGATCGGAAGGCCAAGGTGATGGCGCTGGTTTCCAAAAGGTTGATGAAAGAATTCAGCGAGGTAACCGGCGTCCTCAGGGTTGATGGCATCCGCGTGAACCTGTTGGATGGTTGGGTGTTGGTCAGGGCCTCTGGGACGGAGCCTTACATTCGGGTGACGGTTGAGGCCAGAACCCCGGGAAGGGCGGAGGAGATCCTCAGAAAAGCGACGAAAAGCGTGAAGAAGCTATTATAGAATTTCATCTTGTGATGTTGAAAACAGCCAATTATTTTTCATTCTCCTCAGTGCACAATCAATTTCAGCCAAGACAGAGAGTTGAGGTGAACGGGCATAAAGTCGCCATTTTAAGCAGCGGAATTTTGATTAATTGTATCAAAAATTATTGCGGCATCAAGAAATTATTAAATTTTCAGCTCAAAGAGCCTGATGGCGTTCTCTGTTGTTACCTTGGCGACTTCAGCCTCGTCAACTTCCTTTAGCCGGGCCACCGCTTTCAGCGTCTTGATCACTTGGCTGGGGGTTGCGGCCACCCCGCGATATTTCACCGGTGAGTCGGTCTCTAGCAGCAGCCTTTCCAGAGGAACCTCCTTAAGTGCCGCTCGGTGCGCCTCGCTGAATTCAGCGGCGGGCGTGGCCGAGACGTAATAACCCTGCGCGAGGATTTCCCGCAGGATGTCCGGCGGGCCGCTGTACCAGTGAAAGACCGCCCGCCCCACCCCGGCTTTTTTAACCAGCTCAAGGGCTTCGCGCCATGCCCAGCGTGAATGTATTATGAGCGGCTTGTCGTGGCGCAGGGCAAGATCCAGCACCCGGCCGAAAGCTTTCAACTGCAGTTCCCTCGGCGTTTGATACTTGAAATCCAGGCCCACTTCCCCCAGGGCAATGCAATTTTCGATGTTTTCCTCGATGGACCTGACGGCAGCATCGAAGTCATCGCTCAAATTCCACGGATGAAGACCCAGGGCGGGAAAGACATAGTTTGAATGCCGGCGGGAAATGTTCAGCACGGCTTGATTTGATCCTTCGTCGGAGCCAACGGCGATGATGGCCCTGACGTTATTCTTCTTGGCCAGCTCCAGCTCCAGTTCAAGGTTGGGCACCTCCTCGAGATGGGCGTGGCCGTCTATCAGCTCCACGGGATCACCATCAACACTCCTTCCCTCCGGCATAAAGTTGTGTCGGCCTTCTGGTGGGTCATGATTTTTCCTTTCAACCCACCCAAATCCCCTGTCGGTTCGGAAACAGCTTTGCCCTCATATCTTCGAAAGAATGTCGCGGTACTTTCTTATCCGCATCATTTTTCCCTCTGGTTGGACGAGCCAGGTCATCCAGCAGAGCTCAATAGGACGGTAGCCGCAGGAGAGGGCAACTTCCTCGGCCCTCTTGATGAATTCTAGGTCGTCCTTGGCGGGTTCCAGCCCCGCCTGCGCCAGGATGCCGTTGATCACCCTTTTGACGATTTTGTCCGGCATCACGGTGTCGACGCCGCCCATCATCCTCAGGTACTGAAAGGTGACGAGACCAACCCCGCTGATCCGGCCAATCGGGTCCTCCCACCATTTTTCAAGGCGGGAATCTTTTGCCCATTTACGGAGAGCGGCGCCACCGTCGCCCAGCGTGGACAGGTGGGCAGCTATCCCCCGGGCTATTTTCCATGATCTTTGGTTTTGCCACACCTTTCTCAGCTCGCTGATGTTGGCTTCGGCGAGGTCGGCGAAATTTTTTATTTTTCCTGTCTTGACGAACACCCTGTCGAACTCTTCCACCTTGGGAACAACCGCGGTGAAATAGTTCAGGCCGATGGAGGTGAAGGCAGCGTCCACGACCATCAGAACCGCGTTGCCTCCCCATCTCTTCGTCTTCAGGCAGCGGTCGCAGAGTTCCCTCACTTCGGGGACCTTCATCATGTAGCCGTCCACGATTCTCTTCAACAGTGGCATCCAATCGACAAAGGTTCAAGCCCACCTTTTTATCATTTCCTCTCCGGCTAGCTGACCTGAGGAGAGGCCGCTGGCTCGTGGCAAGAGACGGCCGGCTGCTGGGAAAGGGGTTTCCGGGTTAGCGCGCGGTTGAGCCCGGCCGCGACGCTAGGCCACCACCACGCCGCCTTTCAGCACAACTTCCTTGCCGCCGTTGCCCTCGTCGTACATAACCCAGGTCAGCCGCGGTGTGGCCCGGGACATTTTCCTGAGGGTCGTCAGCAGCCGCAACCTGTCCCTCTCATCCCGCGCCCTGGTGAAACCCCACCTTGCGCCGCCCGGCTCCATCAACTCCAAGATGTCGGATTTTCGCCAGAGCTTGATGCGCTCCCAGAAACCCCTGTTTTCGTTGAATTTTTCCTTTATTCTGATCAGCTGCCGCAGCTCGTCGGGTTTGACGGCCTCGAGGGTCTGGTAATGGACGAGCTTCAGATTCCCCGCCAGAAATTTGGGGGCAGGCCGTTTATAAGGGGGAAAATGATCCCCGCCGTTCAGATCGGACTCTTTCGGAAATTTTCAGCCTCCAACATTTTATTAGCCGCGACCACCACATTAATGGTGATAAAGATGAAGGCGGTTATCCTAGCGGCGGGGCTGGGCACGAGGATGAGGCCGTTGACCTTCACCAAGCCCAAGTTCCTGCTACCCGTGGCCGGAAAGCCGGCGCTGGATCACGTGATTTCGCTGCTCCGGAATGCCGGGGTCGACAGGATTGCGATGGTCGTCGGCTTCGGTAAGGACCAGATAATGGAGCGCTACGGCGATGGCTCTGCTTTCGGCGTGCGTTTGGAGTACCTGCATCAGAAGGAGCTGCTCGGAACCGCCAACGCTGTCTCGCTGGCGGAGGATTTTGTCGGCGGCGAACGCTTCGTGGTCATGAACGGTGACACCTTGGTGGACCAAGAGTCCCTGAATGCCTTCATGGCGCGCTACCGGGAGCTGAGCGGCCGGAAAAACTTTTCCTGTCTCATGGGAACCATCGAGGTGGAGGACCCAGCCCAGTTCGGCATAGTTTTCGTCGAGGGGGATCAGGTCAAGGAGATAGTGGAAAAGCCGAAGCGCGTGAAGAGCAGGCTGGCCAACGCGGGGATCTACCTCTTTGACCCCAAAGTTTTCGATGCCGTCAGGAGGACGAAGAAATCCAAGCGCGGTGAATATGAGATCACCTCCTCCATTCAGATGATGATCGATGAGGGCGGCGAGGTCTTCATCTCCCCCCTCGAGCTCTGGGCCGACATCGGGAGGCCCTGGGATTTGCTCCTGGCCAACGAATACTTCCTGAGAAACCTCAAGGGGGAGATTCATGGAAAAATCGAGCACGGGGTTTACATTGAGTCGAACGTTTACGTGGGCGAGGGCACGAGAATTCGATCCGGGTCCTACATTGAAGGGCCCACCTACATCGGCAGGAATTGTGACATCGGCCCCAACTGCTTCATCCGTCCCTCCACCAGCGTTGGTGATCACGTTAGGATTGGCAACGGGGTGGAGATAAAGAACAGCATCATCATGGATCACACCAACGTGGCCCACCTCTCCTACGTTGGCGACAGCATCATCGGGAGCCGGTGCAATCTTGGAGCCGGGACCACCATCGCCAACCTGCGGCTGGACGAAAGCGCGGTGAAGATGAAGGTGAGCGGAAGAATCGTCAACACGGGCAGGAAGAAGCTGGGGACGGTGATCGGTGATGATGTGAAGACGGGCGTGAATTCAATGATCAATCCCGGTGTCAAGATAGGACCCAACGCTGCGGTCGGTCCCGGCGCGGTCGTCTACGATGACGTCCAGCCGAACACCTTGGTCATCGCCAAGCCCATCATCAAGAAGCATAAATGGCCCAGAAAAATTGAGTGGTAGAGATGGAGGAATCTTCCGAAGAGGAGTTCAGGAGGAAGTACCCCAACCTGGCCCGGGAAATCGGGGGCAAGGGGACCATCAGGATCAACGCCGTGAGAAGCACCGTTGAGGAGGGCGAGAAGGCGGCCCACTCCAATCACGGTTATGAGCCGACGGCGGTGGACTACATCCGAAGGTGCACGACTGAGGAGCAGGCGCTGGAGATAATCAATTTCCTCGAGAGCAGGAAGGAGATAGATGAGGATTATGCCAAGAGGCTCCGGAGACAGCTGGTCGAGCAGGGCTTGAGCAGCTTCGGCAGTCACAAGGAGCCGGGCTATTATGAGCGAGTCGCGAAGGGTTGACTGTGCTGGAGCTGGGACTCGTCGGCAAGCCGAACACGGGCAAGACCACCTTTTTTAACGCGGTGACGCTGGCCAACGCCCCGGTGGCCGGTTACCCCTTCACCACTATTGACGCCAACGTCGGTGTGACCTATGTCAGAAGCAAATGCCCCTGCCGTGAGTTCAATGTGGTCTGCAATCCCCAGAACTCCAAGTGTTTTAATGGCGTTCGCCACGTGCCGGTGAGGATCATTGACGTGGCCGGCCTGGTTGAGGGCGCCCACATGGGACGGGGGCTGGGCAACAGGTTTCTGGACAACCTTCGCATGGCCGGTGCCCTGATTCACATCGTAGATGCTTCTGGGGGTACCGATGCCGAGGGACGGCCCTGCCCACCCGGCACCCATGATCCCCTCCAGGACATAGATTTCCTTGAGGTTGAGATTGCCATGTGGATCCGGGGGATACTCGCCAAGGACTGGCCCAGGTTTGCCCGCCGGGCGAAGTACGAGAAGCTGGATCTGGTGAAGGAGATCTCGAGTCGTCTCAGCGGCTTGGGCGTGAGGACTGCGCACGTCGCCGAGGCCTTTAAGCTGGCGGCCGTGGACCATTCCGATCCGGAGAGATGGTCGGACGATGATCTGCTCAGGTTTGTGACGGAGCTCCGGAAGGTCAGCAAACCGATAATGATTGCGGCCAACAAGTCTGACGTCCCCACCGCCGAGAGCAACATCGAGCGTTTGAAAAGCCGGGGTTATTTGGTGGTGCCCACCTGCTCCGAGGCCGAGCTGATCCTGAGGCGGGCGGCGGAGAAGGGCATAATTGACTATCGGCCCGGTGATTCCGAGTTCAAGGTGCTGAAGCCGGAGCTGCTGAACGAGCAGCAGAAGATGGCGCTGGAAAAGATCTCAGCGCTGTTGAAGAAATTCGGCTCGACAGGGGTGCAGCAGGTGATCGACAGGGCAGTTTACGAGCTGCTGAAGTTGATCGTGGTGTATCCTGTGGATGATGAGCACAAGTTGACCGATAAAAATGGTAACGTCCTCCCCGACGCTTTTCTCGTCCGCCGGGGCACCACGGCGAGGGAGTTTGCCTACACCATCCACACCGACCTCGGTGAGTCCTTCCTCTACGCCATCGACGCCAGGACGAAGCGCAGGCTGGGGGAGGACTACCAGTTGAAAGATGGCGATGTCATCAAGATCGTTTCCAGCCGCGGAAGATGAAAGGTGGGCCAAGGGTGAAGCAATTTTTTATTTTCGACGGCTATAAATTGGGTGGCGTTTAATCATAGTGGTGTGATAAAATGGTGAAGGTTCTGGTCACAGATAAGATAGATGAGGAGGGAATCAGGCGCCTTCGAGAGGTAGCCGAAGTTGATGTGGCGGTTGGCCTGAAGCCCCCGGAGCTCATCGAGCGAGTGAAGGACTACGAGGTGCTGGTCGTCCGGAGCGCGACCAAGGTGACGCGGGAGGTCATCGAGGCCGGGAAGAAGCTTCGGATCATCGGCCGGGCCGGCGCCGGCGTGGACAACATCGATGTCGAGGCGGCGAAGGCCAGAGGGATAAAAGTCCTCAACACCCCGGAAGCCCCCACCGAGGCCGTGGCCGAGCTGGTGATGGGCCTGATGCTTTCTTGGGCGCGGCGTTTGCCCCAGGCAGATCTCAGCATGAAGCAGGGGAAATGGCTCAAGGCCGAGCTGATGGGCACGGAGCTGCGGGGTAAGACTTTAGGCATAATCGGGACCGGGAAAATCGGGCAGCGGGTCGGCTTTCTGGCGCTCGCCTTTGGGATGAAAATAGTTGCCCAGGACTGCGTGAGATATCCGGAATTTGCCGCCCGGACCGGCTGTGAGTACACCGACCTGGACACCGTTCTCAGGCAGGCAGACTACCTGACCATCCACCTCCCCTTGACCGCGGAAACCAGACACCTGATCGGGAAGAGGGAGCTCAGCCTGATGAAACCAACCGCTGTTTTGATCAACACCTCGCGGGGGGAAATAGTGGAAGAAACTGCGTTGGTCGAGGCACTGACGAGCGGCAAGATCGCGGGTGCCTGTCTTGATGTCTTCTCCCGTGAGCCTCCGGTGGACAGCCCGCTGCTGAAGCTGCCCAACGTGATCCTGACGCCCCACATCGGTGCTTCCACCCATGAGGCCCAGAAGGAGGCAGCCATCCTTATATCGGAGAAGATAAAGGAAGCAATAGCATGATTTTGGTGGTGTTCCCTTGGTGACAGCACAGATGGAGTCGGTGAGAAGTCGCCTTTCCGAATGGCGCCGGGGCCCCGCTGTCCAGCGCCTCGACGGCCCGACGAAGCCGGCGCGGGCCAGAGCGCTGGGCTATAAGGCCAAGCAGGGAGTGATCGTGGTCAGGGTTCGGGTCAGAAGGGGCGGTCGGAGAAAACCCCGGCCCTCTCGCGGCAGAAGGCCCAAGCGCATGGGTGTCCTGAAGATAGTGCCCAAAAAGAACATCCAGCTCATGGCCGAGGAAAGGGCGGCCAGAAAGTATCCCAACCTTGAAGTGCTCAACTCCTACTTGGTGGGTGAGGACGGCACCTATAAATACTACGAGGTCATCCTGCTCGATCCTCATCATCCCGCCATTAAAAGCGACCCACAGCTGGGATGGATTGCGGGCAAGAGCCATCGGGGTCGCGTCTACCGGGGACTGACGCACGCCGGGAAGAAGTCCCGGGGATTGACCAGGAAGGGCAAGGGCGCCGAGCGCCTGAGGCCGAGCGTCAGGGCCCGGGGTAGAATAAAGTGAGTCGATGGAGTTCCCTTTCAGCAGCGCAGCGGTGAGCCTGCACGTCCACGCCACCGAGGACGAGCAGAGGGCTCTGGAGTTGTTGAAAGGCCTGTTGCCTTCGCCCGTGGAGGTGCGGCGATCGCTCCTGACGGGACACCACGGAAACCCCATTACAGTCCTTGAGGCCAGGATCAACCAGAAGAAGGATCTCCGGGAGTTCTGGCAGACCATTATCGCGAGAATGGATGAAGCAGCCCTCGCCGAACTCCGGCGGACGGTGGAGAAAAAAGTTGACGACTCCGGTTTTCTCTACCTCAGATTTGACAAGCAGTTGGCGCAGGAGGGTAAACTGGTCCCCACCGAGGTAGGCGAGTCCATCCACGTGAGGTTCAAGGTTGTTTCCTTTCCCGCCAAGCGCGAGGTGGCCGTGGCCAAGGTGGTCAATTTTCTGGAGGCCCGGGGAAAACATGAGGCCCAGGAAGAGATACGTGGCGTTTGAGGTGGAGGAAGGGAAACTGGACGTTCACCGGGTCGTGGCTTCAATCTGCAGGGAACTCGGAGTTGAACCGGCGGAGGTCAAGGTGGTCCTTTACGAGGCCGCCTCAGGAAGGGGCCTCCTCCTCTGCGGGCATCATCTGGCCGGCGAGGTGAAGAGAATTTTGCTTCAGGGGAGGATCCCGGTGAGACTTCTTGGGGTCTCTGGGACCATCCGGGCGGCGAAAAGAAAATTTTTAGCGCCGCCCGCAGCCCGCGAGAGACCCGTTGGCAGCCGCCGCTAATGTTAAATATGCCTATATCTTACAGTAATTGAATCACTGTCATCAGTTTAAGAAAGGTTGATGTGAATGGCGTTTGTACCACCTGGGGCAGGTTATGACAGGGCGATAACCGTTTTCAGTCCAGATGGTAAGCTGTTTCAGGTGCAGTATGCCCAGGAGGCCGTCAAGCGCGGGCTGACGGCGCTGGGGATCAAGGTAAACGAAGGCGTGGTTTTGGCTGCGGAGAAAAGGGTGCGAAGCAAGCTAGTGGAGGAAACTTCGATAGAAAAAATTTTCCAAGTGGACGAGCACATTGGGGCGGCAGCTTCAGGTTTAATTGCCGATGCCCGCGTGCTGATCGATCACGCGCGCATCGAGGCCCAGATCAACCGTCTGCGTTACGACGAAGCGATAAGCGTGGAAGCCCTTGCCAAGCGCATCGGCGACACCAAGCAGCTCTACACCCAGCACGGCGGGGTCAGGCCCTTCGGCGCCAGGCTTCTCATCGCGGGCGTCGATGATAAAAAACCCCGGCTCTTTGAAACAGATCCCAGCGGGGTCGTGGCAGCGTACAAGTGCCAGGCAATAGGCGGCGGAGCCCAGACGGTGACCGAGTTCCTCGAGCGGAAGTATGAGGAGACGCTTTCGCTGGAGGATGCCATCCTTCTCGCTTTGGAGGCGCTGCGTTTGGTGGTTGAGGGAGAGTTCAGTGAGGAGAACGTGGAGATGGCAATTATACCCGTGAAGACCGGTCGTTTTCAGAAGCTCAGCAATGAGGAGATCGCCAAGTACATAAAGAAGCTGGGCCCTAAGCCGCAGACCAAGCCCGCAAAGGAGTAGCGGGCCATGGTGAAGCTAGAGGATGCTGTGGTAGCTAGGCTGTCCAGCCACGGGACGAATTTTGAGGTACTCGTTGATCCTGAGCTGGCGCTGAGCCTTAGGATGGGGGAGAGCGTGGACCTGCGTAACCTGCTGGCGAGCGACAAGATCTTCAAGGACTCCAGGAAGGGCGATGTGGCCTCTGAGGAGATGATCCGGAAGGTGTTTGGTACTACCGATGTTTTGAAGGTTGCCGAGCAGATCGTGAAGAGGGGCGAGGTTCAGATCACCACGGAGCAGAGGCGCCGGATGCGCGAGCAGAGGTTGAAGCAGGTGGTGGCCATGATCTCCCGGCGCGCGATTAACCCGCAGACGGGTTTGCCCCACCCGCCGGCGAGGATAGAGGCGGCGATCAGCGAGGCCAAGGTTCAGATAGACGAACACAAGAGCGCCGAGGAGCAGCTGCCGAAGATAGTGAAGGCGCTGTCACCGATATTGCCCCTGAAGTTTGAGACCAAGCGGATAGCGATCAAGATACCGGCGACCTACGTTGGCCGGGCGCAGCGCACGGTGAGGGAATTCGGGACGGTGAAGCAGGAGCAATGGCTCAATGATGGCTCCTGGGCCGCGATCGTGGAGATTCCGGCGGGGGTTCAGGGAGAATTCTTCGACAAGCTCAACGACCTGACCCGGGGGGAAGTTGAGACAAAGGTGTTGTGAATGATCTACGTTCAGAACAGAGAAATTGTGGTTCCCGGGCAGCTGATCGCGGAGGGCAACTATCGGCATCTGGAGGGTTCCTTCCGCGAGGGCGATAGGATTTATTCTGCCGTGGTGGGGCTGGCGGACATCAAGGGGGACAAGGTCAGGGTGATACCTCTGCAGGGCCGCTATGTGCCGCGCGTCGGTGATCTCGTCATCGGGGTGGTCATCGACACCCATTCCTCGGGCTGGATTCTGGACATCAACTCCCCCTACACCGCGAACCTCTTCGTCTCCGAGCTGGTGCATCGGAAGGTCGACTTGAATAAGGAGGACATCAGCAAGTTTCTCAAGATAGGAGATGTTGTCCTGGCCGCGGTAAAGGAGGTTGATGAGTACATGAGGGTTCTTCTGGAGACACCGGAGCGGGGCATGGGCAGGATTGAGGGGGGCAAGCTGGTGGAGATCTCACCGGCGAAGATCCCGCGGGTGCTGGGGCGCAAGGGGTCGATGCTCAAGGTCATTGAATCCAAGACTGGTTGCACCCTTGCGGTGGGACAGAATGGCAGGATAATAGTCTGGGGTGATGATCCCAGAATGGTTAACCTGGCCGTGGAGGCCATACTCATGATCGAGCGCGAGGCGCACACCTCCGGTCTAACCGACCGGGTGGCCCTCATGCTTGAAGGAGGAAAATCGGAGGGAAAATGAATGGAAAAACCTGAAAAATTGATAGTAGATGGGAGAAGACTTGACGGCCGGGCGCCTGATGAGCTCAGGCCGTTGAAAATAAAGGCGGGAGTCCTCGAAAGGGCCGATGGTTCCGCCTATGTTGAGCTCGGCAACAACAAGGTGTTTGCCGCAGTCTACGGGCCGAGGGAGATGCACCCGAGGCACGACCAGCAGCCGGACGCAGCGGTTCTGCGCTGCCGGTATAGCATGGCACCCTTTTCGGTCGAGGATCGAAAGAAGCCGGGACCAGACAGGAGGTCGATGGAGATTTCCAAGGTCACCAAAGAGGCACTGGAGCCGGTGCTTTTCCTCGAGCTTTACCCGAGGTCGGTGATCGACGTCTTCATCGAGGTGCTGCAGGCTGATGCCGGCACCAGGACCGCGGGAATAAACGCGGCCGCGGTGGCGCTGGCCGACGCCGGGGTGCCCATGAGGGACCTGGTTTCTTCAGTGGCGGTGGGTAAGGTGGAGGACACCATCGTCCTCGACCTTATCAAAGAGGAGGACCAGTTTGGAACCACGGACATGCCCGTGGCGATTATACCGCGGAAGAAGGCGATAACACTGCTGCAGATGGACGGCCACTTCACCAAGGAGGAATTCAAGCAGGCGCTGGACCTGGCCTTCCGGGGCTGCGAGAAGATCTACGAGGTGCAGCGGCAGGCACTAAAGGAGAAATATGCTATTAAGGAGAGTGGGTAGTTATGGAGGAGATAGTTTCCAGCGTCAAGCGGGATTACATCATTGACTTGGTGAAACAGGGCAAGCGCATCGACGGCCGCGCCCTTGACCAGCTGAGGGAGGTCGTGGTGGAAAAAGGGGTGATCAAGACCGCGAACGGGTCGGCAAAGGTGAAGCTGGGCAAGACCCAGGTCCTCGTCGGGGTCAAGCTGATGCACGCGGAGCCTTTTCCCGACACCCCCGAAAGCGGTGTTCTGATCGTGAACGCCGAGCTGTTGCCTTTGGCCTCTCCCACCTTTGAGCCGGGACCACCGCGCGTTGAGGCCATCGAGCTGGCGCGCGTGGTTGACCGCGGCATCAGGGAGTCGGAGGCCATCGATCTCGACAAACTGGGGATAAAGCCGGGGGAGGACGTCTGGTCGGTCTTCATTGACATCGATGTCCTGGATCACGATGGTGGTCTCATCGATGCCTCGGCCCTGGCCTCGATCGCCGCCCTCACCGACGTGAAGCCGCCGCAGGACGAGGACTGGAAGCTGCCGGGCTTCCCGCTGAACAGGCTGCCGGTGGCGGTGACGGTGGCCAAGATCGACGGCAAATTGGTGGTGGACCCCTGTCTCGACGAGGAGAGGGTGATGGATGCCAGGCTGACGATCACGACGATTGAAGACGGCAGCATCTGCTCGATGCAGAAGGGCGGCAGGGGATACTTTACCCGCGAGGAGCTGGAGCAGGCTTATGACCTCGCCAGCGCCAAGGCCGTGGAGCTCAGGGAAAAGCTGAGGTGAGAAGTTGCCCCGCACCAGGAAAGTTGGTTCTGCAGGCAGGTTTGGCCCGCGCTACGGCACCAAGATCCGAAAGCTTGTGGTTGAGGTCGAGCGGAAGCTGAAGCAGGACTACAAATGCCCCAGCTGCGGGGCGATGAAGCTCAGAAGGGCCGGGTCCTCGATCTGGCAGTGCCGGCGCTGTGGAGCCAAATTTGCCGGCGCGGCCTACACCCCCACGGCCGGGGCGACTACTGTTGAGAAGACAGCCTCGAAGGAGGGAGGTTAGTGTATCGCTGCAGCGAGTGTGGCCGGATGATCGAAAAGCTTCCGGAGAACCGACCGCGCTGTCCCCACTGTGGTTCAAAGATCCTTTTCAAACCCCGCCGGGATATCATCCGCAAGGTAAAGGCGAGATAGGTTACTCCTATTTTCTCCGGCTCAGAGAGATCAGGGGAGGCCATGCTGATCACGACTTCGAGGCGGCCCTGTCATCTGGCGAGGGTGCTCTGCCGGGAGCTGGTCAGGATCCTCCCCGGTAGCGAGTATGTCCCGCGCGGGGCCAAGAAGATTGAGGAGGTGGCCTCTCTGGCCAAGCAGCGGGGTCACGACCGGGTTTTGCTCGTGAACAGCATTTTGGGCCAGGTAGGTGAGCTTCGCTTTCTTGAGGTCGGGGATACCTGGCGGTGGCTGGACGCCCTGGTGAAGCTGTCGGGCGTGAGAATCAACCGCGGGAAGGTCAAGCCCCGTCGCCCGGGTGAGGTGAAAATCTACGCGGCGGATGCCGGGGCGGCGGAGTTCGGCCGGTGGCTGGGAAAGGTTTGGGGCATCGGCTGCAGTGACCGGCTGCCGGAGTCGGGGCTGGTGGTTTTCCTAACATCCGCTGGTGGGTTGAGGGTGCAGTTCAGGCTCATGCCGGAGGCCGAGGAGGTGGGACCAGTTCTGGAGGTCGCCTCCTTCGGCAGCCTTTTTGGGGGTAGAGGGGATGGTCCGGGCTAGGAGGGCCAGTGCCGTGATCAGGTTTGAGTTTGACAGCGTCCGCGAGGCCGAGGCGGTGAGGCAGGCCCTCGCCCCCGAGGAGGCACTTCCCGCCTCGACCCGGAGCCGGGCAAGGATCTCTCGAAGGGAAAATGCTTTATTTTTGCAGGTAGATGCTGAAGACACAGCGGCCCTGCGTGCAGCGCTCAACTCGTTCATAAGATGGGCGATAGTTGCGCGCGACATGTTGGAGCCAAGGAGGAAGGATAATGGATAAACTGTCACCTCAGATGAGGCATCAGCTGGCCCAGTTTCAGCAGGCGCAGCAGCAGGCCCAGATACTGCTGAACCAGAAACAACAGCTCGAGGTCCTGCTGCGCGAGACAGCGCGGGCCCATGAAGAGCTGGCCAAGCTGCCCGACGATGCCGTGGTCTACAAGAGCCTGGGGACGATACTGGTGAGGGCCAACAAGGTGGAGCTTCAGAAGAGCCTCGCCGAGCAAAAGGAGACGCTGGACCTGAGGATCAAAACTCTGGAGCGTCAGACTGAGCGGGCCATCCAGCGCCTGCAGGAGATGCAGAGCAAGATTGACGAGGCGCTGAAGGGCCAGAAGCCGGAAGGTTTGGCGAGCTAGGTTGGGCCCAATGAAGGAGGCGGCTGAGTTCTTGGCTCAGGCTGCCAGAAGTGGGCAGCGCATTGTCGTCCTCTGCCACCGCAATGCCGATCCCGACGCTGTTGCCAGCGCCGTGGTCCTGGCCGAGGCCTTGGCGGGTCTCGGCGCCCAGGTCAGGGCCGCGGCGGCGGACGACGTGGCCACGATTGCTGAGGCGGTCCTGAGCAGCTTCAATCGAAAAATTGAGGTGAATCCCGCGCTGGATTTTGACCTTGCCCTTTTGGTCGACACCTCCAGCCTGGGACATCTGGGTGAGTTTGGCCAGAAGCTGGATGAGTCCGGAATTTCCTTCGCGGTCATCGATCATCACAAGCCAGTTGAGGAGACGAGGCAGCGGGCGAAGTTCTACTACGTTCGCGAGGACTTCACTTCCGAGTCCGAGCTCATCTATCAAATCCTCTCCGAACTCGGGGTGAAGCTGACGCCGGAGCAGGCCTCGCTGCTCCTGGCCGGGGTAATCAGCGATACCGGTCACTTCAGGTTTGCCAGCCCCGATACCTTCCGCGTGGTCGATGGCCTGCTGAAGGCGGGGGCCGATTACAACCGGGTGCTCGAGATCCTCAAGCCACCTGAGGACATCTCCCGGAGGGTGGCCATGCTGAAGGCCGCCGGGCGCTCCGAGCTCCAGCGCATCAACGGGCGTCTGGTGGTCTTTTCAGAGCTGGGCTCCTTTGAGGGCGATGCTGCGGGGATGCTGGTGAGAATTGGGGCGGACATTGCCTTCGTGGGCTCGGAGGAGAAGGGGGAGTTCCGCGTCAGCGGCCGGGCCAGCCCCGACTGTCTCAAGGAGACCGGAATCCATCTTGGGGAGATCATGGAGGAGCTGGGGAAGCAGTTCAACGGAAGCGGCGGTGGTCACGCCGGGGCAGCGAGCGTCAGCGGCAAGGGGCCGCTGGAGGAAGTAAAGAGGCAGATCCTCAAGCTGCTTCAGCAGAGGCTGGTCAAGGCGGGGTGATCGGATGTTTGTCTCCGAGGCCCAGGTGAGAGAGCTGGAGAGGGCAGGTTACCGCTTTTTGGGCCGGCACCGCCACAGCGCGGTCAAGGTCTGCCACTGGACCCGGAAGAGTCTGCTGAACCGGGGTTTCTGCTACAAGCAGAAGTTCTACGGCATCCAGAGCCACCGCTGCCTGCAGCTCGCGCCGGGCCTCCCCTTCTGCGACCACAGATGTGTTTTTTGCTGGCGCAACACCGATGTCACCAGCCCGGGATGGCTGGGTGAAGCCGATGAGCCGGCTGAGATCTTGGATCAGGCCATCGCGGCCCAGAGGCTGCTCCTCAGCGGCTTTGGGGGGAATCCCGGGGTGGACAGAAAAAAGTTCCGAGAGGCCCAGGAGCCGAACCACTGTGCCATTTCCCTCGCCGGTGAACCAACGCTTTATCCCAAGATCAACGGGCTGATCGAGGAGTGCCGGAGGAGGGGGATGACCAGCTTCCTGGTGAGCAACGGGATGCACCCGGAGGTCCTGCAGCGGATGGTTGAGCCGACCCAGCTTTACCTCTCCCTGGTGGCCCCGGATCCCGAGACATACCAGAAAATCTGCCGGCCTGTGGTGGCCGATGGCTGGGAGCGGCTAAGGCGGAGCCTGGAGATCCTGCCCTCGCTCAGCTGCCGCAGGGTCATCCGGCTGACGCTGGTGAAGGGGATGAACCTCAGGGATCCCGCGGGCTATGCCAGGATGATTGAAAGGTCCGGGGCGGATTTTGTTGAGGTCAAGGCCTACATGTGGGTCGGTTTCTCTCGGAGCAGGCTCTCCCTGGAGAACATGCCGCTTCACTCGGAGATAGTTTCCTTTGCCCGGGAGGTCGGCGACGCCTGCGGTTACAGGCTGGTCGACGATTCCGAGGCCAGCCGCGTGGCCCTGTTGAGCCGGCGGTAGCGGTGGCAGCCGCCGGGATTTGGCGCAGCCACAAGCCTTGAATAGTCTCACTCTGTAGTTATTGAAGGAGGCATCAACTTGCTGGAGAGAATGAGGGCTTATTTTGATCTTCAGGCCAAGCTCAGGGAGCAGGCGCTGGAGTCCTCGCGATTGACGATCAGGGCGTCGGCCAAGGCGATAGCGGCCATCCACCGGGGCGACGTCAAGGCGGCGGAAGCCTTTATCGCCGAGGCGAAGGAGGGGCTGAACTCCCTGGCCAAGCTGACGGCGGATGCCCCGGAGCTCGCGGAGTCGGGCATCGTGCTCTCGGCGCAGCAGGAGTACGGGGAGGCGGAGATAGTGAAGGCGGCGATTCTGGAGGGAAAACTGCTGGAGGTTGACGAGATCGGTATCCCCTTCAAGCCCTACCTGGCGGCGCTGGCCGACGCGGCGGGGGAGCTGCGGCGCCACATCTTGGACAGCATCAGGGCCAACGAGATAGAGCGCGCGGAGGCCACCCTGAAGTTGATGGAGAAAATTTTCGAGTTTCTGATGGAGTTTGACTATGCCGACGCGGTGCTGCCGGGAATGAAGAGGAGACAGGACATGGTCAGGCAGGTGCTGGAGAGGACCAGGGGGGACCTCACCCTTGCCCTGAGGCAGCAGCGGCTGGAAAGGGCGCTGGAGAAGAGAGGCGGTTGAGCTTGAAGTTTGATGTCAGGGAGATAAGGGCCAGGGCGGAGAAGGACTACGAGCGGGCCTGGCTGGAGAGCGCGGAGCTGATAGAGAAAAAGGGCAGGTTTTTCAACCTTCAGAACAAGGCCAAGCCCCACCCGCTGCAGGAGCTGATCGCCGAGGTCAGGCGGGCCTTGCTGGACCTAGGCTTTACCGAGGTGGTCCTGCCCATCCTTGTGGACAGGCGGGAGGTGCAGGCACAGTATGGTCCGGAGGCGGCCGTCATCCTTGACCGGGTCTTTTTCCTGGCCGGGCTGGAGCGGCCGGACATCGGCATCAGCAGAAAAAAGTTTCAGGAGATAAAGAGGATTGTCCCTGATTTTGCTGATCTGAAAAAGATTCAGGGGATCTTCCGGCGCTACAAGAAGGGCGAGATCAGCGCCGATGACCTGGTTGAGGTCATGGTTCAGGAGCTGGGGCTGAAGGAGGAGCAGGCCACGGCGATACTTTCCCTCTTCCCCGAGTTCAAGGAGCTCAAGCCCGTGCCGATGGACCTGACCCTGCGCTCCCACACCACCGCGGCCTGGTTTGGGGCTTTGCGTGAGCTTCAGCACCGGGAGCCGCTGCCGCTCCAGCTCTTTTCCATCGGGCCCAAGTTCCGGAGGGAGCAGCGGCTTGATGAGAGCCATCTCTACGAATCCTGGACCGCTTCCCTGGTCATCATGGCGGAGAGGATGAGCCTCGAGGATGGAGATGAGGTGATCCGGCGGGTTTTTTCCAAGCTGGGATTTGATGAGGTCAGGATTGTCAGGAAGAAGACGACTTCAAAGTATTATGCCCCGCAGACGGAGTCGGAGATCTTCGTCAGGCACCCGGCGACGGGGGAATATCTCGAGGTCGGCGATGCCGGGTTCTACAGCCCGATCTCGCTGAGCAACTATGACATCGCCTATCCCGTCTTCAACCTGGGAATTGGCCTGGAGAGGATGCTGATGATCCGGACGGGGGAGAAGGACATCCGGGCCCTGGTCTTTCCCTATCTCTACCGGCCCCCCGAGTTTTCCGATGAGGAGCTGGCCGCCGCGATCAAGATGCAGCGGGAGCCCAGGACGGAAGCCGGCAGGATGATAGCCGCCGCGATCGTGAGGACGGCCCAGCAGCATGCGGATGAACCCAGCCCCTGCGAGTTCCTGGCCTATGAGGGCGAGGTGGCGGGCCGGCGGGTCATCGTTAAAGTGGTGGAGCCCGAGAGCAACACCAAGCTCATCGGTCCGGCCGGTTTTAACGAGATCTATGTTTTTGAGGGCAACGTGATCGGGGTGCCGCCGAAGGGATGGGAGCAGGACGAGTTCTTGAACAACGTGCGGCGCCGGGGCAGGGCGACGGGCATCCGCTACCTGGATGCCTTTGCGGCGCTGGCGGCGGACGAGATTGAGCGGGCGGCGGAGCGCGGGGAGCGGGAGGTGAAGATTCGTGTCAGGGCGGTCAAATCTCTGGCCGACATCAACCTCCGGCTGGACGAGGCAGCGCAGCGGTACATCACCTCGAACAAGAAGAAGATAGACGTTCGCGGCCCTGTTTTCACAACTGTGGTGGCGGAGTTCCCGCCCTGAAGAGTTCCCGGGCCCTTTTCAGCCCGGTCCTGCCGGTCTCCTTGGGATCCTTGGTCCCGATCCTGTGCAGCTCAACGGTGACCAGCCCGTCGTAGCCCACTTTCTTCATGGCCGCGATGATGGGTCTGAAATTTATGACACCTTCTCCCGGCGGCAGGTGATCATCCCGCTCGCCACGGTTGTCGTGGAGGTGGATGTTGACGATGTATTTCCCGACGAGTTCTATCTCCCGGGCAATTCTTTTTTCCGGGGAGCTCAGCTTTTGCCAGCGTTTGTTCAGAAAGGCGTGCCCCACGTCGAAGGTTATTCCCAGTCCATCGAGCTCCTGGACCAGGGGGAGCATCTCCTCGGGGGAGGAATAGGGGAATTCCGCGTTGCTGGGGAAGTTCTCCAGCGCCAGCCTGACGCCTCGGCTCCTGGCGTGTTTCAGCGCCTTTCTGGTGAAGCTCAGGAAGCGGTCCTTGGCCGGGGAGAGGAATCCCGCCACCTGGGGAAAGGGGCACCGGCCCGGATGCACCACCACAATTTCACCACCCAAGGCGCTGCAGACGTCGATGCTCTTCCTCATGTACTTCAGCGCCAGCTCCCTCACCTGGGGGATCCAGCTGGACGGGTTGAGGTCCCAGATCGGCCCGTGAATGGAAACCCCCAGCCCGTAGGCATCGACCAGCTTGCGGAGGCGCGGCAGCCCGCCCAGGTCAAAACCCGGTGGGAGGTTCGGCAGGTCGAAGATCAGCTCGATGTAATCGGCGCCGAGAGCACCTATATTGGAGATGACCCTCTCGACGGCGAGGTGGGGGAAGAGAAGTCCAGAGAGGCCGAATTTCATCCCATCACCCTAGGGCTCGAGCACATAGGGATTGAGCACTTTTTGCTTCAGCAGGTTATTATCCCTTTTTCTCTTTAGCCCCAGGCCCTCCAGCACCTGGATCAGGACCTCGGCGAAGACGGTGACCACCCCCTCCACCAGGTGGCCCGCCTTGGTGCCGCGGTCGTTTCCTCCCGCGATGTGGAGGTGAACCTTGGGCCTTCCCGCAACGCTGCTTATGTTGCCGCCGCCGATGATTTCAAGGTGTTCCTGGAAATCAACCTGGCAGCCCCGGCGGAAGATCAGGGTGCCGCTCTTCAGGGCGCCCACGGCGGAGAGGATGGCCCCGCTGGTCACCTTTTCCCTCAGGCAGACCTGCTCCAGGCTTTCCACCATCTTGTCGTCCTCGTCCAGCCGGATCACGATGAACTCCTTTGATCTCCTGTACTTCAAGGGATCACCAATTCCAAGGGGTCTCTCCTGCCTATAACTCGTCACGCATGGCTTTGGTGGCCAGGTCGTGGGCGAGCCTCAGCGGTTCCGGCAGCCGGTGTCCCCTGGTCGTCTCCAGGGTGATCCTGATGGCCGTGCTGAGGGAGAGCCGGTGCCCCACGCTCACGTAGACCGGTCTGCCCGTTTCCCTGGTCCTGACGACGGCGCCGACAATTTCCCCTTTGTCCCTCAACAGGGAGAAGGATCCCCGGCCCTTCACCGGCCCCTCGGCCTCGCCGCAAAGCCGCGATTTCGCCACGCCAAGAGTCGGCCTGTCGAGGACCACACCGAGGTGGCTGGCGAGGCCGGCCCGGCGGGGGTGGGCGATGCCCTGGGCCCCGACCATGTAAACATCGGCATCGATTCCCTTCAGGACCCTCAGCAGGGCCTCCAGTTCCCGAAAGGCCAGAAAGGTGGGCAGGTAGGGGAACTTTAGCTTTACCCTGAGAACCCTCTCCTTGATGGCTTCCAGGTCACGGTAGTTCAGGACCACCGCCGCCGCGAAGGCCCGGTCGCCCCTGGCAAAGGAGACATCGCATCCGGCGATCGTGTCCAGCCTGTCGAAGCCGTCGCTCTGGATGACCTTCTGGGCGACCTGCTCCTGAATTTTGCTCAGTTCCTTGAGATCCAGCTTTGGTGGGGTCAGCAGGGGGAGCATCTCATCAGAGTAGCTTCTCCCGCCGCGTTAAAAAATCACCCGTTTTCCCCTCCCCCGGCAATCGGGCAGCCGACCGGTGGAGCCAGAAAGGACCCCGTTGCAGTTTGCTACGGGATTTTAGGACGGCAAGCCTCTTATTGGGTGATGACCTTAACTCTAAGGTGTAAACCGGTTCGGGTGGATGGCATGGTGAAAGGGCCAAAGTGCCAGCTCTGCGGCAAGTCGATCCAGATCATGAGCTACGATTCGGCCTACGTCAAGCTGGTCAAGCCGGGCGAGGCCAAGGCCACCTTTGTCTGCTGGAGCTGCGCGGAGAAAAAGCTGGGCGAGAAGCTGAAGGAGATCGCCGGGGTTTAGCTTCTGGTGAGACCTTGCCACGGGCGACCCCAGAGGACCACGCCCTGATGTCGCTGGCGATAAAAAGGGCGGGAAGATTTGTCGACCTGGCCCACGTTCAGGAGAAGATTAGCCGGGATGCGGGCCGGAAGTTCTCCGAGGAGGAGACAAAGCAGCTTCTGGACTCCCTGGTGAAGAAGGGGCTGCTGCTGGAGAGGGCCGGCGAGTATGCGATATCCGACCGCGGGCGGGAGTACTTTGAAAAGAGGTGGCGCCAGATCAGGGAGGAGCTGAACCAGGATTACCTCAAGGTCTACCGGGCGAAGCGTTACTATCCCCAGGTGGCCGATGTTCTGCTCGAGTTCTGCCGCGACCGCTGGGTCTCGGTCTTCCGGCTCTTCACCGGCCGGGCCTGGCTCCAGAGGAAGCTGGGGCCCAGGTACATCACGATAAAGAGCCGGGAGGACATTGAGAAGTGGCTGGATGTCCACGGGATTGACTTCATTCCCTACATTCACCGGGTGGGAAGCGACCGTCCCGACTGGCTGGTGATCGATTTTGATGCCGGCCGGGAGGTTGCCCTGGAGGAGACGAAGAAGGTGGTCCGGGCGGCGCATGAGCTGCTGCTCGGCTACGGGGTGGAACCGGCGCTCAAGTTCTCCGGCTCCAGGGGGTTCCAGCTCTGGGCGCAGTTCCAGCCCCACGAGCTCCCTCCCGACTACAGGCCGAAGCAGCTCCGGAGCGAAAAGAGGGAGCGCAATTTCTTTGGCTTTTACGCGGACATCGTCAGATTTCTGGAGTCCCGCATCTCCGAGAAGTTGCCCGGGCTGACGACGGCGGAGACATTGAAAAAGGAGGAGCGCACCAGGAAGGTTCTCCTCGATGCCTCGATCATCAAGCCCATGGGTGACGTCAGGGCCCCCTACAGCATGCACCACAAGACGGGCCTGATCTCCATGCCGCTGCCGCTGAAGGAGCTGGCGGATTTTGAGCCCGAGCAGGCCGACCCCGACCTCGTGGCCGAGAGGTACCGGCGGAGGGGCAACGAGTTTCAGCTGAAACCCTGCAGCGGGGAGGAGCTCTTCCGGGACACGGTTGAGTGGTGCAAGGCCTGAGGCCTCGATTTTTCTGCCCCTTGACCAGAGATTTATTGAACCCCGGTGGCTAATTATTTTGGAGGCTGAAGATGAACGTTTACGCCTTGCCGTCCCTTCTGGGGCTGGTGCTGACGCTGGTGCTGGCGGCCTATGTCCTCAGGTCACCCCGGAAAAAGATAAACGTCATCTTTCTCCTCATGCTCCTCTGCGCTTTTCTCTGGATGCTGGGCGAGTTCATGAGGCGCCTCTATCTGGCCACGCCGCCGCCGGAGATCTGGAGCTACCTTGAGACTGTGGGCATAATCTTCATCGCGCCACTGTTCCTCCGTTTCGTCTCGCTGCTCTACGTCTCGACGAACCCCCCGCCGCTGAACAACACGCGCTTCTGGGTGATGCTCTTCGGCGTCGGCTTCGTTTTTCTCCTTCTCCTCCTGACGGGGAACCTGATTGGGGAGACCTCGCTGTACTACTGGGGATATGATTACGAGCTGAAGCCAGCCTACGCGTTTCTCTACCTCTATGCCGGCGGGATGATCGCGGCGGCCGTGGCCCTGCTGTGCCGGATCTACCGCCTGATGGAGCTTCAGGTCTTTCGCAGGCCTCTGAAATATGCGCTGGTGGGATGCACGGTGGCTCTGGCCATTCTGGTTTTCGGGGACATCCTTCCAGTCCTGTTTGACCTCAACTTTCCCTCGCTGGCCTCGGCGGGATTGGTCGCGATTGGGATCTCACTGGGAAATGCCGTCATTCAGCGCCGCTTCATCGCCATGCCCGCTGTGTCTCGGTTTCTCGTGCCCCTGCCCGAGGCGGCGCTGTCGTCGCGGCAGAGGTACCGGCTGGTGAAAGGGCGCAGCTATCTGGTGGTGAGGGCCAATCCCGAAGATTCCTTCAGCATTTTCCTCGACCAGATCACCCACGGGATTCCGGGATTCTGGATAACCGCCCTCAGGCCCAAGGATGTGGAAAAATACGATCTGCTCCGGACGCCGATAATTTTTCTCTCCGACCATCCCATCCCCGGGGAGATCGTGATGCCGCCGAAGGAGCTGGAGCGCTTGAAGGAGTTCGTGGAAAGCCGCCTGGAGCTGATAAGGGGCAGTTCCGTTGTTCTGCTGGATTGTTTCTATCAGCTGGCGGTGGCCAACGGTTTCAGGAAGACGCTGGAGTTCGTGGCTGAGCTGGGAAAAATCTGCTCCCGTCATTCCTCCAATCTCATCGTTCACCTGAATCCAAGGCGCTTCACCGGCAGACAGATGAAGCTGGTGGAGGAGGCGCTCGGGGCCATCAGAAAATAGGAGCGGATTGGACGGTGGGTTGTATTGCTCCCTTTTTTAGCTTAAGGGGAAAATATCTGTTGGGGGTGAAATTTTTGGCTGAGGAGAAAAAGAAGGGCAAGGCCGAAGAGGTGGCCGAGAAGACCGGAGAGGTCGTGGGCAAGGGAGTGAAGAAGGGCTGGGGAATAGCCAGGGGCCTCGGCAAGGGCCTGGCCAAGGGAGTCAAGGGAAAGAAGGAAAAGGAAGAGTAGACCGGGGAAAGGAAGCTGTTTTTCGGCCAGCACCTTTTTTGCAACGGATTTTTTTGTCGCTGAATCAGGAAATTCTGCCCTTCAGATTGGCTAGCTTAGAAAGTGGCGGGCCCGGAGGGATTCGAACCCTCGACCGATCGGTTAGCTCCCAATCGACTGCTAAGAGCCGATTGCTTTTGGCCGGAAATCCGACTGCCAGACTGAGCCACGGGCCCACTAATCGATTTATTAACTGCTTAATTAAGTATTTAAGATATTTACCCTTTCCGCCGCCGCTACCGCAAAGGGCCGGTTTCTGAGGCGTTGGCTTCAGTTGTCTTGCTCCTGATGCTCAGGTGAGGTCGCCGCAGGCGCAGAACACCTCGTGGACGATGTCGTAGAGCTCGCGCATCCCCTCTCCCGCCGTTGCGCTGGTTTTGACCAAGCGCGCGGCGGGGAGCAGCCGGGGAAGCACTTCGGACAGGCTCAGCATCAGGTCGGCGTTGACTCCGGATTCCTCCCTCGTCAGCCGGTCCCGCAGCGCCTCGGGGCTGGTGGCCATCCTGTCGATGTCCGGTAACTTTTCTCTGACCAGGTCTATTTTGTTCAGCACGCAGATGGTCGGCGAGCCGAGCCTGAGGGCAATCGACAGCTCCAGGAGGCGGGAGAAGACCAGCCCGGCGGCCCTGGTGGCGACCTTGGCGTCGAGGAGGAAGAGGGCGATGCTGGTTCCTTTCAGGAGTTCCATCATCCTGGAGCCGCCGTGAAAGAGGAAGACCTCCATCTGCCCCGGGGTGTCGATGAGCCTGACGTCCGCCTGGATCTCGTTTATCCTCTTGGAGAACTCGGCCACGTTCAGCTCCAGCAGCTCCGCGGCCCGGACCATCGCCCCGTTGGGACCGAGGTTCTCCTCACGCATTATCCGGGAGACGGTGAAATGCTCCCTGATGTCGAAGTCGGCCGGGAAGGGGATGGCATCGCAGCCCGGGTCGAGGTTGACGTAGGCCACCCTTTGATCGGTGTTCTCCGAGATCCAGCTGCCGAATGATTTTGTCAGCGCCGTCTTTCCCGCTCCGGCGGTGCCGAGGACGATCAGGTTAAGCCCGCGCATTTGGTCAAAACTGGTGCCGCGTTGATTTTATTTTTATGGGTAACTTCAGCCTCCGCCGGGTGATTCCCCGTGGGGTGAACTTCGCCCGTCAAAAGTGAAAAAAGGGAGGCAGACCTAGACAAATCCGCAGGGGAGATCATGTTAACTTTTGTCGGCCTGGGGTTGGGCGGCGAGGGCATCTCCCTGCGCGGGCTGAGGGCAGCGCAGCAGGCCGAGGTGGTCTTCGCCGAGTTCTACACCAGCCTGATGCCGGAATTTGACCTGGGCCAGCTGGAGCGGAGCATCGGCAAGGTGGTCAGGGTGGTCAACCGCAGGGTGGTGGAGGAGGATCCGGCGGAGATTCTGGAGGCGGCCCGGGTTAAGGAGGTTGTTTTTCTCGTCCCCGGAGATCCCATGGTTGCCACGACCCACGTGGACCTGCGCCTCCGCGCGGCCAAGTCCGGCATCGCCACCAGAGTCATCCCCGCCGCCTCCATTGCCTCGGCCGCTGCCGGGCTGGTGGGGCTGCAGAGCTACAAGTTCGGGCCCTCGGCAACGGTCCCCTTTCCCGACAACCGGTCAACGAGGCCCTACGAGGTCCTGGCGGAGAACCTCAGCAGGGGGCTGCACACGATGCTGTTCCTGGACCTGAGGGAGGGCAAGCGGGCGATGACCGCGAACGAGGCGATTGAAATAATGTTCGGTCTGGAGGAGGAGCTGAGAAGGGGCGTCTTCACCCCGGCGAGGCTTTCCGCCGTGGTGGCCCGGGCCGGTTCCGATGATTGCCTGGTGAGGGCGAATCGGGCGGACAGGCTCAGCGGCGAGGACTTCGGCCCCCCGCCCCACCTGCTGATCGTCCCCGGCCGCCTGCATTTTCTTGAGGCCGAGGCGCTGCAGGTCTTCGCCGGCGCCCCCGAGGGGGTGGTCCAATGGCATATGCGTCAGCTATAACCCCGGACGAGATGAGGGCCATCGAGGAGCGCGCTGAGAGGCTGGGCGTCTCCCGGCTGCAGCTGATGGAGAATGCCGGCAAGGCGGTCGCTGACTTCATCGCCCGGATGGACCCCGCGGGGATGAGGGTGGTCGTCGTGGCGGGAACCGGGAACAACGGGGGTGACGGCTTCGTCGTCGCCAGGCATCTGGCCGCCTACGGGTCACTCGTCAGGGTCTTCCTGCTGGGCAGGGATGAGGAGGTGAAGACTCCCGAGGCCTCGCACAACCTGAGGATCCTGAGGCAGATGAAACGGAGCGTGGAGCTGTGCACCCTCTCCGATGCCTCCTTCCTGGATCGGCTCAGGCAGGCCCTCGCCGAGGCCGACGTCATCGTTGACGCCATCTTCGGCACCGGGATCAGGGGACAGCTCCGGGAGCCGCACGCCTCGGTGATCGCGATGATCAACGCCAGCCGGGCCTACAGGATTGCGGTCGACGTTCCCTCGGGGCTGGACCCCCTCACCGGTGAGGTTTGCGGGACAGCGGTCCGGGCCGATGCCACGATCACCTTCCACCGGGCCAAGAGGGGGCTCTTTGCCCGCGAGGACCTGGTGGGGGAGCTGCTGGTGGCCAACATCGGGATACCTCCCGAGGCCGATAGCGGTGGTTCTGATGAGCCTCGAGGATGACCTGCTCGCCGAGATCCGGAAGTGGACCCGGAGGCTTGACGAGGCCCTGGCCGGGGCGTCGTCCTCGGGGGAGAAGGGGGAGAGGCTGCTGGAGAACATCAGGGCCTACCGCAGGGACTCGGAGCACTTTCTCGGCCGGGGAGATCTCGTCAGGAGCTACGAGTGCCTCATCTGGGCCTGGGCGATCCTGGAGACCGGCAGGGAGCTGGGATTTCTGAGGTGACCCGGGAACATTTAAGGGGATGATTGCCGATGGCTTCAGGTGGGCTGAATGATTGAACTGATCCTGATTCCGGCCGGGCTGCTCATCGCCGCCTTTTTCTCCATGATCGGCCTGGCGGGCGGCTCCTTCATCGTCCCGCTGCTGGTGCTGGCCTTCGGGCTGCCGGCGCAAAAGGCCATCGGGGTCAGCCTCTTCGCCGTGATGTTCACCACCATCTCATCGGCTCTGGCCTACGCGGCCCGGCGCAAAATTCACTTCAAGGTGGGGCTGCTGCTCGACACCCTCGACGTCCCCGGGGCCTTTCTCGGGGCCTACCTCACCACCCTGGTTGCCTCCGACTGGCTGGCGGGGATGTTCGGCGGGCTGCTGATTTTTCTCGCCGCCCGGATGTTCTGGAGGAGGAATTCCGGGCGGGAAATCGAGGAGGCGGGTTCACTGCGGCTGAGCCGGCGCGTGGTCGCCGCCTGCGTGCTCGGCAGCCTCAGCAGCGGGGTGGTCTCGGGGATGTTCGGGGTTGGCGGCGGCGTCATCGATGAATTGGTGATGATCCTGCTGCTCGGCATGACCATCCAGCTTTCCGCCGGCACGGCGATGTTTGGCATGGCCATCACCACCGTCGCCGCGGTCATCCCCCACTGGTTGCTGGGAAACGTGCTGCTGGACTACGCCCTCCCGCTGACGATCGGCGGCGTCATCGGCGGGCAGATCGGGCCCTACTTTTCCAGCCGGGTTAAGGCGTCGACCCTGAGGAGGATTCTGGCGGCGGTCTTCATCCTCATCGGGATCAGGATGTTGCTGCTGCCGTTTCTCGGCGGTTGAGCTTTTTTACGCTGCAGAAAAGGACATCGGGCCAAAAATGTTTGGGGTTTGGTTCCGGTGGGGAAGCGACACCGGGCAAACATTGGCCGTTCTCACATGTTTCAGAGATTTTGCCGGGGTTCCGGGTTGCGGGATTGTTTGGAGCGGGGGAGGTGTTCCGCCGTCACGCTCGCTCTGCCTGTTTTAGCTGACGTCAAAGAAGCCCAGGCCAAAGGATGATTTTGCCCCGGCACCGATGACCTGGCCGACTCCGAGCAACCACCGTCCGGTTTCATCGATCTCCTCAAAATCATACTCGGCGATGCCCGTCCAGCAGTTCCAGAACTCCCGCCTTCCCGAGCGCCGGGAGTACCCGACTAACCTGTGGTAGTGATTTGCGATCGGCTTGACGGAACCCCTGCAGGTGAAGTCGGGGATTTTTTCTCCCGTCCCGTACTCGTTCACGAACATGACCAGGCGCTGGCGGATGAGCTTCAGGAGGTGCTCGGGAGGCGGCGGGAAGCCGAGGGGGAGCTCGATGGGCGTGCGGAAGCGAACCTGGAGGTGATTGTCCGCCGCCGGGGCTATCTCGGTGATCTCGGCTATCCTGAGGTGGTCCGGGTAAATCACACCGCGATCGAAGACCACCTGGTTGGAGAACCTGCAGGTGGCCCTCTCCACCTCGAAGCGGTTTTTCCCCAGGTAGCGCCCTTCGCCAAGGCCGTGGGAGCCGAATTGCTGGAGGGCCAGGATGAGGTGAGGGAGGTTTTGCACCGATCGGCCGAAAAGCAGGGCACCCACCTCGATCCTTCCCTCCCTTCTGAAGGTGATCTTTTTGCCGAAGAAGGGCGGGACGAGCACAATCGGCCTGGCTGGAGGGGCCTGGCCGCGCTTGGCGTAGGGGCGCTCGTAGGCCTGGTAGTACAGGCAGCTCTCGGTCAGATCACAGGACCGGCATTCCTGCATCGGCCGGTAACACACCGCGCGTCGCAGATGCTGCCCGAGGCCTCCCCTCATGGCGGAGCCAAGCCAGCGGGGCAGCTCGGCCTCTCTGAAGCGCAGGGTCAGGTTGAGGCTGGCCAAGGAAAGCATTCCATCCATCTTTCCTTTGCCCGGTTTTGAATTAAGCTTTCGTCTTTTTGGCCATTTTTCGCTGTGATGCCGAAGGCTTTTCTTTTCCCCCATTGGAGAAAAAGTAGGGCGAAGATGCAGACGCTGGTGATCTATGATATCAGCTCCAACGCCATGCGCGAGAGGCTGGCGAAGAGGCTGTTTGACTACGGTCTGCAGCGGGTGCAGCTCTCGGCCTTCTGCGGGGAGCTCAACTCCCACGACAGGGAGGTCCTCCTGAAGGAGCTGCCGAATTTCATCGGCGGCGAGAGGGACCGCATCTACGTGGTGCCACTCTGCGACAGGTGCGTGAGGCTGTGGCGGGCGGTGGCGGGGAGTCCGGTTGAAGTGGTGAGCAAGCGGGAAGTTGAGGTCGTTTGAAGGACTTCCGGCAAATCAGACGAAGTAGTGCGGGAGGTAGGCCACCTTTGTACCCCCGATTTCTCTTACCCCGAATTCCCCCTCCGTGAACACGATCGCTCTCCCTGGCCTGTAGGACTTCAGAAAGCTGCCGAACCCCCTGCCCACCCTCCCCCTTCCAGTCTTTACCTCGACGGGAACAGGCCCATCGCAGTCCTTGAGGATGAAGTCGATCTCGCCCCTCCCCGAGGCCCTGGGAGCCGAACTGCTGGAGGGCCAGGATCACGTGTGGAAGGTTCTTCGTCGTGCGGTCCAGGAGGAGGAGTTCGACGCTGATCCTTCCCCCGCCCTTCAGCGCGATCTTCCTCCCGAAGAACGGGAGAACGAGCACGATCGGCCTCGGCGGGGAAGCGTGACCGCGCTTGGCGTAGGGACGCTCGTAGCACTCGTAGTACAGGCAGCCGCCGGACAGCCCGCACGAGTCGCACTCCTGCATCGGGCGGAAGCACACAATGCGCCGCAGGTGCTGGCCGAATCCTCCTCTCATGGCGGAGCCAAGCCAGCGGGGCAGCTCGGCCTCTCTGAAGCGCAGGGTCAGGTTCAGGTCCGCCAGAGAGAGCATGCAACCCATTTTGGTTTGCCCGGTGCTCAATTACCCCTTGCCCCTCCGCCAGTTCAGCCGTGCTGACCTGCCCGAACGTTTTTCCCCTGCCCCATCGGGAGACGGGTGGTGGTGAAACACGGACTCAGGTGATATGCTGCGCAGGCCCTAACACCATGGGCGGGGCTCCGGATGGCCATGGCCGGCCGGGGTGGCGGCCGGGCGGGAAGTTGACATCACGTGAGGAAACTTTTGTTACAGGGGTGCGGGGGTTGATAAGGTACTGGATTCCATGGGCAGCTGACAAATTGAGGTTCACGAGATGTTATTCATGGAATATGTGAACTACCTCCCCCAGCTCTCGCAGGGAGTTCCCTGCTTCAGCGGCGAAACCTGCCCAGCGGCCAAAGCTGAAGCGAGGTGCCGATCGGGGTCCATCCCCACAGGTGTTTCTTTTCGGCCGTTCCGGCGCCATCCACTCTCCTCGCGATGCTCAGCTCAGAAACCAAGCGGTTGTACAGCCAAGCCTCTCCCGTCGATTCAGAGTTTCTCGCATTTTTCTGATGGATAGATGCCCCCTGCGGTTGAGGATTATCATGCCAACCACGTATCTCTGTCACATCCTCTCCCAGCAATCATGTTTCGCCTTTCCTGCCTCACTGGGGGTTGGGTTAAAGGCTCTGCCTAAGCTCCTCGTATTCTTCCGCGGAAATCTCCGCATCCCTCAGGATCTTTCTCAACAATCCTCTGCCTATCTCTCTCCCCGGGTGAATCGGCACTGTTACCCTTCTTCCAGAATTATCCTCCAGCTGTACGTGACTTCCTTTCTGCCTCTTTATTTCAAAACCTTTCTTTTTCAAAATCTTGATCAGCTTCTCCCCTTCGATGGGAACCAGCTTCATCCTCGAACCCCGATTTTGATCGAGCGGCTTCAGGGCAGTCCAGGGACCTCTATTTTTTGAACGGCCACCAGTTCTTTCTTTGGGAATTCTCTTTCTCCCTCAGCCTCCAAACAAAGCTCGATGACTTCTCTGATGTTTTTCATTACCTCTTCCAGCGTTTTTCCCTGGGTGTAGCATCCCTTCAGATCGGGGACCTCGGCAACGTAGTAGCCGTCTTCATCCTTTTCTATTATAACGGTGAACTCCATAGCTCCCCCCAGTTACATTTAGCGGCCATCATGATTTAAGCCCATCGCGGAAAAGCTGGTCGAGGTTGTCTGAGGAAAAAATGATCGCTGCTGGCTAACGGGGTTACACGGAGAGGGGAACGGCTGAGGCGCGGGTCGATGAGTTTCGGTAAGCTTCCCAACCAGATTGAGGTGCTGCCTCAGTCTCCGGGGTCCGGCGGTTTGGGGCTGTGTCCCTCGTAAAGAGGTTGCGGAGACCGGCGGACCACTGCGCCCCGGATGATTTTGCCTCCATCAAGAACCCAAATGAGGCATGACGCCAGGCCTATGGGTGCAAGCGGATTCGGGAACAAGCAGCGCACCCATTCCACGTGATTTCGCCGGGAAAATCAGGCGAAGTAGTGCGGGAGGAAGGCCACCTTTGTCCCCGCGATCTCCCTCACGCCAAACTCCCCCTCCGTGAACACGATCGCTCTCCCTGGCCTGTAGGACTTCAGAAAGCTGCCGAACCCCCTGCCCACCCTCCCCCTTCCAGTCTTTACCTCG
>Ga0078972_1001775_pt1 | contig 77607 bp, 75 predicted proteins | sample YelNatPaOPGAMG01_FD_67568 | JGI IMG/M metagenome (GOLD analysis project Ga0078972, IMG submission 67568) | Hot spring thermophilic microbial communities from Obsidian Pool, Yellowstone National Park, USA - OP-RAMG-01 (SPADES assembly) (version 2) | ecosystem: Environmental > Aquatic > Thermal... | reverse complement strand
AGCGCGGCAAAGCCGCAACCAAAAATTTATTTCTCGCAGAGCCCACAGAGAACGCAGAGCAAAAATTTATATTTTTTAATATTTTTTTTCATTTATTTCTCTGGGCGCTCGGCGAGCTCTGTGCGAGTAATCCTTTTTATTAATAAAATTTAAAGAGTTTGCAAGTAGTAGTACAGAGAACACTGAGAAAATCATAAATAAAAAAATTTAAACCTCCCTTTTCCAAAGGGAGGTAAGGGGGGATTATGGTTCACCCCAATATTCCACCATTCCAATATTCCATTCAGTAATACAATACTTCCCCGGCAACTTTTCTCTTTACAATTTTATCTATATAAATGATAATCATAAATTGATTAGAGGATGGAAAAGTGACCTGGGGATGAATTTATTTTTATCCCGAAAAATTAAGAAAGGGGGTTAAAAAATGAGGAAAGATTATTTAAAAATTTTGGTTATTGCTTTTATCCTTCTCTTTCCCCTGAGCAGTTTTGCCCAGGGCACATTAGAAAAAATTTCTAAGTCAGGTGAATTTGTAGTAGGCGTAAGAGATGGAGCCATTCCTTTTGGTTTTATCAGCAAGGAAAACGAACATGTTGGTTTCAGCGTGGATATGGCTAAAGAATTTCATAAAGCCTTGGAGAAGAAATTGGGCAAACCAATTAAATTGGTGTTCAAAACCACAAATCCCAAGACCCGAATTCCCTTAGTAGCCAATGGCACAATTGACATTGAATGTGGATCAACTACCCACACAGTGGACAGAGAAGAAACTGTAGACTTTACTCTAACTGTCTTCCTAACGGGCACGCAGATTTTAGTAAAAAAGGGGAGTGGTATCAAAAGTTATAAAGACCTGGCGGGCAAAAAAGTTGGGGCAGCCCAAGGGTCCACAAATGAAAAGGCAATTCGTGACCTCAATGATAAGGGAGAGATTAAACCGGCCGCCAATATTGTTGTTTATCAAGAGCATTCTCAAGGCTTTTTAGCTTTGCAAAGAAATATCTTAGATGCTTATGTTACCGATGGTATCTTGCTGGCGGGTTTGAAAGCCAAAGCCCCCAATCCGGAAGAATATGAAGTAGTGGGCGGGTTCATTACCTATGATCCCTATGCCTACATCGTCCGCGAAAATGATTCTAAATTCAGGGATTTCATTAATATCGAAATTATTAAAATGATCAAAGATGGGCGTTTCTACCAAATTTATGATAAATGGCTTGGCCCCAAAGGGGTAGTTCCTTATCCGATGAGCGAAGAATTTAAGATTCTCCTCAAACTGCAGGCTTGGCCATAATCTGGCGGAATTTTAATCAGCGGAGCCAAAGATGTGATACTTTTATCTTTGGCTCCTTTTTTGCCTAAAATAATTTACTGAGGCGCCAAATGTTAGCATATGAGTTTCGCTGGTCTGTACTTTGGGAGCAACCATATGGACTATGGATGCTGCAGGGAATTTGGACGACCATAAAGCTTGGTTTAATTAGCTGGGTATTTGCCCTCCTTTTAGGAATAATCGTGGGTACCTGTCGCATAACCCCATGGAAGCCGCTGCGTTTCTTAGCCACTGCCTATACTGAATTTTTTCGGGATATTCCTTTATTGGTGCAACTTTTTTTCTGGTATTTTGCTGCTCCCCGTGTTCTGCCGAGTGCAATGGAATCTTACCTTTATCGCCAGCTTCCCCAGGCTGAATTCTGGATTACGGTCATTGCCCTCTCTATTTATACTTCTTCACGAGTAGCTGAACAGATTCGTTCCGGACTACAATCCATTCCTCAAGATCAATTTCATGCCGCCCTAAGTACAGGGCTTACTTATTTGCAAATGTATCGTTATGTAACTATCCCTTTGGCCATCCGCATCATGATTCCCCCTTTGACTACCGAGTTCTTGACGATTTTTAAAAATACTTCTTTGGCTATGACCGTCGGCGTCTTAGAAACAACTTTTATGAGCCAGCAAATCGAGGCTTATACATTCCGGGGATTGGAGGCGACCACCGGGGCTTGCTTAGTGTATCTGGCCATTACTATGCTAGTCGTTTCCGGAATGGGCCTGGTGGAAAAGAAATTGGCTATTCCTGGGTTAATTGCGCGAGGTCGGTAAAAGAAATGGCTATCTTTGATTATAAAGTAATCTTGGATAACTTGCCCTTTTTGATGCGCGGCTTAATCACCACCTTCCAACTGGCTTTGATTGGCATATCCGGGGGCTTGGCTTTGGGAATATTAGTAGGCATGGCGCGGTTGAGTTCCCGTCCTTATATTTATTACCCAGCCACATTATTCGTCAATTTCCTAAGAAGCATTCCTCTAATCTTGGTGATCTTCTGGTTTTATTTTTTAGTTCCCATAATCGCGGGCCGGCCTCTGGGAGACTTTCTTTCTGCTTCCGTAGCCTTCATCGTCTTTGAAGCCTCTTACTTTGCGGAGATCATCCGGGCCGGAATACAATCCATCCCCAAAGGGCAGATGCAAGCCGCCCTTTCTACGGGCTTGGATTATAAACAAACCATGCGTTATATTATTATCCCCCAAGCCTTACGGAATATGATTCCCTCTCTGCTCACCCAATCCGTAATTATTTTTCAAGATACCTCGCTCGCTTACGTGATTGGCTTGAAAGAATTTTTGCGCTCGGCCAGCGTCGTAGACGCCCGGGAAGTGCGCAGCTTAGAATTATATACTTTTGTGGGCATCGTTTATTTTATCTTTTGCTTTACCATGAGTTATTTTACTAAAAAATGGGAGGCTAAAAAGGGGATGGCCCGATGATAGAAATACGTAATGTAAGTAAATGGTACGGAAACTTCAAAGTCCTAGATAATATAAATGAAGTTATCCAGAGGAATCAAGTCGTCGTTATCTGTGGTCCTTCAGGTTCGGGGAAAAGTACGCTCTGTAAATGCCTCAATGGCTTGGAAGATTTTCAGCAAGGAGACATTATAATTGACGGAGTATCTTTGAAAGACCCCAATACTAATCTCTATAAATTAAGACAAAAGATTGGCATGGTATTCCAAAAATTCGAGCTTTACCCGCATATGACTGCCTTAGAAAATATAACTTTAGCCCCGATTAAAGTTAAAAAAATGAGTCGCCAAGAAGCAGAGAAAAAAGCCATGACTTTGTTAGAAAGGGTGGGCATACCTGACCAAGCTCATAAATACCCGGGTAATCTTTCCGGTGGCCAGCAGCAAAGGGTAGCTATTGCCCGGGCATTGGCCATGGAACCAGAGATTATGCTCTTTGATGAACCTACGAGCGCTCTTGACCCTGAAATGATCAAGGAAGTTTTAGATGTAATGATTGACCTGGCCAAATCAGGTATGACCATGGTCGTGGTCACCCACGAAATGGGATTTGCCAAAGAAGTGGCGGATGAAATAATTTTTATGGACCAAGGCCGCATTGTGGAAAGAGCAACTGATAAAACTTTCTTCTCTAACCCAAAAACCGAAAGGGCCAGAGAATTCTTAAATAAAATTCTTATATAATCAATAAATCTTGAAGGTAAAACTTTATGCCAATGCGGAGGCAGATAATCGGCATTCTGGGGGGAATGGGACCAGAAGCAACGCTCCTCTTCTTTAAAAAAATTCTGGCCAATACAAATGCTGCCAAAGATCAAGACCATGCCCGCTTAGTTATTTTTAATGATCCCCAAATCCCCGAAAGATTACCAGCGATCGAGGGCCAAGGAGAAAGTCCTTTGCCCATGATGATTAAAGGACTTCTTTCTTTAAAGAGCGCGGAAGCTAATTTTGCTGTTATTCCTTGCGTTACGGCTCACTATTTTCTTCCGCAATTGAAAGAAAAGAGAATCCTCCCCATAATTTCCATAATTGAGGCAACTATCTCTTATATCAAAGAAAATTATGCTTTTATCAATTGTGTGGGTTTAATGGCCGCTTTGGGGACCATTAAAACTGGGTTATTTCAAAGAGAACTGGCTAAGAAAAAAATTTCTACTTTAATATCCGAAGAATCCGATCTGCAAAAGGTGCAAAATAATATTTTTGCTATTAAAAATACGGCTTCAGGTAATCGGAAAAGAATTAAAAGGGAGCTTACAAAAATCGGCCAAAAATTAATAAAGAAAGGGGCACAAGGAATTATTATTGGCTGTACTGAACTCCCGATTGTGCTAACCCCTGATTGTTTTGATGTGCCCACATTTGATGTCTTGGACATCTTAGCCCGCGCCGCTCTGCAAAAAGCTGGTATAAAAGTCCTTTCTTAACTTTTTAGGCTAATGCCCCAGAAGGGGATAAAAGACCTTTTTTAAGATTAAAGCCTAAAATTGCTTTTTTTAATATTCCGAATTTAGTTTACATAATATATCTTATCGGACGTTAATAAAAATTAGAAATTATTTTCTCGCCATAAAAATTAGCCAAAAATTTTTAAGATTTTGCTTTAAGGAAAGCCCTCTTAAAGCCAGGCAAAGATCCTTCTATAACTCGATCTTCTACGCAATAAGCCAATCGGAAATAGCCTGGCACGCCAAATCCTCTTCCGGGTACGGCTAGAATATTTTCTTCCAGCAGAATATTCACGAATTTAACGTCATCGGCCAACGGAGATTTTGGGAAAAGATAAAAAGCCCCTTGGGGCTTAATGAAAGAATAACCGGCTTCGGCCATTCCAGCACAAAGCATGTCTCTTTTTCTTTTATATTCATTTACATCCACATGTACACCCTGCAATTGTGGCAAAATTCTTTGCATCAGTGCCGGAGCATTCACAAAGCCTAAAATTCTATTACAAAAAGTTAGTCCATCTACAACTTGCTGCCAATTCTCCAGACGTGGATTTACCGCCAGATAACCAATCCGTTCTCCGGGTAATGATAAATCCTTAGAATATGAAGTAGCAATGATGCTGTGTTTGTATGCTTGAAGTATGCTGGGCACTTTTATACCGTCATAGATTATTTTGCTGTATGGCTCATCAGAAAGTAGATAAATAATTTGCTTGTTATTTTTTATAATAGAATCAAGCATTTTACCTAATTTATTTAAACTATTTTCATCATAAACTCTCCCTGACGGATTATTCGGAGAATTTATGATTATGGCTTTAGTCCGCGGAGTTATGGCTGCCTCGATCTCGCCAATATTTAAAGAAAAATCTTCATTTGTTTTAACTAACTTACCGATTCCATTATGATTATCTACATAGAAAAAATATTCAACGAAGTAAGGGGCTAAAATTAAGACCTCATCTTGGGGATCCAAAATAGTCTTCAAAGCCACGTTTAGTGCTCCCCCAGCGCCGCAAGTCATTACAATATGTTCCCATGTGACAGGGAGGTCATGTTCACGGGAAAGATAATTAGCCACGGCCTCCCTTGTCTCTTTTAAACCAGCGTTGGGCATATAGGCATGTTTGCCGGGCCGCTCATCATTAATTACCTCTAAGATGGCCTTTCTAACTTTTTCTGGTGGTTCAAGATTAGGATTCCCTAAGCTGAAGTCGAATACCTTATCAGCACCGACCCGGGCTTTTAATTCTAAGCCTTGCTCGAACATCTTTCTAATCCAAGAAGCCTGTTCCATAAAATTTTTAATTTTGTTCGCTATCGCCATTTAAACTCTCCCTAATATCTTTTTATTATCTCACGCATTACTTGCAGCGTATATTCCATTTCTTCTTGGGTACCGATGGTCATGCGCACGCCATCTTTTAACATTTCATCGTCATAAAAACGGGTCAATATCTTTTTTTCCAAAAGATATTGATAAAATGAACGCCCTTCTCCTTTACGCGGCGGTTGCGGGAAAATAAAATTAGCCTGCGAAGGAATTATTTTATACCCCAATTTGCAGGCCTCTGCTAAAAACCAATCACGGGTGGCCACAATCCGGGCAATATTTTTTTGGTAATATTCTGGATCATTAAGGGCGGCCAGCACAATCTTTTGGGTAAGTTGATTGACATTAAAAGGATCCTTAACTTTAAACATCTCTTTTATTAATTCCGCCGGCCCCAGAGCGTAACCCAACCGCACGCCAGCTAAAGAATATGATTTAGATACGGTGCGCACAATAATGACATTCTTAAAATTGGCCAGAAGAGAAAGGGCATTTTCCTTAGCAAATTCCGCATAGGCTTCATCAACGACTAAGATCCCTTGCACTTTTTTCGCCAATTGGATAACTTGCGCCAAGGAAAGGTTGTAGCCCAAAGGTGAATTAGGATTGGCCAGGAAGAAAACTTTAGCCCGGGGGGGAGGGTCAGGAAGTTCTGGAGATGGTTCGGGCAAAGGTAAAGCAATTATTTCCGCACCATGAATAATCCCCAAAACGCGGTAAAGAGGAAAAGTCGGTTCATAAAAGGCCATAACCTCACCGGGTTGGAGAAAAGTGCGTACGATGATGTTCAAGATATCATCCGAACCATTGCCGCAAATTATCTGCTCTGGAGCCAACCCATAAAATTCTCCTAATTTCTCCCGCAACTGGTGGCATAAAGGATCGGGATAAAATCTAAAATCTTGATAGGAAATTTTCTGCAGGGTCTCGGCCACCCGAGGAGACGGAGGATAAGGATTTTCATTGCTATTTAACTTGATATATTTTTCTTTCTCCGGCGGCTGAATTCCAGGAACATATCCTTTCATGGCTACGATACATGGTCTTAAATAATTCATTTTTTTTCACCTTTCTAATAAATTAGCCCCGCTAATTCTCGTTTATTTAAGGCATTAACCACCTGGGCAGAAACAAAGCGATCTCCGGGAATAGGAATAACAAAAACGCACAAAAAACAAGGCTTATTAAAAAAGGAGCTACCCCTTTATAAATAATACCAAAGGGAACCTTGGCGATGTTCTTCACCACAAAAACATTTATGGCTACCGGCGGAATAACTACGCCAATCATAATCGTGATGCCGATAATCATGCCGAACCAAATAGGGTCATAACCAATTTTTATGATCACGGGATAGAAGATAGGAGTAGCTAAAATCATGAAGGCCAGGTCATCAATAAAAGATCCTCCCAAAAGATAAATGAGGGCAATAATAACCATAGTTAAATAAGGGGGGTAATTAAGATCAATAATCCAATCGGCGGCGAGCATAGGTATTTTGGTTACGGCCAGAAAATGGCCCAGGATTGTTGAGCCGGCAATGAGCATGAGCACCATACAGGCAGTTTTTAAGGATTCATTGACCGATTTAAGAAAGTTTTTAAAATTAAGGTCTCTTTGGCTAATAGCCAAAATAAGCACCGCTCCTACCCCAATACTGCCTGCTTCCGTGGGGGTGAAAAAACCCTTCATCATCCCCCCGATGACCAAAAGAAAAATAAGCACCACCCACAGAACTTCGGGCAAGGAAGCTAATCTATCTCGCCAGGCAGCCTTTTCGCCTCGCGGTCCTAAAAGGGGATTCAGTTTACACCAGGCCAGAATAATAAAAATAAAAAACAGGGCTATAAGCAACGAAGGAATTAAACCGGCCAAAAATAATTTGCCAATCGATTGCTCGGTGATTACGCCAAAGACGATTAACGTAACACTGGGGGGCATAAGAATACCCAAAGTGCCCACGGAAGCCACTACCCCGGTAGATAATTTTTTATTATATCCATAGCGATCCATTTCCGGGATGGCTACGCTAGCAAAAGTGGCTGCCGTAGCTGGCGAAGAACCACAAATTGCTTTAAAAGCTGTAGCGCCCCCCACCGTAGCCATAGCTAATCCACCTGGAATATGCCCCAAAAATTTATAAGCCGCATTATATAATCTTTTGGCTATCCCGGCATTAAAGGCAATTTGTCCCATGAGAATAAAAAGAGGAATTACAGTAAAACCATAGGAAGATAACACATCAAATATATCTTTGGCCAATAAGTTAAAAGCAGCCGGCCAGGAAACGAGATAGCCAAAGCCTAAGAAGCCCACGATGGCCATGGCAAAACCTATCTCAATCCCCGTAAAAAATAAGGCCAAGACTAAAATAAGACCAAGTAGGCCAATCAAGCTCTCATTCATAATTGCCCGTAAATACTTTAAAAATATCCGCCAATAAAACAAAAACTTGGATCAAGCAAACACCGCCTAATCCATAGACAATATAAAAAAAAGGGAATTGCAGCGTTAAAGAGACTTCGCCTGATATCTGTAAATCTTTACCCATCTTAATCAAATTCCAGCCGACGATCAAGAATAAGGCCATGCTCAGAAGACGGGTGGCTACATGGAAAATTCGGCGGCCGGCTACGGGTAATTTTCCGGTAAAAAAATCCACATAGATATGTCCGCGGGCCCAAGAAGTATAAGGGATAGAAAAACCTATAGCTACCGCGCCGGCATAAGCTACTAATTCATATGTGCCCACGATGGGATTCTTAAAAAAGCGCAAAATAATATCGGCAATAGTCAAACTCATCAGCAGCATAAGGCTGCCCCCGGCCACCGCATGTAAAGCTCCACTGATTTTCTTAATGGTCTCTAAAAATTGCGCCACGCTCTGGGAATTCTCCTTTTAGGTCCGCAGAATTTTTTATAATTTGGGCAGTTGTTGCCCACAAAATTGCAGAGCTTCCTCGCCGGGTAGCCCTTTGGCCTTCATCCGTTCTACATAATCTTTAAGGATGGGCTGCACAGCTTTGGCCCAGCGTTCGTTTTCCGCAGCAGACAAAGAAATGATCTTGTTCCCTAATTTTAGGGTAAACTCCCGCCCTGCCCTATCGATCTCATCCCATTTTTTTCCGGTCGTTTCTATCCATTCTTCGTTTACTTTTTCGATAACTTTTTGAATATCAGCAGGCAAAGAATTCCATTTTTCTTTATTCATCACCACAAAGAAAGCCGTACTGTAGGCCGCGCCAAAAGATTCGGTGGTAAATTTAACTACCTCACCCCACTTCCACCCTTGTAAAGCTTCTTGGGGCGCCATGGAGCCATCAACTACTCCGCGATTTAGAGCATCATACGTCTCGCCCATAGGCATAGCAACCGGCACGCCTCCTAAAGCCTTGACTATTTTGGCGGCCATTCCCGTGCAACGAATCTTCATTCCTTTTAAATCTTCTAATTTATGGACAGGCTTCTTAGTATGTAATAACCCAGGACCATGGGCATGAAAATACATAACTTTAGTGCCCGAAAATTCGGCTGGTTGAAATTTGCGGTAATAGACATTGATTAACTTGGTAGCCGCCAGGCCGCTTTTATAGCCTAAAGGTAAATCAATAACTTCGGTCAAAGGAAACTTACCCATGGTATAGGCGAGCACGGACATACCCAAGTGCGAAATTCCTTTTTCTACGCCATCATAGCATTTATCGGCAGGCGTGAGGGTTCCGCCGGGGAAAATAGTAATTTTCACGCGCCCTCCGGTGCGGTTCTCTATTTCTTTGGCCCATTCTCCTGCTAAGACCGTATGCTTATGGGGAGCTGGGAAAAAGATAGAATAAGAAAGCTCAATAGGTTTGCTCTGCGCCCACCCCCATGAGGCGAAGGCAAAAAATAAACTAAAAAAGAAAAATACCCAAAAAGTTCCTTTTAGCTTCACGATTTTATTCCTCCTTTTTTATTTAATGGCCGCCAAATTAAAATTTTCCTTATTTTGGCCGGCGATCAACGACTTTAGGTATTTTCTCTGCACCTTTCTGCAAACTCTCCGGAGCCACCAGCTTAACTTTGGCGCTTACGCCAATTATTTCTCTAAACCGGCGCTCAATTTTCGCCGCAATATTTTGCAGATTTTTTATTTCATCAGAGAAGACCTTTTCATTTACTTCTACTCTTACTTCCAGCGTGTCTATTCCTTCTTGCCGGTCAGCAATCAATTGATAATGTGGCTCTACGCCCTCCATTTCCATCAGGATAGCTTCTACCTGGGAGGGGAATACTTTAACCCCTTTAATAATGACTATATCATCGGTCCGGCCCAAAACTTTTTTCATGCGCACGAGAGTGCGGCCACAGGGACAGGGGGAATAGTCCAGAGCAGTGATATCGCGCGTCCGATAACGAATTAACGGAAAGGCCTCTTTCGTAAGCGTAGTCAAAACCAACTCTCCGGTAGCGCCTGGAGGCAGTACCTGCAGGGTTTGGGGGTCGATGATCTCAGCAATAAAATGATCTTCGTACAAATGTAAGCCGTTTTTGTGCAAGCATTCGGCCGAAACACCCGGGCCCATCACTTCGCTTACTCCATAATTATCCGTGGCGGTAATAAACAGGCGTTCTTCAATCTCCTGGCGCATAGTTTCCGGAAATGGTTCGCCGCCAAAAAGACCCAGTTTTAAGGATAAGCTCTTCGGATCAATTCCTGCTTCTTCCATATATTTCGCCAGGCGGAGAGCATAAGAAGGTGTTCCCACTAAGGCCGTGGTTTTATAATCCTGCATGATCAGCACTTGTTTTTGAGTATTGCCTGTAGACATAGGAATTACGGAAGCGCCGATTAGCTCGGCCCCTTGATGCAGGCCAAAAGCCCCCGTGAACAGTCCGTAACGAAAAGTAATTTGGACCACATCATCTTTAGTTACCCCCCCAGCGGTGAGTACCCGGGCCGTCAATTGACTCCAGTGGTGTAAGTCGTTCTTGGTGTAGCCCGTTACGGTCGGTTTGCCGGTAACTCCGGAAGAGGAATGGATGCGGACTACCTCACGTAAAGGAAGAGCAAACATCCCGTAAGGATAACTATGGCGGAGATCTTCTTTAGTGGTGAAGGGAAAATTGGCTAGATCCTTTAACGATTGGATTTCTTCGGGAAAAATCTTCAGCTCATCAAATTTCTTGCGGTAGAAAGCCACATTGCGGTAAACTCGATTTAATGTTGATTGCAAACGTTCTAACTGGAGCTGTTCGATTTCTTCCCGCGGCATGCATTCATAGCGCTTATCCCAAATCATACCTCCCCCCTTACTCCCATATTTCGCGATACTCTTTTCCTAAATAAGCCCGCTGCACTTCCTTGTTGTTTAAAAGATCGTGACTCTCCCCTTCTAAGATAATCCGGCCAGTCTCTAATACATAGCCCCGATCAGCTATCTTTAAAGCGGCCTGGGCATTTTGCTCCACCAGAAGAATTGTGGTGGATTTTTCTCTCAAAATTTTGATGGTGCGCAAAATATCATTAGTAATGCGGGGAGCCAACCCCATAGAGGGTTCATCTAAAAGGAGCAGTTTGGGTTTAGCCATTAGGGTCCGGCCAATGGCTAGCATTTGTTGCTCGCCTCCCGAGAGAGTTCCTGCACGCTGTTTAGCTCTTTCCTTTAGAATAGGAAAAAGCTCAAACACGTTTTCTAAATCGCGCCAAATATTTTTTTTATCCTCCTGAAGAAAACGCACATAAGCTCCTAAGATCAAATTATCCAGCACGCTCAGGGGCGCAAAAATTTGTCGGCCTTCCGGGACCTGGCCCACGCCCAAGCGGAGAATTTGCTCCGGGAAAAGGCCAGTAATATTTTGCCCATTAAAGACCAACTTTCCTTTGGCTACTGGGCATAGTCCCGAGATAACTTTCAGCAGGGTGCTCTTCCCCGCTCCGTTCGCGCCTAAGAGGGTGACAATTTCCCCCGGACTCACATGGAGGGAAACATTACGTAATACTGGCATAGATCCATAATAAGCACTGACACTCTCTACCCTCAGCACTTTAGGCTTCCTCTCCCAAATAAGCAGCGATTACTTCGGGGTGCCGCTGAATTTCCCGTGGGGGGCCTTCGGCCACTTTGCGCCCGTAATTCAGCACTAATATTTCATCGGATACTTCCATAACTAAGCTCATATCATGTTCCACGAGCAAAACAGTAATTCCGCGCTCCCGGATCCGGAATATTGTCTCGGCTAATTTGGCCGTTTCCCGCATATTTAATCCTGCTGCTGGTTCATCAAGAAGTAAAAGCTGCGGGGCCGTGGCTAAAGCCCGGGCGATTTCCAAGAGTCTCTGCTCTCCCAACGGCAGAGCCGTGGCTAAAAAATTAGCTTTATCTGCCAAGCCTATAAAATGCAGTTCGGCTAAGGCCTGCCTTTTAGCCGCTTTTTCTTCTTGGCGCATCTGGGGTAGTCGCAAAGCCGCACTGAAAATTCCGGCCTTGGTCCGGAGGTGCCGCCCTACCATAACATTTTCTAAGACGGTCATATTGCCAAAAAGTTCCAAATTCTGAAAGGTGCGCCCGATTCCTAAGCGAGCTATCGCATGGGGCTTTAAGCCGTTGAGAATTTTTCCGGCAAATTGTACAGTTCCGGCCGTGGGCGGAATGATTCCGGTCAACAAATTAAATAGAGTGGTCTTGCCTGCCCCATTGGGCCCGATAATAGACTTGATCTTTCCCCTAGCCACCACAAAATTAAGTTGATCAATAGCCCGCAATCCGCCAAAGAACTTACGTAAATTTTGCACTTCCAGAATTATCTCGGCCAAAATATATTCCTCGATTGTTCTTATTCCTTTGATCGCCAAAGCATCTTTTTTATGGCAAACAAAATCCCCCGGGGCATAAAAAGAAGCACGACCATCAAAATGGCCCCATAGGCTAACACTTCAAAATCTTCTAAGCCGCGCAGGTACTCAGGTAACAAAGTCAGGACTCCTGCGCCCAAAAGAGCACCCCACAACGTCTCGGCTCCGCCAATTACTACCATCATTAAAAGCAAGATAGAGAACATTAAACTAAAAGAGCTGGGGCTAATGAAAGTAACAAAGTGGGCATAAAGACTCCCTGCCAAGGCGGCATAAATAGCACTAAGAACAAATATTTGTAGTTTATACCGGGCCACATCTATTCCTAAAGTGAGCGCTCCTAATTCGCTGCCATGGATGGCTCGCCAGGCCCGACCAATGCGCGAGTTGATTAGGTTTAGAGAAAAAATCAATAAAAGTAAGAGAACAATCCAAACTAAATAAAAGAACTTAAGGCCTTCTAAAGACTCACCCCCGATGGTTAACAAAGGAATTCCTGATAACCCAGAGGGGCCGCCAGTAAGGGGAATCAATTCATTAAAGATAATGTAAAATATTTCCCCAATGCCCAAGGTAGCTACTGCCATATAATGACCTTTTAATCTTAATGTTGGTTTACCCACTAAATAAGCGATGCCCCCGGCTAAGGTTATCCCCCAGATTATTCCCCAAATAGGAGAAAGGGCATATTTGGCGGTCAAAATTCCGGAAGAATAAGCTCCCAGGCCAAAAAAAGCCGCATGTCCCAAAGAAATTTGCCCCGCATACCCCATGAGCAGACATAAGCCCATGGCTATAATGGCGTTGATCCCCCAAAAGACTAAAATAGTTATGAAGTATTCGTTCCCTCTGATTAACAAAGGGAAAAGGACCAAACCGGCGATAATTATCAAAAGGGGATAAAAATCTTTTTTGGCCATTGCTCCCTAAAACTTCTTTAAAGCACTTTCTTCGGCGCTACCCAGAATGCCACTGGGCTTAAGCCATAAAACTATTAATAGAACTAACAGAGCTAAGGCGTCTTTATATCCGGAAGATATTAACCCGGCACCTAATGATTCGATAAGGCCGATTAAAAAGCCAGCTACTACCGCCCCCATACTACTGCCTAAACCGCCCAAAACCGCTGCGGAAAAACCCTTTAAAGCCAACATGGGTCCGCGATCGTATTCCATGAGGGTAATAGGAGTGATAATAATACCAGCAATGGCTCCTAAGGCAGCGCTCAAAGCGAATGATAATAAAACCAATTTCCACACATTAATTCCTAATAAACGTGCAGCCAGGGGATTACAAGCACATGCTATCATAGCTTTGCCGGTCAAAGTTCGACTAAAAAACAGGCCAATCCCCAATACGGCGCCTCCAGTAATGCCCAGTACCCAAAAAATTTGGGGTTGAATGGTAGCTCCCCAAAGATACCAGGGGCGATCCCCGCTAAACGCCGGCAAACCATAGGGGTCTTTCCCCCAAATAAACATGGCTCCTCCACGAAATAGTATTGAGCCCGCGAGAGTGATCATAATCAAAGTTATTAAAGAGGCGTTTTTTAGAGGGTGAATGGCTAAGCGTTCAAAGAGGGCCCCCAAAAGAGTGACTACGATAACCGTGAAGATAAAGGCCAAGAACAAAGGAAGATGAAGTACCGTGCTACTAAAGACCATTATTAATCCGCCCAGCATAACAAATTCACCTTGGGCCAGATTAATAATGCCGGTGGCCCCATAAATCATGGTAAACCCCAGGGCTACTAAGGCGTAAATACTGCCCAAAGTTAAACCGGTAAATAGATATTGACAAAGTTGACTTATTAAATCCATACCTTGCCCATTCCACATATAAAAAGAGCGCTTCAGGCTTGCTCTGCTTTAAAATGAGCTAAAGCCGCAGCGCTCTTTTAAAAGCAATAATAACCAAAAAATGAACGGACCAAATTACTTTTGGGAATCCCCAATTCCATAATCTTATTATAACTTTATTTTTAAAATCTGTCTTCTTTTTTTAATCCGCGAAAGCCCAGTCTCCTCCCCGCACCACGATCATTTCAAAAGCATCTTTTTTAAGCCCCGTATGATCTTGGGGAGACATATTGAAAATACCTCCCGTTCCTGGCCAATTTTTTATCTTGGTTTCTAAGAATTCCCGAATTTTTCCTTTATCGGCGCCTACGGCTTTTAAAGCATCTACGACCATCATGACAGCGTCGTAGGCATGCCCCCCAAAAGTACTCACTTCTGCTTTAAATCGTTTCTCATATTCCGTTTTATATTTTATTAAGAGAGCTTTCTGCGGATGCCCTTCTTTTAATTTTTCCACTACGACCAGGCGTCCTAAGGGGCAAATTACCCCTTCCGCCGCTCCTCCAGCAAGTTCGATATTTCTTTTGGACCCAAAACCGTGGCTTTGGTAAAGAGGAATCTTCATATCTAATTGCTTCCAGTTTTTAGTGACAATTACTTGCGGCGGTCCAACCGACCAATTTACTAAAGCCTGGGCATCTGTGCCCTTAATCTTAGTTAATTGCGCAGTCATGTCGGAGTCTTTTGGTCCGTACCTTTCATCAGCCACGATGGTAATTCCATAAGCTGGAGCAACTCTTTTCAGCTCTTGCCGCCCCGTATCTCCAAACCCGGCCGTGACCGTGATAATGGCTATCTTGGATATGCCCTTCTTTTTCATATGATCATAAATAGCTTCTACGGCAGAGGTGTCCGTCTGGGGCGTCTTAAAGATCCATTTATTTTGTTTCTTGGGCATCTCAAAGGTAGCAGATTTTAGGATTCTTTCCATCTCATCTTTGGGCGTAACGATCGAGAGGGCGGCCGCACAAGAAACCAATGGAGTTTGCGCTTTTTCCATGATGGGAACTACGGCCATACTTTCCCCGGTGGTCGATGGTCCCACGATGGCTAAAACTTTATCTTTTTCTAAGAGTTTCCGGACGGATAAAACCGCCTGACTCTCTTCACTCTTAGTGTCTTCAATAATAATTTGGAGTGGCCGGCCGTTAATTCCTCCCGCGGCATTTATCCAATCTTCGATCATTTTGGCTGTATTCTTCTCTGGCTCTCCTAAAAATGAAGCTGCTCCAGTAACGCTAAATACGGCCCCAATCTTAAAAGGTTCCTTGGCGGCTCCCCAAGACAAAGATAAATTACCCCAAATTATAAAATTAATAATGAATATGAGTGTACCTATCTTTTTCCCCATCATTACCTCTCCTCCCTAATTGCTAATTTATTAAAGGGTATACACCTTTTTCCCTTCCAAAATTTTAACTCCGTGTTCAGCCAAAATTTTAATGGCCCGGTCTGTTTCATCAAAACGGAAAATTATAAGAGCATTTTCGCCACTTTGTTGCACGAAGGCGTAAAGATATTCTACATTAATATTAGCAGCCGCGAGAATTCTCAAGATCTCGGCTAACCCTCCGGGACGATCAGGCACTTCTATAGCCACCACTTCGGTCTTCCGGACCGTAAACCCCTTTTTCCCCAACACTTCTTTGGCTTTTTCATTATCATTCACGATTAAACGGAGAATACCAAAATCCTTAGTATCGGCCAAAGAGAGCGCCCTAATATTTACTCCTGCCTCCCCTAAAATCGTAGTCACTTCGGCCAAGGCCCCCGGTTTATTTTCTAAAAAAATTGATATCTGCTCGACTTTCACTTTTCTTCCCTCCTTCCTCCATGGCTCATGGCAATCAAATTTTTCGGCGGTCAATCACTCTCTGGGCTTTGCCCTCGCTCCTTTGTAAACTCTTAGGTTGGACCAGTTTTACATCGGCCGTAACCCCTAACAGGTCTTTAATATCATCGGCAATCCTTTTTTCCATAGCTTGCAAGTTTTTAATTTCGTCCGAGAAGAATCTTTCCTGAACTTCTACCTGCACTTCTAAAGTATCCAACGCCCCCTGGCGGTCGACAATTATTAAATAATGCGGCTCCACTCCTTCGATATTCATCAAGACACTCTCGATCTGGGAGGGGAAGACATTTACCCCTCTAATGATCAGCATGTCATCGCTCCGCCCACTGACCCTTTCCATGCGCACATGCGTGCGGCCGCATTTACAAGGTTCAGGATAAAGGACGGAGATATCCCGCGTGCGGTAACGAATCAACGGAAAAGCTTCTTTGGTCAAAGTGGTGAAAACTAACTCCCCTCTTTCGCCATAAGGCAAAACTTCACCCGTTTGCGGATCTATAATCTCGGGTAGAAAATGATCCTCAAAAATATGCAGGCCGCGCTTGGCTTCGATACATTCAATGCTCACCCCTGGCCCCATAACTTCGCTCAGACCATAAATATCAATGGCCTGCAGTCCTAACTTTCTTTCAATCTCTTCCCGCATTCTTTCCGACCAGGGTTCAGCGCCAAAAATACCTATGCGCAATTTAAGCTTCTTAATATCTACCCCCATTTCCGCGGCCGTCTCGGCCAAATATAAGGCATAAGATGGCGTGCAAGTCAAAACTGTTGAGCCAAAATCTTGCATAATAATAATTTGCCTTTTGCTATTTCCACCGGAAATAGGAATTACCGAAGCGCCCAACTTTTCTGCCCCATAATGAACGCCGAGTCCACCCGTAAAAAGGCCATAACCATAAGCATTATGAATAATATCATTTTTTTGTGTTCCTGCTGCGGCCAGCGAACGGGCCATTAATTCGGCCCACGTATTAATATCTCGACGCGTATAACCCACGACAGTCTGCTTCCCCGTTGTGCCCGAAGAAGCATGAATCCGCACTACCTGCTCCATGGGTACGGCAAAGAGGCCAAAAGGGTAATTATCTCGCAAATCTGCTTTGGTGGTAAAAGGCAAAAATTTTAAGTCATTTAAAGATTTGATGTGGCTTGGTTTTATTCCTGCTTCCTCGAATTTGCGGCGGTAAAATGGTACAGTGGCGTAAACCCTTTCCACGACATTTTGGAGGCGCTTGAGTTGTAGGGCCTCTAAAGCTTCTCGCGGAAGGGTTTCAAATTCTTCATCCCAGATCATCTTCATCATCCTCCAATATAATCTTAATTATTTTTATACCACCAAAAGTCATTATTCTCAACTGGATCAAAATACCGATACTCGCCGTTGATCTCGATTAACGGGGCGCGATGAACCTCATCTGCCTCATGGATAAGCCGGTCAAAAGTAAGGAGCAGACCAAGGACACTGCCATGTTTTTTGACTGCCTGTAAGGCATAATGAGAACATGAAGGATAGCTTGGACATTTACCGCTATCTACGGGACTAATATATTCTCTATAAAACTTTAAAAATTGTAAAGTTATGAGCTGCCCCAAAGAATAAAGCTCTTCTTTTCCCGCAGCAGGGTAATTAATCTGGACTTCCTTTTCTTCTCCAGGATCTATCCAAGATTCACCTGCACCCTGCACCGGCCCCGCCAGAAATAAATTCGCAAATATAAAAAAAGTAAACAAGCATTTAAAAACTAAAGCCGAGCACCAAGAAGGAAATACGACCATCTCTATATACTCCTCCTCGCCAATAGCTCCCCTTCTCTAAGTCTTGTAAATATTCTTTCTTTTTCTGTTTATTATATTTGTGAGCGCTGGATATAGCACTATAAATATTGCCACTATACCACCCTAATTCGAAAAAGGTCAATATGGCGCCCACGGCATAGTTCTCATGCTGAAAGGCTTCCACCATTCCCCAAATAAAAGCGGCGTTAAGCAGGAAAGCTATGGTCGCATCGCGGTAGCGCTCACAGTACCAATGGCCAGCTCCCGGTAGAATCGCCGCCAGCACTCCGGCGGCCCCTGGAGATTTTTGGGGAACCTCATCAATCTTCTCCAAGCCTTGAGCCAAATATTCTCCGCGGCCAAAGAGGGGGCTGGCCCGATCAATTTTCCTAAATGCTAAAGCGGCTTCTTTATATTTTTCCTCTTCTATATAGGCCCGTCCTGCCTGATAATGAGCTTCATCTGCAATAGGTGTTCCTGGTGAAGCCAAGCTGGCTTGCTGAAAAAAGTAATGGGCCTGGGTATACTCTTTTTTGCCTAAATAACTCAAACCCTTCAAGAGATAAGCTTCCCCCTGGCGTGGGGAATGAGGAAATTGCTTTTGCCAGCGGTCGAGAGTAAGTAGGGCCTCCTCCCACTTTTTCCCCTTTAAATAGGACTTGGCCATTTGGAAATAAACTTCTTCAGTTTTTAAACTGTGGGGAAAGAAAAAAAGAAAACGTTTATATTCGGTTATGGCCCGATAATAATCTCCCGTATTAAAAAAATGGTTGGCTAAGTCCATCTGTAAATTTTCATCCAAGATTCTCACGCTCCCTTCTTGAGCCCATAAAAATAATGAAGGCCGCAACAACAAGATAGCCCAAAAGAGGAGAAGGAAGCCTTCTCTTTTTTTAAAAAAAGAGAGCCGATGCAATTTAGGCGCTCCTCCCTAATTGAAACGCTCTTAAATTAGTCTCTTGGGCTTTGGTGGGCAGATGCCGGCGCAGGGCCGCCTCCCAAATTTCTACCGGAATGGCCAAGAAGTTGGCCAAGGCGCCGAGCATGACTGTATTAAGCGCCCGCTGGTCACCTGCTTTGCTGGCTAATTCTCTTCCGGGAATACTCTTAAATATTTTGGCTTTCGACGCGAGAATCTCGGCTACTTCCGCCGGATATTTATCTTTACCCAAAGAAACCGATGGAGGGTTGAGACGTTCCCTATTTAAAAGAATGGTGGCCTGAGGAGCCAAAAAGTAGAGATAGCGCAGGGCCTCCAATTCTTCAAAAGCGATATAAATATCGGCCTCCCCTTCTTTAATAAGCGGAGAATAGACGCGAGAACCAAAGCGCACATGCGTAGAAACGCTTCCGCCTCTTTGGGCCATACCGTGAACTTCACTCTTCTTTACATCAAACCCTGCTGCTAAAAAAACTTCAGCCAAGATATCTGAGGCCAAGATAATCCCTTGACCGCCTACACCCACTATCAAAATATTGGTAACTTGTTTATTATTCATGTTCTCCCTTTATAGCGGCAAATTTACAGATTTGTACGCAAAGTGTGCAGCCATTGCACAAGAATTTATCGATCACCGCCCGACCCTTCTTTTTTCTTCCTTCTTGATCATGGTTTCCTTCCTCCCAAGCAATGGCCGGGCATCCCAACTGCAAACAAGCTCGGCATCCTCGGCAAAGGTCAGGATCGACCAAGAAAGGCCGTCCGGAAACCATTCTTTCTCGCCGGGAAAGGACACAAGGAGCCCGCGAAATAATTACTGATGGGGCGGGCCGCTGCAATTCTTTTTTAATTATTCGCTCAGTTGCTTTTAACTGGTAAGGATTTACTATACGCACATATTTGACACCTAAGGCTTTAGCCAATTTGGCTAAGTCTACGCGAAAGGTCTCTTCTCCCTTTAGCGTATAACCTGTTCCTGGATGATCCTGCCGGCCGGTCATCGCCGTTGTCCCATTATCCAAAATAATTAAAGTCACTTTACCTTTATTGTATACTACATCTAACAAGGGGGTAATCCCAGAATGGAGAAAAGTTGAATCGCCAATCACGGCCACGACCTTCCCCTGAGCTTCTTCGCCTAAGGCCTTATCCAAACCCAGGGCATGGCCAATGGAAGCCCCCATGCACACGCAAGTATCAATAGCCTGTAAAGGGGGTAGAAACCCTAAAGTATAGCAACCGATATCACCCGTAACGAAAAGTTTTAATTTGCTCAAAATAGTAAATATACCTCGATGGGGACAACCCGGGCACATAATCGGCGGACGAGGTGGCAAATTCTGGATTATTTCCCCTGGCGGAGGCACGACCTCACCTTTAAGCCCCCGAGCTACTATAGAAGGCGTCAGCTCCCCGCAGAGGGGAAAAACGGATTTACCCACTACGTCCAACCCTAAAGTGCGCACAAATTCCTCAATAAATGGGTCAAGTTCTTCCACGACAAAAAGTTTCTCTACTTCCTTAGCAAAAGCTTTGATCATCTCTGAGGGCAAAGGGTAGACCATTCCTAATTTTAAAAAGGAAGCTTGGGGCATAATCTCTTTGGCGTATTGGTAAGCGATACCGCTAGTAATAATTCCTACTTGCTTGTCTCCCCATTCGATACGGTTGCCAGTAAAAGTCTCGGCCAAGCGCTTTAGTTCGGCCATTCTTTTTTCTACAAGCGGATGGCGCAAGCGGGCATTCGCTGGCAGCATCACAAACTTCTTGGGGTCTTTGACTAGGCCCAATTTTAGGGGAGGTTCTTTTCGGTCTCCCAGCTCTACTACCGACTGGGAATGGGAGACGCGCGTCGTCGTCCGCAGCATTACGGGCGTATCAAATTTTTCGCTCAATTCAAAAGCTAAGATTGTAAAATCTTTTGCCTCCTGGCTATCGCTTGGTTCCAGCATCGGCACTTTAGCGAATTTAGCATAATGGCGATTATCCTGTTCATTCTGCGAGCTATGCATCTCCGGATCGTCGGCCGTAACTAAAACTAGGCCACCGCGCAGCCCTGTATAAGAAAGGGTGAATAAGGGATCGGCAGCTACATTGACCCCTACGTGCTTCATGGCTACTAAAGCGCGCGCTCCCCCAAAAGCCGCTCCCATAGCGACTTCCAGCGCCACTTTTTCATTCGGTGACCATTCCACATGCAAACCATCATATTTACTGAGGCTCTCCAAAATTTCTGTACTCGGAGTTCCCGGGTAAGCAGCGGCTACTTTAACACCGCCTTCATAAGCTCCCCGGGCAATGGCCTCGTTGCCCGATAAAATTACTCTTTTCTTCTCGACCATTTCTTTACCCCTTAAGTTCGCTGATTTTTCTTTGAATGAAATTGGCTATTCGTTCTGGTGGCTTCTTGGTTAAAGCTTTTTCATAAAATTCTACAGCTTTGGGTGTCTGCTTTAAGTTTTCATAACATCTGGCTACCCCCAAGATAGCTTCTAAAAAATAAGGGTTGCCCTCTTGCGCAGTATTTTTCTGGTAATGTTCCAGAGCCTGGGCAAAATCCCCCTGGGCCTCAAAAGAATGGGCAATGCCATCAAGCGCTATCGCCCGGTATGGTCCAGATATACAACGGGTATAAGCAGCTACCGCTTGGGGATATTCTTTTAAGGCATAATGACAGTGGCCTATGTAGAGGTGAGCCATCTGGGAAATTTTATCCCGGGTATAAAACGAAAGTGATTCTCGAAATTTTTCTAAGGCACTTTGGTATTTTTCCTTCTGCTTTTCCGGAGCAGAGGTGGCCCAAAAAGCTTCGGTATAAATTTGCCGGGCTTGATGTTGAGTAGCTTGCGCTTTACCTTCTTGCCAAAGTAGAAAATAATAACCTGCCGCTCCCGTGAGCAACACAGCTAAACCAATTACGCCGTATAAAGTAACTTCGCGGCGGTGGGTACGGAAAAATTGTAAAATTTTCCCGGTAGTAGAAATAAACTCGTCTGGCTCCTTGAGCAGTTTTTTGCGAGGTACTTTTTTTCCGGGCATGATCCTCTCTTCTCCTTATTTTTATCTTTCTTTTGCCTAATCAATTTGGCAAAGGGGGATTTTTTCTACGGGAGGAAATTTATTATCTTTAGATCCTGAGCTTCAATACGTAAGGGGCCAAAATCAGCTTGGCCAAAAAATTTGGATTTTTTTTCTATTTTTACCTCATAGCTTTTTGGTTCCCGCAAGGAAACTTTTAAGATAACTTCCTGTCCCTCTAATTTTATAAACTCTATTTTGGAGATAATTTCAAAGGGAATAGCTATCTGGGCTTGTCCTCTTTTTCCAGCAAGAACAACTTTCCCTTCTTGGCTGAATTTGGCCAAATTGGTCTTTACACCCAATTGGTCAATTACTTCCACTTTAAAATCTTTGGCGGGGATGGGAATTTTCTCCAGAGGTGCTGTTCCGCCTAGTTCCCCCATGCCCATGAGCCATAAGCAAGAGGCGCCCAGGAGAAATAAGCATAAATTATTTTTCCTTAATTTAATCTTAGTCATCATTTGCTTAGTCCTTTCGGCCATTTATATTTTCTTAAATAGCACTTTTCCCTTTAAAAAACAACTTAAAAAAGATTTCTCTGGCCAGGCCTTAGGCAGGTACAAACTTTCCTTGATTTAGCCGCTCATATGATATATCATGCAAAAAAGGAGGCTAGAGGAAAAAATGAAGCCCAAAAATAAAGAGGAAGAATATTTAATATCCGGACATGGAGCCTGCCCGGGTTGTGCCATGCCTTTAATTATGCGCCATACTTATCAAGCACTGGGGCAGCAAAGTATCACGGTAATTACGGCGAGCTGCTTAGGAACAATCTTGTGCACCTATCCTTTTTCACCGACGCGCGTAGCTACTTACGCTACTCCTTTTGCTTCATCTGCGGCGGCGGCCGCGGGCATTAAAGCTGCCTTAGAAATGCAGAAAGATGATCGAACTAAAGTAGTGGCCATAGCAGGCGATGGGGGAACATTCGACATCGGTCTGCAAGCCCTCTCCGCGGCAGCCGAAAGGAACGATGATTTTATTTATATTTGTTACGATAACGAAGCCTATATGAATACGGGCATTCAGCGCTCCTCAGCTACTCCTTGGGGCGCCTGGACGACCACCACGCCCCCTGAGAGTTTAAAAAATCAACCCAAGAAGGATTTAGTAGAGATTATGGTCGCCCACCAAGTTCCCTATGTGGCTACGGCTTCCATCGCCTATCCCGAAGATTTTCAACGCAAATTAAAGAAAGCGCAAGCCACAAAAGGACTCAGCTTTATCTATACTCTCTCGCCTTGCCCTGTAGGCTGGAGATTCTCCTCCGAGCTTACGATTCAGCTTGCTCGCCTGGCCGTGCTGACCAGAATTTTTCCTCTTTATGAAGTGGAAAATGGAGAGCGTTATCGACTTAATTTGGACCCCGAAAAAATTCCTGTAAAAGAATATTTGCAAAAACAGGGGCGTTTTTCTTACTTGCGTGAAGGAGACTGGGAAAGGATCCAACAAAATGTGGATCGCGAATGGCAACGCCTCCTTAACCGCTTATAATAAGCAAAATTTATTTAAGACAAGTAATGGTTAACAGCCTTGGTTAAAAAATTTTAAAACCAATTTGGCAAAGGAGAATAATTGGCTAATCATCTTAAGAAAATATGGCTCGTCCAATCCTTTAATGGCTTTGATGATTCCTTTTATCAGGAATTAAAGATCTCTCCCCTTACTGTTCAAATCCTCTTTAACCGAGGAATTAAAGATAAAGAGCAAGTTAGCAAATTCCTTTTTCCCACTTTGGCCGATTTGCCTGATCCCTTTTCCATGGGCCATATAGACAAAGTTGCCCACCGTTTAAGCACCGCGATTAAAAAGCGAGAAAAAATCACCATTTTCGGCGATTATGACGTTGATGGCACAACGGCGACGGCCTTGCTGCTCCTTTTTTTAAGAAAAGTTGGTGCCCAAGTAGATTTTTATATCCCTCATCGTTTACACGAAGGATATGGTTTGAACATAGAAGCGCTGCAAAAAATCCGCAGCAGCGGCACGAATATCTTAGTCACTGTGGATTGCGGAATAAGTAATCAAGAAGAAGTGCAATGGGCCCAGGAAAATGGCTTAGAAGTCATCATCACCGATCATCATGAAGTACCCGAAGATTTGCCGCCCGCTTTCGCCATTCTCAATCCCAAGCAAAAGAATTGTGCTTATCCTTTTAAAGAATTGGCCGGTGTGGGGGTAGTTTTTAATTTGCTAATTGCCCTGCGCCAGGTCTTGAGACAAACTGGTTTAGGAAACCACCAGGCCCTTCCTAATTTGAAAGAATTTCTGGATCTGGTAGCTTTGGGCACAGTGGCCGATGTTGTCCCCCTGCTGGGCGTTAACCGCATTTTGGTGAAATATGGGCTGGCCCAATTGCAACAGTCGACTCGGCCAGGAATTAGAGCCTTAAAAGAATTAGCCGCCCTCGGCGAAAGCCCGGTGGACACTAATACTATCCTTTTCCGCTTTGGCCCCCGAATCAATGCTGCCGGACGTCTGGGTGATGCCCGCGAGGTCGTCCAATTGTTAAGTACGGATAATGAACAAGAAGCGCAACAGATAGCTTCCCGCCTTGAACAAATTAATTCGCTGCGGCAAAGAATAGAGGAAAAAATTTATCAATCCGCAAAGGAAATGATAACTTCCGGGCAAATGTGGCCCGAAAAGAAGTCTCTCGTCTTGGCTTCCCCAGATTGGCATCCCGGAGTTATCGGCATCGTCGCCTCGCGGCTGACCGAAGAATTTTATCGCCCCACCATTCTCATCGCTTGCCAAGAAAAGATTGCCAAAGGCTCCGGACGCTCGATCACTTCTTTCCCCCTTTTCTCAGGCTTAAAAAAATGCCAGCAATGGATGGAGGCTTTCGGCGGACATGCCCAAGCAGCCGGTTTATTAATTCGGCCTGAACACATTCCTTCCTTTGCCGAAGCCTTCGAAGAAATAGTGCGCCATAGTTGTGAAGAAGAAGATTTTATTCCGGCACTTCCTATTGACGCCTGGGCTCAGCTTAGGCAAATAGATGAGCTCTTTTTCCCGGAATTGGAGGCTATGGCTCCTTTTGGACCGGGTAATCCCGAACCAGTATTAGCCACAACTGATTTAGAAGTTTTAGAGTCCCGTTTAGTGGGCAAGAATCATATGCGCCTGCGCCTCCAGCAAGGTCGCCTAATCCGGGAAGCCATCGCCTTTAATATGGCTGACCTTCATCCCCTGAGCAAGGAACGGATAAAATTAGCCTTCTCCCCTACCGTTGGGTTTTACCAAGGGAAGAAAACTTTGGAATTAAAAGTTGTCGATATCCAAAAAGAAGAAAGGTAATCCATAGAATGAAAGAAGAGAAAAAGAAAAAAAAGACATCCCCTTCCCCTAAGGTAATTTCTCTTGCCGATGAAATTACCGCTGCTCCATCCTCATTGAGCCAAAATATTGAGCTATTGATCAGCAAGTTAAAGTCCCTTTCGCCCCCGGAACAAGAAGAATTTTTCCTGGAATTGATTAAAAAGGATTTGCCCGAGCTCGCGCTGCTCTTCAAAAATATTTGGGGTAAAGATGCAAATATTGATCTGGCTTTGATAAACAGCTTGGGATTTTGGTCTTCCCCCCAAGCGGTCGAGCTTCTCCAAGATTTTGCTTCTCAGGTGCAAGATAAGAAATGGATCAAGGCCATGCGGCGCTCTTTATTTCGGTTAAAAAGTAAAGGATGGCCAGTTGCGGAAATAACCGATCAGGAACCAGCTATTTTTTCCCCGCCCAAATTGGAGCCGCCCCAGGGTTACGTTAGCGCTTGCGATAGTGAAGGAGCGCGGTTGATCCTCATTAATCAACCGCAAATTCCCAAAGGAACCATAATTTGCCAAGTATTTTTTAGTGATGAAGAAGGAATTTTAGACTTCTCTATCAGAGAGCTGGCCAAAAAGTTTACGGCCGAATATTTGAACATCTTTAAAAAGAATATCCCCTCATTGGTAGAGGTAGATCCCCGCTACTGTCTGGGATTGATTGCCGAATCTGTAGAGGCTGGGCAAAAGCAAGGTAAAAATCCTCCGGCCGATCTTGCTCAATGGCTTCCTTTTTTTGGATCTCCGCCGCCGCTTCCTTTACAACCTATTATTTATCAATTTTTATCCAGGGAAGAAGTTAATTCCCGACCAGAGCTCTTAGATCGCTCTCCTCTGCTCTTCGAAAGGCCACCTTTCCAGGACTGGTTTTTGGAAAAAGAAGAATTACAGAAGTATTACGATCTTTATAAAGAAGCATCCTCCTCCAGATTGGTTTTGAGTCCGCAGCAAAAAGAAAGCCGCCTGCAGGATATTTATGCTTTAGCAGCTCAAGAACTTTTCGGCCCGGACAAAAGATTTCTATATCGCCGCCGCCTGGAAGAAATGGCTTACGTTTTGTTTAAACAAGGCCAAGAATACGAAGCCCGTATTTGTCTGGCCTCTGCTTTATCCCTAGAGAAAGAGAGTGGCCTGTTATCTCCGCATACTTTTTTATGTACCTTAGTCCAAAGAAGTTTAGAAAGACTATGGGCTATCGAAAAAGAGGAGAAAGAAGAAAAGAAGGAAAGCAACCTAATTATTGACTTGCCTCGGGAGTAACCCCGGCGGGATTAACGCCGGCGCAAACCGAAATGGTAGCAGCATGTGGGGTTTTGGAAATTATTATCAAAGATTCTAGTTTGGCCATCCCGAAAAACAACTTTGACGAAAGAAGACCCACCCAAAACCAAAGAATTCTTCTCTTCCACCACTAATCCCATCCCCCATTCTGGGTAGCGCTGGTGAAATACCCAATCCCCCACTTTTAAATATAATCGGCGTGTCTCTTCCATGGGTTAGTTTATAGCAAAACTTTAATTTTTAGGCAAGAAAAAAATCTTTTTCGCAGGCCTCTTCCCCTACCTTTTCCTTAGCGAGGGTGATACTGTGTCGAAATTGGAAGGATGGTCGGATGCAAAACACCTGCTTTCCCTTTGAACCAATTTCTTCATAATTTTTGGAGGATTACTTAGCCTTCTGAAAACTTTTCTTTTTTGATTTATTTTCGTTTTTCTTTGCGCCTTTTATATGGCGGCCGCATTTCCAGCAACGGAGGGGGACTTTGCTTTGTAATTTTTTCCGGGCCGGGGGGAAGAAATTTTGGGTTTGACAGTGGGGGCAAAGATAAATCATATTATTTTATAGCCTCATTAAATAAGGGAAAGATCTATTTCACTCAAAAAAACATTTTAGGTGCGGGATAAGATCGCGTAAATCAGCGCTTTCCACAGAAATCTTGGCTATACCGGCTAAGGTTTTTGAAGATGAGTTGAAAGCAATGGGCAGACCCACCATTCGCAGCATATCTATATCGCCATGACTATCACCGACCGCCATAATTTCCTCTGGCCTGACCGAAAAATTGCGCATTGCCTCTTCTACCCATTCTTTTTTACGATCATAATAGACATGGATTTTAATCCCTCCGGTTAGATGACCAGCGACTATTTCCAATTCATTAGCCACCGCATATTCGATACCATATTTCTTTTTTAGATAATTAGCCAATAAAGAAAGACCCGAAGAGATTATCCCTAATTTAACCCTTTTGGACCGCAAATAGGCTAAGAGATCATCTACGCCATCTTGGAGAGGAATTTCTTGCAAGATTTTTTCTATTTGGGAAACGGCCATCCCTTTCCATATGGCCGCATCGAGTTGGCAAAATTTCTCATAAGAAATTTCTCCCTTTAAAAAGGCTTCCTGATATTTTTCGGCCTGCCCTTCCCAAACGCCCAGACGGCGATGAATATATTCCCAGGCGCTACGCTCTTTCGTGAGCGTGCCATCTAAATCAAAGAGGGCTAATTTTATGGGTGTTTTTTTCCCTGTTTCAGGCATGAGAATTTAGCGCTCAAGGAGAGATCAAGAAATTGTCCGCCAAAGAATGTTTAAGGGGATGTATAAGTTACATCTCTGTCTTGAAGTCTTCGGGTTTTAGTTTGTCGAAAAGTTCATCAATCCATTTATCGGAAACTTCTTTCTTGGCTTTCTGCTCTACATGGCCAGCCGACTCGAGAACCTTCTCTTCGACAAAAATGGGAGCTTTCACGCGTAAAGCAAGGGCAATGGCATCGCTGGGTCGGGAATCAATTTCAACTATGCGCCCCCCCACTTCCACGGTAATAATGGCATAGAAAGTATTAGCCCGCAGGTCATTTACGGTAATTTTGCGCACCACGCCGTTGAGCTTTTCAATGATGTTTTTCATTAGGTCATGAGTCATGGGGCGAGGGGTCCAGGTATGTTCAATTCCCATGGTAATGGCATTGGCTTCAAAAAGGCCGACCCAGATGGGTAAAGTCCTGCCCGTGCTTTCTTCTTTAAGCACGACAATGGATTGATTCGTTTCCGAATCGAAAAAAAGTCCTTGAACTTTCATTTCTACCATGGCTTTCCCCTTTACTTATTTTTTTTGCTCCCGGTTTGTCATTTATTATATGCCTACTTGCGAAAAAAAACCAGTTTTTTTAGACCAGCACTTCTTGCAGAAGGTAATTCATAATTTGACTGGCGGAGCCTCGCAAAAGCCAATGGGAAATACGACCAGTCAAAGGGGTTTCTTCTAAGTTAACTTCTACGATCGTGGCTCCAGCTAATTTGGCCATAACGGGTAAATCACAGGCGGGGGAGACTACCGCTGAAGTGCCAATTACCAACATTAAATCGCACATCCTCGCTTCGGCGCGGGCTTCTTGGAGGGCTTCCCAAGGGATCGGTTCCCCAAAGAAAACGATATTGGGCTTAATTAACCCGTAACAGTTGCAGCGGGGTGGTAGAATAGCAAAATCTATTTCCTGGCGGGAATATTTTTTTTGGCAATCTAAGCATATAAATTCTTGCCCATTGCCATGGAATTCTATGACCCGCTTGCTTCCCGCGGCCTGGTGCAGATTATCAATATTCTGCGTAATGATTGCTTTTAAATATCCCAACTCTTCTAACTTAGCCAAGGCTAAGTGGGCCTGGTTGGGACGAGATTTTTCCAATAAACTGCCTACCTCTAAGAGCATGGCCCAAACTTTTTGCGGGTTTCTTAAAAAGGCTTCAATAGTGGCATATTCTCTGGGATCGTATTTTTCCCACAAGCCACCAGCTCCCCGAAAATCTGGAATACCGCTTTCTACGGATATGCCTGCTCCTGTTAAGGCTACTGTCCTTTTTGCTTGCCGAATCGCTTGGGCAGTTTTTTTGATTAAATCTGGATCCATTTTACTCTCCTGTTTGATCTATTATAATCCTCCGGAAATTAAATTCAAGAATAAACGAATAATCAATTGCCCCGATCCTTCTTTTTCTTTATAATCAAAGCATCTCTCCATGTCCAAGGACCAATAAGAGATCTTTGAAAAAGACTCTGGAGATGTAATTACGGTATTTCTGCGCCAGCATGCGGCAGGCTGAAGCAGGCAGGAATTCAGTATTTTCAAGGCATTTTGGGGTTCTCGCTTGCGCGGGATTAATCGAAAGTCGTTTTTGCAGAGATCTCAATAAAAAAGGAGGTGAGCATGATGGCTATCTCGGCCTACATTTTTATTGAAACCATCCAAGGAAAAGCAAAGAATATCGCCCGCGATATTTCTCTAATTAGCGGCGTAAAGACGGCACATACGGTGACTGGACCTTATGATGTCATTGCTTTTGTCGAAGCTGATTCCATAAGTGTCTTAGGAGATTTTATCGTTTCCAAGATTCAAGCTATCCCGGGGGTACTGCGCACTTTGACGAATGTGGTAATTGATGCTTCTTAATCAGTTAATATTTCCTCTTATTTAGTGAAAAGAGATTGCCGAATAAATTAAGCTCACTTGCTTATTGAACAGTAATTCTTTCCCGAATCGCGGCGAACTTTTTAGGCCCCAGACCCCGAACTTGCAATAAATCTTCGGCAGATTTAAAAGGACCATGTTCCTCCCGAAATGCTAAGATCGCCTGAGCAAGTTTGGGGCCAACACTGGGTAGGGTGCTCAGCTCTTCTATAGTGGCTTTATTAATGTTTATGGGCTTGAGGAGCGCCCGCGGATGAGGCAGAATTACGCTTTCGCCAGATGCTGACTCCCGGCTTTTTCCTTGGCCAGATATGGGCAGATGTCCTCTGCCCCCAATTTCTTGGCCCTGCTCTGCTAAATCGGAAGAATTACTCAATTTGATTCCGGCATTTTTTCCCAGAACATCTGTGGCCTGGGAGCCTACGGGCAATTTATAAATTTCGCCCAAAGATATTTGGGTAATTCGGTCTCCCTTTATCTTTTCTAAATATGCTGGAGGAAACAGAGACGAAAAATCCCACATAAAGTAGGCCAGCATAATCAACCCTAAGAACAGCGCCACTCCTTGTTGTTCTTTGGTCATTTCTTTATTTTTTCATCCTTTAGAAGCTTGTAAGTGATTGAGTCTACCAACGCTTGCCAACTGGCCTCGATAACATTTTCGGAAACGCCCACTGTACCCCACTTATCTTGATGATCTCCAGATTCTATGAGCACCCGTACTTTAGCTCCAGTGCCTTGGCCGGCGGTAAGGACGCGAACTTTATAATCAATTAACTCCATCTCGCTTAGCTGGGGATAAAATTTTTCTAAAGCCTTGCGAATGGCGTTATCCAATGCGTTTACTGGGCCATTGCCCGTAGCCGCCGTATGTTCTACACGTCCGCCAACTTTAATCATGATCGTGGCTTCGGATACGGGAGCTTGGTCTTCTTTAAATTTTTCCGAGAGTACTCGAAATCCTAAAAGTTCAAAGTATTTCTTCTGGATGCCTAAGGCTTTTTTCATAAGCAATTCAAAAGAGGCTTCCGCCCCCTCAAACTGGAAACCTTGGTTTTCCATTTCTTTTAAAGTATTGAGGATCTCCTGGGTAAGCGGATCTTTGCGGTTCAAATCAATATTATATTCGGCTGCTTTCTGCAAAATGTTACTTTTTCCCGCTAAGTCAGAGATTAAGACACGGCGTCTATTGCCCACTTTTTCCGGGTTTAGGTGTTCATAGGTCTGCGGGTTTTTTTCAATAGCACTAACGTGTACCCCTCCTTTATGAGCAAAGGCTGAAACACCTACATAAGGCTGGTGTTTATCAGGCTGCAGATTGGCTAATTCAGCCACAAAACGAGATACATCCACCAATTTAGCCATCTGCTCTTCGGCCAAGCAGGGGCGCTTTAATTTGAACTGGAGGTTAGGTATTACCGAGCAAAGGTTGGCATTGCCGCACCTTTCGCCATAACCGTTGATCGTTCCCTGCACATGTTGCACTCCAGCCTGGACGGCCATGATCGTATTGGCCACAGCCGCCTCGGCATCATTATGGGCGTGGATACCCAAGGGAAGGGGAATCTTTTCCCGCACTATATTTACTATCTCGAAAATTTCATGAGGAAGAGTTCCGCCGTTAGTATCGCATAAAACAAGGGCATCCACTTTCGCCTCCACGGCCGCCTGCAGCGTCGCCAGGGCATATTCGGGATTATTCTTAAAACCGTCAAAGAAGTGCTCCGCATCATAAAAAACGATGGGCACAGAATTCTTTAAAAATTTTAAAGAATCGCGAATGAGGCTCAAATTCTGGCTTAAAGTGATGCGCAAGGCGTCCCGGACGTGAATATCCCATGATTTACCGAAAATAGTCACCGCCTTTGTTTTAGCGGCCAGCAAGGCTTTCAAATTAGGGTCTGCTTCCGGGGCAGTTCGGGCCCGAGCCGTGGAGCCAAAGGCGGTGATGGTCGCTTTTTTAAAAGAATAGTTCCGGACTTCCCGAAAAAAACTCATGTCCTTAGGGTTGGACCCCGGCCATCCCCCTTCTATATAATCAATACCCATTTCGTCCAGGCGTAAGGCAATGCGAATTTTATCCTGCACCGAAAAAGAAATATCCTCGGCCTGCGTTCCATCCCGCAGGGTAGTGTCATAGATAACGATTTTGCTGCCCTTCATTCTTTTTTCAACTCCTTCTTCTCCAGTCCGAAAGCTTTATGAAGAACGCGCACGGCCAGTTCCCCATATTTTGCTTCCACCACGCAAGAAATTTTTATCTCCGAAGTGCTGATCATCATGATATTTATGTTTTCTTTGGCCAAAGCCGCAAACATCTTGGCCGCCACCCCAGGATGATTGACCATGCCCGCGCCCACAATGGATACTTTGGCGATATTCTCATCGGCTAATACTTCCTGGGCTTTGATTTCCTCGGCCGTTTTCTTCACGAGTTTTAAGGTTTTCTTAAAATCTGCTTTGGGCACCGTAAAAGTCAAATCAGTATACCCATCGGCACTGCTATTCTGAATAATCATATCGACGACGATATTAGCCTCCGAGATGGGGTTAAAGATGCGGGCGGCAATCCCTGGCTTATCGGGTACACGCACAATGGTTATGCGCGCTTCATTCTTATTATAAGTAACACCGGATACTAAAACTTTTTCCATTCTTTCTACCTCCTTGGTTACTATTGTCCCGGGTTTATCCGAGAAAGAGGAACGCACATGGATGGGCACATTGTATTTCTTAGCTAACTCTACCGAGCGTATCTGCAAAACTTTTGCCCCCAGGGAAGCCATTTCCATCATTTCGTCATAAGTTATTTGAGCCAATTTCTGTGCTTCCGGACAAATATTAGGATCGGTGGTATATACCCCATCTACATCCGTATATATTTCACACATATCAGCTTGGAGGGCCGCCGCGATGGCCACTCCTGTAGTGTCCGAACCACCCCGTCCTAAAGTGGTAATGTTCCCTTCATGGTCCACCCCCTGGAAGCCAGCTACTACAGGGACTCGCCCTTCCTTCAATTCCTTCTGCAATCGCTGCACCTCTATCTTTTGGATACGGGCCTTGCCGAAAGCATTATCGGTTATAATCCTTATTTGGCTGCCTAAAAAAGATTTCGCCGGTACGCCCAAAGAATTCAGGGTGAGGGCCAACAGAGCCACACTCACTTGTTCCCCGGTAGAGATAAGACTATCCACCTCGCGCAAATCCGGATTTTCTCCTGTTTGCGCCGCTAACTGGAGTAAACGATCAGTCTCTCCCGCCATGGCCGAAACGACCACCACTACCTCATTTCCTTCCTGGCGAGTTTTGGCTACCCGGCGGGCCACGTTGCGTATCCGATTTAAATCGGCTACCGAAGTTCCGCCATATTTCTGCACTATTAAAGCCACTTCACTTCTCCCCTTTCCATTTTTTCTTTAATAAATCGATTATTTGTCCTGCTTGTTCCCCCTGCCCCACAAAAGTTAACTCCCTGGCGTCTTGGTCTAACCATTGCAAGTGCACTTCGATAAATTCTGGAGGCAAAAAAGGCATAATTTTTTCCGCCCATTCTATCAAAGTTATTCCTCCAGAAAAAGCAAATTCTTCCCACCCCAGATCGCTTAATTCTCTTGCATCCTCCAGGCGGTAAAGATCTAAATGATAAACAGGGAGTCGGGTTTGGTACTGATTGACTAGCACAAAGGAGGGACTCGTCACTTCCTCATCGCTGCCCCCCAACCCCTGAACTACTCCTTTGGTGAATGTGGTTTTGCCCGTGCCCAAATCGCCGATAAGGGCAATTATGCTCCCGGGCTCTAATAATTCTCCTAATGCTTGCCCAAGTTGGATCGTCTCTTCCGGGCTTCGGGACCGCCATGTAAAGATAACTTTTAGATCCGCACCTTCCTCTAATTTACTAATAGATTACCTCCAGCCCCAAGGGAAAAGAAAAATCCTCAATCTGGGCCTTTTGGGCAGCCAGCGCTTTTAAAATTTTGGGGGCTTCCCAGATTAAATCTGTAGCCGCTAAACCTCTTTCTCCTTTTTTATAGGCAACAAAATCACCTGCTAATCCGTGGAGAAAGACGCCTAATTTCGCGGCCTCCAAAGCCGGAAGTCCTTGGGCTAAGAAGCCGCCAATCATCCCGGTGAGGACATCCCCCATCCCCCCCGAAGCCATGCCTGGGTTGCCTGTGGGGTTTATAAATACCTCTCCCTCGGGGCTGGCTATGAGCGAGCGAGCCCCTTTTAAGATCAAGATTACCCTATTCTCTTCGGCAAATCTCCGGGCCACCTCGATCCGGTTCTGCTGAATTTCGGGGATGCTCATCCCTAAAAGTCGCGCCATTTCTCCTGGATGGGGAGTTAAGATAATTGGCGCGCGGCTCCTTCTCAATAACTCGGTCTTCCCGGTGAGGGCGCTTAATCCGTCAGCATCAATGACTGTCGGCAAAACGTTTTCCCTTAAAATTTTCTGCACCAGACGGGTTGTTTGCGGGTTCATCGAAAGGCCTGGCCCCAAGGCGAGGGCCGTCTTTCTATACATTAGCTCCCGAATGCGGTTTAGGGCGTTGAGGGAGAGAGTTTTTTCTTTGGTTTCGGGAAGAGGTTCGGTCATCGCTTCGGTTAACTTTACCTCCAAAATTGGGTTTAAGCTATCCGGAATGCCTAAAGTGACCAAGCCGGCCCCTACTCTTACGGCGGCTTCACCAACCATAGCGGCTGCCCCAGTTTTACCGGGTGAACCAGCCAAGACAAAGAGGTGGCCAAAATCCCCTTTATGCGTATTGGGTGGTCGCGCAGGAAGAAGACGAGCAAATTCCCTGGCTTCGAGAATATAATCCTTAATATTTTCCTGCTGGACGGCCGATTCCGGGATGGAAATATCCCCAATTAGGATATGGCCGCAATACTGCGCTCCCGGGTAAATGAAGAGCCCACGCTTGGGTAAACCAAAAGTAACGGTTAAAGAAGCCTGCACACAAATTCCCCAAATTTGCCCAGTATCGGCATCGACTCCCGAAGGCAGGTCGATGGCTACCACAGGACGCTGCAAAGAATTCAAAAAATCAATAACGTCAAAGGCTAACCCTTTTATAGGCCCCTTTAAACCCGTACCGAAAATACCATCGATAAAAAGATCGTGGTGGGCAATCTGCATTTTAAGGTTGGCTAAATCTTCGGGATTAACTATAGGAAAAATTTCCCCGCCCATTTTCGTGAGAATTTCTAAATTAGCAGCGGCTTCATCTCTTAATTCAGATTTCTCGGCCAACAGATATACCAGATATCCTACTTTTTTATTGTGCAAATAGCGGGCGACGGCCAGAGCATCTCCGCCGTTGTTGCCCCGGCCAGCAAATATAGCCACCCGGCGTTTGGGCAAATCAGGGAAATAACGTTGCAGGGCATTGATGGTGGAACGAGCAGCATTTTCCATGAGCACTATGCCGGGGATGCCGAAATCTTCTATGGTACGGCGGTCTAAACGCTTCATGATTTCTGCGGTGACTATCTTCATTGCTTACCTCTTCCCTTTATTTTTAATTTGACCACCCCGCTGGTCATTTTTCCAAAATGACCAAGGCACAACTATAATCTCGATCATGCGTCAGGCTGACCAAAATCGTTTTGATCCCTTCTTTTTGGCAAATCTCTTGCGCTCGGCCAGAAATTTTTAATAGGGGCTTTCCTAACGGCCCACGCTCCACTTCTACTTCGCGCCAATGAACTCCGCGGCGCATACCTATTCCTAAGGCTTTGACGAAAGCTTCTTTGGCCGCAAACCGCGCCGCATAATTAGCGGCCGCATTCCGTTTTTTTTGGCAATAGTTCACTTCTGCAGAGGTGAAAACTTTATTTCTAAACCTTTCGCCCCAGCGCTGCAGAGCCTCTTCTATCCTTTTAATTTGGACTATATCAATTCCCACACCGTAGATCATCAAAAATCCTTATATCCCCTCCCGTATGCTAAATAATTGCCCCCTTTTTATAATTTATTAAGCAAATCCCCTCTAACCTCCCTTGGTTAAAGGGGCAAAAAGAGGATTAATTTTTCCAGAAAGCAATTTTTAGTCGATAAGCAGACATCCCCTTCCTCATCTCCCCCCTGCTATAATTTATTTTTAAACGGTGCCTGCTCTAATTGAGGGAGCGGATCTAAAAAATTTCTTAGCCTGGCCTAAAGGAAATTTTAAAAATTTCCCGCACGGCATTTATTTACTCGGGAGGGAAGGCTGGGGACGAGAAATATTATTTTATAATTTCTTTCATTTCTCGCACAGCCTTCTCTATACCCACGAGAACAGCTCGGGAGATAATACTATGTCCAATACTAAAGTCTTCGATTTCGGGGATATTGGTAAAAGGAAGAACATTTTGATAATCTAATCCGTGACCAATCTTGATGCGTAAACCAAGCCGATGAGCGAGACGAATAGCAGCGATAATGCGTTGAAATTCTTGCGCTCTCGTCAGTTCATTGCTGGCCTCACAATACCTTCCCGTGTGGATTTCTATAAATTCAGCGCCTATTTTTTTACTGGCCCTCACTTGGCGCGGTTCTGGGTCAATAAAAAGGCTGGTCTGAATTCCTGCGGCTTTTAATTTTTGGATACTTTTTTGCAGCGCCTCCTGATTACTTACAACATCAAGGCCCCCTTCGGTCGTGAGTTCCTCTCTTCTTTCCGGCACGAAGGTCACCATGTCTGGTTTAACCCGCAGGGCAATTTGCATGATCTCCTCGGTGTTGGCCATTTCCAGGTTAAGGTGAGTTTTGACCACTTGGCGCAATATTTCCAAATCACGTTCTTGGATATGGCGCCGATCTTCCCGCAGATGTACAATGATCCCATCTGCGCCAGCCAACTCGGCCAAAACTGCCGCGGCTACTGGATCGGGCTGTTTGCCTCGCCGGGCTTGCCGGAGAGTAGCTACGTGATCTACATTAACTGATAATTTGCTCACCGCTCCTCCTTTTAATTAGAAACTGGGACAGAGGTAGGCAAAACTTTTTAAGCCATATTTTTGCGGATACTCGCGGCAATTTCTTGGGCATAGGCATTAATCTTTTCTTTGTCTTCTCCTTCCACCATTATGCGCATGAGATTCTCTGTTCCGGAGGGACGAACCAACAAGCGCCCTTTATTTGCTAACTTTTCTTTTATATTCTTCAGCAACTTGGCTAATTCTGGAATCTGGGCCGGATCTCTTTTTTCTCGTACTGGAACGTTTATTAAAACTTGCGGGAATTTCGTCATGATCTTGGATAATTCGGAAAGCTTTTTATTTTCCCTCTGCATAACCGCTAAAACCTGCAAAGCGGAGAGCACGCCATCGCCCGTGGTATTATAGTCCAAAAAGATAAAATGACCAGATTGTTCCCCGCCCAAGTTATACCCCCCGCGATTCATCTCTTCCACTACATAGCGGTCACCCACTTGAGTACGCACTACTTTTATGCCTTTTTCTTTCATAGCTAAATCTAAGCCCATATTGCTCATTACCGTAGCGACTAAAGTATTATGGTTAAGTCTTTTTTTCTTCTTCAAGTCGTGGGCGCAGATGGCCATAATCTGGTCCCCATCTACCAAGTTCCCTTGCTCATCGGCAAATATGGCCCGATCCGCATCGCCATCTAAGGAAATACCGATATCAGCTTGACATTCCTGCACTTTTTCCATAACCAAATGGGGATGAAGGGAACCGCATTGGTAGTTAATATTCTCCCCATTAGGTTCCACTCCCAGAGCAATTACCTCCGCTCCCAATTCTTCAAAAACGGCCGGCGCAACTTTATAAGCAGCGCCATGGGCACAATCCAAGACTATCTTCACGCCATCGAGGGTAAGATCTTTAGGGAAAGAATTTTTCAGATGGACTACGTATCTACCCACAGCATCATCTACCCGGTAAGCTTTGCCTATTTCGGCGGCCGTCGGTCGCAAGGAGTCAATTTGCTCCGAAAAGATTAATTCCTCTATTTTCAACTCTAAATCGTCGGGTAATTTGAAGCCATTACCAGAAAAAATTTTTATCCCATTATCTTGAAAAGGATTGTGGGAAGCTGAAATAACGATCCCCGCATCGGCTCTCATGGAAGCAGTAATAAAGGCGATTCCGGGAGTGGGCAAAGGTCCCACCAGGAGGACGTCCACCCCCATCGAGCAGATTCCGGCTACCAAGGCATTTTCCAGCATGTAGCCAGAAAGACGGGTGTCTTTGCCGATGACGATTTTGTGTCGCCGCTTTTTATTCTTAAAAATATAAGCCACCCCGCGTCCAACTTGCATGGCCATCTCGGTGGTCATGGGTTCTACATTGGCCACGCCCCTTATGCCATCGGTGCCGAAAAGTTTACGCACTTTTCCTCATCTCCCTCTAGCTATTCTGGCGTTAGCCGCTGATGATCACAGCGCAATATAGCATCGGCTACCTTTACTACGCGGCCCATCCGGGCTACTTCATGCACGCGGACGATATTAGCCCCGTTTAAAATAGCAATAGCCACGGCCGCCATCGTTCCTTCTTCCCGTTCTAACGGCGGAAGGTTTAAGATGCGGCCGATAAAGGCCTTGCGCGAAGGACCAACGAGCAAGGGTTTGCCCAGTTCACGAAATTTCTGCAGGTACTTCAAAATTAAAAGATTATGCCCTTCTTCTAAAGATTTCCCAAAACCCAAACCTGGATCTATGATTATCTTTTCCGCGGAAATGCCGTGGTCTTCCGCAAAAATTATCCTTTCTTTTAAAAATGAAAAAATCTCCCCCAATAGATCATCGTAGTGGGTGTTTAATTGCATGGTCTCTGGATCGCCGCGCATGTGCATGAGTACTACCGGAACTTTGGCCTCTCTAACAACGTCAACCATTCTTTTATCGAATCTTAGCGCGCTCACGTCATTGATCATCTCGGCCCCGGCGGCCAAGGATTCTTCCGCCACCCGCGCTTTACGGGTGTCTACGGAAATAGGAATATTAATCTCTTGGCGCAAAGCGCGGATAAGGGGAATTACGCGGCGAAGCTCCTCCTCTTCATCTAAGGGTTTTGCTCCTGGCCTGGTCGATTCTCCGCCAATATCGATCAGATCTGCTCCTTCGGCAGCCATCTGCCGCCCGCGGGCCACTGCTTTCTCCAAATCAAAAAAAAGGCCACCGTCAGAGAAGGAATCGGGAGTGACATTTAAAGCTCCCATAATAAGGGTACGCTGACTTAGGTCATACTTTTGCTGGCGAAAAGCAAGTATCATATGTTATCTTCGGGCTTAATAAAATAAAAAAGGCCCCGCAATCAAGGAAATCGGGTTATAACCCCACCCTCAGCCCTTGACCTACAAGCCCTTCTAAAAAAGCCTCCCTTCTTGGACTAAATCTTTCGGCGGGCCTTCGGGGTGGGCTGGTTTGAGCCCTAAGACCTGGTCAATCTCTTCCCCAGCCAAAACTTCTTTCTCCAATAGTGCTGTGGCCAAGCGGTGGAGTTTATCCATGTTTTCGATGATTATCCCTTTAGCGCGATTATAATTTTCTAATACTAAGCGTTTAATTTCCTCATCAATTTCTATGGCGGTCTTTTCGCTATACTCTTTAGCTTGAGCAATCTCCCGCCCTAAGAAAATATGTTCATCTCGCTTGCCAAAGGTGACCGGCCCTAACCTTTCACTCATCCCATAATCACAGACCATTTTGCGCGCCCACTCCGTAGCCATTTCTAAATCATTACCTGCTCCTGTGGTCTGGGTGTGTAAAACCAGCTCTTCTGCTGCCCTACCCCCTAAGAAAATGGTGATTTTATTCAAAATGTAATCACGGGAAAGAGTATGTTTGTCTTCCGCAGGAAGCTGTTGGGTCACCCCCAAGGCCCGTCCCCGGGGAATTATGGTCACTTTGTGAATCGGATCAGCACAGGGTAGGAATTTGGCCACCAAGGTGTGTCCAGCTTCGTGGTAGGCGGTGAGCCGCTTCTCCTCCTCACTGATAATCATCGTTCGCCTTTCCACGCCCATGAGTACTTTATCTTTCGCTGCTTCGAAGTCGTCCATAGTGACTCTGGACCTCCCTTTCCGGGCAGCTAAAAGAGCAGCTTCATTGACTAAATTTTCCAAATCTGCGCCGGTAAAACCGGGAGTGCCACGGGCCAACACTGAAAGACTAACATCCTCCGCCAGAGGGGTTTTTCTAGTGTGCACTTTTAAAATTTCTTCCCTTCCTTTCACATCAGGACGGGGCACGACTACTTGCCGGTCAAACCTTCCTGGACGAAGCAGGGCTGGATCCAGAACATCCGGGCGGTTCGTAGCGGCCACAATGATTACGCCCTCGTTCGATTCGAAGCCATCCATCTCGACCAGTAGTTGGTTTAAAGTCTGTTCTCTTTCATCATGCCCTCCGCCCAGACCGGCCCCGCGATGCCGACCAACGGCATCAATTTCATCGATAAAAATAATACAGGGCGCATGCTTCTTCCCTTGGATGAAGAGGTCGCGCACTCGCGAGGCGCCCACCCCTACGAACATCTCCACAAAATCGGAACCGCTGATGGAGAAGAAAGGTACATTTGCTTCGCCGGCGATAGCCCGGGCTAAAAGGGTTTTGCCTGTTCCCGGAGGACCTACTAAAAGTACTCCTTTAGGAATACGCCCTCCGAGCTTGGTAAATTTTTTCGGATCCCGGAGAAACTCAATGATTTCTTGCAACTCTTCCTTGGATTCATCTATGCCGGCTACATCCATAAAAGTAACTTTTTGATGCCGTTCATTGAGCAATTTAACCCGGGCTTTGCCAAAAGACATCGCCTTTGTTCCCCCCGCTTGCATCTGCCGCATAAAAAAGACCCAAAACCCAATGAGCAGCAGCATGGGGAACCAAGAGACGAGCAAAGTCATATACCAAGGAGACTCTTCTTCTGGTTTGGCCGTGATTTTTACCTCTTTCTCCCTTAAGATTTTAATGAGCTCAGGATAATTGGGCGCATAAGTTTTAAATTCTCGGCGATTAGCAAATCGGCCAGAGATATTATGCCCTTGAATGGTGACTTCTTTAATCTCTCCCCGGTCTAAGGCGCTCAAGAATTCGCTAAAAATTATTTTTTCTGAGGAAGAACGAGGTTGGTTAAAAAGATTGAAGAGCAAAATCATCATCACGCTGATGACCAGCCAAATCGCCAAATTTTTATAAAAGGGGCCCACTCTCTTTTCCCCCATAAGCCTCTTTCTAATCGATTAAAATTTGGTCTTTTTCACCCCGGGGAAACTAATTTGCCTCTTTTTCTTCCCCGGTTAAGCCGCTTAAAAAAGGAATAAAACTATTTTTACGCTTCTGCTAAGTTTAAATATTTATAGCACAAAGTAAGGTTTTGCACAACGGAAAAATCTTCCTTTACCAAAGGTGCGGAAGGGGCGATTTTACGCATAAAAAATGGGCGCCAGCTTCAGAATATCTCGACCCGTAAAACTCTTTTGGTCTCTGGCTTTACCCGCGCCCGATGGTCAAGACGGATTCCAGCCACCCAAAGAATCTGGTCATTTTTAAAGAGTAGCGGAATCAGGCGCCGTTGGCGAACGGGAATTTTTAAATCTATAAAAAGATCCTTTAGCTTCTTTTCTTTGTCCATGCCCAAGGGTTGGAGGCGATCTCCGGGCCGGAATGACCTAACAAGTAAAGGGAAGTCTAAATGATCAAAATCCAAGAAAGCTACATTATTAGAAGCTGTTTCTTTATTTAAGGGAGGACGAGAAGTAATTTCCAAATTCAGAGCTCGGCCTATTTCCGGTATTTCTATATAGCCTGGCCCCTTAATTTGATAATTAAAAGAAGGAACGTGCTCAGGCTGTAAAGCTAAAGTTAGAGTTTGATAGGATTTGATAACGCGCAATCCGTGGGGAAGTAACAAAGTCTTATTCGGTTCTGGAGATTGAATCAAACGGGTTATCTCCCCAACATGGATAAAACCTATGCGGCGCAGATGGCCCAAAGTATTCCGGATAGCCTGGCGGATAACCCGCCACTGCATGGCTAAAGGCTGTTCCAGTAAAGAGGGAATATCTAAAATAAGCGCGTCCTTTTTTTGCTGACGCACAAAAGAAGCAAACTTCTCTTGGAGGAGGTTCTCCCAGTATTCTTCTTCGGCCCGAAATATCTCGCCCATTTGCCAGAGGGTATGGGGCAAATTGGGATTATACTTTTGGAGCAGAGGAATAAGCTCATGGCGAATCCGGTTTCTTAGATAATGCAAATAACGGTTGGAAGGATCGGTCAAGAAAGAGATTTTCTTTTTCTTTAAAAAATCTTCGATTTGCTCCCGCCAGCATTCGATCAAAGGGCGAATATAAAGCCCCTCCCGCACCGGAGGAATTCCGGCCAAACCCCGCGACCCTGAGCCACGCAAGAAGCGCATCACTATGGACTCTACTTGATCATCAGCAGTATGTCCCAAGGCAATTTTAGTGGCCCTCTGTTTTTGGGCGACTTCGTTTAGAAAGGCGTAGCGCACTTCCCGGGCTGCTTCTTGCAAGGGGATATTTTTCTCTTTTTGCCAAGCCAATACATCAGCTTTCTGATAAAAAAAAGGCAGACTTAAAACTCCGGCCACTTTTTGCACAAACTTTCTCTCTTCTTCTGCTTCCGGGCGAAGTCCATGGTTCAAATGGGCTACATAAAGGGAAAGACGAAGCTCTAACCGTAATTCCCAGAGAACCCGCAAAAGAGCCATGGAATCAGGCCCTCCGGATACGCCAATCACTACTCCATCGCCAGGTTGGAGCATTTCATACTTGTTTATGGTCTTTTTGACCTGTTGGAGAAGAGAAAACATTAATCAAGCTTCCTCATATCTGGCCAAAGTGAAAAGGAGATCAGCCAGGCGGTTAAGGAAGGCTAAGACCTGGGGATTGTCAATAATTTTTTCCTGGTACAAAAGCACGGCGCGGCGCTCTGCTCTGCGGATAATAGTCCGGGCTAAGTCGATAGCGGCGGAAGAAAGAGTCTTCCCGGGCAAAATAAACTCGTTTGGCAGAGTTACTTCCTTTTGTAAATCAGCAATTAAATTTTCTAACCTTTGTACATGAGTTACCTCAATGCGGTAGGGATAAGGAGTCTGGGAGAGGGCTCCGGTAGCTAACTCGGCCGCCAAGATCTGCAAGTCTTTTTGGATAGAAAGAATAATGGCCTGGGTTTGCTCCCGGGCAGCTGTAGCTCGGGCTAATCCTAAAGCAGAACTGGCTTCATCAATTGTGCCGTAAGTTTCCGGTCTGGGGTCTGCTTTAGATACTCTCTCCCCACCTAAAAGACTGGTAAAACCTCCATCGCCCTTTTTGGAGAACTCCATAAATTTTGCCTCAGCCCTCGGGGGTGGTTTTTTTATTTTGGATAACTTTCTGCAGCCTTTGCAGCTCGCGCGGAGTCAAAAAACGATATTCCCCAGGGCGCATTTTCCCTAAGCTTAGGCCGGCAAAGGCTATCCTTTTTAATTTCAATACTTGATAACCGATTTTTTCCCACATTCTTTTTATTTGTCTATTGCGCCCTTCGAACAAAGTCATCTCCACCCAGAGATTCTCTGTAGTTTTTTTCACTGGAAAAATGATACAAGGAGCCGTATGGCCCTCGGCCAATTTTATCCCCTGCCGGAGTTTTTCTATTTCTTCCTCCGTAGGCTGGCCCTTAATTTTAACTAAGTATTTGCGGGGCACCCGGAACGAAGGGTGGGTTAAACAATGGGCCATCTGGCCATCATTCGTCAAAAGGAGAACTCCCTCCGCGTCAAAATCGAGGCGACCCACCGGGAAAAGACGAGTTTTTAATGGTTTAATTAAGTCCAAGACCGTCGTTCTCCCCTCCGGATCATCTGTAGAAGTTACTACTCCTTTGGGTTTGTAAAGGATCATATAAACTTTATTAGTCAGAGGGGAGATGCGCCGGCCGTCTACTTTTACATGGTCTTGGGCCGGGTCAGCTTTATCTCCAATCTGGGCCACCCGGCCATTAACCGTAACTCGCCCTTCCCGGATTAATTCCTCGGCTTGGCGCCTGGAGGCTAAACCCGCCTCAGCCAGAATTTTCGATATTCTCAGAAGATTGTTCATTTGTTTTCGCTTCGGGCAAATTTTCCTTAACTTCTTCTTTGGTTAATTCCCTTTCCGTTTCTTGCGGCCCCAAATCATCCCCCGCTTCCTCAGGGACATTTTCTTGGTCAGGATCAATAAGCCCATTGGTCGATAAAATTTTTTCTCTCTCCCCGGCCCCCAAACTTTCCATCTCTTTTATGGTAGGTAAACTGGTCAAATCTTTGAGCCCAAAAGTCTCCAAAAAATGCCGCGACGTCCCATAGACTAAGGGACGGCCGGGTATATCTTTCCTCCCCAAAATTTTTATGAGCTTTTTTTCTAATAACGTCCGCAACACTCCCCCGGAATCCACGCCCCGAATTTTTTCGATTTCTGAGCGCATGATTGGTTGTTTATAAGCAATGACGGCTAAAGTTTCCAAAGCAGGCTGACTGAGGGCAAAGGTCTTCGCTTTCTTCATCTTTCTGATCCAAGGAGCATATTCGGGACGGGTGCGGAACTGCCAGCCTTCAGCCACCTCGACCAAAGTAAAACCGCGCTCTTGCTTAGCATAGTCGGCGCGCAGCTGCTCCAGTATGCCTTGGACTTCTTTCTTGGGCACATCCAAAATTTCTCTAATCTTTTCTAAAGGCAAAGGGGCCTCAGCAGCGAAAATTAAAGCTTCGATGATAGCCGGTAACCGTTGATTCTCCACTTTACCAAACCCCTTCCGCTATAAATTTTCTTCCTTCTTCCACATCTATGGGTGAAAAGATACGGATTGGGCCAAAAGCCTCTGTTTGATAGGCTTTTACTAAACGGAGGCGCAAAAGTTCCAACAGAGCTAAAAAACTTAGAATAATTTCCCGCTTGGAAGCTTCCGGAGGGAAAAGCTGGGTAAAAGAAATGCTGTTTTCTTTCCAGATTAACTCCATTATCTGCTGGATCTTTTCCTTGAGGCTGAAACTATCCAGGGAAATTTCCTGAAACTCTTCGGGCGAAACACGCTGGAGGACTTTCTTTAAAGCCTCGATTAAATCAAACAAGGTTAATTCACCTATGACTACCTCTTCCGCAGGGAGATTAATTAATTCATCGCTTAGTACCTTGCGGGTAAATACCTCCCGCTCCAGCAAATCCCGCTTGGCTAATTCAGCAGCCGCTTCTTTGTACTTCTGGTATTCGAGTAGCCGTCTTACTAATTCGGCCCGCGGGTCTTCAGCCGCCTCTTCTTCCCCTTCCTCCTCAGCGCTTTCCGCAGGCGGCAGCAGCATTTTAGATTTTATATGCAAAAGGGTCGCCGCCATGAGCAGAAATTCACCCGCTACATCTAAGTTGAGGTTCTTCATCATCTCCAAATATTCCAAGTATTGCTGCGTAATCAAGGTGATGGGAATATCATAGATATTAATTTCATTCTTTTTGATCAAATGCAAGAGAAGATCCAGCGGACCTTCAAAAATTTCCAGCTTCACGTTTAAAGGTAATTCGGGCTGTTCGAATTCCGGATAAAGATTATCTTGGGCCATCGTTTTTTCCTCTATTTGGCCACCTCTGCCTAACTTATTTTCATAGCCTGCCGAACTTCCTCCATGGTCTGCCTCGCTACTTCCCCAGCCCGGCGGCAGCCATCCTCGATTACTTCTTCTAATAAATGGGGGTTCTGTAAAATTTGCCTTCTTTTTTCATGGATGGGCGCCAAGTAGTTAATCAAATTCTCCGCCATAATCTTTTTGTCTTCCACGCAACCTAGGCCACCTTGACGACAACTTAGGTTAATCTCCTCTACTAACTGGGGTGAACTGTAGAGGCGATGGAAGGAGAAAACATTGCATATCTCGGGATTGCCCGGGTCATTCCGCCGGATGCGGTTAGGGTCGGTAAACATTTGGCTTACTTTCTGGCGAATCTCTTCGGGAGTATCGGAGATGTAAATGGCGTTGTTGTAAGATTTGCTCATTTTGCGACCATCGATACCTAATAATTTAGGAACTTCCGTAAGCAACGGTTCGGGCAAAGGGAAAACGGGCCCGTAAAAAAAGTTAAACCGCCGCGCAATTTCTCGCGAAAGCTCCACATGAGGAACTTGATCTATACCCACCGGTACTTTGTGAGCTTTATAGATAATTATATCAGCAGTTTGCAGGAGAGGGTAACCCAAAAACCCATAGGTAGACAAATCTTTGTTACTCAATTCTTGCTGCTGCTCTTTATAAGTAGGTACCCGCTCTAACCAAGAAAGGGGAGTTATCATAGATAAGAGTAAATGCAATTCGGCATGTTCTTTAATCCGGGATTGGATAAAAAGCACGCTCTTCTCTGGCGATAAACCAACGCTTAGCCAATCAAGGAACATTTCTTTTATGCTGGCCCTAATTATTTCCGGGTTACTATATTCGGTGGTCAAAGCATGCCAATCAGCCGCGAAAAAGTAACACTCATAATCCTCCTGCAGTTTTTTCCAATTTTCCAATGCTCCCGCTAAATTCCCCAAATGCAGCTTTCCTGAGGGGCGCATACCACTTAAAACACGCTGTTTATCCATAATTCAAACTGTACTCCTTTCCTTAGCGGAAATTAAATTAATCGGCAAATTATCTTCTTTAATAGAATCGTGAGCAGAGGCAAAACGTTTTTGCACCAAAGCCACTTCATCTTGATAAGTATGCACTTCTCCGTCTAAACGAGCCCGGAGCAGGTCATGAAAGATCTTATTATAAATCGGCCCCGGCGGATATCCCAGTTTTTTCAAATCTTTCCCTTTTAACAAAACTTGGACCGGTTTTAGAGCGGTAAAATAAAGGGAAATCGCCTTGCGGGCCTCGGCCGAACTTGTTCTACCCATAGCATAAAGAAGGAATTCAACCGGCAAGGGCTTGAGCAGGGAATATATTTCGCTCCGCTTTAGCCCTGGAGAACGAATTAATTCTTCTTCCACTTTCCAAGCGGACCGTCTATTTTCTAAAAACCTTTCTTTGAATTTTTCTGGAAGAGCAAGTCTTTTTAATAGCTCTTGAATTTCCTTTTCGTTCAGATGTTCAACTAACCCTAAGAAAAAAACTAACCATTTATCATACTTCTCCCCCGTAAATAATAGTTGATACCAAGAGATAACATTTTCCAGATTTTGGAAAAGGTTCTCCAGAGAGCGGTCTACATTCAGCCGGGGGTGAAAGAATTTTAACAAATTATAATCTCCCAACCGTTTGATAACCCGCCAAGGCTTTTCCTCTGCCAGACAAAGTACCAATTCATGAAAAAGTCTTTTACCTGATAAACGCCCGAAAAGTTCTAGTCGGACAGCATTTTCCATGAGCATCTGCGTATGGCGGGCAATCTGAAAACTGATCCGTTGTTCAAAACGCAGGGCCCGAAATATGCGCGTGGGATCTTCTATAAAACTCAGGTTATGAATAACCCTAATAAGTCTTTCTTTCAGGTCCCTCTGCCCACCAAAAAAGTCTATCAATTCCCCAAAGTGTTGTGGATGGAGGTGGAGGGCTAAAGCGTTTATCGTAAAGTCTCGGCGAAAAAGATCAAGTTTGATAGAGCTATGTTCGATACGGGGAAGAGCGGCTGGATGTTCATAATACTCCAAGCGGGCAGTAGCAATATCGAGCCGCCTTCCTTGAGGAAAGATTAAGGTGGCTGTGCCAAATTTTTTATGTACTTGAATTTGACCCCCTCCCTGCTCCGCTAAGAGTTGGGCTAATTTAATCCCCTCCCCTTCGACCACAATATCAATATCAAAATTTTCAATCCGCAGCAGAAGGTCCCGGACGAATCCGCCCACAGCGTATACTTGGTAGCCTAATTTAGCTCCCATCTCCCCGATGGTCTTCATTAAGGAGAGCACATCTGCTGGTAAGCGTTCTTCTAAGATGTTCACCAACCCTTTGGTGCGCGGGCGTAGGGCCGAAAATTCTCTTTCGGCAGGAGCCGGCCAGGATTGGTGAGTGCTGGTATACATCCAGCGCAGCAGGTCGGTACGGGTAATGGCGCCTACCAATTTATCTTTTTCCATCACCGGCAAAAACCGCTGGTTATGGCCTACTATTATATCCTGCACTTTGGTCAAAGCGGTGCGCGGATGAACGACAGCAAATTCGCTCGTCATATAATCTTTAACCGGAGCATCCCGGAATCCATGATAAGCCGCCTTTTCAATTACTTGCCGAGAAATTAGCCCAACTAATTTTTCTTTATCCATGACCGGCAAGACATTGATATTATAGCGGGTGAGCAATTCGCTGGCCTGGGCTATAGTATCATTTACCCCAACAGTCTTTACCGGAAAAGACATCAGATCTCGGGCCAACTTTGTCGCGGGTAGGCGACCTTCCAAATAATTTAAGAGCTTTTCTTCTACTTGAGCCAGGCTCATTCCTTTAATGGATGCTGAAGCTGCCGTAGGATGCCCACCTCCGCCAAAAAGCGCCGCCATCTCCGCCGCATTGACTTCAGGAATGCTGCTCCGCCCCACGAAATAAACCCGATCCTCCATCTCCGCCAAAGCGAAAAGCACCCGTATATTCTCCATGTCGCGTAACTTATGCACCAGGAGAGCAAAATCTCCTACATATTTATTAGCTGTAGCTTTGGCTACTACTATCTCCACGCCCTTGATGAGATAAGAAGTCCTGCTATGGATTAATTCGTTCAAAAGGGAAATCTGTTCCGAGGTAAGTTCGCGGGTAATCATGTTGGCCACCATGTTCAAATTAGCCCCATGGGCCAAGAGAAAAGCCCCTGCTTCCAGGTCTTCTTTAGTAGTCGAGGTGAAAGTAAAAGATCCGGTATCCTCGTACAATCCTAAGGCCATAATTGTAGCTTCTTCGGCATTAATCGTTACGCCCCGTTCTCTTAAAATTTTAACTAATATGGTTATAGTAGCCCCCACTTCTTGAATATATTCTACCTTCCCATGCAGATCTTCGGCAGATGGCGGATGGTGATCAAAAATATGTAATTCTACCTCGGGGCGCTGAGCTAATTCAGCAAATTTCCCGATGCGGCCAGGCTGGCGGGTATCCACTAATATTAGCCGGCGCACTTTATCAAAAGGGATGTTTTTTAAGCGCTTGGTCTCCATTACGTAAAATGCCGATTGCACAAAAAAGTCCCGTAAATTTTTTTCTTGCGATCCCGGAAAAACAATGACGGCCTGGGGGTATAATTTCTTGGCCGCTAGCATGGAGGCTAAAGAATCAAAATCAGCATTGATATGGGTGGTAATCACGTCCATTTTTAACCCCGGGGATGATATTTACGGTGGATTAATTTTAAATGCTCCCGGGACACATGGGTGTAAATTTGCGTAGTGGCGATATTGGCATGTCCCAACATTGATTGTACAGAACGCAGGTCGGCACCTCTTTCTAAAAGATGGGTGGCGAAAGAATGGCGTAACATGTGGGGAGTGATTCTCTTGCTTATCCCCGCGGCCCAAGCATGTTTTTTAATTATTTTCCAAAATCCCTGACGAGAAAGGCCTCTTCCTCTATTTCCTAAAAATAAAGTTGCCTCCCCATTTTTCTCTTGGGCCTGCCGGCGAGGGCCTTGGAGATATTCTAAAAGGGCTCGCCGAGCTTCTCCGCCTAAAGGGACAATTCTCTCTTTTCCCCCTTTCCCTTTGGTCCGCACATAGCCCAAATCTAAATTGACATCATTCAGGGTGAGATGAATTAATTCGGAGACGCGCAGACCCGTCGCATATAAAAGTTCTAACATAGCCCGGTCGCGAATCCCTAAAGAGCTTTGTGGGTTAGGCTGCTCTAAAAGTTTCTCCACTTCTTGAGCATTGAGTATCTCGGGAAGGTGGGGGTTAATTTTGGGCGTGGGCAATTTTTGGACCGGGTTCTCCGTCAAGGCCTGCTCGCGGACTAAAAATTTATAAAACCCCCTTAAAGCGGAAAGAATCCGTGCTTGACTTCGGGGAGAAAGGCCCTGGGAATGTAACTCCTGGAAATATTTTCTAATTCCCTCCAAGGAGTTTATTTTTCCTAATTCTTCCCCTTGACTTCTTAAAAAAAGAGCATATCCCTGCAAATCATGAGCATAGGCTTCCAGGGTATTGGGGCTCAATCCTTTTTCCACGGCCAAATAATGCAGATAGCTGTCGAGCCAATAGTCCAAGTTTTTTTTAATCTCCTTGGTCATCAAAAATTTATTCTAACACATCAATTTCTTTTTGCAATTTTTTTATGTTCATGTCCATAATACCTCTCGCAAGGGTAGAAAGTTTAAATTTTAGGCTGCAAATCCATGAATAATAACTTCTGGGTCAGAGAATTATTTTCTTAATAATAGCCACGCGGCAAAGCCGCAGCCAAAAACTTATTTCTCGCAGAGCCCGCAAAAGACACAGAGAAAAAATTTATATTTTTTTATAATTTTATCCATTTATTTCTCTGGGCGCTCTGAGAGCTCTGCAAGAGTCATTTTTTTCTTAATAAAATTTAAAGGGGTTGCAAGTATGTAGTATAGAGCACACATATAAAAAGAGAATATTAAATAATTATTTTTAATCTTGAAAATCTGCGTTTATCTGCGTCCTATAATCTCCCCCGCCCCCTCTTTAGAAAAGAGGGGTGTGTATCCTCCCTTTTTAAAGGGACGTAGGGAGGGATTATGATTCACCTCAATATCCCATCATTCCAATATTCCATTATTCCAATTCTTTTAACGCTCAACACTACCTCGCTATTCACTTTCCCCTTGGCCTTTAATTGGCCCTGCCCAAATGCAGCACTTTTATTAGCCCTGCTCCCTGCCCCCTTGCTCCCCTCCTCGCCATTTCCCCATTATTCCAATATTCCATTATTCCAATTTATCATCATTCTATTTTTCCATATTTGCCCATAGGGCAAGGGCTTGACTCTATCCTAAATATAAATAAGCTGTAACGATAGATATTGAGTGAAGTTTCTTTATTCCTTTGCCGATAAATCTTTTGAGTCCAGAATAAACTCTTGCCTTATAAATTTTAAGGTCAGGAATTAATAAAGAATTGGGAAAGAAAGGTGAAAAATGGATATTTCGGAACTTTTAATCTTTGTCCAAAAGGAGAATGCTTCTGATTTACATCTGAGTGCTGGCGAATCACCCATGGTGCGCATCCATGGGGAGATGAAAAGGATTGAAATGCCACCTCTTAGCCGCGAAGAAATTCACAAGATGCTCTATGACGTCCTCAACGACCAGCAGCGGAAAAAATTTGAAGAAATGCATGAATTAGATTTCTCTTTAGAATTAAAAGGCGTAGCTCGCTACCGGGTCAACGCCTTTCGTCAGGCTCGCGGAGATAGCATAGTCTTTCGGGTGATTCCCTCTAAGATTATGACTTTGGAGCAACTTGGTTTGCCGCGCCAATTACGGGAAGTGGTAAAAAATGAAAAAGGTCTAATTTTAGTAACCGGGCCTACTGGTAGTGGTAAATCAACCACCCTGGCGGCCATGATTGACATCATTAATAATACTTGGCGGGGACATATCATCACTATTGAAGATCCCATTGAATTTGTGCACGAATCTAAAAAATGTTTGATCAGCCAAAGGGAGGTAGGAGCTCATACCCATAGTTTTGCCAATGCACTGCGCAGCGCTCTGCGCGAAGATCCTGATATAATCCTGGTCGGGGAAATGCGGGACTTAGAAACCATTTCTTTAGCCCTAACGGCCGCCGAAACTGGCCACTTAGTCCTGTCCACAGTTCATACTAGCGGCGCGGCTAAAACCATAGATCGAATTATCGATGTCTTTCCCGCTCACCAACAAGAACAGGTACGGGCCCAATTTGCCGAATCCATCCAAGCCATTATTTCTCAGGTCCTTTTAAAGAGGCGGGATGGGCGGGGTCTCGTTCCGGCCGTAGAGATAATGATCGGCACACCCGCTGTGCGTAACCTTATCCGTGAGGGGAAAGTGGCTCAACTTCCCTCCGCTATTCAAACGGGTCAAAAGTACGGAATGATTAGCCTGGACCAATCCCTGAAAGATTTAGTAACCCGGGGTATTGTAGATAAAGAACAATGCCTTTATTTAGCCACCAATCCGAATATCTTTAACACTTAAGGAGGTGAAGGCGATGACTATGAATATCCGCGAATTATTGGAAGAGATGGTTAGAAGAAATGCCTCAGACCTTTATATTACGGTCGACAGCCCCCCTATGTATAGAGTAGAAGGAGTGGTGGTTCCTGGAGGAACACGTAAATATACCGCGGAAGAAACCGAACAATTGGCTATGTCCCTGATGAGCCAAACCCAGAAAACCTACTTTGCCCGAAGGTGGGAGATGAACTTAGCTATCTCCTATCCTAATCTGGGGCGTTTCCGGGTCAATATTTTCCGCCAAAGAGGATGCTTTGGCTTAGTCATGCGCCACATAAAAATCAACATCAAGACTATTGATGACCTCGGCCTCCCCCAGATCTTTAAAGATATTGCCATGACGAAACGGGGTCTGGTTTTAGTGGCTGGTCGCACTGGTTCAGGGAAATCCACCACCCTGGCCGCTTTAATTGATTACCGAAATTCTAATGCTCCTGGTCACATAGTCACTATCGAAGATCCCATCGAGTTCATTCATGAGCATAAAAAGTCCATCATTACCCAGCGCGAGATAGGTATCGATACCCACGGTTACGCCGCTGCTTTAAAGCATACCTTGCGGCAGGCTCCAGATGTCATCCTCATCGGAGAAATCCGCGATGTCGAGACCATGGAATCAGCCATTGACTATGCGGAAACTGGTCACCTCTGTTTGGCCACTATTCATGCGAACAACGCTAATCAGGCAATTGAGAGAGTGATGAACTTTTTCCCGCCCGAAAGGCATCAGCAAATTTACTTACAGCTTTCTTTAAATCTGCGGGCCATTATTTCCCAGCGTTTAATTCCCAGTATAAATGGCAATCGAGTTGCCGCCGTGGAAATTCTCTTAGATACCCCCCGAGTTAAAGACTTGATCCATAAGGCCCAAGTGGACAAATTAAAAGAAGCTATGGCCGAAGGAACATTGGAAGGGATGCAAACTTTTGATCAGGCCATCTTTGACCTTTACCAGAAAAAACTCATAGACTTCGATAATGCTCTGGCTTATGCGGACAGCGCCAACGACTTAAGGTTACGGATCAAGATGGAAGAAATCGGGGAAAAGAAAGACACGGCTACCTTAGATTTCAAAATCAAGCCCGAATTTCGATTTTAAGGCCAATATTTTCCACCGAGGTATTGCAAAAATTTCTTTTTAAAACTACCCCACGTGGGCAATTATTCGGCGGGCATTCTCTAACATTATTTGGAAATGATCTTCCTGTAAGCCTGCACCCAAAACCACCTGCAAAGCTTTTTCGGCGGAGATGAGATCACCAGGAGCATGGGTATCAGTGTTTAAAATTAAATTGGCCCCTACTTCTTTAGCGACCTGGGCCACGTGCCCATTGGTTAAGCTATGGCCTGAGCGAGAAGTAATCTCTAATAAAACGCCTTTCTCTCTGGCCCAGGCCGCTTCTGCGGCAGATATTAATCCTGGATGAGCCAAAATATCTACTCCGGCCAAAATAGCTTGCTGGTTGGTACCTGGAGGTACAGGTTCGGCTATGGTTTCACCATGAACTACAACGATTTGCGCCCCCAATGCTCTGGCCCGGCTGGTTAAGGGAACAATTAATTCTGGCGGCAAATGCGTTAATTCCACCCCGGGAATCACTTTGATCGGCCAATAGCGATTTAAATCGCGGCAAACCTCCACTAGCCGAGGCACGATTAAATCGAGATTGGAAGAGTCCGCATGGTCGGTCAGGCCAATGGCTTGGTAGCCAATAACCAAGGCTCTTCTCACCAATTCCGCCGGTAAAAGTTCTCCATCGCTAAAAAGGGTGTGGGTATGTAGATCTATCATTTTTTCTCTTTCTTAATTAAAGGGGGGATTCTGGACTTCTCCCCGCAAGCTGTGGGCGTAAGCCTGGACGATTCTCACATTCACTAACCTTCCTGGGGCAAAAATACCTGGAAAATTAACGATACGATTTGTCCGGGTCCTCCCTGTGCTTTCTTCCGGGCAATTTTTGCTCTTCCCCTCCACTAAAACTTGGACGGTTTTCCCTTCATAGGCTTTATTTTTTTGCTGCGTAATCTTTTTTTGAAAAGTTTGCAATTCTCTTAAGCGTCTCTCCCCAATTTCTTTGGGAACCTTTTCGGCTAAAGAAGAGGCCTTTGTCCCCGGTCGGTCCGCATATTGGAAAGAGAACATCTCATCAAACTCGATTAGGCCCAGCGCCTCTAAGCTGGCCTGAAAATCTTCTTCTTTTTCCCCGGGAAAACCTACGATCATATCGGTGGTGATACTTATATCGGGACAGACTTGGCGCAGCCTCTTAACCTTCTGCAAGTATTCCTGGAAGGTATAGCCGCGGTTCATTAGCTTAAGGATGCGGTCAGATCCAGATTGTAAGGGCAGATGGATATGCTCGCAAAGTTTGGACAGTTGACCAAAGCACTCGATGAGCGACTCGGTAAGATCCCGGGGATGAGAAGTAGTGAAACGAATTCTTTCTATACCCGGGATTTCTTGAATTGCCCTAAGCAATCCACTAAAATCTAATTCTCCAGGAGAGGTTTTGCCATAAGAATTAACATTTTGCCCCAATAAAGTAACTTCTTTAACTCCTTTTTGCGCTAATAAAGAAATTTCTTTTAAAATATCTCGGCTGGGCCGGGAAACCTCTCGCCCCCGCACCAAAGGGACAATACAGAAAGAGCAGAAATTATCGCACCCCTGCATGATCGACACAAAGGCCGTTGCCGCAGAATTTGGTTCTCCCACCAAAGGAAGTTCGGCATAGGGATCTATTCTGCCGTTAAGCTCAGTGGCCGCCAGGCGCGTCCCTGATTTCTCAATTATGTTTAAAATTTCCAAGAGGCGATTAAATTCTTTGGTCCCTAAAACAAAATCCACTTGGGCAAACCTGGCCAGCAAATTTTCTCCTTCTTGTTGCGCCAAGCACCCTCCTACCCCAATGATTAAATTCGGATTTTTTTTCTTTAAAGGCCGCAAACGACCAAGAATACTGTATACTTTTTGGGCTGGCTTTTCTCGCACCGTGCAGGTATTCAAGAAAATTAAATCGGCCTCGCGCGGATTGTTAACAAGCATATAATTCTCCCGGGCGAGCAATTGCAGAATCCTTTGCGAATCATAAACATTCATCTGGCAGCCAAAAGTTTTTAGGAATAATTTTTTCGGCAGCATAATTAAAAGTTAGCACTATGATTATTGGTATGTCAAATTAAGCAATTCGACAATCAATAAAGTTGTTATTCTTAAAATTTTTAAAACAGAAATTTATTCTGCTCTTCCGGCAGCTGTTTGCCAGACACAATGCAACAGGACATTCGCTCCGGCTGCACAATCTGCCCACTTGGTTTCTTCCACTTCTACATGACTCCGCCCTCCAATACTGGGCACAAAAATCATGGCGGTCGGGGCTATTTGGCTTAAATAACTGGCATCATGTCCTGCGCCGCTGACCATCTCTTTCGTAGAATAACCCAATTCTGCGGCCGTCTTTTTTACCAGTTGGACCAATTCTTCCGCAAACGGGGTATGGTTGATCATCCAGATATCTTCCCAGCGGAAAGCGCATCCCCGCCGCTCCGCAATTTTTTGGACTTGGGTCTGCAGATATTCTTTTCCGCGCCTAAGTAATTCATCATCCCAAGAACGAATATCTACTGTAAAGCGCACCTGCCCGGGAATAATATTGCGCGAATTTGGTAAATTATGGATTTCTCCTACAGTGGCCACCATATTCCCGCCCATATCTTGGGGCAATTTTTCCACCTGTAAAATCATTTCGGCCGCGGCACAAAGGGCATCATTCCTTCCCTCCATAGGCGTAGGCCCTACTTGGTTTGATTGTCCTTCCACAAAAAGGTCCGCCCAAACTATGCCCACGATCCCCCGCGGCACTCCAATTTTGATGCCCTCTTTATCCAAAATAGGTCCCTGTTCTATATGCAATTCAAAATAAGCGTACACCGGAAAACTCTTAGCCTCTTTTTCACCGCGATAACCTATTCTGACCAGCTCTTCCCCCACTCTCTTCCCTTTTATATCCGTTCTATTGTAAACCCAATCTCGGTTCAGCTTTCCCGTCCAAACCCCAGAGCCCATCATGGCTGGGGAAAATCGCGATCCTTCTTCATTGGTCCAATCAACGATGACCAAAGGCCGCTCTGTCTTAATCTTGTTTTCATGGAGGGTGCGCATGACTTCCAAAGCCCCTAAAACCCCTAAGATTCCGTCAAACCTTCCCCCTTGCGGCTGAGTGTCTAAATGAGACCCCATGAGCACGGCAGGGAAATGGTCTTGCTCGCCGCGCCGGCGCCCAAATATATTCCCCAGCTCATCAATAATAATTTCTAAGTCCAATTCTCTAAGCCAATTGACAAACAAATTTCGCGCTTCGCGGTCTTCATCCGAGAGAGCCAAGCGGTGTACACCACCTTTGGGGGTTTGGCCAATCTCCGCCATTTTTTCCAAGGATGTACGTAGCCGATGTTCATTCACCCGTAAATTTTTTAAATTCATATTTCCTCCCCTATTTTTATTTTTTATTATAACAAAATAAAACTTGCTGAAAACCTCCAAAGTGGGTCAAAATAAATCATCAGGAGGTGAAAAATTTTATGTCGATATCCCGCCGCAAGTTTCTCAAAAAATCAATAATCGCTACCGCCGCGGCTGTTACCCCTTTTCTTTGCGGCCGCGAGATTAAAGCCCACTGGGCCAAAGGAACCCAGGTGCACCCGCATATTGACCATCGGCGCGTGGTGGGCATTATTGATTCCCGCATGACTCGAGACCTGCAGCCGGTTTCTTCTTGGTCTTTACAGGAAAAAATAGTAGTTAAAGAATTAGTTTGGGAAAACTTAGATAAATTAGCTTGTGCTTTAACTAAATTGTCTAATCCTGAGAAAGCTTGGTTAACTATTTTCCTAAAACCACCGCGTAAGTCCTGGGCGGAAACAGTCGTGGCTATTAAAACTAATAATATAGCTCTCCAACATACCCGCAGCGCTGTCATGTCTAAAATTTGTCACGTCCTGGTCAAGATCTGCCGAATAAATCCTGAGAACATTCACATTTACGATGGAATTCATGGTGGCTCAATGGCCCAAAACACTCCTTTTGCCGACCTGCCCGCAGGCGTCAAAATTGAAAATGAGTGGGGAGGAGTGACTACTTTAACTAAAGTTCCCGAACCCTGGCGGCGATCTCGCGGACAAGCAAAATGCCTCAAACCTTTGGTGGACGGATATGTGGATATTCTCATCAATATAGCCATGTGTAAAGGACATAGCCAGACTTTTGGAGGCTTTACCATGACTATGAAAAATCACTTTGGTACTTTTGATCCGGCTCCCGGTCATCGGGAAGGCGCCCTCGATTATTTGCTGGCCATTAATAAAACCCCCGAGATTTTGGGTCCCATGGATCCGCAGACTGGAAAAGTAATTTACCCCCGCCAGCAACTTTGTCTTTTAGATGCCCTTTGGGCTAGTGAAAAAGGGCCAGGAGGGTACCCCCGCAGTCAACCAAATTTTCTGGCTATGGGAGTTTTCTCCCCGATCTTCGACTATGTTTTAGCCACTCGATTTCGCGGCGAAAAGATGGGGTGGAAGCCAAATATGGAAGCTACGCAACGTTTCCTTACCGAATTTGGTTATACGGAAGAAATGCTACTGCCTTTGGAAATACTATAATAGAAAGGAACGAATTTGCCCATAATTTCTATCATCACTCCCAGTTGGTTGATGAAAAAAGAAACAGAATTTAAGGCGGGCGTAAAGACCTTAGAGGGCTTGGGCTTTAGAGTACAGAATAAAAAGTTCTTGACTAAAATGCCCTCCCTTAAGCAAAAGATTAAGCAAATACATGCGGCGGTAAAGAATAAAAAAGTAGAAATAATCATGGCCCAAAGGGGAGGTTATGGATGTATGAAACTCCTTCCCCATCTCCATTTTACTCTTCTTAAAAAACACCCCAAGATTTTTGCCGGTTTCAGCGACCTTAGCGCTCTCTTGAATGTTATCTATGAAAAAACAGGACTAATCACCTGGCATTCGCCGATGATCATCAATTTCCATCCCGCCACTCCTTTTACCATCCGTTCTTTCCTTAATGCTTGTCAGGGATTTCCGCAAAAGAATTTATTTGCCGGTGCTCCTTTAGGCATTTACCGGGCTGGCATAGCCCGCGGAGTTCTTAAAGGCGGCAATCTAATTACTTTATCAGCTTTGCTGGGCACCAAATGGGAGATAAAAACTGCCGGAACAATTTTATTCTTAGAAGAGGTGGATCAAAAGCTTTATGAAGTAGACAGGCTGCTTTCCCAATGGATTCTGGCCCAAAAATTTGCTAAAGTTCAAGGCGTTATTTTAGGAAATTTTCGGGGGCTGAAAAATAAAGATGTCTTCAATATCTTGCGCGAACAAGTTAAAATAGATTTCCCCTTAGTCTATTGCCCTTATATCGGGCATGGACCAAATAAGATTACTCTACCCATTGGCGCTAAGGTGGAATTAAATACTTATACCAAAACGCTTAAAATTTTATGAATACGGTATGGTTTTTATTGCTCTTCGTCAGTGTAATTGTTTCTTTAATAAATGGCCGCCTGGAGGAGCTAACTAAATCTTTTTTTGAGGGGGCCAAAGCAGCCGTAGAGATCTCTCTTTTTCTTGGGGGAATTATTTCTCTGTGGTTGGGCATAACTAAAATAATCGAAGAATCCGGCCTTATTTACCGTTTAGCTCGTGCTTTCCAACCTTTGATTTGTGCCCTTTTTAAGAAAATTCCGGCTAACCACCCCGCGATCACTTCCATTACGCTTAATTTTTTAGCAAATTTTTTCGGCTTAGGAAATGCAGCCACTCCTTTAGGCATCAAAGCCATGCAAGATCTCCAAACATTAAATAACGATAAGGAAACTTTGACTTTCGAAATGATGCTTTTTATCGTAATTAATACGGCCAGCATTCAGCTCATCCCTTTTTCGGTAATAGGCATTCTTTCTGATTTCGGTTCTCCTAAGGCTTCTCTTATCGTAGGACCAACAATTTTATCTACCTTCATCTCCGCGATATTAGCCATAGGAATCTTATTTTTATTTCGCCGGGTCTTAAAATGAATATTGTGCATTTTATCTCCCAGCTTATTATTCCAATTTTCATCTTCTTGATAGTCTCTTATGCTTTCTTTAAAAAGGTAAAAGTTTATGATTGTTTCGTTAATGGGGCCAAAGAAGGAATAAATGTAACCCTGCGTATCTTCCCTTACGTGTTAGCCATTTTTGTTGCTGTCAAAGCCTTCCAGGCCTCGGGAGCATTTAGTTGGGGACAAGAAATTTTCCGGGGAATCTGTAATTTTTTTAACTTACCCTTCGAGATTATTTCTATCTCCCTTATTAAGCCGCTGTCAGGCAGTGCTGCTCTGGGAGTCTTTACAGATATTGTGAAAAATACAGGCCCAGATTCTCTGGCCAGCAGAATTGCGGCCGTAATCATGGGCAGTGCGGAGACTACTTTCTATGTTTTGGCCATCTATCTGGGTGCCGTAGGAATTAAAAAGACGCGCTATTTAATTCCCGTTTGTGTTATTGCTGACCTCATGGGCGTTATATTGGCGATTATCATCGTAAAGCTCTTTTTTTACAATTAAAGGAAAACGTTAAATATGACTTTACCCATCCTCTACCGCGAAGAATTAAAAGAGTACGACTTCGGACCTGGTCATCCCTTTCGAGGCGACCGCTACCAAATATTTCCCCAATTTTTGAGAGAAAAATTTCCCAGTAAAGGAATTTACAAATTCTTGGAAGCGGACTGGGCAGAAGAAAAAGACCTGTTGCTTATCTGCCAAAAAGAATATATCGAATTTACCGCATACTATTTTAAAATGGCTAATCTGGGGCAGGATTATAATAGCCGTTTCTTTCAGTTCCATACCGGAGACAATCGCCCAGTGGGTCGCCCCGGAAAGGTGGAAGAGGCAGCCCGATTGATTGTGGGCCAGGCTAAAAAAGCCTGTGATTTAATTGCTACTAATCAATATACCAAGGTGGTCTCCTTGGGCGGTGGTCTGCACCATGCCAAGCCCAATAGAGGCGAAGGGTTTTGTATATATAATGACGTCGCTTTTGCCGCCAAATATTTGCAAAAAATTTATAAGTGGGAAAAAATTTTAATTTTGGATACTGATGCTCATGCCGGTAATGGGACGGCTGAATATTTTTATGAAGACCCGCGCGTCCTTTTCCTCGATATTCATCAAGACCCCCGAACGCTATATCCGGGAACTGGTTTTATCCATCAACTTGGTGAAAAAGAGGGCCGAGGCTATACCATTAATATGCCCATGCCTCCTGGAGCGGATGACCAATGCTACGCCTTAGTTTTGGCCGAAATCGTTAAACCCGTTGTTTTTGATTTTCAGCCCCAAATTATTATAAGGAATGGCGGATCTGATCCTCATTTTTCTGATCAGTTAACTAATTTAGGTTTAACAGTGAAAGGATTCTCGATGATTGGCCAAACCGTGCGGGAGCTAGCCGATAATATTTGCCAAGGAAGGGTTATTGACATGATCGGTTCAGGCTATAACAAGGAAATTTTACCCTATGCTTGGCTTGCTTTATTGACCGGTCTGGCGGATTTCCCTTGGCCGCTGGCGGAGCCGCTGCCTTTACCATCTAAGCCCATTAAGAACGGACCTTTAAAATATACTATGGAGATGATAAAAGAGCTTAAATTTCTTCTCCGCGAATTCTGGCCCTCATTACGGTAATAACCGAAGAAAGAATAATTTTTGGGAATTATTAATGGGAGCATAAAATGAATGACATCTTGATGCAGGTTCAGCTTGTCGCTTGCTAAATATGATGCATAGCGTAAGGGTTTAACGCCCCCCTCCCCCCTCTTAAGTTAAGAGGGGGAGTTATGAAATTTATGAATTTATGAGATGGACAATAGACCAGATTTCGAGGGCAAGGTTTTATCCCTTATCTCATTTGATTTCAGTTCTTATTTCAATTTGCGACACATCCTCATTCGGGGAAGTCTATAAGACCATCCCATGGAGGAGGGTGAGGATGATAACTATAAATATTTAATTGCTCCCAGTAATAATTCTAAATGGGTAAGCGATAACTGAGGGAAAAACCATCTTCCAGAGTGGCACTCACGATTATGCTATCAAAATTGGGATGATGCCGGACTAAATCTAAGTAGTCTGGCATGGATTTGGCGTACTGGATGGCATTATGGACGGCAATTACTCCTCCAGGCAAAATTTTATGAGGATAGAGCTTTCGAAAATAATCTACCTGCCCTTCTTTATCGGCATCAAGAAAAACAAAATCAAAAGGACCCTTTAGTTTAATGATCTCTTGGTGCGCATCTCCATTGATAAGAGTGATGTAGGCGGAAAGGCCGGCCTGATTTACATATTTTTGGGCCAATTCATACCGGCTCTTTTCCATTTCAATAGTAGTTAAGTGCCCCCCTGTTTCTTTTAAAGCTAAACCCATCCAAATTGCCGAATATCCCTGGGAAGTACCTACTTCCAAAACTTGTTTAGCCTTCATCGCCTTTATAAAAAAATTTAAAAATTGTCCATCCTTCTTAGGCACGCTCCAATAGCGACTACTTTGAGCTTCCATTTCTTTAAGTAGCCGCTGGACCTCTTTACTAATTTTCTTGGGCCATGTTTCTTCTTTGGCTTGAGCGATGGAGGAGGAAATACGGTCAGCACTAATCCACATTCCCAAAGCGCCGGCTGTGATTTTAAAAAAATCCCGTCTGGGCAATTGATATTTTTCAGCCAAGTTCATTCCTCTCTTTCTCTTGGCCGAAATAAATTTTTATTGTTTCTTGGAGACGAGTGCCCCCGGCGTGACTCGAACACGCGGCACAGGGATTAGGAATCCCTTGCTCTATCCACCTGAGCTACGGGGGCATTTTTGATTAAATTTAAATAATCTTATTACGATTCCCTTATTAAAAGCAAGTTTAAAGAGAATACTTTTATTTTGCGCCCATCTCTTTTAAGATTAAAAATAGGCTTAAACAAAAAATTAATTAAGAGGAGCCATCCTTGCTAGGGCGGCAAATAAAATCTGAATTTTTTCCGCAATTGGAATTGGAAAAAGCTAAATTCTTAAGCAGAATTAACCGCTTTGTTATTCAGTGTCTTTTTAGGGGAAAAAAGATAGAGGTCTTTTTGCCCAATCCCGGCCGTCTTTGGGAACTTCTTTGGCCCGGAGCTACCATCTATTTTGAAAAAACCCCAAATACAAATAGAAAGTTGTCTTATACTGCTATAGCTATAGAACGAGATGGGTATCCTGTTTTTATTAATACTCACCTTACCAACTATTTGGTTGAATTTCTCCTCCAAAATGATCTTATTCCTGGCTTGGAAGGGGTTAGCGTGCAACAAAAAGAATATTCTTGGGGCAATAGCAGGTTTGATTTTCTTTTAAAGAAAGGGGAAAGAGAGATCATCTTAGAAGTGAAGTCTTGTACCCTTTATGGAAAATATGTAGCCATGTTCCCAGATGCTGTTACAAGGCGTGGAAGAAAACACATTCAAGAATTAAGAGAGTTGGCGAAGCAAGGAAAAGAAGGGGCCATTCTTTTCCTCATTTTTTCTCCCACAGCCAAATATTTCCTTCCTGAGTATCATACCGATCCTGAATTTGCCCATGAACTTTTCCAAGCCCAAGAAGAAATATCTATCTTCCCCTTGGCGATCAAGTTGCAGGATAATTTTTCAAAAATTTCTTCCATAGAACTTCTCCAGATTCCTTGGCCGATCTTGGAAAAGGAAAATAAAAATCGCGGCGCTTATATTTTAATATTTTATTTACCTTTGGAAAAAGAATTGCTCATTGGTAAGCTTGGGCCTCGGCACTTTCCCGCAGGTTATTATCTTTATGTGGGCTCGGCTAAAAAAAATTTATCCCAAAGAATCGCTCGCCACCAGCGCCAAAACAAAAATTTTTTTTGGCATATTGATTACTTTCTAAATCAAGCCCAATTTTATAAAGCCATTCCCATCAGATCTTCTACGGACATTGAATGCGCTCTCGCGGGGGAGCTCCAAAAAATTGCTTCATGGGAAATCCCTGGATTTGGTTCTTCGGATTGCTCCTGTCCATCGCATTTGTTAGGAATGAAGACGGATCCTCTGCTGAACCCGGAATTTATTTCCATATTGCAATATTATAGAATGGATAGACTATTTTTTAAGGGCGATTTTTGCAGCAGAGGGCAAATCGCTAACCGAAGCTTGGCCATAAAGCAATCTCCTTAAATGGCCATGCTCTTCTTAGCATAACTTCGGCTGATGGCCTTTCTTTCTCCATATTTACTCGATGGGCTTGAATCCGCTGAAATCAATGATTCTCTTCAAGATTTTATCTTCTTGAGCATAAAATGCTGGCAAATCTGCTGGACCTATATATCTTACAATTCCGCCCACCTTTTGGTAGTAGTTCTTATATTCTTTTGTTTCCATAGCACTCTTAAAAGCATCATGTAGTGCTTTAAATCGATCCCGGGGAACTCCCTTGGGGACGACCCAAACATACCAGGCGCCCACGAGAACTTGTTCATATCCTTCTTCTTTTATCGTGGGGACATCTGGGACAACAGGATTCCTTTCGGCAGAACCTATCAATAAAAGGCGAAATTTTTTACCTTCCACAAAAGGAAGGAGGGTAGTTATCTCACATATAATTGAATCAACATGACCTCCCAGAAGAGCGGTGATGTTAGGACCACTTCCTTTGAAGGGTACATGGGTAAATTTCGCACCCGTAACCATTTCCAGACCTAAGGCCGATATATGATAATTGGCACCCATCCCCGAATTACCCATTTGCACTTTTCCCGGATTCGCTTTAGCATAATTAATATATTCCTTAAAGCTTCTCCAGGGAGCATCATGTTTAACTGCTAAGGCTGCCGGAATATCAACAACCATAAGCAAAGGATCAACTCTTTTATAATTAACCCCCGTCCGGGTTGTATATTGAGTTAAAATGAAGCTTTGATTGGTAATACCCACGGTATAACCATCTGGAGGAGAATTAGCTATGTAGTTCCACGCAATGGTTCCCCCGCCTCCCGGTTTATTTACAATTTGCACACTTCCGCCTATTGATTTCTCAAATTGAGGTTGAAGCATTTGGGCATTAATTGTCCCTCCTCCACCTGCAGCCCAGGGGATAATAAATTGAATAGGACGACTGGGAAATTTCTCCTGTCCCCAGGTTGAGTTTATAGAGATAAAAGTAAATATCACGACCAACAATGATACCCATATTTTTTCGCCCTTTACTATCATCTTACCCTCCTTTATTCATTCTCATTTTTCTTCGCCTATTTTTTGCCATAATATTTTCTTCTTCTTTTTCATAAACGTAAATAAGTTTAAGAGAATTATAGCCATAGCTATAGAAAGAATAGTAGCAGAAATGGGGCGTTTGAAAAAGATGGAAAAGTCTCCATGAGACTTGATAAGGGACTGACGGAAAGATTCTTCCAAAAATGGACATAGAATATAAGCCATAACTAAGGGAGCGGGTTCAAATCCTGTCTTTTTCATCAAATAACCTACCAATCCAAAGAAAATCATTACGTTAAGTTCCACTAGACTATTATTATTAGCATAAGCCCCCACGAAGCAGAAAAGAAGGATCAAAGGAAAGAGAATTCCGTAAGGTACTTTTAAAACTCTTACCCAGATACCGATCAAAGGTAAATTAAGAATAAGGAGCATAAAATTTCCAATATACATACTGGCAATAGTGCCCCAAAAAATGTCTGGATTGTTCTTGATCAATAAGGGACCGGGGATTACTCCATGAATAATAAATGCCCCCACAATAACGGCCATCACCGCACTTGTAGGAATGCCTAATGTCAAGACCGGGATAAAATTTCCGGCACAGGCTGAATTGTTGGCTGATTCCGGCCCAGCGACACCTTCTATTGCCCCTTTTCCAAACTCCTCCGGTCTTTTGGATAAACGCTTTTCTAAGGCATAGGAGACGAAAGAAGAAATAGTATTGCTGGGACCGGGGATAACTCCAAGCAAAAAGCCAAGGAAAGTTCCTCTTAATATGGGCAGGGCTGATTTTTTCCAATCGTCAAGATTAGGTAGAAGTCCTTTGATTTTTGTTTCAAATATCTGCCGCGAAATAGTTTGCTCCATGTTCAATAAAACTTCAGCAACGCCAAAGAGTCCCATAAGAACCGGTACTAAACCAATACCATCATAAAAATCAGGAATACCGAAAGTAAAACGATATATACCCGAAATATCTATGCCGATCATACCAACAAACAGGCCTACAATAGCGATAATTAGCGCTTTGATCATAGATCCCGAACTTAAATAACTAAGGATGGTTAGGCCTAAGACCATGACCGCAAAAATTTCAGGCGGGCCAAATTTTAAAGCCATTTCAGCAATAGGCGGGGCAATAAGCATTAAAAAGAAAACACCGAATGTACCAGCTATAAATGAACCGAAGGCGGCTATTCCCAATGCAGGGCCTGCTCTTCCTTTTTTGGCCATTTGGTATCCATCAAGGCAGGTTATAGCGGAGGCGGCTTCTCCAGGGATGTTCACCAAAACGGCCGTAGTTGAACCACCATACATAGCCCCATAAAAAATTCCCGAAAGCATGATAATGGCTGTCGCCGGGGGCAGGTTAAAAGTAACGGGTAAAAGAAGGGCAATAGTTGCCGCTGGTCCAATTCCTGGCAATACCCCAATCAAAGTGCCGATTAGACAACCAATCAAGCAAAGGGCTAAATTAAAAGGGGTTAAAGCTATGTTAAATCCCATCAGTATATTTTCAAATATATTCATCCTTTAAATCCCATAGATTGGCCTGGGCATTGGTATTTTGAGCCAAACTTGAAATAGGAAGTAAGCTCCTATGGCCGTAAGGAGGGCAAAAGCAAGACTTATAAACCAATTGTATCTCCCCAGAAGTTTGCTCAAAAGAAAAATAAAGATACCTGTAGAAATGGCAAACCCAATAAAAGGGAGGAGATATCTATAAGCAAGTAAACAACCAAATCCTAAGCTAATTCTTTGCAGACTTTTTTTCTCGGGGAAAAAAGGAGGCTGAGCAAGCATTTCTGTTTTCTTTTGCCAGAAAGCTTGGATGACTAGGCCAGCTGAGAGCCCCATAAGCAAAATGGAGGCAAGGAGCGGGAAAAGTCCACCCCCTGGCTTCCGAAAGCTTCCTAAAGGGTAGGAAAGAGATTTAAGAAAAACGACCAAGCCCAGAATAGAAAGAAATATCCCTGCTATTTTGTCACGATTCATTGTTCTGGCATCTTATTTTTATCTTGAGACCTTTGAGGCCTTTTTTTATGCAGTGCCCAACTTTCCTAATATTTAGCATGAAATATATCAGGCCGAATATATATAAAATTAACTTAAGTGTCAAGAATGCAGATAGAAATTGTCATTTAAAAATTAAAAGTGCACCGCTTTTAAGAATTTAAAGTTTAAAAGTGCACTCTTGTTTTTTGGTTTTTGAGTTATCCATAGAGGGGTATGAGTGCGGAGAGATTTTAGCTCAGCCCCTCGGGTAAAGCTGGGCGGCCCGAAGGGCAAAATCTCGGAGCTCTCAGAGCACTCTGTGGATAACTTTCTTTCATTTTTCTCTGACCTATGGGGGCTCAGAATAGTAGTGCACTTTTAAAACTTAAAGAGTGCACTTTTAAATTTTAGCCAACAGAATGCAGATAGAAATCTCTGGAAAAGTCCCTCGGTAGGCAATTCCGTTAATTCTGCACAGGAAGGAATCCGGTATTTTCAGGCCTTTTTAAACTCCCGCTTTAATGGGAATGACCAAAAAGTCGATTTTTCAGAGATCTCCAATAACGGGCAATCGATCATTTTTGAAAATAATTCTTAAGCCAGAATGGGGCGCTGCATTAGAACATGGCATTGGTTCTTTCGCAGAACCGGAAGGGAAATATAAGGCTTATTTATTTCACCTTTCCCTTTCCAGCCAATTTTAGGATGATAAAAACTGATTACCGTTCAGTATCAAGAAAAGCTCTATAGAGAAAATTTAATTTTTATTTATTTTTTTCCGAAAAAATAATTAAAATATTTTTTAAAAGGAAAACTTAAAATTAACGGAGGTTTTAATGAAAAAAATATTTTTAATAATTTTTGCCCTTGGCGGGTTGAGTTTATTGCTTAATACGGGCTGCTCACTTACAATTGGAGAGCGTCAGGTAGCCGTTCAATCTCCCCCTCCACCTCCCCCAGCTAAGCCTGCTCCACCACCCTGGGCTCCTGCTCATGGTTATAGAGTAAAATACGTTTATTATTATTATCCTGAGGTTCAAGTATATTTTGATGTGGGCAGAAGGATTTATTTTTATTATCAAGCAGGAGCATGGCAAGTATCCGCTAACCTCCCTTCAGGAATTCGAATTATTGCCAATGAATATGTTAGCTTAGAAATGGATGTTGACCGTCCTTATGTTCATCATCATCATGTAGTAAAGCATTACCCACCCGGGCACTTTAAAAAGCATAAAGATAAAGGAAAAGGGAAGAAGGGGGATTAAGGATTCCTTAACCAGGAATGTATCCCTGAATGAATCCCAAGCGATGGCCGCGACTCATTCTTTAAACCTATGTTGGCAGGCACGGCTCCGGGGATCACTATTATGGCTCTTTTAGAATATTAAATGTTCTAATTAATAATTGAACCATCTGGAAAATTTCTTTTTCTATCAATTTAATCTAATTCAGAATATGCATGATGAGCGACTACCTTCCATTATATTTTCCTCGCCTTGTATTCTTTTCCAAGAATATTAAAAAAGAAGAGAAAAGAAAATGATTAATCTAAAAAATAAAATTGCTTTAATTACAGGGACAAGTCGTGGCCTTGACCGACCAATTGCTATAGAACTGGCCCGCTAAAGTGTGGATGTGACTATAAATTTCATGATTCACGAAAAAGAAACAAAGGCAACTTTAAATGAAATTACTTGCTTAGCCTGAAAAGGGATAATTGGGCAAGCGGATGGATCGTGCTCCGCCGAGGTAAAGTAACTGGTAGCCACGAAAGAAAAAGAATTGGGGGTAATAGATATTTTGGTAAACAATGCGAGCATTTATCGTTTTCAGAGAATTGAGGAAACAACCAAAGCAGATTGGGATGAGATATTGTAGGTAAATTTGAAATCGGTATTATTAGTAACCCAAGCCGTTCTTCCGGGAATGCTTCAGCGACGTCGGGGAAGAATTGTCCATATTTTTTCCGGAGCGGCAAAATCAGGCGGAATATTAGGCATCAAATACCCAGCCGCGAAAGCTGGTATCAAGGGCCTCACCCGGGCTTACGCTTCCCGCCTCGCGAAAGAAGGTTTTACAGTGAATGCCATTGCCCCCTATTTAATTGCTCCTGATATGATCCAAGACATAGAAGAACGGAGAAAAAGATCCCCTTAGGTAGACTGGGGCGGCCGGAAGAAGCACCTGCGTTAGAGAAATTCCTTGACAAAAATTTATTGCATTTATAAATTTAAACCACAAGCTTCATTAAAATAACTCAAAAAGGAGAGTTTCAGTGAAAAAGAACTTAATTATAATAGTTCTCATCGCAATTTTGTTATTTGTTTCTGGATCGGTTTTTGCCCAACAAAATTTTCCCACTAAGCCAGTTCGCCTCCTTATCCCCTATCCTCCAGGTGGCGCAGTAGATATCTTGGGTCGAACAATCGGCGAAGAATTATCTAAAAAATGGGGGCAGCCAATTGTTGTAGAAAATCGGCCCGGCGCGGGCGGAACTATTGCCTCCCAAATATTGGCCAAGTCGGCTCCTGACGGCTATACGCTCATTATTGTGGCCCTGGGGCATTCTATTAACCCTTTTATATATACTAAACTGCCTTACGATACTTTTAAGGATTTTCAACCAATTACTTTGATTGGTTCATCACCCAATATTTTATTGGTTAGAGCAGATTCTCCTTTCAAAACCTTAGGTGACTTGCTTGCTGCCGCAAGAGCAAAACCGGGGAGCCTTTCTTATGGCATGGCCGGTATTGGGACTTCTACTCATCTCGCTGGTGAGCTCTTAAAATATATGGCTAAAGTTGATATTGTTCCAGTACCCTATAAAGGTGGAGCACCTGTTATCAATGATCTCCTCGGCGGCCATATCCCTTTCTCATTTAATAATATTCCCGAATCAATCGGTCAAATCAAAGCTGGCAAGCTACGGCCACTCGGGGTTACTTCAGCTACCCGCTCGCCAGTCCTACCTGATGTACCTACTATAGCAGAAGCGGGAGTGCCCGGTTACGATACTGTAGTTTGGTGGGGAATGCTAGCCCCGGCCGGTCTTCCTTCGGAGCTGACCGCAAAGATCTCTAAGGATTGCGTGGAAGCTCTTCATTCGCCAGCAGTAAAGGGGCGCCTTGAAAAGTTGGGAGCTACTGTCGCCGGTACCTCCCCAGTAGATTTTGAAAAATTCATCCGAGCTGAATACCAAAAGTGGGGCCCAATCATCAAGGCCGCGGGAATTAAAGGCGAGTGATATTTCTTTTCTAAAGGCATATCCAACACGATTCATAAATGAATGTGGTCCGAGAAATTCCTGCTGAATTTTGTGAACTCTATTCAAAAAGGTTTTTCTTCAAGGAATTAGGAGTCCAAAAACTGAAAATTTCCGGCCTTTGTTATTTCTGGGGATTGACACCTAATGTTTAGAATCCACAACCCTAAAGAGTTTGGGAGTGGCCTAATATTCATATTTTTTGGAATATTTTTTGCATTAATTTCCCTCAATTATCGATTGGGGACTGCTGCTCGTATGGGGCCAGGTTATTTCCCTTTAATGCTGAGTATCTTCTTATCTTTAATGGGTGGCATTATTCTTCTGAGATCACTAATAACCAAAGGGGAAGGAATCATGCGGATTAAGTTCCAACCGTTAATCTTTATCACCCTATCTCTCTTGCTTTTTGCTTACCTTCTTCCTTTATTAGGCCTTGTCTTGGCTTTGGGGATTATGATTATTACTTCAGTATTTGCCGGGCTCAAGTTCCATTTTAAGGAAGTGCTCTTTCTTTGTGTTCTTCTAATTATTTTTGCGGTATTTGTTTTTGTTAAAGGCCTCGGTCTTCCATTCTTGCTCTGGCCTAAATTTCTGAATTAAAGAGGCCGAAATGGAATTGGCTTTCTTCCAAAACTTGACACTTGGTTTTAATGTGGCTTTTCAATGGATCAACCTTTTATATTGTTTAATAGGCGTTTTGCTCGGCACGCTGATTGGTGTCCTCCCCGGTATCGGTCCTGTGGCCACCATCGCCATGCTTCTTCCAATAACTTTTAATTTATCTCCCCTCTGCGCTCTCATCATGCTGGCTGGCATTTATTATGGCGCCCAATATGGAGGATCCACTACCTCAATATTAGTCAACATTCCCGGCGAGGCAGCCTCGGTGGTAACCTGTTTAGATGGATATCAAATGGCTCGAAAAGGCAAAGCCGGACCGGCGTTAGCGACCGCCGCAATAGGATCTTTTTTTGCTGGTTGCGTGTCCACGATAATTGTAGCCATGTTTGCCCCGCCCTTAGCCAACATCGCTCTAAAATTTGGTCCCGCAGAATATTTTTCGTTAATGTTTTTCGGCTTAGTGGCTGCCATAGTTTTGGCTCATGGTTCTCTTCTCAAGGCCATAGCCATGGTTTTACTTGGGCTCTTATTCGGTTTAGTTGGAACGGATGTTAGTTCTGGAGAAATCCGCTTCACCTTTGGAATTTATGAACTAGCCGATGGTATTGGTTTCGTGACCTTAGCCATGGGTTTGTTCGGGGTTTCAGAAATCATTGCCAATCTGCAGGCTAAAGAAGGACGGGAAGTCTTTACTCGCAAAGTTGGCCGGCTCATGTTGTCTAAAAATGAATTTCATCGAGTATGGAAAGCCATCCTTCGGGGAACCGCTTTTGGTTCAATTCTTGGTATTTTGCCGGGCGGGGGGCCTGTTTTAGCTTCTTTCGGCGCTTACGCTTTGGAAAAAAAAGTCTCTCCCTACTCGTCTGAATTCGGCCAAGGAGCTATCGAAGGGGTAGCCGCCCCAGAAGCTGCTAACAACGCTGCTGCCCAGTCTTCTTTTATTCCCCTTCTCACCCTGGGGATCCCTTCCAATGCCGTAATGGCCTTGATGATCGGTGCTATGATGATTCAAGGCATTATTCCTGGCCCCAAAGTCGTCAGCGATAAGCCAGAACTTTTCTGGGGATTAATTGCTTCTATGTGGATAGGAAATGCCATGTTGGTAATTCTTAATTTACCTCTCATAGGCATTTGGATCAGATTACTCACTGTTCCTTATCGTTTTCTCTATCCTTCTATTTTAGTTTTCATGGCTATTGGTGTTTATAGTCTTTCGAATAGTCCATTCGATGTGCTTTTGATGACACTTTTTGGCATTCTTGGCCATATTTTTGCCAAGCTTGAGTGTGAGCCTGCTCCATTAATCTTAGGATTCATCCTTGGGCCAATGATGGAGGAAAATCTCCGCCGGGCGCTTCTTCTTTCTCGCGGCGACCCTTTTGTGCTGATCACTAAGCCAATAAGCGCAAGCTTTCTTATCGCTGCTTTAGCTTTGTTAATTATTGTCTTTGCTCCGGCTATTCGACAAAAACGAGAAGAGGTCTTTGTGGAAGACCAATGATAATTTTATAAAATGGAGGATGACTAAAAATGGATTCCCCAAAAACTGAATACATAGTACTAGGTGAAGGGCGTAAGCCCCGTTTGATAGCACCTCCGCGGTCTTGTGATACTCATGCACATATTTATGGTCCAGCTGATAAATATCCACCTTTTCCAGGACGTCGGCCCACAAATTGGTTGGCTTCGCTCGCAGCTTATAAAACAATGCTTAATCGCCTGGGTATAGAAAGATGTGTAATTGTTCAGCCTTCCCTCTACAGCACCGACAATAGCTGCACTCTCGATGCTATCCAACAATTAGGCTTAGCCCGGGCACGAGGGGTGGCGGTGACCAAAAAAGATATAAGTGATGCAGAATTGCGAAAGCTGCACGAGGGCGGAATGCGGGGGCTGCGTTTCTACCTTTTAGTAGATGATTTCCGCATGAGCGACGTCCCGGAAATGGCCAAACGCATTGCTCCTTTGGGGTGGCACCTCCAAATTCAAGACCGCGGCGACTGGCTCCCCGCCGCGATTCCAATTTTGAAAAAACTCCCTGTGGATGTAGTTATTGACCATGTGGGGCGGACTCCTCCTGAAAAAGGAATCAACGATCCCGGATTTCAGGAACTCCTCCGTTTCCTGGAAACGGGCAGATGCTGGGTGAAAATTTCTGCTCCCTATTTGGCCAGCTTATCAGGACCCCCACATTATGAAGACGTCGGCGAGAAAGTTAAAGCATTAGTCTCCGTTCGCCCTGATCGCTTAGTTTGGGCTACCAACTGGCCTCATCCCAATCATACACCCGGAAATAAGCCAGAAGAGGCAGATCTTCTGGATCTTTTGTTAGAATGGATTCCCAATGAATCAATCCGCCGAGCTGTATTAGCTGGTAATCCAGCGAGGCTATATGATTTCAAGGAATAAAATTTAATAAGAATATAGGGAATTTCCTTCTCCTTTATTGAAGGCACATTCAGATTAATTCTTAAACATCGCCGGGTAAGGGATTGTTCCTTGCTCTATTGGTTATACCAAAAAGATTTGCCGCGGAAGAAAAATTAGGCAACTTTATCTTTCCAGTAATTTGGGTAACCAGAGGACAAGTTCAGGCCAAAAAGAAATAATAGCCATTATCGCAAACATGGCCAGCACAAAAGGGGAAGCGCCGATAATGACATCGTTGATGCGTCCGCTCTTGCGCAGGCCTTGCACCACATAAAGGTTAATACCAACTGGCGGGGTGATCATGGCCGTTTCCATGAGGATCACGATTAAAACACCAAACCATACAGGATCGAAGCCCATTTTTACCATAATCGGCGTAATAATAGGCACAGTAGCTACCATCATAGAGAGAGTCTCCATGAACATGCCTAAAATGACATAGAAAACTATGACGGCAAAAAGTAATTGCCCGGGAGTTAGCTGCAGACCCATAATCAAATCATTTACTTTTTTGAGGAGACCGATTGACCCCATCACAAAGTTAAGGAAGTAGGCAGCGATCAAGATGGCCATAATCATGGCGGTTGTCCGCATAGTCCCTTCGAAGGCATTGATCAACATTTTTATTGATAAGGCCCGCCGCCAAGTAGCAATTGCTAAGGCCGCAATTACTCCTAAAGCAGCTGACTCTGTGGCCGTTGCCCAGCCCGCATAGATTGAACCAATAACTGCTATGAATATGATGATAGGCGGTATAAGGTCGGGTAGGGCTTTAAGTCTTTGTCTCCATGTGGCGGGAATAGGCTTGCCTCCCCATTCAGGTTTAATTAGACAACAAATAAGCACAGTTAAACTGAATAAGCTGGCTAAAACGAACCCGGGAATAAAACCGGCAAGATATAACTTAGGGATGGAGGTATCAGTAAGCACTCCATAAACGATCATATTAATCGAGGGTGGAATGAGGATGCCTAACGTACCGCCGGCGGCAATCGTTCCTAAGAAAAGACGCTCTGAATACCCCCTTTTCTGAATTTCGCCCAGGGCAACAGTGCCAATAGTAGCGGCAGTAGCGACACTTGATCCAGAAGTCGCGGCAAACATGGCGCAGGTTACGATATTAGTATGCATGAGCCCACCTGGCAGCCAAGGCACCCAAAGGATAAGAGAATTGTACATTCTTTCGGCTATACCCGAACGGAGGAGAATTTCACCCAGCAAAACAAAGAAAGGGATAGCTACCAGCAAAAAGTTATTTGAGGTAGCCCAAGTGATTTCACCTAAGGCCATATTAAGGGGCAGCTTCGAATAAATCCCTTCTAAAGCTAAGCCCAGAATTCCCAGCCCAGCCGCCACGGGCACAGCAAAAGCCAGGAGTCCAATAAGGATTAAGAAAGCTGTCCCGAGCATTAGGACTCCATCCTCTTAGGCTTACGCTCCTTAAGAAAGCGCACCTCTTCTTCCACTTCTTCAGCAGCCGCACGGGTGCTGATAGCTCGAGAGGCAGCAGCAACTTCTCCCTGCCATACGAGCAAGGCGGCGCGCACGAAAAGGATAATTCCCAAAAAGATGAGGATTAGGAGACCTATGATCCATATTGATTGGGGAATAATCAGGGGGGTAGCTAAGGCTGTATGACTTCGCGACGAGGAAACCCAAGACTGTTCCATGACACTCAAGCCCCGCCAAGCAACTAAGCCGAAAAAACTTAAAAAGAGGAACAATCCAATAAAATCTAAAAAAAGACGAAGTCCCCGAGGGAAGAGGGAATATAAAGAATCGATGCGGATGTGCGCCCGGTCTAACAAGGTTGCGCCCAGCGACCAAGAGGTGCCGAGGGCTAAAGCATAACCGGCAAGCTCATCGGCACCCCCGATGGAACTTTGAAAGAATTTACGCAAAATCACGTCTACGCCAATAAGCAGAGCCGCCAGAAGAACTAAGGTTCCACCAAACCTCAAGCTATATCGGCTTAATTGAGCGGCCAAGCTCATTAGCTTTTCCATTTTCCCTCTTCCCAGGTAATTAATCCCTTTAATTATTTGATCGGGGCCTTTAGGCCAAGTACTTTACCAACTGTTTCATTCCATTCCGCCGCGCATTCTGGACCACACCGCTTAGCCCAGCCGGCGAGCACTGCCGATTCTACCAGCTTTTTATGCATTTCCGCTTCCTCTGGCTTTACAGGCACGATAACCATGTTAGCAGGCTTGCCCAAAGTGCAAGGTTGTTTATTAGTGTTACAATTGTCAGCCTCTTCCATAGCTAATTTATGGGTTTTCCATACTTTGTCTTCATAAGCCTTGAATTGCTCTAACAAGAATTTTTGGGTTCGTTGATCAAGCCTGTTCCAGGTTTTTAAGTTAACCGCAGTTACGTTAATACTCCAGCCTACGGACATGGGATAAATCGATTTGGTAACTTCTGGCCAGCCTGCGGTATTGCCTGAAAGACTGCCGGTAACTGCGCAATCTACCACTCCTTGTTTGAGCGCAGGCACAACTTCGGCAAAGGCCATACTTACCGCTGTGGCCCCAATGCCACTCAAAAAATCACGCATCGTAGGGTTAAAAACCCTAATCTTTTTTCCCTTAAGGTCTTTGAGGCCACTGATCACTTCCCGACACCAAAACACTTGCGGAGGGTTGGCACCAAAAACCAACAATTTCGCATTCCAATTTTTCTGCATCTGCCTATCTAACACAGCTCGGTAAGCTTCGCAGGCAGCACGGGCTTTAACAGGGTCCAGAGTCAATCCGGCCAGGTCGACCCCTTCAAAGCGCGGGTCATCACCAGCCATCTTAGAAATATCCATGCTGGCGAAGTCCATAACGCCCAAGCGAATCAAACGTAATAATGTTTTGTCATCTATCCCCATGTGGTCAAGTGGAGTAATGTCCGCAGTGATAGCACCTTTTGATGCTTTAGGTAAAGTTTCTCGCCAGAAAGGAATTTCATCTCTAATTGACATAATTACGGTGCTGTGGTAGCCAATTACTTTGAAATGATTCTTCGGCAGATCTTGCCCTGTAGCCATACTGGCGACCATAATAAGGCCTATACCTACAAATAATAAGAATAATTTTTTCATAAACCCTCCTTTTTTATTTATTTTTCATCAGCTTTTTTAATCTTGGCTTTATCTCGCCCTTTGCCCATCTTAAATATTTTATTGTGAGCATAAGATTAGATTAAAACTTATTTTAAAATTTTTTTAATTCATGTCAATATTATTTTAAACTGAACGTCTAACAATTTTAATATTTCTCCCCAGCAGGAATTTCTCTCTTTTCTAAATTCCTTATTTATTCCCCTTTTTTTAAAGAGGGGTAAGGGGAGATTATCCATTTCTTACTCCCTTTATAAAAGAAAGAAAGATGGAGCGACCAGATTTAAAAATATGCATCCCCGAAACATTTCCGATATGGTAAGTGGTAATCTAAGTTTACTTCTTGCGCATTTCGATGCCTATCTCCTTGAGCAACTGCGCATAAAACTGATAAGTTTTAGGAAAATTCTCTTCCAACTCTTTCCTTGTCTTAAATGTAAAGGGTACTGATAAATTTTTTAATACCTTTTTAAATTCTGGAGAATGAGCGGCCTGCGTAAAAACCGTTTCTATTTTTTTAAAAATAGGATCGGGAAGCCCTTTAGGGGCAACTAATAGATACAGAGCAGGAGGAACATCTTTATAACCAAGGTCTTTCAAAGTAGGAATATCAGGAAAATCAGGATCTCTTTGCTCTGCTACAGTCACGGCCAGCATCCGGAAAATGCCTTGTTTAACATAGTTTAAATGAATACCGGCCCCGGCAGTAAAGTCTACATGGCCGCCAATAAGGGCAGTACAAGCAGGAGCTCCTCCTTTGTAAGGAACATGCTTAAATTTTACATTCGCTTGCCTGGCTAAATATTCTACGGCAAGCTGTTGCGTGGCACCAGTCCCAGAGGAACTATAAGATAATTCTCCAGGACGCTTACGGGCTTCTTCTAAAAGATCTGGAAGGGTTTTAAAAGTTGATTCTTTCTTCACGCAGATTCCCCCAATATAGGTACCGTAGGCAAGAATATAAGTAAAGTCTTTAAAGGGATCATAAGGCACGTTTAGCATCAAGTGGCGAGTGTCTAAAGCAGAAGAAGAAATCACGGCCAATGTATAGCCATCTGGCTTTTTATTAGCTAAAAGGGTAGCCGCTACTGTGGCCCCACCGCCCGGCTTATTTTCGACCACCACCGGTACCCCCAAAATCTTTTGCGCCTCCTCTGCCAAACCTCTGGCTGTAAGATCTGTAGTGGCTCCAGCTTCAAAGCCACAATAAATTGTAATTGGCTTGGTTGGAAAATCCTGGGCATGAACATTAGGATAGCTCGAAATAAAAAAGCAGAAAAGGAAAACGATTAACGAAAAAAAAGAATTAGAATTGTTTAACATAAATTATCCCTCCCTCCCCCATTATTTTTAAGATAAATTTACAAATAAATTTTTATTTATATTAGCTGCGCCGAATGAAAAGTCAAGGTCAATATTTTTATTTGCCCAATTTCGGATTAAAGAAAACCTAAATTGAGCTTTTTTTAGGATAAGTAATCGCTAATTGAAATATATTAGTGATTCACGATAATCATGCTTGATTCGTTTTATACATTCAGATTTTGAACAAGATAGGCTTTCGTGACTCCCATGAAAACAGCATTCCAGTTTCTTTATGAGATATCTAAAAAACCCATTTTTTGATTTCTCTACGCGAGCAAGAGCCCAAGAACATATTAAAATCAATAGATTTTTGTCTCCCTAAGGATGGCCAAATTTATTTTTCAGCACTTTTTAAGAGATCTCTTTAATCTCTTTTGGATTCTCACCTGGGCAGGAATGACTTTGAAGGTTGTCAAATAATATAATCGCGCCATTTAATTTTTTATTCAAAATAATCAAATAATTTAAAAAAAATGGAATTCTTCTATGAATAAATTCATAGGAAATGCGGGGAGGAATTAAGAAAGAATTTAAATGGGCAAAAAAATGGTGGCGGTGCAGGGACTCGAACCCCGGACTCTGCGGATATGAGCCGCATGCTCTAACCCACTGAGCTACACCGCCACGCTAAAAGAAGAATATAGAA
>Ga0078972_1001774_pt1 | contig 77684 bp, 64 predicted proteins | sample YelNatPaOPGAMG01_FD_67568 | JGI IMG/M metagenome (GOLD analysis project Ga0078972, IMG submission 67568) | Hot spring thermophilic microbial communities from Obsidian Pool, Yellowstone National Park, USA - OP-RAMG-01 (SPADES assembly) (version 2) | ecosystem: Environmental > Aquatic > Thermal... | reverse complement strand
AAGCATTTTCCCGTTGTAAGTAAGCTGTTCGTTGCCGGCATCGTAGGTGTAGATGTCAGTTGATTTGGGGCCGGATGTCCGGTTGCCCACGGGATCGTAGCTGTAGGCTTCGGTGTGGTGTTTGAGGATGTCATCCAGCAAGGGCGTCAAAGGGTTGTTGCTCTTGGGAGTTGCCTTGGTTAAACGGTAAAGCGGGTCGTATTGGTAGTGGATGGTTTTAAAAATGTCCTTTTTAGTCAGCCTGTTACCGATATTGTCATGGGTATAGGTGTGGCTGTCAAGGGTCTGTTGAAAAGCGTTTTTGTGGGTAATATTGGTCAGACGGCTTAACTGGTCGTAGGAATAGGTAGTATAGGTGTCATTGGGCAGAGTTCTTTTGATTCTTCTTCCCAGGGTATCGTAGGTAAAGGTGTAATTACCCTTGGCAGTTTCCATTTTGGTTAATTGATTATTCAGATTGTAGCTGTATTTGATAATCTGGCCATCAGGTGTGGTCATCATTGTCCTGTTGCCCATTGTGTCGTATTGGTATCCAATGGTGTAGAGATTGGATAGGTTGTAGATGATGACGTCGGTCACGCGGTTCATGGCATCGTAGCTGTATAAATAGGCGATGTTTGAGTTGGTGGCTACGGTCAGGTTGCCCGCAGCATCATATTGAAAAATATCGGAGGTGTTGTCGGGATATTTTCTCTCGACCAGTCGGTTGAGTTCATCGTAAAAATAGGCAATCGTTCGGCCGTCGGGTTTGGTCTTGGAAATCATGTTGCCCCTGGCATCGTATTCATAGGTTGTGACATTGCCCAGTGGATCGGTCTCTTTTGTCAACCGGCCGTTTTCGTCGTACTGATAGGTGGTTGTCTGATTTTTGGCATCGGTCAGGGCGATCATCCGGTCGCCGCTGCCTGCACAGGTGGAACAACCGCCCGCGCCGTAGTTAAATGATGTGGAGAAACCTGCCGCGTCGGTAATTCGAACAAGCTGATTCCTGTAATTGTAATCGTAAGTGGTGGTGTTGCCGTTGGCATCGGTGACGGATAACCTGTTGCCATTGGCGTCATAGGTGTACCTGGTTGTCTTGCCCGCCGAATCGGTGACGGCTACAAGCTGATTGAGACTGTTGTACTGGAAGGTTGTTGTGTTGCCCGCCGCGTCGGTCTGGCTGAGCATGTTGCCCAGATTGTCGTAGGACTGGGTTGTCGTTTGACCACTTGGATCGGTAATGGAGATAAGGTTGTTATTGGCGTCATACGCCATTTGTGTAACGCCGCCGTGGGGAGCGGTGATGGAGATGATGTTGCCTTTGCTGTCGTAAGTGTATTGAGTTATGGCGCCTGCGGGGTCGGCAACCGAGGTCATATTGCCGCGGTCATCGTAAGTATATTTTGTCTGTCGTCCCAGTGGATCGGTGATAGAGGTGACCAGATTATCATCGTTGTACGTGTAGGTGGTTTTGTTGCCTGCCGCGTCGGTGACAGAGGTTATGTTGCCGCTGTCGTCATAGGTGTATTCCGTGGTGGTGCCGTCGGCTTCGATCCGGCTGGTCATGTTGCGGTTAGAGTCATATTCGTAGAAGATTGTGCCGCCGCTCGGATCGGTTTTGGATTTTAGCGCGCCCAAGACAGGGTCGTATCTGTAAATCCAGACTCCGCCGTCCTTTTCGGTGACGGTTGTGGCGTTGTTTTCGGGATCATACTGAACCGATAGGGTTCCGCCTTGCGGATCAATAATCTGGCGGACGCGGCGTTCTTCATCATAGAAATACTGGACAAGGTTGTTCTGCGGATCGGTCTTGGTGAGCATAAACCCGTTTTCATCATAGGTATAGCGCCAAGTCTGTATGCCCAGCGAATTATGCGAGGAAACCTGCGTGAGCGCGCCGCCGTTGTAGAAGAACGCGTAGCTGTTGTTATTGGGATCGGTGATCGAACTGATGCGGTTATTCCCGTCATAGTTGATGTAAATGGTTTTGCCCGTTGGATCGGTAATTTTGACCAAATTACCGCCGGAGCTGTAGGCCAAATGAACGGTGTTGCCGTTTTTGTCGGCGATGGCGGTTAATCTGCCATTGGCATTCAAGCTGCAAACGGTGCCGTTTTTGTAAGTCAGCACGAAGGTATTATCCGCGTTGACCCGCAAAAAGGGAAAAGCAGATATGTCGGAAGTGTAATAATCGCCGTTTTTGTAAAGAGAAATCATGCCGCCGCGGCCGTCGGAAAGAACATAGGCATCCTCCGTCGGATCGGTCTCTAAAAAAATATTATAGCTGTGCGTCCAGCCTTCACCCAGTACGCCGCTGTAGCCGTCCGTGCTGTTGTAGTACAAGGTAAAATCGAACATCAAAGCGGAATTGGGCACGGTGAAAAGGGTCTGAGAATGGCTCAAATTGCCGTTGGCAATGTTAATGGATGAATTGGCTGTTATCTCAAGCTTGCAGTCTTTTTCCCTGTATTTGACAGTAAAGTTTTGATTTTCCGAATCTGCGCAGGAAGGATCGTCATCAGACGTTACCGTCAACGTCGCCACATATTGTCTGGATTTGCCCAATTTGAATTTTTCGTTTTTCAAATTCCAACTGGCCCCGACGGACGCGCCTTTACCGGAACCGATGATGTTTCCGCCAATCGTTACTTTCCAACTGAAAGGCTTTGATGATGATATCGATCCAGTGAATTTAACGGAACCGTTTTGATCAACGACGGCGTTTAATACATCAAATTTATTTATCTGAAGATCACAGCTTGAACAAGAAGGAACGGTAACCGGCGGCGGTGTTGGCGGTAAAGATTGCTGAATGCAACAACCCTTTGTTAAATGATTAGCATCTCTTTTGTCATCGAATTCGTTTAATGCAGCCGTACTTACGCTATTACAGAATCTTCCATACAATGCTGTTTCTTCGCAGTTCATTCCATTTATACTCATACAGCTTGATGGTGGTTCTGGACAAGTTTTGTGAGAAGAACCTCCTAAGCCGCCACACCAATTATATTGATTGTTGCCATCTTCTTTGCCATCGCAACGTATCCCATGAACATATACAAGTGCACAATACCAATTCATTGTGTCTGGAATAGTTGAAGCTTGACAATAATAATTATGTCCGCATCGCTTTATGTATCCTGCCAATTCGATTGTTCCAGCGGGGTAAGCGCTAACTGCAATCTATTTATAAACTATCTGACCTGCTTTATCGGTTACACTGATAAGAGGATTTAGATTGCAATTTGGATTACTGGATGGCGCGGTGTAGTTGACGGAATCACCTGTCGTGGCGGAAAGGTAGCCACCGCCACTTAGCGACCAAGTATAAGGCCCTCCGCATCCGCCGGAAACCGTCAAAGTCGCTGTTTGGTTTACAGACATCTGGCTTGGTCCGGCAATAAAAAGAGAAGGCGCGGATTCAGCTCCGACATCAGTGATTAATGACACATTGAAGAAAATGGTAGAAAAGACGACAACAAACAACAGCCACAATTTTTTACTCCCCGACACGAGCGCCCCCCTGTTGAAAAATAAATAACTGCCTTACTGCTTTCGGATTTTTAAAGATGATTTTCGAACTGCGAAGTCTAAGTAATATCAGCCGATTTTTTTGTCAAGAAAAAAACCGTCAATCTATCTACCCCCTGTAGATTTTTAAAATCACCGCGGAGAAATTCCATGACGGAGTAATGAAAGTTCTCTCATCAAAAAAAACCTGCCCGTCGCCTTTCATCATACTCGAATGCCTCCGGCGATCCTTAAAAAGAAGCAGCCGATCTTTTGGTTGCCAAATTTCATTTTTTCGTTTAAAGTGCGGAGCAAATCAGCGCATGATCATCGTCAGGAAGCATGACGAAGGAAAGGATCAACCGATGAGATTTTCAGCGCTCCTTTTCGCTTTGTCCCAAATTCTGAAATGGGCGTCAAAATTCAACCCCGCTTACCGCAAGTACATCGGCAACATCCATCAGGTCAGAATCATGATCAAGACGGCGGACGGTAAATTCGGCCGGGTCTTTATATTCGATCGGGGCACCGTAACGTCCAAAAGCGGCGCCCATCATCCCTACGACGCCGCCATTGTATGGTCGGATGCTTCCACGGGATTCAGGGTCATGGCGTCGAAAAGCGATGCCGAACAGTTTAAGGCAGCCGCCGCGGGCAAGATGAAGCTCGACGGCATGGCTTTTTTCGCTCAATGGTTCAACGACGGCGTGAAGTTGATCATATAAATTTCACCTTCCCCTCACCCTTTCTTTCCGTGACCCGGAAATTCCTTGGGGTCAAAAGAGGGGGAAGCGGGATGGATCTGGGTAGAGAGCAGGAACTTGATCCAAACGAAGAGGCGATTGATTCCTCTTCGTCATTCATTGATTATTCAAGGAGAAAACCATGGCAAAGATCCTGGGCGGTCATCTGGTGGGCAAATATCTGAAGGAGGTCGAAAACGTCGAAATCGTTTTCGGTATTTCCGGCGGGCACATCGAAGCGATGCTCGATAGTTTCACGGAATTCAAAATCCGTACGATTGATGTGCGACATGAGCAGGCCGCCGTGATGATGGCGCATGCCTGGTCGATTTATACCGGCAAGCCTGGCGTATGCTTCCTGACGGCGGGGCCGGGATTCGCCAATGGTTTGACCGGCATCGCCAACGCCTATCTGGACAACGTGCCGCTCGTTGTGCTGTGCGGCAGGCATCCCCTGCGCGATGATCTGAAGGGAGCGCTGCAGGAAATCAATCAGATCGACATCGTTCATCCCATCACCAAATGGGCGGCCACTTGCTACGACACGAAAAGGATTCCGGAATATCTTTCCATTGCTTTCCGCCGCGCCGTCGAGGGACGCCCCGGCCCCGTTTTTCTGGAATTGCCGCCCGACGTCTTGGGCGTCAGGATTGAAGATTCACTGGCCCCTCTGCCGCCGCGAAAAACGCGCCGATACACGGCGCACCCCGATGACGCCGATTTAAAGGCCGCGGCGGAAATCATCAACAACGCGAAGAAGCCGCTGTTTCTCGGCGGCAGCGGCGTGCGTTTCAGCGATTGTTCCGACGCGTTGAAAGATTTCATCGAAAAGACGGGCATCCCTTTCATGCTGATGAATTACGGCCGCGGCGAACTGCCGGATCATCATCGTTGTTCGGTGATGGAAATGGGCAACGTCGGTCTGATGTTCGGCCTGCCCCAGACGGATGTCGTGATTGCCGCGGGACTGCGGTTCAACTGGCTTTTGATGTCCGGCAGTCTTATCCCGCCCACCACGAAAGTGGTCCGAATCGACATTGACCCGTGCGAAATCGACCGTAACCGCACGGCGGACGCGGGCCTGGTGGGCGACGTTGGTTCCGTGCTCAAGCAGCTCACGCCGCTGGTGAACAAAAACGAACACCGCCAATGGACCGAAACGCTCAAAGCGGCCGGCCGCTCGCTTTTGGATTACGAACTCCGAATCCGAAATACGGCCACCGACCCGATTCATCCGGTGCGGTTGGTGGCGCAGATTCAAAAAGTCGTGGGTGACGATACGCTCTTTGTGACCGACGGCGGCGATACCAATTACTTCGGTCTTGCCTTTCAATCAAAGGAGAAGGCGGGCGTCATCGCCGCGGCGGCGGGACTGTTCGGCTGTCTGGGCACGGGAATTCCCTTCGGGATGGCGGCAAAACTCGCCCGGCCGGACAAAAAGGTCGTCGTCTTCAACGGCGACGGATCTTTCGGTTTCAACGCCATGGAATTCGACACGATGGTGCGCCATCACATCCCGGTGGTTGTGGTCATTAACAATGACTGCGCTTGGGGAATGATCAAGCACTCTCAGGAGCTCTCCATCGGCAAGGAGCGGATCCAGTGCGCGGAACTGGGCGTGCGGCATTATGAAAAAGTGGCGGAGGCGCTGGGCGGCCACGGCGAATTCGTCACGAAAGACGAGGAAATCATTCCGGCGCTGGAACGCGCGCTGGCATCCGGTAAGCCGGCCTGCGTCAATGTCATGACCGATCCCACGGTGACCAGCCCGGCCACGCCGCTGTTTTACCAATCGCTCAAGATGGAATAAATTTATCGAGAGACGCCTTCGGAAAGCGGCGAAAAAAGTGCCGCGAAAAAACATGGACGTCGTCCAGACTAAAAAGGATTTTTCCAAAGCGCGCTCCAACCGAAAACGGCGCTATATTGCTTTCGCGGCTATCCGGATTCGCGCTTTTTCCCGGAAGTCTTTTTTTGAAGCGGCTTTGCGGGATGCTCGGGACAAGTTTTCCTGGGCGCCGTCCCTTTGATATAAAATTCCTTGAGCTTCCGCGGACATTGATCCGTCGCCAAATATCCCGTGTCGCGGTCAATCACCGCCTCTTCCATGCCTTCGGGAACAGGCCCCGGCAAGGGACCCGACTGGGAATAAAAAGCACGCATGAATCTTGCCCAGATGCGCAGGGCGCCTTCGGCGCCGGTAAGCCCCGTATCCGCTCCGGAATCGTAGCCCACCCATACGACGCAGACAATGTCGGGCGTAAAACCGGCAAACCATGAGTCTTTGTTATCGTTGGTCGTTCCGGTTTTCCCCGAAGCCGGAAAATAAATCCCCAGCGATTTCGATTCTCCGGCCGTGCCGCGCTCCAACACGCCCATCATCGCGTAAGCAGCCAGATGCGCCACCCGCGGATCAAATACCCTCTTGCGTTCGAGCTGACGGGTCATCAACAAATCGCCGTTTGCCCGCGCGACCCCGCGCAGGGGAAACCGTTCATAACGCACCCCGCCCGAAGCGATGGTCGCGTAAGCGTAGGCCAGTTCCATGGGGCGGACTTCGAAACTGCCCAGCGCCAGAGACGGAACGGGACGAAGCGGACTGGTGATGCCGGCCAAACGCGCGGCGTGAAGCACCTTCTCATAACCGATGTCGTGCGCCAATCTGGTTGTGGCGGTATTCACCGATTCCTCGATCATTTTCCGGATGGTGATTTCTCCATACGTTTTGTCTTCGAAATTCGTCGGACTCCAGGGTCCTTCCGGCGTGGGCAGAGTAATGGGTCCGCCGGACACCCGCGTGGACAGCGTCATCCCCTCTGAAAGCGCCGCAAGCAAAACAAACGGTTTAAAGGCGCTGCCGGGCTGCCTTTTTGCGTCCACGGCTCTGTTGAACCGCGTCTGCTGATAATTTCGGCCGCCGACCATGGCCACCAATTCGCCCGTCTTCGCGTCCACGGCAACCAGCGCGGCCTGCAGTGGTTCACCGGCGGGACGGGCGCTTACAGCAAGCGCTTCCAAGCCCTGAGCAACCGCCTCTTCGGCAATCGACTGACAAACGGGATCGAGAGAGGTATCGTAACGATAGCCGGGATGATAGAACTTCTCCGTCCCCAACTCGTCCGCGGTGATGCGCTGGATGTAATCCAGGAAATACGAACCCGCATCGGCCGGCCCTCTGCGGCTTTGAATCACGACCGATGCTTTGGACGCCCGGAGAAATTCTTTCTCGGAAATCATGGAACGTCTTCTCATCCGCGCCAGGACGAGATTGCGGGCATCACGCGCTTCCTGTAAATTTCTCATGGGAAAGCGCCGATGCGGCGATTGAAAAATGCCGGCAAGCAGTGCCGCATCCTCCAGGGAAAGGTTTTTCGCAGGCTTGCCGAAATAAAAACGCGAGGCGTTCTCCACGCCGTAAATTCTCTGAGAACCGGCCTGCCCGAAATAAGCCTGATTCAAATACATCTCCAGAATTCGGTTTTTGGAGTAGAGCAACTCCATCGCTACCGTCAGCTCCGCGATTCGCAGTTGGCGGGCGAAGACGTTGCGCGGAAGAAAATAATCCGCCGCGAGCTGCTGCGTCAGGGTCGCGCCGCAGCCGATGAAGGGAAGGTCAAAGCCGACGTGAAAATAAAAACGTGGGTCTTGAGAAGCGACGACCGCCTGCCGTAAAAAGGGTGAAACGTCGTTGAGAGAAACCAGATGAGGCGGCTCATCGCTCAGACGGCCGATTTCCTGCGGCTCCAGTAAAATGGAATCCAGGGGTTTCCCCGTTGACGATCTGATCTCCCGGACGCGCCCGTTTTGAAGAGTCAGGAGCGCCCATCCCTCATTTTTCGAAATCGCTTGAGCCTGCGGTTTGCGGGGGAATATGCGAATCGCGTTGTTTGCTTCGGAAAAAGCGCCGGCCTGTCGCGGCGTCGCCCGGACTTTTTTGTAATTCAGCCGGCTTAACCTCTCGGCAAACCGAAGATTGCCCAGATGATCTCCCGGGTGAATTTCAAGGGGACGGCCGTAAAAAACGGACGGCGATGGTTTCGTTTCTTCGGCGGCCTGCTTCTCCAACCGGGCGCAAACATAGCCGAGACGCAACGCAAAAGCCGTAAACAAAAACGCCGCGAAAAATAAAAACAGACGCCGGCGATTCAACACAATCTCCTTTCTCGTCTTCGGGCGGACCCCAAACGCTCTTCCCTCTCAAGGCCCAGGATGTTTTGAGGTGGATCTCTTTTCATTTTAATCACAACAACCAAAATGCGGCAAGCAATTTTGCCTCAAAAATTCAAAAACAACGAAACGTCTTGACGAACGCGGCAGCGATCTTTTTCAAAGTCTCCGGCGCTGATTTTTCGCAATGCAGAACCGCCCAGCGCCGAATCCGGAGCTTTCGCTGTTTTGGCGCAGTCAAAAAATCTCCCTCGTCTTGGAAAGCTTTTTTACCGAAGGAACGCGCGACGCCTTTGCGGTCAATACCTAATCCCTTTTGAATTCAGCATGGGCACAAAGAGGACATCAATCACCGCCTGCTGTTGCAGGCGTCCTTTTTTCTTGGTCAGCACATACAGCTTCTGATTTCCCGGCGCTCCCACAGGAATGACCATTTTCCCGCCTTCCCGCAGCTGCTCAATCAGCGGCCGGGGCACGCTCGTCGGCGCACAGGTCACCAAAACGGCGTCAAAAGGCGCGGCTTCAGGCCATCCGCCGTAACCATCCCCGATTCTGACATGCACGTTGGGATAAAGCCGGGAAAGAAGCCGCCCGGCGCGTTTTGCCAGAACCTCGACAATTTCCACCGTATAAACGCTTCGGCAGAGTTCGGCCAGAATCGCGGCCTGATAACCGGAACCCGTGCCGATTTCAAGCACCTTCATGTCCGGTCGGGGATTGATAAGTTCCGTCATTAAAGCGACCATGTAGGGTTGGGAAATGGTCTGGCCTTCGCCAATCGGCAACGCCGTATCTTCATAGGCGAGGGCGCGAAGGCCGTCGGGCACGAATTGATGACGGGGCACTTTGAGCATCGCGCGCAACACGGACGGATGCTTGATCCCCCGGGCTTCAATCTGGCCGGCGACCATTCTTTCTCTGGCCGAAGCATACGCCTGTTCCGTTTGAGCCCCCGCAGGAGGCAAGGCGAGAAAAAACAAAACCGCGAAAATAAACGGCGCGATTCTCCTTCGCAGCTTTACGCAGGACAAACACAAGGCATGCATTTTTCCGCCCGCAAAACATCTCTTGGGGGTCAGTGAGCCGCTTTTTTATTCGTGGAGAGTTTTTTCAACACATGGCGATAATCGCTGTGCCGATAAATTTTCATCCAACGGCTTACAATTTCCGCGGCATAGGTGCGGACCAAAAGATTTCTCCACCTTCGTTTGATGTCCCACCAGGCCTTCGCCAGAGGAACCATGAAAATTTCACGCGGCGTCCAATCACTGTACAACACGTTTCGGGCTCTTTGTCTTTCACGCAAATTGCGGATGAATCTTCGAAGGTAGAACGCGCCAAACTGAATGGGAAAACCGATAGTGGCGATGTAGGCCCAATTCAGCCAATTGCCGTAATTTAAACTCCGCCGGATGAAACTTCCGAGGTATCTCTTTTTCATCAAGAGAGTGCTCATATTCTGCAAATCAAAGGGATCCAAACCGTCCGGCCGGGGATCATAACAAAGGAAAAGACCGTCATATTTGTCCCAGTTCACCATGGAAAGAGGCAAAAGGCGGCCTTCCCGCTGAAGCCTTTCCCGCAGTTCCGAGCCGGGCAACGGAACGGCATGGAGCACTTGAATCGTGTCAATGCCCGATTTTCTGAAAAACTTTTTGTAATACCGCGCCCGCTGTTTGACGTTCATGGAAAAACCGTCTTGCGCGCCCTTTGGGGAAGGATAACCGAAAATGAACATGCCGTGGAGGTAAAAATAATCGGAAAGTTTTCTGGAACGGGCGATTAATTTCTCCGCGGTTACTCCCTTGCGCATGGCGCGCAGCTCTTCGTCGATGGGGCTTTCATAACCGATGGCCAGCATGGAAACGCCCGCAAAACGCATCGCGTCGATTAATTCGTCGTTTTCCGCCACTTCCGACCGTACCTGAACAATCAGCTCGATTTTCTTTTTGAATTTTTTTCTGTAATCGCCGATTTTTCTGCACAGCTCGATGGCCTCCTTCGGCGACTGAGCGAAATTATCATCCGTGAAAAAAAACTGCCGATATCCCAAGTCGGCGTATTTAATCACTTGCCGCAGTGCCGTGTCCACGGAAGCGCATTTATATTTTCCGTATCGTTTATTCACGACGCAGAATTCGCAGTTCCAATTGCAGCCTCGTCCGCGGTTGATGGGAACACAACTCCACCTTTTTTTCAGGAATTTAATCATCGTCAGATCCGGATCAGCCAATTCATCCAGATCTTCTATCGGTTTGCGCTTGCCGGTAAAGACATAAGCGCCGGTTTCATCCATGAAGCTGATACCCCGGACCGAAGCCAATTTTTCGCGGTCCAACACAACACCGCCGTCAGCCATCAATTTCTCCAGCAGCTCCACGATGGTTTCCTCGCCTTCTCCGTGCACCACGATGTCTATGCCGGATTGAAGCGCTTCCTGAGGCAGGGCGTCCACATGGCTTCCGCCGGCGATCGTGACCGCGCCGAAACGCTTGTACTGCGACGCCACCGAATACATTCGGAGAATGGAGTTCGTCATTCCGCCGTAAAACAGCGCAATCTGCGCCGGTTGCCGGTTCTGCAAAAAAGAATGATCCGGCAGGCCCATAAAATCCTGCGGGCCGTTATAGTTATTTTCATCAATCGCGTAGATCTCCCTGACGCGCGGGTGCCTGATCTGGCTCATGACCGACAAAATGCCCACCGGCGGCATCTTGATGCGGGCGTAGATATTCTGCTGAGAATGTTTCGGGTACTGCGGAATAACACCAATAATCGTCACGTCTTTCTTCATGATTAAAATCCCTCCCCTTGAACTTCGTCATTTAATCTGAAAAAAACGGCTGAAAGATGACCAATACGCGGGAAATATTACATTGGTAAAACCTATCATAATGAATGTCAAACAAAAAAGCAATACCGCTTAGGAAAATTTTGCCCACCAGGACACCGACACGTCTTCACCGCCGATCGCCGGAATCAAAAGCCTGCAGGCAATCCTGCCGGGTGTGGACGCCTTCAGTCCAACCCGTTGAAAAAATTGATATTGACTTTGTACGGCCGGATAAGGCAAAAAAGTTCCAACTTCTTTAAGGCGGGCACGAATCGCTTATGAATTTTAAAACCTGCAATCGGCGGTTTTGATATGAAAATCAACGGACTGGATCGCATCGGCGGTATCGTGGACGAGATGTTTCTTGCACCCGGCAGAATCATCGCTTATTTCCAGTCGCGGCGCAAAACAGACTGGCGCCACTACGCGCGCGAAGTGGCTGTTTATGAAGAACAGGGATATGTGAAAGATCCCCGAAAATTCTTTGTCCTGCCGGCAGAAGCCCCGAAAGAAACCGTGGAAACTCAGTCCTCTTATCAAAGCGGTTTCTATCAGGTTCTTTCTTTCCCCAGCCTGTATGAGCCGGACAATTCTTACGTCAGAAGTCGCTATCTGAGCCACGCCGAAAACCGCAAAGGCTACCTCGTCCGTTGGACGCACGGCGATAAACCCCGCAAAACCGTCCTTTGTGTTCACGGCTTTATGATGGGCGCTCCGCGAGAGGCCGAACGCATGTTCAAAATCCGCGCGTTATTTTCAATGGGGCTGGACGTCGCGCTCTTCATTCAGCCCTTTCACTGGAAACGCATAGCTGGGCCGCGTGCCGCCCGCCGCATTTATCTCACTCTTGGCGACGCCGCTTTCACTAATGAATGCGTCGCCCAAAGCATTTACGATTTGGAAAATTGTTTCCTCATTCTAAGAAAGCTCGGTGCGGCGGAAATCGGACTGATCGGCGCCAGTCTGGGCGGATACATTACAGGAATTTACGCCTGCTTGAGCGCCAAGCCGAAGTTCGCCGCGATGATGGTTCCGGCGCTTACGCTGCTCAAACCCATGTCCCCGGCCGCTTTCCTCAAACGGGCGCCTTTCGATTCCGAATGGCGCGCGCGCGTTTGCCGCGCGGCGGATTTTCATTCGCCGCTGCATCTTCAGCCCCGGCTGCCCGCCGACACCATTTTAGTCGTGGCGTCCCGGGGAGACCGTCTGTGTCCGATCGAACCGGTGGAGCAATTAAAACGTAAATGGAATTTGACCCGCTGCCACTACCGCACCGGAGGGCATTGGCTGGTCTTCGACAAAATCCGCGGACGGGCGTGGTACGGCTTGCTGCGGGATATGAATTTTTTGGCGGACTGACTCAACGGTTTTCCGCCGCGGGAATTTGCTCCGGCGCGGCGGCTGAAAACCACGGGGGGACTGAGCGCTCCGACCACGCTTAGGCTTGCACAACGAAATATGAAAAATTTTCCCGGCGCACCAGGGCGCTAATCTTTTCAGAAGATGCCTTTGAGATTTTTACCTTTCTTTTTTTCATCCTCATCGAGAACAACCTTGTCTTTTTTGTCCATCATCTCCAACGCTGTCTTAGCCCGCTCATGACCCTGCTCTGCCGCCTGACGATACCAGTTCATCGCCTGATGAAAGTCTTGTTTGACAAGAAGTCCTTCCTGATAGATACAGCCCAGACTGTATTGCGCCTCGGCGTGCCCGCTTTCCGCCGCTTCCAGATACCATTGGATGGCCTGTTTGAAATCCTGCGCAACGCCTTCGCCGAAAAAATACCTCAATCCGAGATGATATTGCGCGTCCGCGTTCCCCTGCCGAGCCGCTTTTGCATACCACCGCACCGCTTCCGCGTCGCTTTGGGGAACCCCTTCGCCAGCATGATACATTTGGCCTAAATGAAACTGCGCGTCGGCATTTCCCTGTTGGGCCGCTTGCAAAAACCATTTGGCCGCCTGAGCGTCGTCCCTCGGCACGCCCCTGCCCGCGCGATACCTCAAGCCCATTTCATATTGGGCATCGGCACTGCCTTGTTCGGCCAGCGCCAAAAACAGATCCGCCGCCACTGACTCCTCCGAGACGGCCGCTCTGCCCGCCCGATACATCGTCTCCAAAAAGAAGCGGGCTTTTTCATGACCTTGTTTTGCCGCCTGAACGTACCATCGGAGGGCTTGAGCATCATCCTGCTCGGCGACAATGCCTTCTTGATAGATGCCCCCCAGCGTGAACTGCGCCTCGGTGTGTCCGTTCTCCGCCGCTTTCCGATACCAGCGTATGGCCTCATCAAAATTCCGTTCAACGCCTTCCCCGAAGAAATATTTCAAACCCACGTGATATTGGGCATCGGCATGTCCCATTTGAGCCGCACGGAGAAAATGCTTGACCGCTTCGGCATCGTCCTGAGCGACGTCCTCCCCCAAATGATATTTCAATCCCTCTTTGAACTCCTCATCCGCATCCGGCAGCTCCTCCGGTGCGGCCGCTTTCGAAAGACTTTCTGCCGCAGGTGAGAATGATTTATCTTCCTCACCGGCAGGCCGCGCGCCGGAGGGCGCTTCAGCTGTCTCGGGGATCTCAGATTCAAGGTGCAATTTTTCAATAACCATATCACGCGGCGGTAAAACGTCTTCCTTTTCCCGTTTCATCTGGCCGCCAGCCGGCGAATGCGCGTCTGCGTCTTGAACTTCCGATTCCCCAAATAACTTTTCAGCCGGTTTCTCATTTGCATCTGTAGTGTGATCCGGTTGATCCGGCAAAAGCCTCTTCAACTCAGTGTCCCATGTTGGTTGATCTGCTTTGGGAGTGAGCCAGGGAGTTTCCTGCTTTTCCTTCTTTGTTATCTTTTTGTCTTCTTGAATCCTTTCGCCGACGGGCGATGGCCTACCCTCGGCTTTTTCTTCCCCCTGAAGGAGTGCCTTCACCGCCTGAATATCTTCCGGCGGAATTTCATCTTCCTCTTTGACTTGGGTTATTTCCTTTTTGGTTCCAACGATTTTATCTTTCAGGATTGCCGGTTTGGTGATCCATTTGGATTCCTCGTCCTGGTAATGCCGGATGCTTCTTCTTTTTCGGTTGATGCAATCCAATTTCTCCTGAGCGTCCCGGTCTCCCTGCGCGGCGGCTTCACGGTACCATCTGGCGGCTTCAATTTCATTTTTTTCAACGCCCAATCCCTCTTCATACATCTCGCCCAGATTGAACTGTGCGTCGACATGACCCTGCTCGGCGGATTCCAAAAACCATTTCGCCGACTTGATGGCGTCCCGTTCAACGCCCTCCCCCTTGAGATACATCAGGCCCAGGTTATACTGCGCCAAAGCATTTCCTTGCGCCGCCGCCTTCAGATACCATTTCGCCGCTTTTTCGCTGCTTTGTTTGACACCTCTGCCTTCCTGATACATCCATGCAAGATTCACCTGCGCTTTGACATGATTCTGATTGGCGGATTTCAAAAACCAGACGGCCGCTTCCGCATCGTCCTGCAAAACACCTTCTCCTTTGAGATACATCAGACCCAGATTATACTGCGCCACGGCGTTCCCCAGTTCCGCTTCCTTAAGAATTTCTTTTAAAGACCATTTGATTTTCGTCATCTTAATCGTTCTCTGGGTAAGTTTTCTTATGCAAAAAATCTGAAGAAATATAACATTGACGCTTCCATGATGCCGCCTGCCGGGAATAATCCCAATAATAAAAATGGCAAAGAAATGTTTATCATATAGCACCTTTTATTTTTTTGAAAAAGCAAATAAATTTTTTCTGTTGCGGTTAAAAAGGATGCCTTTTTAAGCAAACCGGGCATTCTTGATTCAAAACATGTTTTCATGTTCTCGGCAAAAAAATGAAGTGCAATACTCTTGCTATCTTTTGCCAAATATTATAGAGATTGTTGCCACATTTTTACAAAAACATAGGAGCTTTCCTGATGGCTGATAGTTCTTCATTCCCGCGGAGCGATTTTATCCGGGATATCATAGATGACGATCTAAAAATGAACAAAAACGACGGCCGCGTCGCGACGCGCTTCCCGCCGGAACCCAACGGGTATATTCATATCGGACATGCCAAATCCGTCTGCCTGAATTTCGGTTTGGCCGCTCAATACCGCGGCACCTGCAATCTCCGGTTGGACGACACCGATCCGGCGGGAGAATCCATGGAATACGTGGAGTCCATCATCCGCGACATCCGCTGGCTCGGGTTTGATTGGAACGACCGCCTTTTTTACGCTTCCGACTACTTTGAAAAATTGTATGAATTCGCCGTTGAGCTCATCAAATCCGGCGACGCTTACGTGTGCAGTTTGAGTCCCGACGAAATCAGGGAATACCGCGGAACCTTCACCGAACCGGGCAAAAACAGCCCTTACCGAAACCGTTCGGTGGAAGAAAATCTCGATTTGTTTCGGCGCATGCGCGCCGGAGAATTTCCCGACGGAGCACACGTGCTTAGGGCCAAAATCGACATGGCTTCCCCCAACATCGTCATGCGCGATCCCATTCTCTACCGGATCAAGCGCGTGCCTCATTACCGCACGGGAACAAAATGGGTCATCTACCCGATGTACGATTTCGCCCACTGTCTTTCGGACGCGCTCGAAGGCATTACGCATTCCATCTGCACGCTGGAATTTGAAAACAACCGGCCGTTGTACGATTGGATCCTCGAGAAATTAATCAAGGGACCACGACCGCGCCAGATTGAATTCGCCCGCCTGAATCTCAGTTACACCGTCCTGAGCAAGCGCCGCCTGATTGAACTGGTGGAGAAAAAATATGTCAACGGTTGGGACGATCCGCGCATGCCGACGGTTTCGGGAATGAGGCGACGCGGGTACACGCCGGCGGCCATCAGAAATTTTTGCGCCGAAATCGGCGTCGCCAAAAATGACAACCTCGTTGACGTCGCCCTGCTGGAACATTGCGTCCGCGAAGACCTCAATGCGTCCGCGCCCAGGGTCATGGGCGTCTTGCGCCCTCTGCGGGTCATCCTCGACAATTATCCGCAAGACCAAGAAGAATTTATTGAATGCGCCAATCATCCGCAAAATCCGGCCATGGGCACCAGACAATTGCCGTTTTGCAAAGAACTGTACATCGAACGAGATGACTTCATGGAAGATCCTCCCAAAAAGTATCATCGCCTCGGGCCAGGACGAGAGGTCCGCCTCCGAAACGCTTATCTGATCAAATTTGAAAGGATGATCAAAGATGAACGCACCGGAGCGATCAAAGAGATCCATTGCACCTATGATCCTCAAACAAAAAACGCTCCGCCCGCGGACGGGCGTAAAGTGCAAGGCGTGATTCACTGGGTTTCAGCCAGACACTGTCTCACCGCCGAAGCGCGCCTATATGACCGGCTTTTCACGATTGAAGACCCGGGGAGCGCGGGCGACGACTTCATCCGTTATCTCAACCCCGATTCCTTGGAAATCATCACCGATTGCCGCGTGGAACAAAGCCTGGAAAACGCTCGGCCGGGAAGTTGCTATCAATTCGAAAGAATCGGTTATTTCTGCCTCGATGAAAAAGATTCCCATAAGGGACAGCTTGTTTTCAACCGTGTCGTCGGTCTGAAAGACTCGTGGGCCAAAATGACGAAAGGAAATAAAGAATAAAAATGGCTGGGGAACAAGGATTCGAACCTTGATTCACGGAGTCAGAGTCCGGTGTCCTACCATTGAACGATTCCCCAGCAAGATGAGCTCAAAACCACCAAGATTCCAAATTTTTCACCGCAACTCGACCTTTCGGCCGCGTGAATATAATGCGATTGGTTATCGATGTCAATAAATTTTATGTTTCGGCCTAACTATTGAATATTTTTTATTATACTTCACTCAACGCCCCCCTGCCCCTGAACATCAAACCATGGCCCGCCGACTTCTTCCGTTTTTATCCATCCCCGCCTCTCTTGACCCTTTGACTTCCACGCCTTGATTTAAGACACCGGCTCAAAAAAACGTTATCAGATTTATTTTAATTTTTGATTGACATGAGAATAAGAAACTCTTAAAATTCAATCGTAAATTTGATAATTTCGCATTCAAACTTCTTAATGGATCGCACTTCGTTTCGGGATTATAAAAACAGCGGTCCGGAAGCCCGGAAAAGGTAACTTGACGAACATTCTGCGATGAAAGAAAGGGGAATGTATCGTTATGGACAGAAAAACCAGGGAATTTCTCCTCAAAGAAAGCGAAAAAAAGAGCCGGGAAGAACTGGCCGCTGAAGCCTTGCGCAAAAAACAACGTCTGACGGAAGAAGACGATATCAAAATTTCCGTCTTATCCGCCGTTGAGAATATCCCCCAAGAAAAAATCGATTACCGGTACAGTAAAGATATTTCCGCATCCGGTTTAAGAATACAGGGCAATGTTCTTTTGCCCATCGGAACGCTGCTTAGCATTGATCTGACATTGAGAAATCTTCAAGAAACTCTCACCCTCAACGGAAAAGTCCAGTGGAACAAAACCATCATCGAAAACGAAATATACGAAGCCGGTGTCGAATTGATAGATGTGCCCGACGAGGTGGCGAAAAAAATCGATGACTACATCGTGTGGAAACAGGACTACAAGAAACTCAACCCAGTCGGCGTGCCTTTCTGGATTTACGCCAAATTCAACAAGCCGAACCCCTAGCGTCTCGCGCGGCTGTCGCGCCGAAAAAAACCATCAAATTTTTCCTCATGGAAATTTCCCGCCGTGGCCTTGCATCCCCAAACGCACGGCTTTATCGGCCGCGGCGTCAGGTTTTCCTTAGCGGAAACCGCCGAAATGTTTGACACCGGCGATGCGGATTGGTATACTTCATCTGCTTGAATTCACCTCAGCAACGGGGAATTTGTTCCATGGCAAAAAACAATCAAAAAAAGCAAGTCTCAAAATCAAAAGTCTCGGCAAAAGACCAGAAGCTGGCCAATGTTTGCCGGAATTGTCCGGTGTGCAGCCACGCCCGGAAGACCCAGAAGGGACTGGCCTTTGAGTTCGTCAAGAGAATCGAAAGCGGGCTTTGTCCTTTTTGCAGGGCTTATGAACGCGTCTACGGTCGCAAGGCGCACCAGCGGATCATTTGACGACAGTCCGGTTGATCGGCCTTAATCCTAAACGCAAGGGATGCGGACGAAGCCATGAATCCAATCGGTTCCATCAATTGGCGCAATTTAACAAGGCATCATCCTTCCGCGTTTCTTCTGGCCGCGCAATTGCTGAGCCTGGGGCTTTACGTCGTCTTGGAAGATTTTCAGGGTGGACAGCTTTTTCTTGGTTTTTTCGGAATAGTCATTTTGCTTTTGGTCGTCTGGGTGGTGTTTCGCAGTCCCGCCGTCAACTGGATAGCGTGGCTGATTGCCGGCCAAATGGTTGTTCTATCCGCTCTGTCGCTGTTCTGGGACAATGCCAATCTCCTGAACTGGTCGGCTCTGTTGGAAGCCTTGCTGTATTTTTACGGCGCGATAAGCCTAATTACTTACATGATGGGCGATGAACACGTCACCACCGATGATCTGTTCGCCGCCGGCGCCACATTCACGTTAATCGCATGGGGATTCGCCTATCTTTACATGGTTTGCCAAGCATGGAGCACAGGGTCTTTTGCCTATGGAACGCATCCGAATGAACCGCTGAATTTTCTCGAACTGCTTTTTCTAAGCTTTGCCAATCTCTCGGCAACCGGTTTGAGCGATATTGTACCGGTGACGTCACCGTCTCGCGTGCTGGTCATGTTGGAGCAGTTTTCGGGCGTTGCCTATATCGCCGTCGTGGTGTCACGATTAATCGGTCTGACGATCGCGCGGCGGCAAGACAAAGGACCGTCTTGAATATTGATGTTGACGTCTGACGAATCTTTGACCGGCTGCGGAAAAAAATTGCCGGAAGAAGCATCCAAAAAACGGTCGACAAGCCGCCCCAACGGAAACGGCGGATGGATCAAAAAGATTGAAGGCGCGATCGAACTCGCCCAAGCATCAGTCAGGAAAGTCAAAACAAACCGAAGGAGGCCGTCATGACCGCTTCAAATTTTTATTACATCTCCCCCCAGGGGAAGTTCACGCCGATGGCGACGGTTGAAGAAGCGATAGCCGCGGCAAAAAACGCCGGTTTTATCTGGCTGAATTACTGCCGGCCTCGAAAGGAGGAGCTGGCGCGCCTCACCGATCTTCTGGACTTTCATCCCCTTGCCGTCGAGGATTGCTTTGATGAAAAGCAGATTCCCAAAATGGATGAGTTTCCGCAAAACACTTTTTTTATCTTCAACGCCTTTGACTACGCCGACAAAAAACTGCGCATCACCGAAATCGACGCCTTGATCGGCAACAACTTTCTGGTAACGGTCAGCCAGAATGATTGCGGCGCCCATCCCGTTTGGAACAGCGTCGAACGCCTTCTGAAAATGGAGATTGAAAGGGCGAAACACGGACCCGGGTTCCTCTTGCACATCATTCTGGACCAGGTTTTGGACAATAAGTTCTTGGCCATTGAAGCGCTGGAGGACGAGCTGGATGCGCAGGAAGAAACCCTTCTCGCCAATATTTCCGCGTTCAATCCCGGCGAATTGATTCAACTCCGCCGCGACTTGTTGAATCTCCGCAAAAGCCTCTTTCATGAGCGGGAAATTCTTATCAAGATCTGCCGCAAAGACTGCCGCTTCATATCCGAAAAGGCCATTTATCACTACCGGGACATCTACGATCATCTCGCCAAATTCTTCGAACTGACGGAATCCTACCGGGAAATCGTCGCCACGCTGATGGAAATGTATCTGTCCATGCTGAACAACGAAATGACGAAGGCGGCAAACGCCACCAACAAAACCGTCAGGCGGCTGACGTTCATCACAACCATCTTCATGCCTCTGACGCTTTTGGCGGGCATCGGCGGCATGTCCGAATGGACCATGATGACCGGCGCGGAAAACTGGAAAATCTCCTACCCCGCCTTGATGATGGGGATGCTGATCATCGGGGTCGCCAGTTACTACCTGCTCAAATGGATTGAACGAAAAAGGTGACGTCGAGTCGGCCCAATAACATTCATGGAAATCAGGACGCAAGGCGATTGGCTGCAAATCGCAATTTGTTTTTGGAACATCACTAAAAAAGGAGGTCCCGGCGATGCATTTGAACAACCCCGAAGCAACCCAACAGGCGCTGAACATTTTAAGAAGCGGCGAGACATTTCAGTGGTACGTCATCCCGCTGTTGGTGATGGTTTTGTACATTTACGCCAATGAATATGAAAAGGGCAATTACCGCGCGATCGCCGGCGGTTTGGCGCTTTACATGGTTCACTGGTTCGTCGAAATCGTCAACGCACTCATCCAACACTTTTCCGGACACGCGCTGTGGACGGTGCCTTCCGGCACGGCGTTTGAAATCATGGTGGGCGTCGGCATCGAAATCAGCCTGATGTTTTCCATCGCGGGCGTGGTGGTTTGCAAACTGATGCCGAAGGACCCCGCCGTGAAAATTCTCGGCCTCAACAATCGTCTCGTCTTCACAATCGCCAACGCCGCATTCGCCTCCATCCTGGAAATCTTTTTGGTGCGCACGCCGACCTTTGTCTGGGTTTACAGTTGGTGGGGCGCCTTCCCCGTGTTTGTCACGGTTTATATCCCGTTTTTCGCCGCCGCCTGTTACGTGCACGATTGGCAGCCCCGGACGCAAAAACAATTCATTGGTTCGCTCTTTGCAATTAATCTTATTGCATTTATTTTGTTTGCCCTGATCCTGAAATGGATTTGATGTTTTGCGCAAACCATGACGATACCGAAACACTTTTCATCCCGGATATGAGATTGAAAATTGCTTTGATCAACCTGTTCCTATGACGTCAAAAAACGCTTTGGTTTTCTATTACACCCGATACAACAGATACAGCTACAACACCTTGGCCGGCGCCCTGGAAACCGACGCGTTCTTCGACGATTTGGAAATTTATTTCCCGGATAATGAAAAAACTCTCGTCGAACAGCTGCCGGACATCGTCAAAAAACACGGGAGGGTCGCCATCGCCGTTTCCTTCATGACGCCGCAACTCTGGAAAATCGCGTCCTTGGTCAAAAAACTGCGCGGGCGATACGGGAAACACGTCACGTTCATCGCGGGAGGCCCCCATCCTTCCGGAGACGTCGAAGCAACCCTGCGCATGGGCTTTGACATTGTGGCGCGGGCCGAAGGCGAAGCCCTCATCCTCGACCTTCTGAAACAATTATACGGGGAGGGGAAACTCCAAAACGTCCCCGGCATTGCTTTCGTTCAGGATAACGGCGAAATAAAATTCACCGGCGCAAGAAAACCGATTGAGCTCGACCGCTTCCCGCCCTTCGCGGCAAAACGCCGGAGGATCGGCCCCATCGAAGTGACGCGGGGTTGCCCCTTTTTGTGCCATTACTGTCAGACCGGCCATTTGACCGGCACAAAACCGCGGCATCGGAGCATCGAGAGCATCTGCGAAAGTGTGGGCGTCATGAAAACCAACCATCTCCGGGATATCCGTTTCATCACGCCCAACGCCTTTGCCTACGGTTCGCCGGACGGCAAATCACTGAATTTAAGCGCTCTTGAAGCTCTGCTGAAAAACCTTCGGAAAATCCTCAAAGACCAAGGAAGATTGTTTTGGGGGACATTCCCTTCGGAGGTCAGGCCCGAACATGTCACGCGGGAGACCGTCGAATTGGTTCTCCGCTACGCCGATAACGACAATCTCGTCATCGGCGCGCAATCCGGAAGCCAGCGTCTGTTGGATTTCTGCAACAGAGCCCATTCGGTGGACGATGTTTACCGCGCCGTGGAACGCACGCTCGGCGCCGGCCTCAAAGCGAATGTTGATTTTATTTTCGGCCTGCCGGGCGAAACCCGGGAAGATTGCGATCAGACCTTCAAGGTCATGAAAGATCTGATCGCAAAAGGCGCCAGAATCCACGCCCACACCTTTATGCCCCTGCCGCAAACTCATTTTGCCGCCGAACCGGCGAAAAAAATGGACGCCTTTTCGAAAAAAAAGATAAATGATCTGGTCTCCCACGGCGGAATTTACGGGAATTGGATAAGACAGGAAACCATCGCCAAAAAAATCGAGACATACTTCAAGGATCGCCGGAACGTCGCCGTCCGTCGGATTTGCGCGTCCGGCAAGGGCCATCGTCCATGAAAATGTTGATTCGCGGCGGAAGCATTGCCGCCGGCCACGGCGTGAAAAAAGGGTATGCCGACATTCTGATCGAGCGGTTTGCGGAAAAAGGCGTCGTCGTGATCAACCGGTCAAGATACCGGGAGACGTCCTTTGACGGCATCAGGACGTTCGAGCAGGACATCGGCGCGTTCAGGCCCGACATCCTGCTTCTTCATTTCGGAGTCGACGACACTTTCGGATACGTTTACCGCTCGGAGTTTCAGGAAAACATGGTCCGAATCGTCCGGCTGGCGCGCGAACAATTCCATCCGGCCGTTTTCCTGGCGACATCCCAAACGTTCGACAATCCCCATGACATGGACGCCGTCAGTTTGTTTTACAGATCCTTGCAGATCGTCGCGTTGGATTTAAACTGCGCATTGATTCCCGTTCACAGTTACTGGGCGGGGCACCTGATCGAAAATCATTTGACCCACAAAGAACTGCTGCAGCCTGACGTCCGCTACCCCAATGAACGCGGCCACCGGGTGATCGCCCAAGCCATCATGGCCTCGCTGAATCATTTTTTCGGCGGCATGGAGATCCCGCCGTAAATTTCACGACAGACGCTATACACGAGATATTCACGACCAACCTTCTGCCGCCCGCAAGCGTCATGAACGCTCTGCGCATGAAAAGCGGAGCTTTCGGGGGGATCGACAGCGTCGGATTGAATGCTTTCCGGCGCTTCACAAATGACTGAAAAACGGCAACCGGCGGGGCGCGAAAAAAAACGCCGAATGCGTCAGAGCCGATGCGAAGCGGTTGAAAAACCGGCAGGGGATTTAACACCGCCCCGCCTCCGGCTTCCACGCCACCAAGTTTTTTAAAGGGAGTCAAACAAGTCGTCCACTGCGGACTGCGGTGGTTTTTTTAGCAAAACCCATAGGGGATCGCGGACGCATCCGATTTTCAAGAAGAAGCATTGTGCCGGCGCAGCAGTTCCGTGAATTGTTCAGGATCAACCGGTTTGCTGAAATAAAAACCCTGCATCTCGTCGCAAACATGCTTTCTGAGAAATTCGTTTTGCACTTCAGTTTCCACGCCTTCGGCAACGATGGTGAGACTCAAGAGCTTACCCACTTTTATAATCGATTCGATAATCGCCTTGTCCTCGGATTCCTGCGTGATATTGCGAATAAAAGACCTGTCGACCTTTATCGTATCCACCGGAAACTGCCTGATGTGAGCCAGGGAAGAATAGCCCGTGCCGAAATTATCGATCGCCAACCTGACCCCGATTTCCTTTAACCGGCTCAGCAACGGAATCATGCGGGACGGATTATGCATCAGCATGCTCTCCGTGATTTCCAATTCCAAGAGATTCGGCTCCAAACCGGTTTCTTCTAAAACGGCCTGGACATCTTCGGCGAATCGATCATCGATGAGTTGGCGAAACGACAAATTAACGGAAATGCAAACGGGCGGCAGGCCTTGTTTTTGCCAGGCGACATTCTGCGCGCAGGCCGTTTTCAGCACCCATTTGCCGATGGGCACGATCAATCCTGTTTCCTCGGCCACCGGAATAAATTGCGTGGGAGTGACCAATCCCAAGGAAGCGCTCTTCCAGCGCAGAAGCGCTTCCACGGCGGCGATGGCGCCGGTTCGGACATCGAGCCTCGCCTGATAATCCAGCGAAAACTCATTTTTGTCCAGCGCGGCGCGGAGATTTCTTTCGATCGCCAGGCGCCCATTGGGTTGCGTCTTGATCTTTCTGGAATAAAATTGAAAATCGTTCTTGCCTTGTTCCTTGGCAAAATACATGGCAATGTCCGCGTTTTTCATCAACGTCTGTTCGTCCTCGCCGTCGTCGGGAAAAAGACTGATGCCGATACTGGCCGTCACGCGACATTCTTCTCCCATGACGACGACGGGCTCGATGGCCGCGGCCAGAACTTTTTTGGCCAACGCCACAACCTGATCCCTGTTTTGAATTTCCTCCGCCAGAATGACAAACTCGTCGCCCCCCAGGCGGGCGACAATATCCACAGCGCGCAGCGTTTTCTTGAACCGTTGAGAAATTTCCTTCAGCAGCCGATCCCCCGCCTCATGTCCCAGGGTGTCATTGATGATCTTGAACCGATCCAGATCAACGAAGAAAACGGCAAATGGCCGCTGGTAACGTTTCGCGGTTTCAATGGCATGATTGAGCAACTGACCGAACATTAAACGATTGGGAAGTCCGGTCAGGACGTCGTGAGTAGCCAAATGGTGGATTTGTTCCTCCATTTGTTTCCGCTCGGTGATATCCCGCATCGCGCCGAGAATACCGTCGGGCTGCCCTTTCTTGTCGAGGACCACGGATATCTTGGTTTCCGTCCAGACGTTGGTTCCGTCTTTTCGTCGAATTTCCGCCTGAATCGTCCGCGATTTAAAATCTCTCTTGTCCGACTTGGCGGATTCCAAGACCTCAGCGACGGTCTCCATCGCCAGCTCCATCGAGGAAGCCGCAAAGGAATCGGCCAGGGATTGGCGCATCGCTTCTTCCGGTTCGTACCCTCTGAGGTTTTTCACCGACGGGCTGATATAGGTGTAGTTCAGATTCATGTCCGTGACAAAAATGACATCCTGAATGTTGTTGGTCAGCCGCTCAATGGTGGAAAGCGCCTTGGCGATGTTTTGTCTGAGATTGGAAATGTATCCGCCCATCATCGCAAACCACGGCAGAATCAGGGCCAGGACAATGATGTTCAACACGTCCAGCTTCGCATTGATGGCTTCCGGATGCAGCTTGTACACCAGAAAAACAACCGCCGAATAATTGGCCAAAGCATACAGGGACAGGATGAGAAATTGCCCGACCCGCAACCTGAAAAATCCGAACACCAGCACGACCATGTAAACGAGAAGACAGACGCTTCTGGCTTCGTAGGCGTAATACATCACCACCATGATCCAGAACGTCGCGATGACCATCTGGAGAAGCGTCAGACTCGGGTCTTTCGCTTTCTTGTTCAGTCCGGTTCTGAAGACGAGATACAAAAGGATGTTGACAAAAAAACTCGCGGAAACGCCGATGCTCAAAACTTTAAAGGACACTGTCGTCAGTCCCATCGCATAAACAATGATACAGATGACGCTCCACATGAGATACGCGCCAAAGGCGATGAGAAAACGCTTGATTCTCAAATTTTGATCATGATCACCTTGAATAAAAATGCTAAACATCAGGACAGCTCCCCCTGAAAACTCTCCGGCCCGTCACGATGAAAAACGACAACCGCCGCAGGTTTTTATAACATATTTGGAATCAGAATCCATCATAAATCACGCGGTCTCTCATTTTACGAAACCCCAAAAGTCGCCTTGCCCAGAGCGGCCTAATGAATGAACATTACTCTCTGAAGATTCCTACGGCGACAGAAATATCCCCGCCGGTCCTCCCGACAAAGGACTCGTTCACTTCAACGCGTCCAATCAACTTCAGTCGGGCCATCAAGTCTTTCATGTCCTGTTTCTTCATTTCCGCAAAAATCAAAATTTCTCCGCCGGTCGTCCGCCTGACAATATTTCGGGCGCCCAATCGAACAAGAATTTTTTCCACGTCGGCCGCCGATCGTTCGAGATCGGCGACCCCCAGCAAAATATCCGGTTTCTGCGCCCGCCCTGACAAATCCATCGGCCGCTGAGTTTTGGAGACGGCGTCCAACGCCGGGGCGGACTCCTCCCGCTTCACCTCCGACTTCGAAGAAACCCTCCCTTCGGCCGCCGGCTGATGGGCTAACAGCTCCGGATGGCTGCCCCCCTCTGTCTGTTTTCCAAAAACTTCGGCGGTTTCTGCGGCCGCCGAACGTTTTCCCTCCGGCAGCGAGGCCGGGGAGGGAATCTTCCGGTTGTTTTGAGACAAAGAGTCCTTCGGTGACGTTTCAGACGGTTGGGGCAGGAAGAATTCCTGCCGCTTCTGGACAACCGGCGCCGGCGGAGACGCCGCTTTTTGCAAGGTGTCTTCTCCCGTCCGATAAACGTAGAGAGCAAAAACCGCGACAACCAGCGCGGCTGCGATTTGTACCGGAATCTTGACACGCAGGGGATAAAACAATTTTTCCCAAACGCTTTTCTTCGCGGCTTCTTCGCGCACCGCCGCCATAATTTTTTGTCGAAGCCGCGGCGGCGGCGCCAGCTCGCCGAGATCCGAAACAAGCTTTTTTGTTTTTTCCAGCGCCGCCGACTTCTCGGCGCACGCGGCACAGGAGGCCAAATGCCGACGGATCATTTCCGCCTCGTCGGGCGAACGAAGATCATTCGGGTACAAAGGAAGAAGCTTTTCGATGTCTTTGCATTTTTTCATAAATCACCGAAGACTTTCAAAAGACCGTTCTTGAGCGCCTCACGCGCGCGCGCCAGTCTGGATTTGACCGTGCCTTCCGGGATGTTCAGAATCCCCCGAATTTCCTCGTAAGACAATCCCTGGATATCCCTTAAAATCAAGACCTCCCGGTATTCGTCATCGAGAGACGCGATGCACTGATGCACCAAGGCGTCTTTCTCTTTTTGCTCCATGATCGCATAAGGATTTTCGTCGCTTCGCGGACAGGATTCCAACTCCAGATTTTCGGTTTCAGCCGGCGAAAGCCTTTCATGCTCTTTTCTGCCGCGCGTTTGTTTGAGCCGATTTTTGGCGTGGTTCACCGTGATGCTATAGAGCCACGTGGAGAATTTCGCCTCCGTCTTAAAGGTCCCAATGGCTTTATAGGCCGCCACAAAAGCCTCCTGCGTGACGTCGGCCGCATCGTCATAATTGCCGAGCATCCTGTAGGCCACGTTGAACATCTTCCGCTGATGTCTGACGACCAAAACATCGAACGCGTTTAGATCTCCTTTTTGGCATGCTCTGACAAATTCAAGGTCTCCGTCCGGCAAAATGCTTCCCTTTTCCCCTGCCTGATTAGACAGACGGGGCAATGTTTTTGTTCCTTCTAACGTGAACAATTTTCCATAAGACATCCGCGTGAACCGCAAAAACAAATTAACACCTTCGCGTCCTTCCGACAAACAATATTTTTTCAAAATATTACGGATCGTGGTATAATAAAATCAATTGCAAAAAATTTCAGCCGAAGGAGTAAATTTATGCTCAACGCGTTAGGCGTCATGATCAATATTATCGCGCTCATCTATCTAGGCTTTCAAACCGCTTCTTGCCTGGGGCCGGAACAGATTGAGGGCGTCAATACCTTTCAAAATCCCTATATTATTTCCTTTATCGGCATTGTCGCTTTATTTATTGCTCAAAGAAATTAGCATAGGTTTCCGCCGGTCGGGGATTGCCCCAATCCATTTGTTCATTCTCTTCCATGGACAAAACATACTTTCATATTTTATGAATTCTTGCTGTCGTCATTTCCTTTTTTAAAGCTATATGCTAAAAGACGAGCATGTCGCTCTGGGGGAAAAAAAGCAAAATCATGATCACCTGCCCCAAAGGCGTGTCGCCCTATCTGAAAAAAGAAGTCGAGGCGCTGCAATTCGCCGTACTGGACGAATCGGAAACAAACATTCAAACGGAAGGAACACTCCTCGACACGATGCGGCTCAACCTCCACTTGCGCACGGCGCAGCGTGTTTTGTACGGTTTGAAAACCTTTGTCGTCAACACCCCGGAGCTCCTCTACCAGAAAATTCATTCCCTGGATTGGGAAAACATTCTCCACGCTTCCGGGGAAAGGGCTTATTTTTGCGTCACCTCGGTCGCCGACAATCCTCTGATTACCGACACCCGATTTGTCAACGTAAAAACCAAAGACGCCATCGTCGACCGGATGCGTGATGCGCTCGGAGTCCGCCCCGATTCCGGATCGGATAGAAACAAAGCCGTCATTCACGTTTACTGGAAAAAAAATCATTGCGATCTTTACCTGGACACGTCCGGAGAACGGCTTTCGATGCGCGGCTACCGGAAAATACCGCTTATGGCCCCCCTTCAGGAAACGCTGGCCGCGGCCGTCATCATGGCCACGGGATGGCACAAAGAGGAAAACTTCATCAATCCGATGTGCGGAAGCGGCACGTTGGCCATCGAAGCCGCCTTGATGGCCCTGGGCCGCGCCCCCGGGCTTTTGCGCAACTCGTTCGGTTTCATGTTCATCAAGGGCTTTCCGGAGGAACAGTGGCGCGGCCTGCGCCGAGACGCGCAGTCATCCGAGATCAAAAGTTTGCCGGCAAAAATCATCGCCACCGACATCGACAAACGGGCGCTGATCGCCGCCCGAAAAAACGCGCGGGCGGCGGGCGTGGAAAATTTTATAGATTTTCGCGTCTGCCATTACGCAAAAACGCCCGTTCCCGACGGAAAAGGCGTCATCATTTTAAACCCGCCTTACGGGGAAAGGATGGAAGCGGGATTGCCGACGCCGCCGACCGGACAACCGGAGGAACGAACGAAAAAAACCGTGGCGGGAACAAAGATCATTATCCGCAAACCGTCCGGGGAAAAAAATCCGGACGTCGTCAAAACGCAAAAACTCAAAAAACTCGAACAAATGTACCGGGGCATCGGCGACTTTCTCAAGAAAGCCGGCGGGACTTACCGCGGATACGTTTTCACCGGCAACTTGGAAATGATCAAAGAAATCGGTTTGCGCACAAAAAAGCGCACCATTTTATACAACGGCAGGATCGAATGCCGCCTTCTCGAATATGAACTCTACGAGGGCAGTCGGAAAAATTTGCCGTCGGCGTAATGCCCGAGAAATTATTTTGTCGTTTCGCGATCAATATGTTAATGACGACTTCGAAGGCCGAACAAAAAAATATCGCCGGATGTGACAAAGCAGGAGGCTGTCATGGAATACCTGGATGTTCGTGATTTAAAAATATGCTGTCAGATGTCGGGCAAAGGAGAGCCGATCGTCCTCATCATGGGGCTTACCGCAAGCATGGACTGGTGGGATAAGGAACTGATTGACGCGCTGGCCGCCCGTTATCAGGTGTTGACTTTCGACAACCGCGGCGCCGGGCGCACGGTCACTCCCGAAGAAGGCGAATTCACCGCCGAAATGTTCGCCGACGACACCGTGGCCCTGATGGACGCCAAAGGCATTTCGTGCGCGCACATCATGGGCATGTCCATGGGCGGACTGATTGCCCAGGAACTGGCGATCAAATATCCGGACCGGGTCAACAAACTCATTCTGGCCTGCACCTTCTGCGGCGGCAAACACATGGTTCAGGCCAGCCCGGAGGTCATGCAGATGCTCCTGGACAAAAGCGGCGGACTCGACGGTGTCTTCGACCGAACGCTGCAGTTGATGTTTACGCCGGATTTCCTCGCCTCGCACGGCGATGAGGTAAAAGACTTCAGGGAACGCTACATGCGTGCGCCGATCCGCGCCGCAAACGCCCTGCGTCAGTTTATGGCCTGCGGCAAGGCCGACACGTATGACCGATTGCCGGAAATCAAACATCCGACGCTGGTGTTGAGCGGTTTGGATGATCCCTTAATTCCGCCGGCCAATTCGCAGATTCTAGCCGAGCGCATCCCGAACGCAAAATTGATTCAATACCAAAACGCCAGCCACGGATTCATCACGGAGGTCCGTGACCGATTTCTCAAGGACCTGTTTGATTTTCTTTCGGAGGAAAATCGGCAAAGCACAAAAACATAAGACAAACGATTTCCATAAAAAAACATCGGCAGGAGGTGGATGATGCGTGCAATAAAAATCATTTTGGCGGCTTTTATCATCGCCGTTTTGGCGGGCGTCGGATTTCTGTACCTGGCGCCTGAGACATTGACGAAAATGGCGGTTGACGCGGAGCGCAAGCGTTCCGGTCTGGAGCGCAAGGAAATCACTTTGCCGGGAGAACTGCATTATGTCTACCTGGAAGGCGGCAAAGGAGAACCGCTGATCCTGCTTCACGGATTCGGCGCAAACAAGGACAACTTCGTTTATGTGGCGCGTTTCCTCACGCCGCATTACAGAGTCATCATTCCCGATCACATCGGCTTCGGAGAATCCTCCCATCCGCAGGACGCAGATTACACGGCGGGCGTTCAGGCGACTAGAATCAGAATGCTGGCCAAAGCGCTGGGAATAACCAAACTCCACCTGGGCGGAAGTTCCATGGGCGGACATATTTCCATGATGTACGCCGCGCTTTATCCCGAAGAGGTGGAGAGCCTGTGGCTGATTGACCCGGGAGGAATCTGGAGCGCGCCGAAAAGTGAAATGCGCGAACGCATCGCCAAAACGGGGGAAAATCCCCTGATGGCCAGAAATGAAGCCGAATTCGTTCGGATTTTCGACTTTGTCATGTCCGATCCGCCGTTCATTCCGCGCCCGGTCCTCAACGTCATGGCGCAGGAGCGCATTCGGAATTTTGAATTGGAAAAAAGGATTTTCCGGGAACTTTCCGCTGACTCGGCGGAAAACTATATCAACGGGTTGAAAACGCCGACGCTGATTGTCTGGGGAGAAAAGGACCGCGTCATCCATCCCGCTACGGCGGAGGTCCTGCATAAACTGCTGCCCAATTCCGAAGTCATCCTGATGCAAGGACTGGGACATTTGCCTATGCTGGAAAATCCGCGTCAATCCGCCGAGGATTACTTAAACTTTCGGAAAAAGTTAAGCAAAAACAAAACGTAACGTAAAAATCGAAACAAAAGTTGTTTTCCAATTGTGAGTTTTATATAATAAACAAAAGACCGGGATGCAAAAATTTTATTGAATAGCTTGGCGGTGAAACCAAGCATTGTTCCGATCGAAAAATTTCAAACCGATGAACCACGGCTAGATCCGTAAAGGAGGTCGTCAAATGAAAAAAATAATTTTCAAGATATTGTTTCTTTCGCTTTTCGTTTTCACGCCCGTCTCGGCTATGGCGGGCGTCAGTGTTCATGTGGACATTCCGTTGCCTCCGCCGATATTCTTTCCGGCGCCGCCGCATGTGGTCATTATTCCCGAAACAGATGTTTACGTAGTTCCGGACATAGAAGAAGAAATCTTTTTTTACGGCGGCTGGTGGTGGAGACCCTGGCAGGGCCGCTGGTACCGCTCCCGTTATTATGACAGGGGTTGGATTTACTATCCCCATCCGCCGGTCTTCTACCGTCATGTTCCTCCCGGTTGGAGAAACTATTATCAAGAGCGTCGCTGGATGGGACATCCCTGGGATTACCGACACATTCCGCATCAGGATCTGCAGCGCAACTGGTATCGCTGGAAGCAAGAGAGGTATTGGGAGAAGGAAAGATGGGGCGTGCGGAAATATCCTCATGATCGTTACCCAAGAGAAGCCAGGCCCCCTCGCGAACACGGGCATAGACCCCCGAGATAAATTTTCGTAAAACAAAAAAAGCCGGCCTGAAATCAGGTCGGCTTTTTTTTGAATTGTTTACGGAAGGCCGTCCGGCGAATCAATCTTTCAATTTGTAAAAACGTTTTTCCAACGTCTTTCCATTTTTGACGGCATCGAAACGATCGCCGATCGCCTCGTCGAGCTTGACCAATCGGTCATCGGGATGAGGATGCGTCTTAAAAAGAAGCGCCACGGAATTGTCGCCTTCGGCTGTTTGTCCGATGATTTGGAGCACTTCCGGCAAGCCGTAAGGTTCATAACCGGCGCGCGCCGTCAAAACGACTCCCATGCGGTCGGCTTCAAATTCGGCGCTCTGATCCAGACTGCGCGCGCAGACTTCGGCGCCCCGGCCGATGACTTTTTCGATTATCTCATGATTCTGGCCGATTTTTTTGCTCAGCAACCCCGCGCCCAAATCCAGCAACTGCGTTTTTTGAAGAAGCTTGAGGTGATGACTCCGGACGACGTGCGCGATTTCATGGGCCAGCACGCCGGCGAGCTGCGCTTCATTCTGAAGCTTGCGGTAAAGACCTTTGGTGATCACCACGTAGCCGCCGGGCGCGGAAAACGCGTTGATGTCTTCCGTGTCGATGACGCCGAAATGCCAGGGCAGATCGGCGCGTTCGCTTTGATTGGCCACCCAGCGCCCGACCTGATTGACATATTTTTGCAGTGCGTCATCCTTAACCAGCGGCGCGGCGCCCAGCAGATTCCCCGTAATCTGACGCCCGATTTGAATTTCTTCTTCAACCGAAGGATTTCCCCAATTCAAAATCGTTTTGTTTTCGCTTGAAGCGACCTGCGGCGCGGCCGTTTCTTTATTTTCAGCGGCGATTTTCTCCTCCACGCCGCTTTTCAGCACCTCCTTGAGTGTTTCGCCAAAATCGATTGCCGCCGCTTGCTGCACGGTAATCACCAGAACAACCCCAACAAGATAAATCAACCTCATCATGGTTCACCTCCTCCCTGCGGCGAAGGCAGGTAGGGAAATTTTATCGCCTTGAGTCCGCCTTTTTTGGCGAACTGTTGTCCTTCCTGGATGGTCTGAATGTAGTGCTCCATTTTCTTGACTTCCGCTTCATTGTAGCGGGCGTTTTTCAGTTCCTCTTCGTTGAGACCCCGCACGCCGGTGGTCGCAACCACTTTGCCCGTTCCGGCGCGGCCGCTGGCGACATCCCACACGCCTTTGACCGGGTTGAACAAAGCCGCGGACCCCCTTTTCACGGACAACAGGCGCACCCAACCAGTCGCTTGGGTTGTTTTGACTTTGAGCCAGGCGCCTTTTTTGTTCAGGATCTGCAATGTTTCACCGCGAGCCAGATTTCCGATTTTCAGGGCGTCGGAATAGGGTTCCTGACGGAGAACATCTGCTTTAAGGGCGCTGCCTGTTTCCGCCGCTTGCGACATCACGGGCAACCATAAGCTCATCAAAACAACACCCAAGATGCACTTGATAAATTTCATTTTCACCTCCCGGATAAACCGATCGATAAAATCTACCGTTTATCCATCCAAATTTTCGAGCTTGATGACCGCCTGGGCAAAAAGACTGCGCCACTGGCCGTCCAAAGGAACGCCCTTGACAAAAGCCCCCTCATGCCTCGTGTATCGGAATTTCGTGTCGCCGGGCAGGCCGGTATCAATCAAAACGAGAGGCATTTTTTCAATGAGTTGCTCGGCGTCTTCTTGGGCCTGCCGGGCGTACTCCTCCTTCGCTCCCGAGTATGTCCAGCAGACGACGACCATATCGGCAAACAGCCCCCAAATGCCGCTTTGTGATCCCTTGATCACATCAACGGTGTTGGGCGTGCGGCAGGACTGTTCAATTTTTCTTTTCAGCCTTTTCATCAAGGCGTCTCCCAGCGGTTCTTTGCTGTCCACCAGAATCGGCAAGATGAGCGCGCGGGCGGCGCCTTCACCGCCCTTCACGCCGAAGGCCAGCCAGCGCTGCAGGGCGAGATCGTTGGCCAGCGCGTAAATTTTCGCCACGCTGAAATACGCAATGGCCCAGATCACCGGTCCGGTCAGGTCAAAGTACGTGTTGGTCGCATTGATTGTCGCGTAAGAAACCCCGAGCAAAATAACCTGGCTGCTGCTGAAAATCCGGTTTAATTTGTCGCGGTCCATCTTTTTGTAAAAAGCGGCGCAGGTCAGCCAAATCAATATCAGAGCGAACAAAACATACGAGAGCGCGCCGCGCCAGACATGAAGGTAATCCCCGTGTTTGATATTATCCACGGCGGTCGCCAAAATTTCCACGCCCGGAAACATTCTGGCCATGGGGGTGGCTTTGAGATCAAACAGGCTGGGCGCCGTGGAACCGATAATGACGATTTTCCTCGTGAATTCATCGGGCGGGCGCTTTTTCGCCTTGCGGGTCATGTCCAAAAAAACATCGCTGAACGACACATAGCGATACGTAAAGGGTTTGCCGCGCCAGTTGAGCAAAACACTGTCTGTCTCCGGTATCGCGTATCCGAGCGTTTTGCCGACCTGCAGGGCGAGCGATGGAACCCTCCAGCCATAGTCATCACGATAAAGACAATATTCGCGGACAATGCCGTCCTTGTCCGGATAAATATTATTGAAGCCCATTCTGCCGGAACGGACGGCCGCGGCGAAATGAGGTAGGATCACCGCGAGCGTGGCTTTGTCATCCCCCCGTCCCTTGACGGCTTCCTCGACGCCCGGCAGCATCGACGGTTTCACGGCGCTCAACCGATCCTGTTCTTCCGACAAGCGGATGAAGGGAAAGAAGGTATTGTCGGTTGAGGCGATCGTCTCATTGAAATACGCGTCACTGTCGGGATTGGCAATATCCGCATCGCTGAACAAAATATCGAAGACCACCGCCTTCGGCTTTTGAGCTTCAAGGTTTTCCAGAAATTCCCCGAATATCTGCCGGGGCCACGGATAACGGCCGTATTCACCGGCCATCGCCGCCAGAGAGGCTTCATTGATATCCACGATCACAATGTCCGCGTCCGGCTGGGGCGTAAACAAACGGTAGCGCACCATAAAATCAAAAGCCTTTTGGCGCATATTCTCGCCCACGTGAAAAATCCCGGCATCAATCAACACAAAAACCGTCAAAAAAGCCGCGAGGTAAATATAGAAGTTATTGCGCAGCTTTCGTGTGGTTTGGGCAAGCCACTGCCCGATGATGAATTTCAATCGCGTCACGACAACCTCAACGAATCATTTTTTTTGAGTATAGAAGCCCAACATGGAAGTGTCAATCGAAAATCCTTGGTCCGACAATCGCGCGATGCCTTGGCGCCTTACTTCCGCGGGCGTTTTTTGCGGAGCAAAAGACAGCCCCAAAGCATCATCCGCACGCAAAAATGTTTGTAAAATTATTCGTTGATTTTATAAAAATTTTTTCGTAAGAGAATGCGCACGAATGACAGGTTTTGAAAGCCGCAACGCGCCCGGCCAAAAGGAGAAGGCTCCATGCGCGCAAGAAATCATCGGCCGAACGTCTTTTGCTTGAAGAGGGGAAAAGAAAATCGTTGCGGTCCGAAAAGAATCAATGAAAGGTCGCGCGGCGCCGCGAGAAAACAGGCGATAAAACCTTACAGATCGGAGGTTTGACCTAAAAAGCATATCGGGAAGGAGGTGACGCAAGGGGAAAAGGACAAGGGATCGTTGCTCAGCTCAATCAACAAGAAATAATTTTTTATTCATTAAAAAAAATCAAGAAAGGATGAACTATCATGAGAAAAAACATTTTCGTACTCGCCGTGACATTTTTTGTCAGTATCTTTTTTATCATTGCCTGTTCCAAAGGACCGGCGGAAACGGCCATCAAAGCCGCTGAAGAAGCCGTCAACGCCGCCAAGGCCGAAGCGGCCAAAGTTTTGCCGGACGAGGTCAAAGCGCTGGAAGATTCTTTGGCTTCCGTGAAGGAAAAATTCGTCAAGAAAGAATATAAAGCGGCTCTGGATGAAGCGACGGCTCTTTCCGGCAAGGCCAAGGATGTATTGGCGGCGGCCAAAGCCAAGAAAAACGAATTCACGCAAAAGTGGAACGCTATGGCTCAGGAAATTCCTCAAATGTTGACGGACATCCAGGCAAAAGTCGATTCGCTTTCTAAAGTCAAAAAACTTCCGGCCAAGATGACCAAAGAAACGCTGGAAGAAGCGAAGGCCGGACTCGCTTCGGTGAAAGACGAATGGACCAAAGCCGAAGAGAGCTTCAAGGCGGGTAGTTTGGCGGACGCGATCAATGCGGCAAACGCGATAAAAGATAAAGCGCTCAAAATTATGGAAATGCTCGGCATGAGCGCTCCTTCTCCCGCGCCCGCTCCTCAGGCTGCGCCCGCTCCCGCTCCCGCGAATCTTAAATAATTCATCACGAAAAGGCAGCTACTTCAAGGGATGATCTTCAACAAGATCATCCCTTTTTTTTATTCGCCGACTTTACGCTGATTTCTTTTTGTTAAAAAACACCCCAAAGACTTTTTTCAAAAGAAAAAACCCTTTCAACTTTGATAACCGCCGCCAAAACCTGTTTCAAGCCGATTGGGATTTCTCTTGCGGCATTCGCAAAATCATCCCGGACCTTTGCCCATCATCCGGGCCCGCCACTTATCATTTGAAATCATTTTTTCGCCTGATCCGTTTCCTCATAGGGCTTGCCGGCCGGCCGTTTTTCAATCTATGGATTGGACGCCGCCGGCGCGGCGGACTCCCCAAACGTCTTTTTAAAAAATCTTCTGCCATCCCGCTTTTTTCCCCAACCCTGCGGACATTGATCAGAAAAAAGACGGAAGATTAAAAAATATTTTTTCAAAGGGGCACGTCTGCTTCAACAAAATGATTTACAGATTATTGCGGCTGAATTATAATGAAAATCGACTCGATGCAGGCCATGAAACCCAAGACGATTATTGTAAACGATCGGATGCAAAAGGGCTACCGCTACCAGCTCACCGAGCCCACGGGCAAAAATTTCGCCAAGGATTTCAAACCGGAGCTGACGCCTAAACAGATGCTGGAGCTGGGCGTTTTCGGCGGCAAATACATGACCGACTGCCGAAAGGAATTCCCGGCGTCGTGGTTTGCAAAGGCAAAACTTTGTTCCGAAAAACACGACCCCAAACTCAACTGCTTCGGCGTCAACGCCTCAAAGCCGCTTTCCTATTGGAAAAAGAAGGGATGGATTTATCCCGAGGACCCGCGGGGATGGTTTCAGTGGTACTGCCGTTATTACCTTGGCAGACGCTGTCCGGATGACGCCCGACAGATCAGACGATGGAAGGCCATGCGAAGACACATCGCGCAATTGCGCAAGCACTGTCCCCGGGGAGATTTGAATTGCCGCCGTCGCCAGCGGCAGGCGTTGCTCCATTGGGCCTATGACAGCCGGAAAATGTAAGTCATGGTTGTGTTGTCGGTTAGATGATAGGCGTGTCTGACGCGGTCGGTGTCGCTCTCATTCGGTGAAAACGCCGTTGTCGTAAATCACTTTTCGCTTGCCATCGCGCAGATGCGCGGTCACCGTCTTGCGTTCGGTGTTGATGATATCCCAGTGCAGGGCGGAGTCGTTGAACCCCAATTGCTTCTTCACCGCGTCCGTCAACCGCGCCGGATCCCCCTTGAAGGTATCGCTGTAAGATGAACCGAAAGCCAGATGGCAGTTGCCCTGATCCCCGCCGAAATTTTCGTCAAAGAGCGTCTCGGCCATAAAGCGGTCGATCCGGGAAAAACGTTTGTCGGTCAGCGAAAACTCCCCCACCCGGCGCGCGCCCGGATCCATCGCCAGTTGTTTTCTCAAAAAGGGCTCTCCCCTGTCGGCCGTGATTTTCACCGCGATCCCCTTGACGAATTCAACCCGGATATTTTCCACATAATTTCCGCTGCGGAAAGAAGGAAGATTGGCGAAATAAACGCCTTCGGTGCCGCGCCAATCCGGCGATATAAAAACTTCAAAGCTTGGCATATTGTGCCCCGAAACCCCGGCCCATTGACGTTTTTCACCCGGCGTAATGCGCAAATCGACATTGGCCGATTCAATGTGCAAATTCTTAACCGGCAGAGACGTAAGCCACTGTTTGATCTCGTGGATTCTCCGATAAACGTCCTTCCATTGCGCGACCGGATCCTTCCTATCCAGAAAACATCCTTTGACGACTTGTTCCGCGTATTTTTTGAGGGACATTTTCGCCTGACGCGCCAGCTCCTGCGTCGGCATGACGCACAGCGTCCAGCTATAAAATCCCTTTTCTTCGCGTTCATTGAGAAGGTCCTTGATGGGTTTCCGCGCGACAATCGCGCGGCTGATTTTCCCGGGATCGGTTCCCTTAAGATGGGTCAGGGAATCGGGAGCGCACAGGTAAATCCTGCCGTTGAGATTGGAAAAAAATTGTTTCTCCCCCGGGGCGATGAAAGAAAGCTGCGCCGCATCGGCTTTGGAAAAAAAACTCTTTTCCATGTTGGAGGTCATGGACATTTTCTGTATGGGATGAAGGCCCAAATCAATCAGGCGGGCGAAAAGCACTTCGGCCAGCGGCAAGGCCTCATGATCGTACTGAATCTGGATTATATCCTTTTTCTTCAAGGGCTTTTTTTTCGCCGTTTTCAGTGCCCACACAAGCACATCCGCATACCGTTCCAAATCATCCCGCGAAAGCATAAAATCCCCTCTCCTGAAATCAACGTTTTCGGGAAATACTCTTTTAGAATATTTTTTAAAACATTATGATGATTTGTCATCGGTGTCAAACAAATCTTCATCTTCGATTCCTGTGGCGAATCCTTTCGACTGGATACGCTTGAAATAACTGCTTTTCTTCAAAGAAATAAAAAATGCCATTGCCAAGCAAAAAATGTTATAATAAACGAAAATGCGAAAGAAGGAGAAAACGATGAAATCAACAAACGGCGCGAAATTAAAACTTACTGAAATCATTTTGCTGCTTGCGTTGATTCTTACCCTAAACGCTTGTTATTATTATCCCTACGAACAGGTCACCCCGGCACCGCCTAAGCAGGATAATCTTGCGGCCATCACCCAGATTTATTTCTATCCCAACAAGGGTCAATCAGCGGAAAAACAATCTCGGGATCATTATGAATGCTACCACTGGGCGATGGACCAAACCGGGTTTGATCCTAGCGCGTCTTCCATTCCTCCGGAACAGCGGGTGCGCGTTGTTCCTATGCCTCCGCCCGGGCAGGACACTATTGCCATGTCCATCGCTGGAGCTGTTTTGGGCGCGCTCATCGCCGGACCGAGACATGCCCCGGGGGGCGCCCTCATCGGCGCGGCCGGCGGCGCCATGGCGGGAGCCATATCCGATATGTCCAGACAGGAAGCAGCCAAGCAAATGGAAGAAGCTTATAATAACCGCAATCAGGGACGGGACCTTCGCCGGGAAAGAAAAGCGCTTGACTTCCGCCGGGCGATGACCGCCTGCCTTGAAGGTCGAGGCTACACAGTAAAATAAGTCTTAAGCATCATCCCAAAGGAGGTTATAAAATGACCAGCCACTGGAAATGCAAGAAATACGGTTTGATGATTTTATCCGTCATCCTGGTATCGGCGATAGGGCTTTTCAATTCGACGCCCAATGCGCAGGCGCAGCATGATCGGCGCATTTCTACGAAAAACACAAGAAGCGTCACCGTCCATTCCAAGGTTTTTGTGGATTCGCGCTACCACCACAATCACCCCTATCCTGTTCGCGGCCAGGCATTCAGAACCCTGCCCCCCGACCACCGGGTCGTAGTGCATGGCCGGGACCGCTTCTATTTTTCCAGAGGCGTCTGGTACCGCCCATACGGCCGGCGTTATGTCGTTGTTGCTCCGCCTGTGGGATTATTTGTTCCTTTTTTGCCTCCCGCTTACGTCACAATCTGGGTCAACGGCATACCCTACTATTATGCCAACCGTGTGTATTATATGCAAAGCGCCGGCGGATACGTAGTGGTTGATCCTCCCCGGGACGTGGTTATTCAAACGCCGCCCGACGGAAAAGAATACGATGAGGAAGAAGCTGCGGGAAACCGTTTGTTTATCTATCCCCGCGAAGGCCAGAGCGAAGAACAGCAAGCGGATGACCGTTACGCGTGCCATCAATGGGCCGTCCAACAAACAGGGTTCGACCCCACGCAAATTCAGGAACGCATTTCCCCGGCCGATAAAGACCGCTTCAGCGCGGACTATCGAAGGGCTTGGGCGGCTTGTCTCGAAAGCCGCGGTTACACGGTAAGGTGATCAAACTAAAAAATATTTCATCAAAGAAAGGAGTTTTTATGATGAAAAAGATTAAAATCCTACATTGCTTATGCATCGTTTTTTGTTTCGGGCTGATCTTTTCTTCCGGTTTGTCTCTGGCTGAAGAACAACAATCTTCAAGTTGCGTCGATTCCTGCAAATCCCAAAGAGCCGCCTGCTACAATGTCAACGCGGATAAGCGAATCTGCGAAGTTCAATATCAGGAATGTGCCGCGGCCTGTGATACAAAAGGCAACACCGATTCGCCGGCAGATGCGAAACAGACATCCGGTTCTGCGGAAAATGAAAAGAATGTCCGCTGAAGCCTGAATGATCCACGATTTTCATGATTTGCCGGGCACTTGCAGTTTGTAGCGGATTGACGGCCAAAAAAACCGCGTCTTTCTTCTTGCGCGCGAAAAACGGATTTCATCAGAAATGAAAATCAAAAACGTTTTGCCGCGCTGGCTCTTTTGGTGTTTTTTACCCAAGATTGATTAAAAAACATCCGCGTCGAAGACTCTAAATCAGATTGAGCAATTTGGGGCAAAGTTCGCTGCGCTTGCTGACGCCGACAACATGAAAAATCACCTTTAAATGATCCTTGATGGTGTATTCACTTAGGCAAAGCTTCTCAGCGATTTGCCGATTGGAGTGGCCGTTGGCGGCTAAAATGGCGATTTCCTTTTGCCTGAAAGTCAGATGCAATTGTCCGAGCTTTTCTTTCATACACGTGGCGTCGGGCACCCGTTCCATCAAAACAAACCCCAGCGGCGAGTGCTTGTCCGTCGGCAATTCCTTGACCTGATAAAATCCAGCGTCCGTGCTTAAATAGGCCGTCTCTTTTTTAGACAGCATGTAGAGTAAAGTCTTTAAGGGATATTTTTTCAAAACATGTTTTGCTTCCTGGTTCGTAAAAAATAGGGACGGCTTTTTGCCGCGATGCCCCAGAATGATCATCACGCCGGTTTCCCGGATGGCATCCAAGGAGTGAAAGAAGATATCGAGTTTTTCCGCTTTTTGGGTGAAGTCAAACTCGGAGATATCGGTTCCGACGGAAAGATAAACATAATGCTTATTCAAGCGGACCCGCTTGGTATTAAAAAGCATAAACCGCACATGGTTGTTTTTTGTTTTTATCTTCACCGCAATGTTTTGGGCAAATCCATTTTTTTTGATTTGTTCGGCCAAAGACAATTTTGTCTTTTCATCAATAAACCCGACTTGTACCGGCGTCTTACCAATTAAATCTTTCCGCCGCAGTCCGCAATAATCAATAAACGCGTCATTGACCTCCAGATAAGTGCCATCGGCGGCATCAATGGCGCAAATCGGGCTCGGTAACAGCGAAAATATTTTTCTGATAAAATGATTTTGGTCTTTCAGGGTCATCAACAGATCCGTAAATACTTCTCTGATTTTCTTTATTTATAATAAACAAAAATGAATCATGCAATCCCTCGATAGAGGGATTCTTCAATTATTTTAGCATATTATCAACCTTAAAAAAAATTTTAAAAAATCCCTCACTGGAGGGATTGCAAATTATTTTTTGATGTGCTTAATTTTAGCCTACCTTTTGAAAAACCGCACTTTTTTTTTGATTTTTAAAAAACAATATGTTGGTTGATTTATCCGATCCCGCGGGGGATTTGTCCGACAAAGCGACAAAAGGTGAAGAGCACCCTCTCCTCCTTATTTCCTGCACGGTAAGCGGTGTCTTCACTGGGCTCCCGCGGGATCCTTAAATTTTCCGGAAACCATATTTTTTCAAGTTGACGGTTTTGCTTGATCATGATGCAGGAAAGAAGAAAATTTCAGCGGCTCAACGAATTAAATAGAGTCAGCCTCACCCCGCTTGCAGAAAACGCCGAGGTGCCGGAGGGCATCATCTTTTATAATTACAGCGAAAACCTCTCCGTCTCGGGAACGAAAATCCGGGGAAATATTCTTTTGCCCGTCGGTACGCTGGTGCGAATCGAGTTCACGCTCAAAAACCCGGATCAAAAGATATCCGTCACCGGCAGAGTGAAATGGAACAAGGTTATCATCGAAAATCATTATTGCGAGGCGGGCGTGGAATTTGTCGACACGCCGGCCGAAACGTTTTCGGCGCTGCAGGATTACATCGCCTCCCGGCAGGCGCAAAAAAACTCAGACCCCCTCAAGAATCTTTTTCGGTTCTTCTCAAAAAAAGGAGAAACCGGCGCCCAGGACCCCGGGTCCTCCAAAGAATGAGCGCCCGCCTTTGCCGTTAAAGACCGCCGTTGATGCTTGCCCGAGCTTTTTCCCATTCGCCAAGCAGCTCATCCTTGGAAACACCCAAATCAAGAATATCCCACGGCAAAAATTCATCGGGCTGTTTGGGGCGGTAGACGTAGAATTCGGGATTGACGTTGATTTCTTTTAAAGCCTGCGCCCAATTCCCCCGGCGGCGGTTCACCGCCAAAAGAATGTCGCCGACGCGGCGGTCGCCCAGGGTCAACAGGGCTTGAATATAGCTCCATTTCGGAACATCATGAATGACGCTCACCGGCTGATTGCCCCGAAACGCGTTTTTGATTTTTTTTATTTTTCTTGCCGTGTCACGCGTGTCGGCCAGCGGAAACCACTGAAACGGCGTGAACGGTTTGGGGATGAACTGATTGATACTGAGCGTGATGCGCCGGAATTTCTTTTTGCCGCAAAACGCATCCCGCACGTGATGCTGAACGGCTCCGACAAGCGCGATGATCGCATTGATGTCGTCTTCCGTTTCTCCGGGCAGACCCACCATGAAATAAAGTCTCAAATTGGGAATGTCTTGTTCGGCCAAAAGCAACGTGGCGCGGATCATGTCGCCCTCCGTGACGCCCTTGCGCAGAATGTCGCGCAATCGTTGGCTGCCGGCTTCGGGCGCCAGCGCCACCGTTTCAACGCCGTGCGCCCGAAGCAAAGCGGCAAACTCCCCGTCAATGCGGTCAACGCGCAGGGAGCCCACGCCGGCTTGCGCTTTTCTTTCCAGCAGGTAGCGCCCCAGACTTTTCAGCGCCGGATGATCGGAAACAGCCGTTCCCATGAGGCCGATTTTCTTTTTTCTTTTCAAGCCCTCGGCGATGGACCGGAGCACGACGGATTCGCCGCGGAAGCGGACAGGACGGTAGACGAAACTGGCCGCGCAAAACCGGCAACGCCTCGCGCAGCCGCGATTGATTTCCACCAAAAACAGGTCTTCCATTTCCGTGTGCGGCGCGCTGACAATTTCCTGCGTCGTAAAAGCGTCCAAGTCTTGGACGGACCGGACCCTGATCCGCCGGGGCAGTCCTTCCGCCAGGGGAAGATAGCCTTCGATTTTGCCCTCCTGGCCGTAGCGCGCCTCATAGAACTGCGGCACATAAATATTATCCAGGCTTTTTTGCAGATGAAGAAGCATCTCGCGCCGCGACACGCCGCGGCGGCGCGCGTCGTCAAAATAACGGCAGAATTGCGGCAAAACCTCTTCGGCCTCTCCCAGAATCAACACATCAAAAAAATCCGCCAACGGTTCGGGATTCAGCGTCAGGGCAATGCCCCCGCCGACCACCAGCGGATATTTTTCGGAGCGGTCTTTCGCCGGCGCAGGAATGCCCGACCGCTCCAGCATGGCGAGGATATGGGGATAATCGTTTTCGAAAGAAACGGAAAAAGCCAGAATGTCGAAGCTCATCACGGGCTTTTGACTTTCAAGGCTGGCCATTTCCGCCGCTTCCGAAACGTATCTGGCATCGTGTTCGGAAGCGGGCAGAAACAGCCGCTCGCAAAGGAAGGAAGGGTGATCGTTAAAAATTTTATAAACGGTCTGAAAACCCAAATTGGCCATCCCGACCCGGTAAATATTGGGATAAGCCAAACACACCGTGTGGCCAACGCCCCAATTTTTTTTTACGTATCCGGTTTCTTTCTCCAGAACGGCATCGTATTTCTTTTTGAGTTTCCAGTCCATGGGTTCATCACGGCCTCTTTCGCCTGACGCCGCAATCCGCCGGCGTCATCGCCGCAGGGGGCCTGTTTCTCAGTCCGCCTGCCGGCGCAAAAACGTCGGGATCTTGATATTGTCATTTTCCAGCGGATCGTCCAGCCCGACCACCGCCGCGCCCGCCGTGTTGAGTTTTCCTTCCTGGCGGATGAACGTCGGCGTTTTCAAATCATCGAACTGGAAGCTTCTCAGGCGGGGGACACTGCCGACCTTCTGCATTTTCTGGCCGGCAAAATCATCAAAGCCCGTGGCGATCACGGTGATGCGGATTTCGTCTTTCATGTTCGGATCGATCACCGTGCCGAAAATAATATTGGCGTCCTCGTCCGCCTCTTCCTGAATCAAAGAAGAAGCCTCGTTGACTTCATAAAGACTCATGTCGTGGCCGCCGGTGATGTTCAACAAAATGGCGTGAGCGCCCTGGATGGTGTTGTCCTCCAGGAGGGGCGATGAAATGGCCCTCTGCGCGGCTTCCACAGCGCGGTTTTCGCCGCTGGCCACCCCGGTGCCCATGATGGCCATCCCCATGTTGCTCATCACGCTGCGGACATCGGCGAAATCCAGATTGATCAGTCCCGGCACCAAAATCAAATCCGAAATGCCCTTGACGGCCTGATAAAGAACATCGTCGGCTTTTTTGAAGGCTTCCAGAAGCGAAAGATTGCGGCTGCCGAGACTCAAAAGCCGCTGGTTGGGAACGACAATCAGCGTATCCACTGCGTCCCGCAGCTGTGCGATCCCCTCTTCCGCCTGAACATTGCGCTTTTTCCCTTCAAACAGAAAGGGCTTGGTCACGACGGCGATCGTCAGAACGCTGCATTTCTTGGCGATGTCGGCGATGATGGGCGCCGCGCCGGTTCCCGTTCCGCCGCCCATACCCGCCGTGATGAAAATCATATCCGCGCCTTCCAGATAAGGCCGGATTTCATCACTGGATTCCAGCGCCGCCTGTTTTCCGATTTCGGGATTGGATCCGGCCCCGAGCCCCTTGGTGATCTCCGCGCCCAACTGAATTTTGATGGGCGCGTTGGAAACCCCGAGGGCCTGCGCGTCGGTATTCGCAACGATGAAATCCACGCCCTGCAGGCAGTATGAAATCATCGTATTAACGGCGTTGCCGCCGCCGCCGCCCACTCCTACGACTTTGATTTTCGCCAGACTTTCATTGCAAACTTCCGTTAGCTCAAACATCGTCCTTCCCTTCCTTTCTTAAAAAAATTCTGAAAACATTTTTTTGACGGTTCTGGCCATGTTGCCGAACACGCCGCTTGCTCTCCTGTAAATGGAATCCCCGCCCAGCTGTTTATGCCCGTAAATGATCAAGCCGACGCCGATAACATGGGCGGGGGAATTCACAATGTCGGTCATGCCGCCGACGCCGCTCGGGATGCCCCGGCGGGCGGGCATGTCGAAAATCTTTTCCGCCAGCTCGCTGATGCCTTCCAGGAGCGCCGTTCCGCCCGTCAAAACAACCCCCGCCGCCAGGAGTTCCTCGAATCCGAAACGCGCCACTTCATTGTAGGCCAAATTCAGAATTTCCTCCATGCGCGGCTCCATGATTCTGCCCAGGATTTGACGGGATACTTCGCGGTCTTCCCTGCCGCCGAGGCTCGGGACCCGGATGGTCTCATCCTTGGGGATCATCGCGGTCATCGCGCAGCCGTGCTTGATTTTGATTTTCTCGGCTTCTCCCAACGGCGTGCGCAAACCGGTGGAAATGTCCGAGGTCAGATAACTGCCTCCCACCGGAAGAATGGCCGTGTGCTTGATGCTGGATTCCGAAAAGATCGTCACCGATGTGTTGGATCCGCCGATGTCCACCAAAACAACGCCGAGTTCCTTTTCGTCCGGACTCAGCACGGCTTCCGCCGCCGCCAGCTGCTCCAAAACAATGTCATCAATATCGAGACCCACCCGGTTCACCGATTTCACGATGTCCTGAATGGCGGCCGTCGCGCCGGTCACAATATGCACCTTGGCTTCCAAACGGACGCCGGACATGCCGACGGGATCTTTGATGCCCTCCTGACCGTCGATGACGTAACTTTGGGGCAGCACGTGCAGGATTTCCCGGCCCACCGGAATCGCGATGGCTTTGGAAGACTCGATGACCCTTTTGACGTCGTTCTCATCCACTTCCCTGCCCTTCACCGAAACGAACCCCAACGAATTTTGTCCCTTGATGTGGCTTCCGGAAACGCCCACGTAAACGGAATTAATGCGGCAACCGGACATGTGCTCGGCTTCCTCCACGGCGTTCTTAATCGACTCCACCATGTTATCAATATTGACCACGGATCCCTTTCTCAGTTCCTTGGCTTGAGAAGTTCCCATTCCGATGATGTCGATGCCGCTGTCGGTCACCTCGCCGACAATCGCCGTGGTTTTTGTCGTCCCGATGTCCAGACCCACCAAAACATTGTTTTTTTTCTTCATCAGCACTTCTCCTCTTTCATATTGATGCGCAAGGTTTGTTTGTCTCCTAGATATTGTATCGCTTTTCCCGATCTTCTTTCGGTTCGGTTTCGGGAATGCTTTTTTTCTGCACGGTCACCTTGGAGGCATCGGATAAATCAACGCACAGAATCGCCGTTTTCATTCCCCGTCTTTCCAGATCGTCCAGAACCATTTTCAGCCGGCCGATTTTTTTCTCCCATGGTTCCGTTCCCAGCCTTAGATACAGCCCCTTGTTGGTGATCATCGAAATTCCGAAAACCAAATCAAGATTGATTTCTGAAATCGTTCCCAGATAGGCGTACTGCGGCGACCGAGTCAACGTCTTGAGCAGGTTCATTGCGCCCAAAAACATCGGCGAGCGCACTTCGTCCCTTTGGCTGACGCCTGTGATGATCGGCAAATCCACGGCGTCCGAGCCGCTCATTTTTTTGAAAACATTTCCCTCCACGTCCACCAGATAAAAATCATTCGACAATCGGAGCAACGCCAGCGGGGTTCTCTCCCGCACTTCCAAAACAAGCCTATCGGGCAATTCCCTGCCGACATAAACCTCTTTGACCCACGGATTCCTGGACACTCTTCTCATCACCGCGCCGGCGCTGACCGCCAGCAGATTTTGGTTGGGCCTGACTTCCGCCAGCGCGAGAACCTCCTTCTCCGTCAGTTCCTTGACCCCGCGCACGGAAACCTCTTTGACCTGAAAATACGGGTGACTCACCACCCGGCAGTAACCATAGACAAAAACCCCCGTCAGCAAAACCGACAAAACCAGCAATCCCGCGGCCGACACCACGTCGCCCGACATATCAGCCACTCTGCGCTGCGCTCTTTTTAATTTGGCCTGCCATCCGGTTTTCTTCAACATGCGTCCTCCCCGATGACGACGACTTCAGGCTCCAGATGGATTTGCTTCTCCTGTTTCACCCGGGATTGAATCATGGCCATCAACGCCAAGACATCCGACGCCGTGGCGTTTCCCCGATTGATGATGAAATTGGCATGCTTGACCGACACCTGCGCGCCGCCGCATGCGACGCCTTTCAATCCCGCCCCCTCGATGATTTTCCCGGCCGCCAGACCGGGCGGATTTTTGAAAACGGAACCCGCGCTGGGAAAATCCAGCGGATGCTTTTCCTGACGCCACCGCAAGATTTCATTGATCTTCTCCCGAATTGCTCCGCCTTCGCCCTTTTCCAGCCGAAATTCGGCGCTCAAAATGATCGTGCCCGCCGCAAAATCCGTTTTCCGGTATCCAAAGGAAACGGCATCCTTTTTGATTCTTTTGATGTTTCCGTCCGCTTCCAAAAGGGTCATCTGCGTGATCACGTCCTTGATTTCCTTGCCGTACGCGCCTGCGTTCATCCAGACCGCGCCGCCGACGCTGCCGGGAATGCCGGCGCAAAATTCCATGCCGGTCAGTTCTTCGGCCAGCGTGTAGCCGACCAGTTTGGCTAGAGACGCCCCCGCCTGCGCCGCCACGTCGCAGACGCCGCCTTCCGCGTATCGGTGGCGGATGTTTTTCAATCGGTTCAGGAGCAGGACGGCTCCGCGGTACCCGCCATCCCGCACAATCACGTTGGTCAAATTCCCCGCGGGGAAAAAATCAATTTCTTTTTCCTTCAATAATTTGACCAGGTCCGAGAGCTGCGCTTCGCTTTCCACGAAAACCAACGCGTCCGCCGTCCCTCCCACGCCGAGCGACGTGTGCCGGGACATCGGTTCGTCATACAAAACCTTCATGCCCTCTAAGCCGCTTAAAGCCTCTTTCGCCCGATTAACGCAACGCATCGTCATGTCCTTCGCCCGGCGACCAACCTTTCAATCAAGGCCTCACCGATTTTGTAAACATTCCCGGCGCCCAGCGTGAGCACCGTATCTTTTTCCCTCACGTGCGCGGTCAAATAATCCACGATTTTCTCCGCGCCGGAGAGGTACGTCACGTTCTTTTTGCCCTTTGCTTGGATCGCTTCGCCGAGCCGAGCCGAATCCACCCCGGCAATCGGCTCTTCGCTGGCCGGATAGATGTCATTCAAAACCAGCAGATCCGCCTCGTCAAACGCCGTCGTGAACTCTTCAAACAGCGCTTTCGTCCTGGTGTACCGGTGCGGCTGAAAAACGACAATCAGTCTGCCTTGGACCCGTGGCCGCAGGGCGCCCAGGGTTTCCCTGATTTCCGTCGGATGGTGACCGTAATCGTCCACCACCGTGATCTCTCCAATCCGGCCTTTGACTTCCAGGCGGCGCTGAACGCCGGAAAAATTTTTCAATCCTTCCTGGATCGTCTTGAAGTCAAGATTCAGTTCGCGCCCGACCGCCACCGCCGCCAGAGAATTATAGACATTGAACCTCCCGGGAACCGCCAATTCGATATCGCCCAATTTCTGTTTTTTGAACATCACCGCATAGGTTGTTTTTTCCTCGGAAATGCGCACGTCCACCGCCCGATAATCGGCGGGATCCTCCAAGCCGTAGGTGATCGTCCGCCGATGAATCGCGGGAAGGATTTCCCGCACGTATTCATTGTCACGACAAAGCACCGCGCATCCGTAAAACGGCACGATGTTGGCGAATTGGAGAAAAGCTTTTTTAATGTCTTCGATGCCCGCGTAATAATCCAAATGTTCACGGTCGATGTTGGTGATCACGGCGATGGTGGGCGACAGTTTCAGAAAGGACCCGTCGCTTTCGTCGGCTTCCGCCACAATGATCTCCCCGTCTCCCAATCGGGCGTTGCCGCCGATGCTGGCGAGTTTCCCCCCGATGACCATGGTCGGGTCAAGATCCGCCTCGGCCAGAACGGTCGAAATCATGGAGGTGGTCGTCGTTTTGCCGTGACTGCCCGACACCGCGACGGAGAACTTCATCTTGAGCAGTTCCGCCAGCATTTCCGCGCGCGGAATCACCGGAATGTTTTTCTTCCGGGCTGCGACGACTTCCGGGTTGTCTTTCCGCACCGCCGAAGAAGTCACCACAACATCGGCCTGACCGATGTTTTCCGCGGCGTGCCCGATGACGACCTTCGCGCCCAATTTTTTCAGCCGCGCCGTCGTCTCCGACGGCTGAACATCGGACCCGCTCACCTGATAACCGAGATTCACCAGCACCTCGGCAATACCGCTCATCCCGATACCGCCGATGCCGACGAAATGAATCCTTTTCACTTTATGCTGCATCAAACTTTTCTTTTTCTGCGTCATGACGCTCATCCTTTTTCACGCCGCCGCTTTTTTCCGTTGTTCAATCAATGCCTCGCAATGATTCACGATCGTCGCGGCCGCTTCGGGCCTGCCCATCTTTTTCGAACAGGCTTCCATTTGAGTCCGTTTCCCTTCGTCCTTCAGCAGCGACATCACCGTATCGAACAACCTTTCCGCGTTCAGTTCGCTCTCCTGGATGACCACGGCGGCTCCCTGCGCGGCCAGCGCCTGCGCGTTTTTCAACTGGTGATCATCCGCCGCGAACGGATAGGGAATCAGCACCGCCGCCCGCCCGGCCGCAGTAATTTCGGCAAGCGACGTGGCGCCGGCCCGACACACGATTAAATCGGACTCTTGGTAAGCCTTCGCCATATCCAAGATAAAATCTTTCACCTCGGCGTTGATTCCATGTTCGGCGTAACGCCGGGCGATTTCATCCTTCTGCCGGGCGCCGGTTTGATGGAGAATCCTGATTTTGTCCTTGATGGTTTCCAAAAGAGGCGTCATCTCCGCCAAGCACCCGTTAATGGCTTCCGCCCCCTGCGACCCGCCGAAAACCAGCAGTTGCCAATACCCTTTTTTCTCCAAACGCGGCTGCGGCGGCAAAACGACGGCTGAACGAACGGGATTGCCGCTGACCACGACTTTGTCGCGGGGGAAAAATTCCCTGGTCTGATCGTAAGTCACAAAGATTTTATCCACGAACCTGCCCAGAATCTTATTGGTGACGCCGCAAATTGCATTTTGTTCGGCAATCACCGTCGGCACCCCCATCCAATGAGCGACCAACACCGCCGGCCCCGACGCGTACCCGCCCACGCCCACCACAAGATCAGGCTGAAAATTTTTCATGATCCGCCGCGACTGCGCCATACTTTTCGGAATCTGACAAACCCCTTTCATCAAGGCTTTCACGCCCCGTCCTTTAATCCCCTCGATATCGATCTCCTCAAGCGTGTAACCCAGTTTCGCCAACAATCTGCTTTCAATCCCCCTTTGGGTTCCGATAAAAACGACAGCCGTCTTTTGATCGCGCCTCAAAAATTCTTCCGCAATGGCAATGCCGGGAAACAAATGTCCCCCGGTTCCTCCTCCCGCGATCACCACCCGCATTTTGTCCTCTTTTCGCAAATCAAAACTTCAACGCCTCGCGTAAAAACCTCATGACGTCTGCGTGGAGATGTTCAGTAAAATCCCCACCGCCGCCATGTTGATGACAAAAGCCGTGCCGCCGTAACTCAAAAAAGGGAGCACCAACCCCTTGAGGGGGATCAGCCCCATGACGCCCGCGATATTGATAAACGCCTCAAGGGCGATCACCATGGTCAGTCCGGCGGCCAGCAACGTCCCGAAAAGATCCGAAGCCCTCAAAGCGATCATGAAGCCGCGGAAAGCAAAAACAACGAATAGGACGAGGACCATGGTCACGCCGATAAACCCGCTTTCCTCCGCGATCACCGAAAGGATGAAGTCCGTGTGCGGCTCGGGCAGATAAAAAAGCTTCTGCATGCCGTCGCCGATGCCCACGCCGAAAGCGCCGCCGGATCCGAACGATATCAGAGACTGGATGATTTGAAATCCCGTGTTGTCGGCGTCTTTCCAAGGATCCAAAAAAGCGGTGAGGCGCGTCAACCGGTACCCTTTGTATAAAATCAGGGCGACGGCCACCGGCGCAAAGGCGGCGACCAGCATCAGCAAATGTTTGAGCCGCGCGCCGGCGATTCCCAACATCATCAGCATAATCACAACGATAATCACGGAGGTCCCGAAATCCGGCTGTTTCAGAATCGGCAGAATCATGCCCCCCGTCACGGCAAGGGGAATCAAAACGCCTTTTTTAAAATCCTGCAGATAAAACGCTTTCCGGGAGAGAAAATGCGCGAGAAAAATCACCAGGGTCACTTTGACCATCTCCGTCACCTGAAACGTGAAACCGCCCAGATTGAGCCAGCGCGTCGCCCCGCCTCTTTTCACCCCCAAATGCGGAACAAACAGCAGGCACAACAGGATAAAAGACAAAATTGTCGCCGGATAGGCGCACTTTCTCAACCATTCATACGGCACTTTGGTCATCACAATCATGGCCGCAAAACCCACGGCGACGAAAACAAGCTGCTTTTTGATGAAGTATTGACTGTCCTTGAACTTCTCCAGCGCGATGATGGAGCTGGATGAATAAATCATCGCTGTTCCCACAACGACCAGAATCAACGTCACCAGCAATAGAATCCAATCGGGAAACTGGTCTTCTCTGCTCAAAACCGCATCGGCCATTTACAAGCTCCTCACAATTTCTTTAAAATAATTTCCCCGCTCCTTGTAGTCGGCAAACTCATCGAAACTCGCGCATCCCGGCGAAAGCAGAACCACGTCTCCGGGTTGCGCTTCCTGATACGCGCGCAGCACGGCGTCTTTCATCTTCGCTTCTTTCCTGATCGGCACGTCCCGGCCGATGAGCGATTCGATACGATCCCGGGCTTCCCCGAACAAAACCACCGTCTTGGCCTTGCCGGTCAGCAGAGGCCTCAAGGATTCGAAATCCCCTTCTTTGTCCCGACCGCCTAAAAGCAAAATGATCGGTTGAGAAAAGGTTTCCAGCGCGCGTTGCACGGACCCGACATTGGTTCCTTTGGAATCATCGTAGAACTTGACGGAATTTTTCTCGGCGACGAATTCGATCCGATGCGGCAGGCCGCGGAAAGCGCGGATGACCGACGCGACGACGTCTTGGGGACAGCCGCAGAGGCGGGCCGCCGCAATAGCCGCCATGACGTTTTCCTGATTGTGCGCGCCCGGAAGATTGATCAAGCTCAGGGGATAGCGCTCGGTATCGGTTCCGGGCATTTTAAAAACGATGTCCCCGCCCTGAACGAAAATGCCTTCCGGCAAAATATCGCGGGAGCTGAAACGGATCGTCCGCGATCGGATCGCGTCGGCGATTTCTTTTCGTTCACCGATCTCGGCGCCGATCACCGCGAAATCTGTCGGGCGCTGGTTGGCGAAAATCCTGCTTTTGACGCTTATATACTCGGCGAAGGATCCGTGATAATCCGTGTGGTCGCGCGTGATATTGAGCAAAACGGCCACGAGGGGACGGAACGTTTCAATAAATTGCAACTGGAAACTGCTGATTTCGGCAACGACGTAATCCGCCTGCGCTTGGTTTTGCGCAAACGCAATGAGGGGATGGCCGATATTGCCGCCGACCCACGTTGGCTTGCCCGCGGCGTTCATGATTTCGCCCAACAGCGTCGTCGTCGTCGTTTTGCCGTTGGTTCCGGTCACGGCGATGATGGGTCTGTCGATAAATCGGTAGGCCAGCTCGATCTCGCTGATAACGGGGATATTTCTGCGCAGCGCCTCTTGGATCAGGGCATTGCTGGGCCAAACGCCCGGCGACGGAACGACGCCGTCCGCGTCCGCCACCACGGAAGGCTGATAATCGCCCGTCTCCAGCCATTTTTCACCGGCGATCCGCTTGAAATCCGCCGGCCATTGATCAAGGGGCTTCGCGTCGGTCGCCACGACGCGCGCGCCTCGGCCGCCCAGAAATTGCGCGGTGGCGATGCCGGTTTTGCCCATGCCGATGACGATGATTCTTCTGCCTCGCAAATCCATAGCGCTCCCTAACGTAATTTCAGCGTGCTGACGGCCAACAGCGCCAACAAAATCGAAATGATCCAAAAACGCACAATGACCTTCGGCTCCGCCCAACCTTTCAGTTCGAAATGATGGTGCAGAGGCGCCATACGCAAAATGCGCTTTCCGCCCGTCATCTTAAAATACCCCACTTGAAAAATGACGGAGAAGGTCTCCACAACAAACAAACCGCCGACGATGGCCAGCAGAATCTCCTGCTTGGTCATGATCGCGACGGCCCCCAGAGCGCCGCCCAGAGAAAGGGATCCCACATCCCCCATAAAGATTTCCGCGGGGTAGGCGTTGAACCACAAGAATCCCAACCCCGCACCCACCAGCGCCCCGCAGAAAATCGCAAGCTCTCCGGCACCGGGAACATGCATAATTTGCAAATAATGCGCCACCTTGATATTGCCCGCGAAATAGGCGAAAAGCAAATACGTGGCAAAGCAAATGGTCACGGGACCGATGGCCAGGCCGTCCAGGCCGTCCGTCAGATTCACCGCGTTGGCCGCGCCGACGATGATAAACGTGGAAAGGAGGACATATCCCCAACCGATGTCGGGCAAAACCGTCTTGAAGAAAGGAATGGTCACCTGCGAATTGAATTCGGGCTTGAGATAGAGAACGACGCTTACAAACAAGGCAATGACGATTTCCACCAGCAGTCTGATCTTCCCCGAAAGGCCCCGGGAGCTTTTTCCTTTGAGCTTGCTGTAATCATCCATAAATCCGATCAGCCCGAAACCCAACGCGACGAGCAATACCAGCCAGATATAGATGTTCGCAAGATTCGTCCACAGCAGCGTCGCGATGACCACGGAGAAAATAATCAACAGACCTCCCATGGTCGGCGTGCCTTTTTTCCCGAAATGGCTTTGGGGCCCGTCTTCCCGGATCTGCTGGCCGATTTGCATGCCTCGGAGCTTCTGAATCATCCGGGAACCGAACAGAAGGCAAATCAGCAGCGCCGTAATGGCCGCAAAAATGGACCTGAACGTGATGTAGCGAAACACGTTAAAGAACGAAAAGGTCGTATGCAGTGAATACAATAAACTGTAAAGCAATGTTTTCTACTCCCGGTTAAGAAGCGCTTTGCGGCTGATGATTTGCCCGATCACAGCCGAACGCCTCGCATATTTTATGGACATAATGTTCCATCTTCATCCGGCGCGAACCCTTCACCAAGATCCAATCCCCTTTTTTCAAGTTCGTTTTCAAAAAGTCAATTTCCTGGTCCTGCCGGGGCAAAAAGAAAATGTTTTCCGAAGCCAAGCCGCCTTCGATCGCGCCCGCCGCGGTCATCGGGGAAAAATCGCCCTGAAGAAAGAGCGCCGTAATGCCGACGGTCGCGATCAGCATGCCTATTTTCCGGTGCATTTCTTCGGCATGCGAACCTAACTCCAGCATATCGCCCAGAAAAACATAGCCGCTGTGATGTCCTTTCAAGTCCTTGAGCGCCATCAAGGCTTCCCGCACGGACGCCGGATTGGCATTGTAGGAATCATCCAGCAGATAAGCCCCGTTTTGAAGTTTGATGACCTCCATCCGTCCGGAAAAAGGCGTAAAGGCCGCCAATCCTTCCGCAATCGTTTCCATCTCCATTCCGGCCGCAAAGGCCGTCGCCGCCGCCGCCAGCGCATTGTAAACATGGTGCATGCCGGCGATTTTCATGACCACCTCTTTGGCCCGGCCGCCGATGACCAGATGAAAGCTGATTCCTTTGAGCCCCTGCTTTTCTATTTGAGCGGCCGTGACATCCGCTCCGGTGCCCATGCTGAAGGTCACCCGCTTGCCGTCCCAAGATTCCGAGCCGGCCACGACGGCCTCATCATCCAGGTTGACAACGGCCGTCGCGTCGCGGGACATATTCAAAAACAAATCGCATTTTTCATCTCGAACGGCCTCCAAAGAACCTAAACCGGCCAGATGCGCGGGGCCGACATTGGTGATCAGGCCGATATCCGGTGACGCGATTTGCGTGAGTCTCTTGATTTCACCCCTCGTATTGGTTCCCATTTCCAGAATCACGGCTTCGTGCTGTTTGGTCATCCCGAAAATCGTCTGCGGCAAACCGATCAGGTTGTTCAGATTGCCTTCCGTCTTGAGGATGTTTTTTTTTCTGCTCATGATGGAGGCGATCATTTCCTTCGTCGTCGTCTTTCCGGAAGAGCCGGTCAAGGCAATCACCACCGTGGAAAATTTTTTCCGCCAATGATGCGCCAAATCGCCCAGCGCGGTCAAGGTGTCGCCCACCCTAATGATCACCGTTTTTTCCCGATTCAGAAACGGCAGAACTTTTTCTTCATCGTGAATCAAAACGCCCGCCGCTTCCCGATCCAGCGCATCACGCACAAAATCATGACCGTCAAACTTTTCTCCCTTCAAAGCGACAAAAAGATTCCCCCGGGCGGCAACGCGCGAATCGGTGCAGATCCCGCAAAAGGTTTTCACCGATGAGGGATTCGAAATCACCTCTCCGCCGGTGGCCGTCAGCACTTCTTCCACGGAAAATTTCGGCGCGGCTTTTTTCATTTTCAGGACAACGCCTCCCTGCGACTCAGAAACTCTCTGGCGACAACCCGGTCGTCGAAATCGATCTTCTGGTCCCCCAAAATCTGGTAATCTTCGTGGCCCTTGCCCGCGATCAAAATGATATCTCCCGGCTTTGCCGAGAAAACGGCCGTTTCAATGGCCCGGCGCCTGTCGGGAATGACCGTGTAGAGACGGCCTTCGGAGAACGCCCGCAAATCCCCTGCCGGAACTTTTTGAATCTTCTCTCGGTCGACGCCCTGCTCGATTTCCTGGATGATCGCCATCGGATCTTCCCGACGGGGATTATCCGAGGTGATAATCGTCAAATCACTGTAATGCGTCGCCGCCTGACCCATCATCGGCCTTTTCAGCCGATCCCGGTTGCCGCCGCAACCGAAAACCGTGATGATTTTTTTTTGCTTGAGCTGTGACAAGTTTTGCAGCACCTGCGTCAGGGCGTCGGGTTTATGCGCATAATCCACAAAAACATAGGCCCCGAAAGAGGTTCCTATTTTCTCCAAACGCCCCGGAACGCTGGAAAGTTTTTCGACGCCGGAGCGAATCACCGCCGGAGGAAGCCCCAAAACCACGGACGCGGCGGCGGCGGCCGCGATATTGTACAGGTTGAATTTGCCGATCAGGGCCGAATGGACGGATATCGTCTCTCCGTTCAAATCCAAGGACGCGTCAATGCCGTCCAGCGACAAACGGTATGCTCCGATCTTGACGTCGCAGGTTTGTCCGAAGCCGTACGTGAGCGCCGGCGCGGCGACTTCATCCAAAATTCTTTTCCCCCATTTGTCGTCGGCATTGACAATCATCTTCCGCAGATGCTTTTTTTTGCTTTTGGGCAGGACTTCCGCAAACAACCGTTTTTTAGCCTGATAATAGGATTCCATGGTCAAATGATAATCCAGATGTTCGGAAGAAAGATTGGTGAAAACCCCAAGATCGAAATCACAATCGTCAACTCTTTTTAAATCAATCGCGTGGGAGGACACCTCGGCGATCACGTGCGTCACGCCGCCGTCAGCCATTTCCCGTAGAATTTTCTGCATTTCGTAGGATTCCGGCGTCGTGTTCGGCGCGGGATAGAGCGTGTCGTTAAAACGGTAATTCACCGTGCCGAGGACCCCGCAGTTGAAACCGGCGCCGGAAAAGATGGACTCCAAAAGATAAGTGGTGGTCGTCTTGCCGCTCGTGCCTGTGACGGCAATAACCGTCAGCGCCGCGGAAGGATTTCCAAAATAATTCTTGGCGAGGATCCCCAGCGCGCGCCGGCTGTCGGCAACCCTGATGGATACCGTCCCGGCGGGCGGCGTCCATTCCCTTTCATGGACAATATAGCGCGCTCCCCGACCGATCGCCTCCCCGATAAAATCATGGCCGTCGTACCGCAAGCCGGGAATCGCCACGAAAACGGAATCCGGAACACATTGATCCGCGGAGTAACAAACGCGAGAAACCTCGCCTCGCCCCGGGGCCGAAAGGCTTTCGACGTCCAATCCTTTGATTAAATTTTCCAACTCCATTTAAACCTCAGTTGTTTAAAGCAAATACAACACTGCAGGTCTTCTCGCGCCCCAGCGGCGTGCGGGCGGGAGGATACTGGCTCACCGCCCAGCCGCTTCCCGATATCTTCAGCTCAATGGATTCCTCTTTGGCCTTCTTGATGGCTTCCCTGAGCGTCAGACCTATAAAGTTCGGCATCATCGGTTCGTCATTCAAAATCGTTTCCTCCTGAGTCGCCGCCGGCGCCGTCAGGGGCTGCTGGGCCGATACCAACTGGAGTTTCTGAACTTTATCGCTTTCGAAGACCGGCGTTTCCCGGATGTTGGTCTTGAAGCAATTCAGAATCTGCTCCCCGATGTTTCTAAAGACGGGCGCCGCCGCCACGCCGCCCCACTTGTCCCGTTGCGGTTCATCCAGCATGACCAAAATCGCCACCTGCGGATCTTCCGCCGGGAAAAATCCCATGAAAGACGTGCGCACCTTTTCCGATGAATAAACCCCGCGGGCGGGATCGAATTTTTGGGCCGTCCCCGTTTTCCCGGCCACGGATACATTGACGATGTGGGCGCTCTTGCCCGTCCCATCGGGCGCGCCGACGACCTCCGTCAGCATCTTCGTCACGCGCTCGGCCACTTCCGGCGAAATGACCCGACGCACTTCCGTCGGCGTGTAAAGTTTCACCAAACGATTATCCTTGTCGGCGATTCCGCGCACAATATACGGCTTCATTAAAACGCCGTGATTGGCAATCGCCGAAATCGCGGAAATCAACTGAATCGCCGTCACGGAAATCCCCTGCCCGAAGGCAATCATCGCCGTGTCCACCGGAACCCAGTCCTGAACCGGCCTGACCAGTCCCGATACTTCGCCCGGCAGTTCGATGCCCGTTTTGGCGCCGAACCCGAATTTCTGAATGTATTGATAAAATTTTTCCTTGCCCATTTTCTGGGCGATTTTCGCCGATCCGATATTACTGGAATATTTCAATATTTCTCTGACAGACAGGACGCCGTATCGTTTCCGATTGGCTTCATGAATAATACGGTTGGCGATCCGGTAATTGCCGTTCTCGCAATAAAATCGATCCGAGTCTTTGATGACTTTTTCTTCCAACGCCGCGGCAACCATAAAGGGTTTGAACGTGGAACCGGGATCGAAAACATCGGTGATGGCGCGGTTGCGCCATTTTTCCGGCGTAAGGCCTTCGACATTATTGGGATTGAATCCAAGCTGATTCGCCATCGCCAGAATTTCCCCCGTCTTGGGATCCATGACAATGGCCACGCCGCTTTTGGCTCCTTTGGAAAGAACCGCTTCCCGCAGATGATTTTCAACCAAGTACTGAATGCGGCTGTCAATGGTCAGCACGAGATTCGCGTTGGAGGCATCGGGCAATTCGCTTTTCTCGACCCGCAGAAAAAGTTTCTTCCCCTTCGCATCCCTCGCCCAAACCAGCTTTTCAGGTCTCCCCCTCAGATCCTGGTCAAACTTCTTTTCTATGCCCTCCAGCCCGACGGCGTCCATACCGACAAATCCAAGCAGATGGGCGGCCAATTCTCCATTGGGGTAAAACCGTTTCGGTTCCTGGACGAGAAAGACTCCCTCGATTTTTGCGTTTTTAACTTTTTCCGCCTGTTCGGGCGAAATCCGGCGGGCCAGCCAACAAAAATTTTTGGGCGACGACAGTTTCTTGAAAACCGTCTGTTGGTCCAATCCCAAAATCGCCGAAAGGGTCTGAGCGTCTTTTTCGGGATCGACGATTTTCGACGGATCGGCGCAAACGGAATCGGCCAGGATGGAAACGGCGAGCTTTTCGCCGTTGCGGTCAAAAATGATCCCTCTTTCCGGCTGGATTTTCGAGACGGCTGTGTGCTGCCGCTGAGCCAATACCTTGAGTTTCTGTCCCGATAAAACCTGAAGCTGAAAAGCTCTGGAAATCAAGGCGACAAACAAAACCCCAAAAAACATCATCGTCACGATGAGCCTGATTTTGAGCAGTTTCTTTGATTCCCTGACCATATCAATGATCCGTAACTTTCAGCGTTATCACCTGACCGCTTTCCGGATACGACATCTGCAATTTGTTCTTCGCGATGCTCTCAATCCGCTGAGGAGATTTGAGCATCGCCAGCTCCAGTTTCAATTTTTTCTGATCCTCCAAGGCCTGTTGCCTGATGTTCAACTCAGCGGCCATGTTATATTCCAATTGGGTCATGCGGATGTGCAATCCGACATAGCCCACAGCGATCAGCATCAAAATCGCGCAGAAAATAATGATCGTGGAAAACCGTAGACCCAGCGCCGGACGCTCGGCATCTTCCAGACGAGAAACCATTTTCGTGTCGATCGTCTGAGCGGAATGCGGCATGTCAAATCCTCCCGACCACGCGCAATCTCGCGCTGCGAGCACGTGGATTCTTCTGAATTTCCGCCGCCGTCGGGGTCAGCGGTTTTTTCGTCAGGATTTCCACCAAGGCTTTTTTCTGACAGACACACACCGGAATATCTTTCGGGCAAACACACGTTTCGGCCAAATGCCTGAACGCGGTTTTGACCAAACGGTCTTCGAGGGAGTGAAAAGAAATGACGCAAAGCCGACCGCCGACGTTCAGCGATTCGACGGCGGCATGCACCGCGGGCGTGATGTTGTCCAGTTCACCGTTGACGGCGATTCTTAACGCCTGGAAGGTTTTGGTCGCAGGATGGATTTTCCGGTTCTTCTTGAGGGGCAGGCAGGCCTTGACGACATCCGCCAGTTCGGTAGTCGTTCGAATAGGCGCGATTTGTCTTTGACGGGATATCGCCCTGGCAATTCGAGCCGCCATCTTCTCCTCTCCATACCCCCTGATAATTTTTTCTAATTCTTGCTGCGCAAAGCCGTTGACAATGTCGTAGGCGCTCACTTTCAATCCGCGATTCATCCGCATATCGAGAGGCGCTTGCTGGCTGAAACTGAAACCTCTTTCCGCCGCATCAAGTTGATGAGAGGACACCCCTAAATCCAGAAGCACGCCATCAACTTTTTCTATCTTTAAACGTTCGAGAATCGTTTTTAAATTAACGAAATTTTCTTTGATCAAAATTTTGCGGGAACCGAATTTTCTCAACCGTTTTTCCGCAAAAGCCAGCGCTTCATCATCCCAATCGATTCCCACCAGCAGCGCATCCGTGTTTTTCAAGATCGCTTCAGCGTGGCCGCCGCCGCCCACGGTGCCGTCCACGTAAACGCCGTGCCGCCCGACCAAAAGCCAATCCAGAACTTCTTTCAACATTACCGGCTCGTGAAAGAACTCGGTAATCATGGTTTTAAATTCCCAGATCAGCGATGAAGTCGGCGCATTTGTCGATTTCGCTGGCGGCCTGTTTCATTCTTTCTTCGAAACGGTCTTTCGACCAAATTTCAATGTTCTTGAGCATGCCGGCCAGAACGATGTCTTTTTCCAACTTGGCATAATCGCGCAATGTCGGCGGTATCAGGACGCGTCCTTGTCCGTCAATCGTGCAGTCCACAGCTCCGGACATGAAGAAACGCTGAAACGATCGCACTTCCCTGCGCAGTTTGGATTGATGAGCGACCTTTTCCTCGATAATGAGCCATTCATCGTAGGGGAAAACCATCAAGTACTGATCCCAATTGGTGATAACTATCCGATTGTCATATTCTTCGGCGAATATCTCACGGAACTTGGAAGGGAAAATTATTCTTCCCTTTTCATCAATTGTGTGATGATACTGTCCCCTGAAAACGGACATCACTTCCCTCCACGATAAGCCACTTTACTCCACGTGGCCACTATAGAAAGGCTTATAGGTTTTTGTCAAGAAAAAATTTTACTTTTTTTCTAAATTTAAGTTGCTGAAAATTGAAAAGAAAATAGAAAATTTACCGGGCGGTTTTTTTGTTTCTCTGGATAAGCAAAAACGAAAGAGGGGTGAAACGAACAAAAAAACGCTGTCACTTTGATTTGACGGGCGGTTGTTCCATGACGTTTGCGGCGGAAGAGTCTTTTTTATCTTCTTGATTTTTAATGTAAATATACTTGTTCACCGCACGGACGTGCTCCGAAAACGTATTGGAAAAAAAGTGCGTGCCGTCTTTTTTAGAAACGAAGTAAAGATATTTCACATCTGCCGGATAAAGGGCTGCTCGAATGGATGAAATGCCGGGATTAGCGATTGGTCCCGGCGGCAATCCTTTGATCACGTAGGTGTTGTAAGGAGATTTTCTTTTCAAATGACTCCGAACAATTTTCCCTTTGAAATTTCCCAAATCATAAACAGATGTCGGATCGCTCTGGAGGGGCATACCCCTTTTTAACCGATTATGAAAAACAGCTGAAATAAAAGGTTTTTCAGCGTCACATCCCGATTCTTTCCCAATCAGCGAAGCCACGATGACCATCCGATGGATATCCCAATTCATCTGCTGGAGTTTCTTGAGCATTTCCGGAGTTATTTTTTTCCAGAAATTATCCACCATTTTTTCCATAATCCTGCGCGTGCTCATGGATCGATCCAAGTAATACGTGTCTGGGAAAAGATATCCTTCTATCGAATCGGCGTGAATGTGTAAGGATTCCAGAAATTCTTTATCTCTGGCCAGTTCAAAAAATACTTCTTTGTTGATCATTTTGGATTCGTTCAAACGGTCCGCTATTTCCCACAATGTCAAGTCTTCGGGAATGATCACTTTATGATATTTGATCTCGCCGCGAATTAATTTGTCAATCATCTGGGACGGCGACAGCAGGGTGTTGATTTCATACTCGCCCGCGCGAATCTGGCGACGGGCGTTTTTAACGACGGTCAAGCTGTAGAATAACAGCCGGGACTTGATCAGTCCCGCCTGATGAAGGATCTCCGTCGTCTTGATGAAGCTTGTTCCCGTCGGAATATCCACGACGACGGTCAGGTTTCTCCGATCAATCGGCGCGGTCGCATAATAAGCCAATGCCACAACAAAGAAAACTAAGAAAACAACGAAACCGGCAACGACAAGTCGCCATTTTCTTCTGTTAAGAAACATGCCCGTCGCTTGCCTTATGGATTGAAAAGCCGCCGCAAATCCTTGTTTCGCAAAATTCTTCTTTTTTTCTTTTTCCATCGTCCCTCTGAATTTTCGTCAGATACAAAAAAATGCCTCAACGGGCATTTCTGAGATGATCCAAATAACTCTGCAGAATAAGACAGGCCGCCAGCTTATCCGTTTTTTCTTTCCTTTTTTTCCACCCCACGCCGGCGTCTATCAGTATAGCTTCGGCTTCTTTGGTGGAAAGAGCCTCCGGCCATTTCATCACGGGAAGCGAATAGATTTTTTCCAGCATAGACGCGAAACGATTGACTTTTTCGCATTGAATACCTTCTGAACCATCGAGCTTCATAGGATATCCGATCAATATTTGTTCGACATGATACCGATCGATGATTGATTTCAGGGTTTCATAATCATGTTTTTTCGTTTTTCTCACGATCGTGCAAAGACCTTGTGCCGTCAGCCCCAGTTCATCGCAGACGGCCACCCCGATTCTCTTTTCGCCGTAGTCCAAGCAAAGCACACGCACAATAAAATCCTCTATCCGCGGACTCTCTAACAAGTCACGCGGTGATTTTCAACATAATTTCACCGCCCAGAAAACGCCGCGGTGATTTTCTCCTTGGAAGACGCAAATATAATCTTGAGAAAAAATGATGAGTTTGCTATTTACCAAAAACAATTTTTCAGGAAAAAACAATGAAGCATCTCGTCCTGGGAACCGCCGGACATGTCGATCACGGAAAAACAGCGTTAATTAAGGCACTTACCGGAATAGATACCGATCGCTTAAAGGAGGAAAAACAAAGGGGCATCACCATTGAACTGGGATTCGCCTCAATGACCCTGCCCTCCGGACAGACTTTGGGCATCGTGGACGTCCCCGGTCACGAAAAATTCGTCAAAACCATGGTCGCCGGCGCTTCCGGCATCGATCTGGTCATGATGGTCATTGCCGCCGATGAAGGCGTCATGCCCCAGACCAAAGAACATCTTCACATTTGTTCTTTGCTTGGAATTTCCAAGGGACTCATCGCCCTGACGAAAATCGACCTTGTCGAAAAACAATGGCTGGATCTTGTCCATTCGGAAATCATCGACTTTGTTCGGGGGACGTTCTTGGAAGGTGCGCCGATCGTCCCCGTTTCCGCGCTCAACGGTCAGGGGCTTACGGAACTTGTCGGCGCCGTTCATTCTTTGGTCAATCAGCTCGACGATAAAACGAGCGACGACATTTTCCGCTTGCCGATTGACAGAGTATTCACCGTCAAGGGCTTCGGCACCGTCGTCACCGGAACATTGGTTTCAGATCACATCCAAACGGGAGAAGAGGTTCAAATCCTGCCATTGAACATCACGGCCCGCGTCCGCGGCCTTCAGGTGCACAACCAGCCCGTCGAGACGGCCTGGAGAGGCCAACGAACCGCCATAAACCTCCAAGGGGTCGAAAAGTCTTCCATTGAAAGAGGAAACATCGTCGCCCGGCCGCGGACCATTCAGCCGACCCAGCGGTTGGACGTTTTCATCGAGTATCTTCCTTCCAATCCGAAAAGCATCAAAAACAGAACCCTGGTGCGCCTGCACACAGGCACAAGCGAAATCATTGCCAGATTGATTTTGCTGGAAAAAGACGAACTGGCGCCGGGGCAAACCGGATGGGCGCAATTAGTTCTTTCCGCGCCGGCCGCCGTTGTCGCCAAAGACCGTTTTGTCCTGCGCAGTTACTCCCCGGTGACCACAATCGGCGGGGGCCAAATCATCGATCCCCTACCCGCAAAGCACAAAAGATTTCTTCCGCCGGTCCACGAAGAAATGCACCTTCTCAAAAACGGATCCTTACGCGAAAGGATTTCCGTCATGTTGGAGCGCAGCGGCTTCAGCGGGGCGGATTTGCGCACCTTGACGCTCAGGCTGGGGGTTCATGCGCAAGCCGTCCGTAACGAGCTGCAAAAGCTTTTGGAAGAGAAAAAAGCACTTTGGGTGGATAAAGAAGAAACCGTGGTGATTTCGTCGAATTACTTCCACCGCTTGGAAGAAAATTTTCTTCAAAGGCTTGATGACTACCACAAAAAAAATCCGCTCCAAAGCGGCATGTCCAGGGAAGAGCTGAAAGCCACCATGGAAAAAATCATCCCCCCGAAACTATTTCCCGTGATTGCATCTTCCTTGGCCCAAAAAGGAGAGCTCGTCAGTGAAAAAGAATGGGTTCGTCTGAAGCGACATCAAGTGACCCTTTCGGATGATTTGGACAGCTTGCGCCGGGACATCGCCGAAATCTACAAACAATGCGGGTTGACTCCGCCTTCTCTGTCGGAAGTTTTAAACCGGTTCGGTGATAAGAAAATTAAAGCGCAAAACATCATCAACCTCATGCAAAAAGAAGGGCAGCTGATAAAAATCAACGAGGATTTGTATTTTTCTCCGGAAATCATGGATAAACTGCGGGACGATTACACCCAGCAGATCATGAAGGAGGGCAAGGCCACTCCCGCCAGCTTCAAGGCGTTGACCGGACTTTCCCGAAAATACATTATCCCCTTAATGGAATATTTTGACATGATCAAACTGACCGTCCGGGTCGGCGACCATCGAATTTTGAGGAAAAAGCTGTCATGACCCCTCGCAATACCGTCAAAAAAACGAACATTCTCCGCGCAACCAGCCGCTTGATCGCCCCGGCGGTTGTCGGCGTTATTCAGGAATCGAGGTTATATCTTTCCATCAACGGCGCGTTCTATGCGAGCCTCGACTGCGCGGGGATTCACTTGGAAGAACTGGCGGTGGGGTTTCTGAAATCGGAACAAATCATCTCTTCGGCCCAAGAGATTCTAAAAACCGAGATTGATCCGGACCATCATCGCGTAAACATCATTTTGAAAAAAAAGAAAAGCATCCCCCGAACGCTCAAAACCATCGCATCAAGCGGCGCTCGGGGTAAAATTCTTTTGGAAAAAATTGATCGTCCTGTTTCTCCAGACGGAGGAAAAATCAAGCCGGCTGTCGTTTTGAGTTTCATGCATCATCTCCTGACTCATTCCAGACTGCACAACCAAACCGGCGGAACCCACTGTTCCGCGCTGGCGTTATCCGGGAAAATCATCGCTCTTCGGGAAGACATCGGGCGGCACAACACCATTGACATGCTCGGCGGTTACGCGCTTCTGAAAAACCTGAATCTTGCCGAAGCCGCGATTTTAACCACGGGGAGAATTTCTTCGGAAATCGTCTACAAAGTCTGGAATTTAGGCGTCAGGATCATCATTTCCCACTCGGCGCCAACCGCAAAAGCGATCGAACTGTCCCGGAAAGCCGGCATCACACTGATCGGCTACGTGCGCGACGGGAAAATGAACATTTATTCACACGAAAGGCGGGTGACCATTTGAAGACGAAAGAAACTTATCTGCAAAACATCAAGCAGGGGGATCTTGTCCGTTCCTCTTTCCTGGTGGTTGAAAAAAACATGGCCTTTTCCCAAAAGGGATCACCCTATTTGAATCTTCGATTGAAAGACAAAACTGGCGAGGTCGACGGCAAAATCTGGGAAAACGCAGCCGAATTGGACCAGCGATTCAAGCGGGGCGATATCGTGCACGTCGAAGGACGGGCCATCCATTACAAAAACGCCCTGCAAATCACCGTGAGCGACATCAAGGCCATCCCGTTGGAAGAAACAAATCCCGCCGATTACTTGCCCAGCACGCAAAAAGATCCGGAGGCCATGTTTCACGAACTGATGGGATTCGTGGACAAAATGAAAAACAAACATTTGCAGGAATTGCTTCGCCGCTTTTTTGAAAACGAAGAAACCGCCGATCTTTTCAAAAAAGCTCCGGCCGCCAAAGGATTTCATCACATTTATCTCGGCGGCCTTCTGGAACACACCCTTTCCGTCACCCGTCTTCTGGAAAAAACGGCCGAGCATTATCCGGAGCTCGACAGCGACCTCTTGATTGCGGGCGGGATCCTGCACGATATTGGGAAAATCCGCGAATTTTCTTTCCATCAAATCATCGAATACAGCGATGAGGGAAGATTGATCGGTCACATCGTCATGGGCGTGGAAATGGTGGACAAAAAAATCGCCGAGTTGGACAATTTCCCCGCTCAGCTGGCGCTGGAACTTCGTCACATCATTCTGAGTCATCACGGGGAATTCGAATTCGGTTCCCCCAAGCGTCCGAAAACCCTAGAAGCTCTGGTCGTCCATTATATTGACGATATGGATGCAAAATTCAACGCTTTCAAGACGTTTATGAAGGAAGCTTCGGATAAAGACTCCGACTGGACACCCTATAATCGTTTGCTGGAAAGATACCTCTACAAAAAAAGAGCGGATGAAACAAATTTCCCGGAGCGATAAGATTTGAACTTGATTTTTTCATGAAAAAGAGCGTAGGAAAGTCGCACCCGACAAAAAGCAAAAAAGTCAAAAATCCTTTGACGACAACAAAAATAAAAACAACTTAAAGGGGGCATTGTATTTATGGCTTACAGAAACGACACTTTGTGCGGCATTTTTCACACTCAAGCGTTGCGCTACGGAAACGACGTCGAATTGCTTCGCGCCAAGCTCGACTCAAAAGGAGACCCCAGTACGCAGTGGCATTCCAGAACCTGGAAAGAAACCCGCGATGAGGCCATGGCGTTGGCCAAAGGATTGATTGTTTTGGGTCTGAAAAAAGGTGATCGAATCGTTATTTTTTCCGAAAGCAGACCCCGGTGGATCATCGCCGACCAAGCCATTCAGGCTTGCTGCGCCGTGGGCGTTCCCCTTTATCCAACGTTGACGGTTGAGGAATTGGCGTACATGACCTCGGACAGCGGGTCCAAGATTGTCATCGCCTCCACGCAGGAGCGCGGAGAGATGACGCTTAAGGCCAAAGCCCAAGGCGTCCCCATTAACGCCATTATCACCATGTGCTCTTGGAAGGGCGCCAAACCGGCCGGGGTTTACACTTTCGAGGATGTGATGGCATTGGGACAGGGGAAGGTCAGCGATGACGAAATCGAAAAAAACATCAACAGCGTCACGCCCGACGACGTCGCTTCCATCATTTACACGTCCGGAACAACGGGCAAGCAAAAGGGAGCCATCCTGACCCAGAAAAATTGGGTATCCAACATGCATCAGTGTTCCAATTCCACGCTTCTGCGGCTCCAGCGCCAGCTCGGGCTTCATCTCTTCCACTTGGTGCACCTGCCCCTGTGTCATGTTTTCGGCAGAACCAGCGACTATCATACCGGAGCGCTTCAGCAGGGCGGCATTATGGTCTTCGCGGAAAGTTTCGAAAAAATCCCTCAAAATCTGCTGGAAGTGCGACCCAATGTCGTCATCAGCATTCCCCGTTTGTGGGAAAAGATATACGACACCACCAAATCCATCGTTTCCCGACAGAACAAAACAACACAATCCATTTTCAATTGGGCCGTGAAGTTAGGCGAAAAATATTGCGATGCCATGGCCACTGCGACAAGGATGGGACAACTCGACCTGCTTCAATTCGCGCTCGCCAACATTCTCGTCTTCAACAAGATAAAAAAGACCGCCGGCCTGGATCGCGTTGTTCTGGGCATTTCGGGAGGCGGCAAACTCTCCAAAGAAGTCTGCGTCTTCATCCGGTCGATGGGCATTCAGCTCGCCGAAGGATACGGTTTGACGGAAACCTCGCCGGTCATCAATTTCAACGAGCCGGAATTCGCCACCTCTTTCGATATCAACAAAGCCAATTGGTTCCAAAAGAAGATGCTGGATTTAACGGTGGATCTGATGGTGACCAAACAGGCCCAGGGTCTTTCGCCTTACACCAACCCCATCCGTTCTTTGGCTCTTTCGCTGGCCTATAATACCATTGCCCACAAACTGCAGATCAAGCCAGGCACCGTCGGCAAACCGGTTCTCTGGACTGAAGAAAAAATCGCCGAAGACGGCGAGATTTTGGTCAAGGGCCCTCAGGTCTTCAAGGGTTACTGGAATCTGCCCGAAGCGACCCAAGAAGCTTTCACGGAAGACGGCTGGTTCAAGACAGGCGATATCGGCGAATTTGACCAGGACGGTTTTCTGAGGATCACCGACCGAAAGAAAGAACTTTTCGTAACCTCCGGCGGTAAAAACGTTGCCCCGCACCCCATTGAACTGGCCATTACGGCGAAACCCTACATTGATCAGGCCTGCCTGATCGGCGATGCCAGAAAATACTTGACCGCTTTGATTGTTCCCGATTTCCAGGAACTTAAGCGGTATGCCAAACACAACGGCATTGCGGAGTGTTCAGACGCGGACCTCATCCAGAACGAACAAATCAAGGCGCTCATCCAAAAACAAATTGACGAGGTCAACGAAACCCTGCCCCGTTACGAACAGATCAAATACTACAAAGTCCTGGATAAACCTTTCAGCGTGGAAAGCGGCGAACTGACTCCCACGCTCAAGCTCAAGAGAAGAATCGTCTTTGAAAAATATAAGGACGAAATTGAAAAGTTGTATCAAAATTAAAAAACGCGCTGAAGGCCTTTCCGGAGGAATCCGGAAAGGCCTTCTTTTTTATTGTCCCCTGAATTTGGGCGGCCGCTTTTCCATAAACGCCAAAAACGCTTCTTTGATGTCTTCGGTCGTCACCAAAAACATGTTCTTCTGGATGGCCAGCGCCATGCCTTCGCTGATGCTTGTGTGGCGGCTGAAATTCAGCACTTCCTTTGTGCACTCAATCGCCAGCGGAGCATTTTCCGCAATCTGCCTGGCCATCTCCCCGGCCGCGTCGTAAAGGGATGTTTGATCCGAAAATACGCCGTTGACCAATCCCATTTTTTCCGCCTGGCGCGCCGAGTAATTGCCGACGGTAAACGCTATTTCTCTTGCGTAACCCTGACCGACAATCAAAGGCAACCGCTGGAGCGCTCCCATATCCGCGACCAGACCGATTTTGGGCTCTTTCAAACAGAAAACGGCGTCCTCAGTGCATAGCCGCATGTCACAGGCGCAAATCAGATGGAGTCCTCCGCCGATGCACTGGCCGTGCACTGCGGCAATCACCGGTTTGGGGCACTCTTCAATCGCGTTGCAGCAGTCAAACAAGGGCTGCGACTTCTTAATCATGTCCCAAGGGCCTCTCGATGTCCCGGTAAATCCCGCCGCCGCGTCTTTCAAATCCAGACCGGCGCAGAAAATTCTCGCCTTGCTTTTCAGGATGACAGCCCGCACGTCATCTCTGGACGCCAGCGACTTGAAAATACCGGCGATTTCAGAAGCGAATTCCAAGCTCAAAGCGTTTAAGCTTTTTTCTCTGGCCAACGTCACCGTGGCGACAAAATCCTTGACCTCCAACTCGACAAACTTGTACTGCATGTTTTTCTCCTTTTTTCTTCACTGGGGTTTTGGTCCCCGAAATTATCGGTATAGTGCGTGTTTTGCAATGTACTGACGAACCTTATCCGGCGTGAGATACTTGATGGATTGACCTTTTTTGACCATGGCGCGCATCCGCGACGACGAAATGTCCAAAAAACTGACATGGCGGAAATAAATCGTGTGTCCCGTCGGACCGTCAAATCCGTCGGTATCGCTATTGTATTTGAATTGAGAAGCGAAAGATTGGGGCAGAATTTGATCCAGTGTCATATTATCGTAACCCGGCCGCGTCATCACGGCGAAGTGGCACAAAAGCAGAAGCCGATCCCAATCCTTCCAGGTCGTCACCGCCTGGAAAGCATCCTGTCCGACAATAAAAAAAAGCTCCAGGTCCTTCATGTATTTATCGAGAATGTACTCCACGGTCTCCACGGAGTAAGACTTTCCGGCGCGCAGCTTTTCGACTTCGGAAAAGGAAAAATTGACGTTGTCTTCAATCGCCAAGCGGATCATTTGCTCGCGGTGATTGAACGGCGTGACCTCCGCCTCCAATTTGTGGGGAGGCCTGGAGGAAGGCACGAAGATAATGCGGTTCAACTGAAAGATTTCCAGCATTTCTTCCGCACCCCGTAAATGGCCGTAATGAATCGGATCAAAGGTTCCGCCGAAAAGTCCCCATCTCATGTTCTCACCTGTCCGTTGCCGTAAATAATGAACTTCGTCGTGGTCAATTCCTCCAGTCCCATCGGACCGAACGCGTGTAATTTCGTGGTCGAAATGCCGATTTCGGCGCCCAAGCCCAGCTCAAACCCGTCGCTAAAACGGGTGGAGGCGTTCACCAGAACCGTCGAGGAATTCACCTCCGTCAAGAAACGCTGCGCATTGGCATAATCGTTGGTGATGATGGACTCCGTGTGCAAGGAACCGTATTTTTGAATGTGCGCGATGGCCTCGTCAATGTCCTCCACGATTTTTACCGCCAAAATCAAATCCAGATACTCCTCATACCAGTCGCTCTCCTGAGCCTTCTCAATTTTTTTCAGGATCAACCTTGTTTTTTCGCAACCGCGGATGACCACCCCCGCGCGCTTGAGCTTCTGCGCCGCCGCCGGCAAAAACCGCCGCGCGATGTCTTTGTGGACCAGAAGCGTTTCCATGGCGTTGCAGACGCCCGGGCGCTGCGTTTTGGCGTTGAGACAAATTTGCACCGCCATCTCGACGTCGGCATGGGCGTCCACGAAAATGTGGCAAACGCCCTTGTAATGCTTGATGACCGGAATTCTGGATTGCGCGACCACGGCGCGGATCAAATCCTCTCCGCCGCGGGGAATAATCAAATCAATATATTCTTCCTGCTTGAGCATTTCCGAGACCGCTTCCCGATCGGTATAGGGAATCAGCTGAACGGCTTTTGCCGGTAATGACGTTTTTTTCAGAACATCCTGCAAAACAGACGCCACGGCCAAGTTGGATTGAAGGGCTTCGGAACCGCCGCGCAGGACGACCGCGTTGCCCGATTTCAGGCAGAGCGCGGAAGCGTCCACCGTCACGTTGGGACGGGATTCATAAATGATGCCGATGACGCCCAACGGTATGCGCATCCGCCCCACCAGCAGACCGTTGGGTCTGCGCCACATGGATGTGATCTTGCCCACGGGATCCGGAAGCGCGGCGACTTCTCTCAACCCTTGAGCCATCTGTTCAATCGTGGACGGCTTGAGGGTCAGGCGCTCCAGCATGGCGCCGGAGATTCCGGCTTTCTTGGCCTTGGCGACGTCCTTGGCATTTTCTTCCAAGACAAATTCGGTTTTCTTGACCAGCTCATCGGCCATCTGCAGCAGAGCGCGATTTTTTTCGCCCGTCGAGACGCGCGAAAGTTCGCGGGCGGCGTCCGCCGCTTGTCGGGCGATTTTTTTTATATCCTCTTTGATGTTCACTTTTTCAGCCGATCCTTGAAAAAATAAATTCGCTTGCAATTTATTTCATTGCTGGTAAAAGCAGCCCCGACCGAAACCATCGGATCCGGTCCGGAACCGGAAAAAACATTTACCAGCAAGCTCTGATAGTGTCAACTTTAAAAAAGCTATTTTGAAAAGTCCTGAATCATTTCAGCCATGAGCCGATTGAGAATCAAAGCCGGAAAGCACATTTATCCCATCATCAAAGACGGCGGATTTCGTTTTGACGCCATCACCGCCTATTTCGGACCGGCCGTCGGGCCGCGGTGGCTGATCGCGAGCGGTTTCGACCTGACGCTTCTTGAAAACGGCCTGTTGGGCCGAAAGCATCCCGTTCAACTCATCGGTTCTTCTGCCGGCGCTTTCCGTTTCGCGGCCTGGATACAACCGGAGGCGCGCAAAAGCTACCAAAAGCTCATCGACGCATACATCGGCGCAAGATATACCCAGGACGACACCCCGCGCACCTGTCAGGAAAAGATCATCGGGATTCTCAATCACTACATTGAAGATGACGCGCTGCCTTTTGCCCTGGCCAACAAACATTACCGTTTGGTCGTCATCACGGCCCGCGCCCGCGGCTTGGTCGCCTGGGAAAATCCGTTTTTACAAAAACTGGGGTTGGCGACTTGTTTCGTGATGAATTTCATCAACCGCAACCATATCTATCGTTTCGCCGAAAGAGTTGTTTTCTACCATGCTTCCAAACCGCCGGCGTTCTGCCTTAAAAGACATTTTCGCGGCGTTTGCATCCCGCTGAACGAAATCAATTTCAAATACGCCGTATTGGCATCCGGCGCCATCCCCCTGGTCATTGAAGGCGTGCGGGACATTTACGGGGCGCCCCGGGGAACCTATCGGGACGGCGGGCTGATGGATTATCATCTGACGCATCAATTCGCTTCTCAAAAAAACGAAATCGTGCTTTTCTTCCATCATCAGGAAAGAATCGTGCCCGGCTGGCTGGATAAAAAAATCAAGAAACGCATTCCCGAAGAAGAAACGCTCAGCAATGTTTTGATGGTTTTCCCGACGCAAAACTTCATTGAAACGCTGCCGGGAGGAAAGGTTCCGGATCGCTCCGATTTCACGACGTTCCTCAACGACCAGGATACGAGAATCGAAAACTGGCGCACGGCGGTCGATCTCTGCGCTCCGCTGGGGGAAGAATTTCTGGAACTGGTGGAAAGCGGCAAAATCAGAGACGTCGTCGAAAAATTCTGATAACATGACCTCATTGGGGAAAGAGCGTCCCGCCATGATCACGCAACAGGAAGAAAAAATCGTCCTTTTGAAAGATATTTTAAAAAACTGCGTGCTTTGCCCGCGTCAGTGCCGCGTCGACCGGACCCGCGGGGAACTGGGCTATTGCGGCCTGCCCGCCGAAATCGTCATGGATTGCGCTCTAGCCCATCACGGCGAAGAACCTCCGCTTTCCGGCACAAAAGGCGCCGGCACCATTTTTCTTTCCTCGTGCAACCTGCTTTGCATCTACTGCCAAAACTATCAGATTGCTCATTGCGCCCAAGGGAAGAGGCTGAGCCCGGCGCAACTGGCCGACGTGATGCTGAACCTGCAAGCCGTGCAGTGCCATAATATTGAACCGGTTACGCCCACATCTCAAGTCCCCCTGCTGATCGAAGCTTTGATTTCAGCCCGGCAACGGAATTTAAAGATTCCTTTTGTCTATAACTGCGGAGGATATGAAAACCCGGACATCATCCGTCTTCTGGCGGGATTCGTCGATATTTATCTGCCCGATTTCAAATACGGGCGGGAAGACGACGCGGTGTCCTTCTCCTGCGCCCCCGGCTATCCCCGTTTCGCTATGGATTCCATTAAGGAAATGGTCAGACAGGTCGGCGACGAGCTAATCTTGAAAGACGGCGTCGCCCAAAAAGGGATTATCATCCGTCACTTGGTCCTGCCCAATCGCGTGAAAAATTCCCTCGCCGTCTTGAATTTCATCAAAAAAGAAATTTCCACGTCCGTTTCTTTGAGCCTCATGGCTCAGTACACGCCCACGGTCAAAGTCCGTCATCATCCGGTGCTCGGCCGCAGAATCACTCCCCGGGAATACCGACAAGTCGTCGACCACGCCTTGGATCTGGGCTTTAAAAATCTCTTTATTCAGGAAGTCAATGATTTTGAAATGACGCCGAATTTTGACAGCGACCGCCCCTTTTCCAGATAAGCCGTCCTCTTTTTTTAATTCATCGGCAAAACTTCCACGCCCGCGGGAGGCTGAAACTGAAAAATTTTCTGCGGCAGACGGCTATTGACAACCTGATGGGAGAAATAAAGGGTCGTGGTATTGCCCACGGCGTCATCAAAGCCGATCCGCAGAATGCTGAAATCGTTCTTGTCAACCGTAACGCTCACTTCATTGAAACCGGCGTTTTTTTGCCGGGGAGTTAAAACCAAAAGAAAATGACCCTCGGCGTCCGTCGCTTCAGGCCGCGCAAATCGGATGATAAAATCTTTCTTCAAGTTTCCCGCCCCTGAAAAAAAACTCATCAATACCTGCGATTGCAGAATTTTCGAGGAGTTTTGCGTGTAGGCAATCTTTTCTCGGGGAAGATACAACCAGGCCTTTTGACTGTTCAAAACAACCTTTTTTGTTTCCGGCGAAAAATAATCCCAAAGAATATTGCGCGGCTTTTTAAAGAACACCTTTCCTTTTTCGACCAGTTTTTTCCTCGCGGCTTTCATGAAGGTCTCCTGTACAAAATCCGCTTTGAGATCTTGGGTCTTTTCATAAGTGTCCTGCACGTTTTGGATGACATCATCCAACGGCAAGGACGCCTGACCAAAAGAATGCGCAGGAGAAAAAACACCAATCAAAACAAAACAAAAAAGTACGTGTTCTAATTTCATCTCTTTTGATTTGAAGGAAAATTGTTTTGTTTTTTTCATCAAATTTAATCAAAAAAACGGCGCCGATGGCACGCTTTCTGAAAATTGAGTTCATATCTTTGCTGTATTTTCCCCCAAAAAAACTTATTTAAGGGAATATGTCTAAAAGATATTGATTTTATTAAATTTTTAATTTGCACAATCTTTGTGCAAATCGGTGTAAAAGCGCAACAATTACATACTTACGGAGATCATCAACAAAGTTATCAACAACCATTTCCACAATTTTGTGGAATGTATTTCTTGTGGCTTTATCCCTGTAAAAAACCGTCATTTTCCACGTTTCGTATTTCTCTGACCGTCCGTTATTTTAATCCGCCAGCCAAAAGGATCATCCTTCAATCCATACTGAATTTGCAGGATTTCATTGTATAACTTTTCGGCCAGTTCTCCTGTTTTACCGCCGTTGATCAAATATTCCTTACCGCGGAAATAAATCTGTCCCACCGGAGAAATGATGGCCGCGGTTCCGGTGGCAAAAGATTCTTTCAATGACCCGTTTTGAATCCCCGAAATGACCTCGTCAATGGAAATGAGTCTTTCGCTGACCTTGACTCCCAAGTGCCGCGCCAGCATAATCACCGAGTTTCGGGTAACGCCGGGCAGAATCGAACCGGACAAAGGGGGCGTCACCAATTCGTCGTCCACCACAAAAAAGATATTGCTTGTCCCGACCTCCTCGATATATTTTCTTTCGATAGCGTCCAGCCACAGCACTTGGGTATAACCCATCTCCGTCGCTATCTTGCTGGCGTAGAGGCTGGCCGCATAATTGCCGGCCGCTTTAATGTTGCCCGTGCCGCCCCGAACAGCCCGGACATATTCTTCGGAAACAAACATTTTTGTCGGAGAAAAGCCTTGCGGATAATAAGCCCCCACCGGCCCGACAACGATAAAAAACAGATATTCACCGGCCGGATGCACTCCCAACGCCGGTTCCGTCGCGATCATGGTCGGGCGGATGTACATGGACGTCCCCTCCCCATGAGGAATCCAGTCCTTTTCCAAAAGCACCAATGTTTTCATGGCTTCCATAAATAACGCTTCATCCACCACCGGCATGCAAAGCCGTTGCGCGGAAGCGTTCATCCGCTTGATGTTCTCCTGCGGACGGAAAAAATAAATTTCATCATTCGGACCGCGGTAGGCTTTGAGGCCCTCGAAAATTTCCTGACCGTAATGAAGACACATGGCGGTCGGATCAAGCTTGATGGGTCGATAGGGCTCAATGACGGCATCATACCATCCCCGGCCGCTTTTGTATTTCATATTGAAAAAATGATCCGCAAAAATCTTGCCGAAACCCAGCTGGGATTCATCGGCAGGTTTTTGTTTTCTCTGACGTCGCGGCGCTTTTTTTATTTTAATGTCCATAAAAACCCCTTTCTCCGTTAGCAGAAGTCAGATTGGCAATGAAAATTTCGACCTCGGCATAACACTAAACCAACATTCTATCAAGACTTCTGTATTGAATGGCCTCGGCCACATGAGACGGCCGGATGGATTCGCTTGGTTCCATGTCGGCGATGGTGCGGGCGACTTTTAAAATCCGGTTCACGCCGCGCGCGCTGAAGCCGAGTTTTTCGACGGCCATTTCGATCAACTGATGGCACTCGTCATCGATGGAACAAAAATCGCGGATTTGTTTTTCGGTGAGGCGCGCATTGCAGTGCATGTCGCCTTCGCCGAAACGTTTTTTCTGAATCTCCCGCGCCTGATTCACCCGCTTCTTGATCTCGGCGGACGGCTCCCCCGCCTCTTGATCCGCCAGAGCACGATACTTTACGGCGGGCACTTCAATATGCAGGTCGATCCGGTCCAATAGCGGCCCTGAAATTTTAGATTGATACTGGCGGATCTGCTGGGGCGTGCAACGGCAAGTCCGGGTGCGGTCCCCGAAATACCCGCACGGACAAGGGTTCATGGCGGCCACCAGCATGAATTTCGCCGGGAAATTTACTGTAATAGACGATCGGGTGATCGTGATCGCGCCGTCTTCCAAGGGCTGCCGGAGCGCTTCCAGCACGTTTTTCCTGAATTCCGGTAATTCATCCAGAAAAAGAACGCCCAGGTGCGCCAAGCTGATTTCTCCGGGACGGGGGATTTGCCCGCCTCCGACCAACCCGGCATCGGAAATGGTGTGATGAGGCGCGCGAAACGGCCGGTGGGCGATCAACGTTTCATTCTTGCCCAGCAAGCCGGCGACTGAAAAAATCTTCGTCACCTCAATCGCTTCCTCAAAGGAAAGATCGGGTAAAATGGTGGGCAGACGTTTGGCCAGCATGCTTTTCCCCGAACCGGGCGGACCGATCATCAGGACGTTATGTCCGCCGGCCGCCGCTATTTCCAGCGCCCGCTTGGCCTGATTCTGTCCTTTGATTTCGCTGAAATCCAGCTCATATCGTCGGCTTTGCTGGAAGATTTCATCCAAATTCAGGGCGGAAACCGCCGGGCCGCCTCGTCCTTGCAAATGCTCAACCACATCGGGCAGAGTTTTCACGGCGAAGGTGTTCACCCCCGACACCATGGCGGCTTCAGCGGCGTTTTCTTCGGGAACAAAAACCGCCTGGATCCCCGTTTCCTTCGCCTTAAAAACGACAGGCAGCACGCCGTTGACCCCTTTCACGCTGCCGTCAAGGGACAATTCTCCGATAAAGAGACAATTCTGCAGCGCGCGTTCTTCGATGAGTTCTTCGGCAGCGAGAATCCCGACCGCAATGGGCAAATCAAAACCCGTCCCTTCCTTTTTGATGTCAGCCGGAGCGAGGTTGACCGTGACATGACTGCGCGGAAAGCGATAACCGGAGTTTTTGATCGCCGCTTTGATTCTATCCCGGCTCTCCTTGACCGACGCGTCCGGCAGACCGACCGTGGAAAATTGAGGCAATCCCTGCGAGATATCCACCTCCACGGAAACGGGATAAGACTCCATGCCGATGACGCTCATGCTGTTTACTTTTACGAACATAACATTTTGGAAAGATTTTTTTAGAAACCTTTAGCCAATATCAATATTTATATCAAGATTTTTTATCAAACCCAAAAATAGACATTGCTTTTCATAATGTTCCAATTTGAGCATTTAAGGGGATATTTTAGTGAGAGCGACACGGGAATCAATCATAAGCTGCCTGTGAGTTGGCTTATCCGATAGGCAGA